>ENA-ORDC01001011-ORDC01001011.1-marine-metagenome-genome-assembly--contig:-NODE-1011-length-23145-cov-13.204092_pt1 | contig 23145 bp, 21 predicted proteins | sample MGYA00237783_ERZ508515 | MGnify/ENA primary metagenome ERZ508515 (study PRJEB26186, sample SAMN06268792) | marine metagenome | isolation source: Eden Landing Ponds, San Francisco, CA, USA | place... | reverse complement strand
CGTCGTCGCAGCTTGCAGTGTCGCCATGTCTGGACTTCACGGGGTCGCCCCCGCACCCCTGTCGGGGGCGATAAACCAACGTGAGAGGTGCCACCTTGGGCGTGGCCGGCGATTCCAGTTAGGAATCTGCGTGCGCGTCCGCCCCGGCTCCGTCGCCCGGCCGCGTGAGAAGGCTCACCTCTTCCAGGAGGTCTCTCGCGGTCTCGACTCGTTCTCGATCCGCGTCGTCCAATCGGTCGATGTCGAGTCGGTTGAGATTGCTGAGAATACGATGCATCCGGTACCCTTGTTTGAACTTTTGCTCCATCGGAAGCGCCTCACCGCTCGCCGGCGCGGAAAGACCCCCCATCGAGACTGGCGTCGGGCTTGCAGGATATCACAGTCTTAACCAACGAACCTCGACGGTATTCGCAGGCTGTTGGTTAATCGATGCTCAGCACTAGCCCTACTCGAGACTGGGTCCGTAGCGAGCCGAGCCACACACCCGGCACTCCCAGATCGGTTGCCCCGTCCACGCCTCATCTGGGACCGACTCGTGGGTCTTGAACCGATGGTCGGTCGCTCGTCCACAGTTTTGACAGTCGAGTTCCTGATTCGTCCGTACCGACGTCACCTGGCGATCAGCCGCAGCCTCGCCAGTGGATTCGCTCAGCGCCATCGCTGGAACCAGCCACACCGCGTCGTTGGCGTCGTCAAGGACCGCGTCGAGACGCGAAGCATCGCGGATGCCGTTCCCTCGCTGGTTGTAGAGCCTCGTCGGGGCCTGCTCCTGACGCTCCGACGCTTCCTGCCCGTGCCACCCTGTCCGGGCACGGGCGGCACTGAGAAGCTCCTCTCCTGCCGCTGACGACGCTTGTACCGCGTCGGGGAGCGAGGGCCATTGCTCGGCCAGCTGGCGCGCCGGCGCCTCGTCGAGGTCGTAGATGAGTGTGTAGTCGTCGACGGCCGGCTCCGCCTCGTTGGCAGAGAGGAGGTTCGCCGCGGCGCCGCCCTTCGCTACGGCGCCGTAGAACGTGGTCGAGTCGACGACCAGGTGGACGATGCCGAGGAACGTCGTTGACACTGTCTCGTCCGTGCTAGTCGCGTCACTCCCGAGATGGTTGGTGAGACAGAACCGGCATTTCGTCTGGCCGTCCGGGACTGACGTCCCACAGGACCGACACTCGCCGTCGGTGGTCGTCGGCACATCGGGGTAGCCACCCGTGGTCGTCGCGACGCGTTGTTTCCTGGGGTCACCCTCACACCCGTCATCCAGCCTCGTGTCTGGAATGTGGGACGCTTCGCCGGTCGGCCGCAGTTCCTCAAAGTCAGAATATCTGTTGTGCATCGGTTGGCTCATAGCTTCTGTCGGTTTCGCATTTCAATGTCCGGACGACTATGCTCATAATCCACTCTCGATTATACGAGAAGGTACAAACATATGGGAGTTCAGCGCCAACACTGTCGCAAGAGGTGCCAAGCATGTCCGAATCCCCGCGAGATGGGGTCCAGTCGTGGACCAAGTCGATGAGCGCCCGCGAACGCATTCGGGCGGTCGCCGAGACGCTTCGTGAACCCCGGTCGGTTAACTGGATCAGCGAGCAGGCCGACGCCGCCTGGAGCACGACCAACGAGGAACTCCAAGCTCTCGTCGAGCAGGGCCAGCTACACCGCGTCGAGGCCGGCGAGACGAAGCGCTATCAGCCGGACTACACGCGACTGCTCTTCGAGGAAATCCGCACGCTCATCGAGGAGAACACGCGCGAGGAGCTACGCAACGAGTTGGTCGACATCACCGAGGAGATTGAGGCGTGGCAGGCGACCTACGACGTCGAGACGTGGGAAGAGCTCGAACAGTCGCTCGCCGACGGCGACCTCGCAAGTGACGAGCTTCGCGAACGCCGTGACGTGATTACGCGCTGGGAGGAGAATCTGGAATACCGCCGGCTCATCAAGCACGCGTTGGCACTCTACTCGGATGTCGAAGCCGCTCGCGAACAGAGAATCGACGTGGCTAACCACACGACGAACTAATTCTCGTAACGGTCTCCAGCACGGTACGGATCAGATACAGGAAGGCAGCATCTACGTCTGCCACATCCGATTATCGAGCGGTCACCACAAGTCGTCGACACCGCGTGAGCTACTCGTCCATCTTTTCGCGGAGTTCGGTCGCTGTCCGCTCGAAGTGTTCCACGAGGAATGGTGTTCCCGATGTTGCCCGCTCGTCGAGAAATGCGAGCGCATCCGTGACCGCGTCAGCGTCATGTTCCGTGGCTGTGACGCAGTCGACGTAGCCGTCGAGTGCCCGACTGAACGCTCTCGAGAAGTGGTCGTACGCACCGTCGACGCGCTCCATGTTGTCTTCGAGTGATTCGATGAGCGCCCGGTAGACGATCGCCGCCGACGCGTACCGCTCCTGCTCGCGGTGCTCGTTCGCGAGGTCGAACCACTTCGAGAAGTCGATCGGCTCGAAGACGACGTAGTACTCAGGATTCGTCTCCTCGAACTGTCGGTCGATCGCGGCACGAAGCTCGTCGACCGACCGCGTCGTCGACTCGCCGAAGCGGGCGAAAAAGCGGTCTCGCAGGGTGGGATCCGTCGTCAGCACCTCGCGAAGAAACGACCGCAGGTCGTCGGTATCGGCCGCCTCGAGTGCGGCGTCGAGCTGGTCACCTTCATCGGGAGGACAGTCGTTTGTACACCGGAGTAGTACGGCGACGACGTGTTTACACGCTCCCGGCCCGTCATACGGGCAGTCACACCACGGCGAAAGCCCGTCGGCGGCGAGGTCGACACGGACATCGTACTGATGGCTGCCACTCACGGCGGCGGTTACGGTGGCACCGACACGATGGATCTCGTGGATGCGGCCATCTGCCAGGTACTTTTCTCCGCGTTCGAAAACCGCGTCCGTACAGATATCCCGGACTGCGTCCTCGCTCACGTCCATCTCCGTTGGCAATGTTTCACCCCAAGCGAGAAAAACCTCGTTGCTGGACTTCTGGGGTTAATCACGGCGGGTTTGATGCACTATTCAGCTGGTCCATGTCGTCGGTCTCGTACGCTGTGCGCCACATTGCGTGGACTGCACGGGTTACGAGTGACACATCGGTCACGTCGATACAGGACGGTTCAGCTGCCGTCGTGGCGGCGTCGGGCGGTGGATGAAAGTGGATCTCGGGAGAGTGTGTGTTCGGGTGGCGATCGAATCGCCAGTTACGATCCTCACCATCGACGTAGTGGAACGAATACATCCCCAGTTCGCTCCACTGGATATCGAGCCGAGCGCGCTCGGCGTCGCCCAACCCATCGCTGAGACTGATCTGCAGTTCCGTGGGGGCGACGACGTTATCATACGAGGTTGTGTCGACTAACGGCTCGAGTTCGAGCCAGCAGTCACGAATCCGCTGGAGTGCCGGCAGATAGATTGGTCCGAACTCGCCGGCTCGGTCGTCGTCGGTCATACCGCGAGCTGGTGGCTGGCCTCGTCATAGGCGAGTGCCGCTTGGGCGACGGCGAGATTCTGGCGCGTTGTTCGCCATGCGGTGAGGTCGTCCCAGCCCTCCGTCTCGTCGGAGTCAAGTTGTTGGGCGAGTTCCTCGGGAGACACCACGTCGTAGCGGTCCTCGTAGCGCCGGATCTCGGCCTTCATCTCCTTGATACTGTCGAGCAACTCCGACCGATCGACTTCCTCACGAAGCTCGCGGATCCGGGACATCAAAACCCGGTCGCTGTTTCGCTTGTATAGCGTTGTTTGGCCATCCTGTTCCGTCTCGCCGAACCCGGTGTTCACGAGCGTCTTACAGTGTCGACGTGCCGTCGGTTCGCTCACGAGGGCGCGATCGGCGATCTCGGCTGCCGACTGCCCGTCGTGGGTTTGCTCAACGATTTCGTACACCCGCTCGAATGGCGTGGTCTCTGCTTTCCAGTCCGCTTTGACCTGCTTGTTGATGTCATCCCACGTCTCGGTCATACTCGATGCTACGCATCCTATGAACAAATAATTTCCTGAGAAAACTATTCCTTTCAGCGGTGCTTGTACAGGAGTATTGTCAGGCCACCTGCTCCTCTAACGTGTCTCGATGCGACCGGATAGTCGTCGTAGTGACGCTCGCTGCCGCAGCGACTTCCGCCTGTGTCAGCTATCGTCCCTCTTCGCGACCCGCCTTGTACAGACAGGCAGCTGCGAATCCTGACGGGTTGACACCCGACGCCACTCCTGTCGATTCCGACTGTTCAGCCAACCGGCGAGCTCGCTGTCGTATGTACGCTGGAATATCAAGTTCCGACGCGAGACGGGGGATGAATTCGCTCGGTCGAACAGGCTGGGTCGGCAGTCCAAGTTCTGTATTCAGCGTCTTGTACGCATTCGTGACTCTCGATTGTTCGACGCGTGCTGCGTCGACGATATCGTCGAGTAACCGCGAATGACCGTTACAGCGACAAGCTCCGTGAACTGTCTCGGGATTCAATCCCGAGACTTCCCATGGTTTAGTCAGACACTCCCGAAACACCATCGGTCTGGTACCCTTGAACGGTGTCGTGGGTCACGGTCGGGGCGTCCACGGCCCCCGATGCCTGCCGTCGCACCGTCCGCACGGTGGGAAGGCTGTTGAGAGCAGGCACATTCCAATCTAGTCCCTTGATGCCTTTCACAGCGATGTTGACGCTTGCACCTCGGTCACTGTGGTCCTGATGCCCACAGTCCCGACACTTGAACCGCTTCTTATTCCGGTTCGCGCGCTCCGTATGTCCACACATCGGACACTGCTGGCTCGTGTACTCAGGATTAGTCCACGCAGTCGGAATCCCCTCGAACGACGCCTTGTACGACGTATAGAACTGAAGGGCGCGGAACGGGAGGTGGTGCAAGCGTCGGTTCATCCGTGTGCCGTAGTCGATACCGTCGCGCATCTCTTTGAGGTCTTCAAAAACGATGCACGGCTTCTCGAACTGACGACACCAATTCACGATGTGACGGCTCACCTTGTGAAGACGGTCACGGACGAACCGCTCTTCGCGTCCCTGGAGCGTGTCATGCATACTCGATTTCCTCGCGTTCTGTACTCGCTTCCGTATCGTGAAGTAGCGGTGGCGCTCGAACTTGATCTCTGGATATTCGATGACCACGGTGTCTTCAACATCGTCCCCGGAAAGCGCGGCCAACGCCACGTTGTCCTCGTTCACGTCCACCCCGACGACTGTTTGTGAGCCCTTCTTGTCTAGGACGGTTTGCTCAGTGTTGGTGAGGTTGACGTGCAGCTCAGCGTTGCCATTGCGGAACAATGCTTCCGCTGTCCCTATCTTCCACTCGTCACTCCTGAGGGCGGTCTTGAGAATGTCGAGGTGAGCGTCACTCCCTTTGAGCACGCCTTTGACGTGCTTGTATGGTTTCGCACTGATCCGAAACGTCACATCGCCTTCGTCGGTGAGCGACAGGTTGTACCCCTCCTTGTAGTTCGCCCGGAGCGGGTACGTACCGTCTTTCGTGTGGCTCGGAAGTCCGAAGTCGTCGTACTCGTGGTAGTTCTCCATCGCATCGAGCGCCTTGGCGACGATGCGCTGTGTCGTGTTCTTGACGAGGTCAATACCGTCAGCAACGCGGTCGGCGATTTCGTTCCAGTCCACGCCTTGCTTGGCGAGTCGGATGGTTTCGTTGTACACCTGACGTGCTTCGAGGCAGGCATCGCACAGCAGACACTCATTATTACTCTGGATGTTCAGCTGGAAGTCCAGTGTCTTCACGAGAGTCTGCTCCTGAGCCATTTGCACCATTCGCGGATTGCAGTGTGTTATTCTTGAATGCTAGCTATCCATAGCGAAAGTGGAACTGTTATGAATATGCTAGATTGACTCGAGTTCGTCCCGCCGGTTTCGAAGCGTCACGATTGCCACCCCTGCTGCTTCCGCAACAGTGGACTGAGTAAGCAGTGATCCATGCTCTTTGGCGGCCAGATAGACACAAGCGGCCGCGACGCCGGTTGGCTGAGGACCGTTCGTTAGGGCTGTTCCCTCAGCGCGTTCTGCAAGTTCGTTCGCCAATCGGCGAATGCCGTGGTCTAACCCCAACTTCGAAACCAGACGTGGTACGAACGACGTAGGGCGCCTCGGTGGTATCGGAAGCTCCAATTCACGATTCAGTGTACGATATGCGTTTGTGACACGAGAGAACTCGACCCGAGCGGCGTCGACGACGTCTTCGAGAAGGAGAGGATGTTGGTTACATCGACATACCCCGTAGATGCTTGCTGCCGCTATCGCCTCGATCGATCGGCCTCGAAGCAGATCTTCGGTTTGAGCGCTCCGGAACAGTTGACACGCCTGATCACGGACCGAACCTGAAAGCTCGAGGACGCTTGCGATTCTTCGAACCTCACCCAAGCCGTGTGCGAGATTTCGCTCGGCTTTCGACTGGAACCGACCACGATTCTGTTCCCGCCGCATTCGGGATAGCCGCTGGCGCTTTCGTCCGGAGAGTTCGTTCCCGTTTGCATCTTTCCAGCGACCGATCTCGGTCGACAGCCCTCGGTCATGACGTGCCGCAGTCAGTGGAGCACCCGTCCGCTTTCGCTGGTCCTGATCGTGAGTTCTCCATTCAGGACCGTGGTCGATTCGTTGTTCGTCAATAACGAGCCCACAATCTTCACAAATAGTTTCGACCAAGTTAGTAGTGATCCGGCCATCGCACTCCGGACATGGGTTCGTGCTGGAGTTTGTCTGGACGTCCTCGTCGAAGCCCGTTTCGTAGATATCTCTGGTTGCCATTGTTCTCACCGTGTTACGGGGAACCCACCAGTTCGGTGAGCCCCTCACCCCTTGTAGGGGTAGATAAACGCTATCAAACGGAACGACCTAACGCTAATCAGCAGGCCTTCAGATGATACTCTATGGAAGAACTGGACTATCGTGGGGAATGGTGGCTTGCTGACGAAGATGAAGAGGATCGGGTTGGAGGCATTCTGGAGTTTGACCCAGATGAAGGAGGAAATCTGGAACTCATCGGCTCATTCGGAGACTTCGGGAGCGGCACGTTTGGTGAGTACGACCTGATTAAGGGGCACACGACAGACGGAAAGATCGTCACACTACAGGACTGCTACGTCAATCAGAGTGGACTTTCAGGAACGATGCAGAGGCAGTCGGTGAGCGTTCAGAAGGTCTTCACGGGAGTCCAATTCAGTGACGGCGACCTCGAATTAGACAAGGTGTGTCTCTCGTTTCCGCTTTTGGAGATGTGGACCGCGACTAACATCATCGGCGTCCCAGAAGGTCAGATGAGTGGTGCAGAGATTGGTGAATTCGACGAGGTAGAGGCTGAGTTGGAGAACGCGAATATCCGACTCAATATCACACCCTCTCAAATGATGAACCGATACGAGGGGATGGACATCACTCAACAGGCGTATTTCTGCATCGAACCTGACGAACCACTCACCGTTTCTGAGTTCATAGATGACTACATTCGTCACCTACAGCATTTCGTCTGCCTCGCAATCGGGGAGCCTGTGAATCCTACCGATGTGAAAGGATACTTCGAGCATGACGGCGAAACCGAGCGCATTCAAATTTCCTATCAGGTCTCGCACCTTCCGGAGGTCCCCAACAAGAAACATCCTCACAAGCTCCAGTTCAACCTACGGGATATCGATTTTGAAGAGGCAATCCAGAATTGGTTTGAGGACGCTGAGGGTGCAGAGATAACTCACAATCTGTACTTCGGCACTCAGTACAACAAGACAATGTTCGAGGAGAACAAATTTCTCTCCCTCGTCATCGGGCTGGAGTCCTACCAGAGCTACCTGTTCCCTGACCACCGGCTGATGGATGAGGACGAATATTCCGAACTTCACGACGATATTCTGGATACAATTCCCGACGATGCCGAGGCGAAAGGACGGATAGACGATCTACTTGGGAGCATCGGAAACAAGGGTTCGCTCGGTGACCAACTGGAAATGGTGTTCTTCGAGTACGAGGAAATTCTGGAAGACCTCATTGAGATGGATGATGTTATCCAAGACGCGAAGAACGGCCGGCACACTATCGCTCACGGACTTGAACGGGAATACAACGTTAGCGAATTGGGAGATACTGCCCGACTTCTTCAGGTCGTAATTGAGGCGATCTTCCTGAGCGCAGTCGGTCTTGGTGATGAGTTCGTCAAGGAGAAACTGATGGAGAACCGGAAATACATTCTGAACCAGTAGCCTCACCTGAATGATGTCCACCACTCAGCACCACGTAGTTGCACTCCAATTCGTCACATGAGGATCTACAATAGCTGTCCGTTGGAGGGTGTCATAGAACGGTTCACATACCCTATACGGCTACCTGACGAACGGTCAGTACAGACTGCGAACTTGTCGTCCGGATACCTACCAGTCCCAGATGATGTTCTGAGCGCCGTGCAATGATACACCGCGCGTATCTTGCAGGATTGACTTCCGATTACGGGTGGTTGGATTGGTCGGTATAGAGGTTCTATTCAGCATCAAGTTCGACACCGGTGATCTCGAACCGAGCCCCACCAGTAGTTCCTTCAGTGATTGTAATCTCCCACCCATGTGCTTCAGCGATGTCCTTGACGATACTTAGACCGAACCCCGTCCCGTCTGGCGAGGTTGAGTTGCCTACCTCGAAGACCTCTTCACGAGCGTCTTCTGGAATGCCAGGCCCATCATCCTCGATATAGAATCCGCCATCTAAGTTCCCAACACGAACAGTTACATCACCATCACTATGTTCAATGGCGTTCCGAAACAGGTTTTCCAAAAGTTGGCACAGCCGGTCATAGTCTGCCTGAATCGTCTCTAACCCACTCGACTCTGGCACAACCAATTCCTCATGATCACTTGTGCCTTCGACCATCGTCCAGGCCGACTCGACAGCGTCGTTCAAATCCACAGGCGCTGTCGAACCGATGACTTGCCCTTCACGAACCAGCCACAACATATCCTCAATGAGTCGATCCATCCGATCGAGAGCGGTGTCGGCCGCGTCCAAATCCTCGCTCTCGAATTCTTCGTTGGCAAGTGTTAGCCGCCCTCGTGCGACGTTCAGCGGATTGCGAAGATCATGGGAGATCACACGGGCAAATTCCTCAAGCCGTTCATTTGCCTGTTCGATCTCCCGCTCGTATGCTCTCTGGTCGGTTACATCCCTGAAATACACCGAAACGCCACTGTCGGATGGATACACGGTCGCTTCAACGTGGAAATCCAACGGATCAAAGTAGAGTTCGTAGCTCTGGGGCACCTGGGTCTCCATCGCTGCATGAAACGCATCCCGTACCTCGTCGATGTCAGCAGCCTCTGGAAACTGATTCCACACCTTCTCACCGAGCAGTTCTTCCTCAGAGGCCTGCAGTAACTCTTCAGCACGGTCGTTCACGTGGGTGAACCGGAAATCTTCATCGAGTGCGTAGAATGCGTCCGTCACCCGACCGAGTATCTCCGCTAATCTCGTCTCCAGCTCTCGACGCTCAGTAATATCCTCGAACGCAAAGATTGCTCGTTGCAGAGTGTCATCGTCATTCCACTGTGGAGCCCCATTCACCGAGACCCAGACACGGTCCCCAGATGGCTGGCGAAGGCTAATGACCTGATCGTATATTGGCTCTTCTTGAGAGAGCACCCGTTCGAACGGTGTTGTGCCGGCTTCGAGAGGCTCTCCGTCTTCATCAACCAGGCCCCAGCGAGAATCGTCATGGGTGAAGTCGTCGATTTCCTCGCTGGAGCGCCCATAAATCTCCTCGGCCCGGTCGTTGATGAATGAAAGTCCCCCATCCGCATCGACGACGGTGATCCCGATCGGACTGGTTTCGACAATACCTTCGAAGAGATCCCGTTCTTGTTGAAGTTCAGCTTCGATCTCTTTGTGATCGGTGATGTCCTGAACTGCGCCGCGGAGCGTTACAACCTCACCGTCCTCGACGGTCGGGGTTCCCTGGACACGGAGCCACCGAATCCCGCCGTTCGGTCGCTGGAACCGTACTTCAACATCGAATGATTCGGCGGTTTCCAGTGCATTTTCGATGGCTGATTCGACCACCGGTTGATCGTCTTCGTGATAGACATCAAGTGCCTCATCCAATGGGGGTTCGTCGTCGGCATCAACTCCGAGGATTTCAAAGAGATTCTCGCTCCAGAACACGTCCATCGTGTCGGTATCAATCTCCCAACTCCCAACGTCGGCAATCCGCTCCGTGTGTTCGAGTAATTCCTGTGTCCGTTCAAGTTCCTGTTCGTGCTCTTTGTGGTCGGTGATGTCCTGAATGAAGCCTCGAACCGTCCGCGGTTCCTCGTTATCAAGGACCTCGCCCCGCACTCGAACCCACCGCTGGGTGTCCTGAGCGGTGATCAGACGAACTTCATGCTCGAATGACTCGCCAGTCTCAAGTGCGGTCTCGACCGCCTGCTCAACCGTTTCTCGATCCTCGGGATGGTAGAACTCGATGGCTTGTTCGACCGTTGGAGTGAATCCCTCACCGACCTCGTGAATACGACGGGTGCCGTCCGTCCACACAAGGTTACCGTCTGCGTCGAACTCCCAAGCACCGAGATTCCCGAGATCTTCAGCTTCTCTGAAGAAATCCCGCATTCGTTCGAGTTCCTGTTCGCGTTCCTTTCGGTCCGTAATATCACGAACCCCACCGATAATCCGCGTAGTTCCATCCGCATCAACGACGGGTTTTCCTGGTGCTTCGATCCACCGGACCTCGCCGTTGACTTCAATCCGGACTTCCTCGTGTTTGGCCTCGCCAGTTTCTACCGCCTGCTGTAATGAGTCACGGACTTGTTGGCGGTCCTCAGGATGGACCACCTCAAGAAAGTCTTCGCGGGTCTCGACAGTCGTCCCATACAGCTCTGTTTCAGATGGATAGAACGTCGCCTGATCGGAATCCATGTTCCAATCCCAGACGATGGTATCGGTCGCACTGAGTGCGAACTCCATTTGCTCTTTCGTCTGTTTGAGTTCGCGTTGGCGATTGCGGTCGTCGGTCACATCTCGTCCGACCAGTAGATGCTGTTCGGGTACGACATCGGGTGTCGCAGAATATTCTATCAGATGTGTCTGCCCTTGCGTGTCAGTTATTTCGAGAAGTTCTTGCTCCTCACCGAGGAGTTCATCGTGTATATCGATCTGATCAGAATCGGAGATGATGAACTCCTGCACGCGGCGTCCGACCAGTTCCTGCGATTCGACCCCTACAACTTCTGCAGTCCGCTCGTTACTTTCGATGATTCGGCCGTCGTCGTCAACGATCAGCATCGTCTCGAATGCGTCATCGAAGGCCTGTCTGAACTTGTCGTACTCCGTTTGGAGCTGGTCGTCGGAATCGCTTGTCGGCAAACGCGGCGTTGTCCGAGGAAGTGAGATAGTTACCGTTGTTCCCTCGTCGGAGACGCTGTTTTCGATGTCACCGTCGTGTTTCGTGACGATCGTGTGAGCGATCCAGTGACCCAGCCCAGAACTGTGAATGAGTGGTGTTTCGGTGCCTTCAGTGATGACGGTCTGTTCGTCTTCTGGGAGCCCTGGCCCATCATCCTGAATGCTGATTATCACGCCCTCATCGGATTGAGCTGCCTTGATCGTGACCTCGGGTGTGTCTCCGGCGTGCTTGGCTGCGTTCTCGATGATTTCTCGAAGCGCGAGTGGGAGTGTTGGTCGTGCAAAATAATCGAGTGACTCGGGAATATCTACCGTGATGGATGCTGTTGGGACTTGGTTTTCTACGGTAGCGACGATTTGTTCGATGTCGTGTGTTAACTCGACAGTCCGTCGGTCGGATGATTGTTGCAGGATTTGTTCGAGCTTGCGTGCTTTCTCGCTGAGATTGACTACTGAATCCACAGCGTCGATCGCAACTGCTGATGACAGGCCCTCACTGGTGTCCTGGGATTGGGCGTTCAAATAGCCTCTCACGACGGTGAGTTTGTTGCGAATGTTGTGTCGGAGAACCCGTGTTAACGCGGATACTATCTCTAAGGACTCGTCGAGCTCTGTTTCGTACTGGGACTCGACGAGTTCGTTTTCGATGAATCGGGCAAGGAGTTCCAAGAAGAGTGCTTCCTCGGAGTTGAATTGGTCACGAGGGTCTTGTCCAACAAAACAGACGGTCCCGGAAATCTCATCGCCTTCGTACAGCGGTGTTCCAAAATACGAAGTGACATTGAAGGTTTGATAGGCAGGGTCATCCTCTAATCCTTGCTCAGTCGCGTCGTGAACCTGTAATGAGGAGTCGTCTTTGACGACACGGCGACAATACGTGTTCGACAGATCGAGCTTTGTTCCCTCAGAGAACTCGCTGTCGTCTTCAGTGGTGCTAACGATTGCTTCCCATGTCCCACCCTCTTCAAACGTCTGTGCGACAAGGCCGGTATCGACGCCTAAATACGACGCGCCAAGTTCCAACGCGCGCTGGATTTTCTGTTCGGATGGCTGATCGGCTGTCATGAGTTGTTGCAACATGATGCCGAGTTCAGATGTGTCGTGGTTTTGAACGTCCATGGATCAATGTAGATGCTGAGGGTAGACCAGTTTACGTTGTGCTCTAAAGCAGATATACATAGATACGGTTATAGGTATTTACAAACTTTGGGTCTGTTGAAAGCCTCATTGCTGATGGGTTGTCGAGGTCGTGCTGTATACACCGCGCATATTCGTCATGCAGCTTCGATACCAGTGATCTCGAATCGTGCACCGCCAGTCTCTGCGTCAGTCACGCGAATTTCCCACCCATGGGCTTCGACGATTTCCTTCACAATCGCCAGGCCGAACCCTGTCCCGTCTTCTGATGTCGAATACCCGCTCTCGAATACCGTCTCTCGGTCGCCCTCTGGAATCCCTGGTCCGTCATCCTCAACGTAGAACCCGTCATCGAGACTACCCACAGTAACAGTCCTATCGCTGCTTCCGTGATCGAACACGTTCCGAATGAGATTCTCAAGGAGTTGTTTGAGCCGACTTCTATCTGCTTGGATGGTCTTTGCATCGAATTCAAGCTGAAGCGTGCCCTGTGCCACTTCGACCCCCTGCCAACACTCCCTCACGACCGACTCAAGAGTAACGGGTTCCGTTTCGTCAATGATCGTCCCTGCGCGAGCCAACAATAGCAGGTCATCAATGAGTGTGTTCATTCGGTCAATCGCTCGATGGCACTGCTTGAAATGATCCGGATCACCCGTCTCTTCAGCAAGCTGAATCGATCCCTCAAGCACGTTCAGCGGGTTCCGAAGGTCATGCGAGACGATCGAGGCGAACTGCTCCAGCTTTTCATTCTGCGCTTTGAGGCGGTCGTTCGTTTGCTGTCGTTGGAGTTCGTAGCCAACCCACCGACTCATGAGGTCCACGAGCGTCACTTCCCACTCGGAGAACTGTCCATCACGGGGCTCAGTCCCATAGAAGCAAAACGTTCCATACACGTCGGTATCGACGAAGACGGGCGCGCCGAGGTAGCAGGCGATCCCCCACTCGGTATAGCCAGCCCGATCCGTTTCCTCAGGCGCATCCCGTTCAACATCCCCAAGGACGAGGGTTTCTCTCCTACTCGCTGCAATCTCACAGTTCGTCGCCGACACGGGCACGACATCACCCGCCTGAATAGCGTCGTCATCAGCATCGACAATCTCGAACACGTAGTCGTCGCCCTGAATCCGTGAGAGCGTCCCGTAGGCGACATCCAGTTCCTGGCGGCCCAATTCGAGGAGCGCCTCGACCTGCTCCTCGAACGGCCGGTCGCGGTTCGAGATGATGTTGTACATTTCCGGCCTTGTTGAAACCCTTGCTGACAAACATGACTGGCGAGTAGCTGGAGGGAAGATGGATGCTCTCCCGAAGTCACGACTCCTTCGATTCGATGAACGGGCTTTGGTACTGGCTCGCCGTGCAACAGCACGGTTTTCGACTCGCTATTCACGAAAGCGGTTTACACTTCATCAACACATCGTCCTGCTCTGTCTCAAGGTGAAAAAGACGACCACGTACCGCGACCTCGTTGATGAACTCATCGAGATGCCGCGCATTCGAGACGCCCTCGACCTCGATTCGATCCCTGCACCCTCGACACTCTGCAAAGCGTTCGACCGCTTGGAGATGGCAGTCTGGCGAGTTTTGCTGAACGTTTCACTCGCGGACCTACCGCTGAACGGTGTCACCGGTATCGATGCGTCCGGATTCGAGCGGGCTCATGCATCAACGCACTACACGAAGCGAACGAACCTCACCATCCAGAAATTGAAGACGACGCTGTTGGTCGATACGGCTACCAACGCCGTTCTCGATATTCACGTCACGACGACGCGGAAACACGATACACAGATCGGGCCACAAGTAGTGAAACGGAACGCAGCGTCCATCACGGTCTTGACTGGTGACAAGGGATATGACGACCAGAAGCTCCGGCGGCTTGCCCGTGACCACGAGATTCGACCACTCATCAAGCACCGTGAGTTCACCTCACTCCACAAAGCGTGGAATGCACGGCTCGACAGCGATCTCTACCATCGCCGAAACATGAACGAAACAGTCAACGCGGCGATCAAGCAGAAATTCGGAGCCTTCGTGCGGTCACGCCTCTGGTGGAAGCAGTTCCGCGAACTCGTCATCAAGTGTGTCGTTCACAACCTCGAACGAGGGCTCGCTATTGCACCCGAGGAGGACGAATGTCAGTGATTCTGAGAGGAACGGGCTGCTGAATATTCGAGGATGGATGCAGCGGTCAGCCTTCACTTGCGTCAATTCGGTTCGAGTAGTCCCGCTAACAACTCCAGCCCATTGGTCAGTTCGACCGTGCAATTCTGCCGTTCTCCACTCCCGTCGCCTCGCTCCGCCGGGTTGTCTTCTCGGATCAGTACTCGTATCTCCCACGGCGACAACTCCAACCATAACGTGTAATGAGAATTAAATAATTGTTAAGACAACCCGTTATGACTTCCAATTACATGTCAGCAACTACCACTCAGATTCTGAAATCCATGGAAGAGCGGCGAGCACTGGCGTTCACCATCGCGGGGGTGCTGATGGCTGCCAACCTCGTGATCCTGCTGTTCAACTTCTCGGCAGGGACGGAGGACCAATTCATGGACCTCGGGCAGGCGTTGATCGGGGGATCATGGGCGGTTGGATTCCTCGGGTTGCTTGGGTTCTATCCGAGTCTGTCCGAACGAAGTCGGTGGCTCACCCGGATCGGTGGGATAGCCTCCGTCGTCGGGTTCGTCGCGATGGTGGTCATGGCAGTAATCTCGTTCAGCACGTTCGCCGATCTCCTCAGTGGCGGGTACGGGGACTACGTCCCGCTGTTTCTACCGGGCATCTTCATCGGCATCGTCTTCGGATTCGGTTCGTTCGGCATAGCGACGCTCCGATTCGGGACGTATACGACGACGGTAGGAGCGCTCTTCCTGCTACTCGTCTGTACGTTCCTCTTCAACGTCGGGACGGGGATTGCCGGCGTCCTTCCCTACCTCGGAAAGGTCATCGGCGTCGTCACAGTCCTGGTGGTGGCGAATCTAGCACTGGGCTACCTGCTGTGGACAGGGAGGGCGGAACCAGCGGCTACCGACACAAGCGCGCCTGATCCGGCTGCATAACCAGGCTCTCGGTTCTCTTTGTTGGGGCTGAACCATCTCTGGTCAGGAGAGGGGCATTCTCTCCGGATAGTAATGTCTGGCGAAGCATCGTTCGATGCGTTGTTGGAAAATAGCCATGTTGAAAGCCGCAGAATCTGTATCTGCGGATTGCGACGATCGAAATTCGTAAAGTGTCATCGTGACCAAGTTGTGCTGTGTATTCAGCACGACCGCCGGTATATATCATCTCCTGAGGGTTTCAACAGAGCCAGAAAAGAGAAAACCTAGCCTCGGAACCACACAGCATTCAACTCGTAATTGCAGAAGTCGCTGAGCGAAACCCAGAACAGTTCGTCAACTTCACCCTCCAACGACTGGAAAACGAATACACCGGCGTCTCACTCCTACCGACACACCCGGATGTAGAAACAGACCGGATGAAAGAAGCGGACAGCTACAACGCCGCAGTAAACAAAGTCTGCCAACGAATTCTCGACACCGACTACTACACCCCTATGGCGTTTTCAGATCTCACCGCATGCTTCCCCATAGCTGATATCGCTGAACGACTCGTAGCAAGAATCCCAGATTGCTCTGAGGACCAGTTGCTCCAAGTCATCTGGTATTGCAAGTTCCTCCCCGTAACCGAGAACATAGAGAAAATCTACCGTAAAGTTGTGACCGAAGGCGTTGACGACATCCGAGATGCAGAATCCGTTTCAAGCGTGATTCATGGAGCTCTATACACAGACGCCCTCGGTACCCGGAGTTTGTCCGGGGTCAGCAAGAAGGAAGACGAGATAGAGATGCTCCGCGACTGGCAAGAAGACCCTTCACTCCCATCCTCTGTCCGACTGTTCGCCGAAGAAACCGAAGATCACCTCATAGATAGTGTAGAACGTCAAGAAAAGATGTTTTGAGAATAATAACGGTGTCTCAGTAACGGTCTGTGCCTTGTTTCCCGCACCTGTGCTGCTGAATTCGTTCCGGCAATCCGACTTTCCCACAGATCGGACACTCCTGAAGGGGCGTCGGCGGCAGGTCCTCCCAGACGTCTAATGCGGCCTCTAACTGTGCCCCGACGACGGGAGAGGTGGTCGCCCGTCTCGCTTCTTGAAGATGAATTCGAAGTCGCTCTCGGGTTGTGAGTGAGGTTTCCTTGGACATACTTACTCAGGGGCACACTTTCGCTGTGCCCTCCGCCCCTCGGAGGGCAGAAAAACCCACTCACTACGGTGATTACGGGACCATCGACGTTCCCCAGTTGAGCCCTCTCGAATGTGGATCTAATTTAGTCTCAAGGTGACCGGCTCGTATCTGGTCTAAGTGGGGAGACTCGTTCCCATAGGCGATGATGCTGAACACACACCGTCACGAGATTCTCAAGCCGATTGGCCCGCTCGAAGTCCACATCGTCGCCCCTGTCCTCGAATGAACTGAGCGGCTGGATATGGTGAACGTGCAGCCCCTTCCCGAAGGCCTCCCGATGGGCAGTCTGTGACCAGTCACACCCCGGCGTTTGACATACGTAGCTGTCTCGCTCAAGCGCCTTCGCTCGCTGCGCCTTCCAGTTCGGCCCGTAGTATCGTCGCTCATCCTTTGAGTCCGCTTTCCAGTTGCCGTTGGCAGGGCCTGATGGACGACCAACTGGCTCGTAGCCAGCAGCTCGAACTGCGGCCTGCCAGCCGTCCCATCGATCAAAATAGCACCGACAAGAAAACCGACCGTACTCGTCCATATCGCTCGCTGTTGGGACCTTCCCCAGTGCCTCGACGAGCGTCCGGAGTTCATCGAGAAGAGTATCGTCGGGGATTCCGTGTTCGAACTGCGGCTCTAACCCAGCAGCTGCTAGTGACTCATTCCAACTCCCAAACAAATTTTGCGCAAGGCTAACAGAGAAATCCCATTCTCTCCGAGAAGTCAAATTCTGCTCTAACTGCCACACACCATATTACGTAGACAGAGGCGAAGAATATGCAATCGGAGAACCTTGCTCCTGCTCCAGACGTAGCTATACTGAGCCACCAATGCAGACAACCACTTTCCTGTCCTACTTCCTATCCCAGCTCGGTAGGGATATGAAGGAATTCGGAGCAGGCAAAGTCCTAGTCTTCTCTAATCGGAGGGGAGACGCAGAAGGAGTCGGCTCTCTAATGATCAAACTCGACTACTCGTTGGAAAGTGAAAGAATGATGGTATCATTATTAGAAGAGCAGGATGACGACCAATTCTACTCCGTCTCAAATCTCCGAGAAGATCTATACGAAGAGCTGAAGGAACACTACGTAAAGCAACCTTACACATATTTGGAGGACGAAACGCTCTCGCAAGGCCTCTTCTCACAGCTAGGTGCTCTAGCAAATCCTCTCGACAAAGGCAACCATCGGAAATTGTGGGACGCAGGGATTCTCAGTGTTAGACCCGAGTCAGAAAACGATGAAATCAATCTCTTAGCGAACGAGATCGTGAAAATTCTGGCGTTCAAACCCCATACTGATCTGGATCAAAGTAATAGCATCAAAATCGATTCTCTGAAATCTAAACTCTCAAACTCGGTTCCGACCTATTTCGATTCCGCACCTGATCTTGACGCGAAACTTGACGAAGCACTCTCCGTCTTGGAGCAAGCGGACATCATTAGCCGAGAAAGAGAGCGGTCTAGCGATGAAGTCGTAACTATCCTCACCCTGAGAAGGAACTTCCTCGAGTTAAATGTTCAAAGAGAAGCCCGTGTTTGCGAATTCTGTTATTCAGGATGGCCATTCTGGGATAGAAGTTACTGTCCAGACTGTGGCGAGCACTTAGTCGAAGTGGACCGGGATTCATACGATCAAGTCGAATCCGACCAGGGAGAGTACTCACTAGACCACTGGGGAAAGGTGGTCCTCGGTCACGGAGTTGATCCTCTCGTAAGTGCAGTGCACAAGGCCGGTATAAAGACCGATACTCGGAATAAAATAGAAGAAGGATTCGGCGCAAATCCGCCCAAGATCAACGTAGTATCAGCTACAAACACCCTGGAGCTCGGCATAGACATAGGAACTCTCGATTGTATCGCCGGGCTGGGTATTCCGCCTACGAAGACAAGCTATGTCCAGCGAGCTGGTCGTACTGGACGTAGCTTAGACCAGTCCTCAATGGTGTTCACGGTTGCTCGTCCTCACAACGCCGTGGATAACTTCTATTTCGAAGATATAGAAAGTAGATTCCTCAATGCACCTTCCAAACCGGTACAGATCAACCACCTCAATTACGATATCCTGAAGACACAGGTGATGTCTGAGGTACTCACATATCTGAATCTGAACGATCTCGACTATGGACGATTTGAGCGGTTCCAAACGGGCCAGGATATTGACGAAGTGATTAATGAAGTCTACGACGGCGTAGAAGCATTACTGGATACTGTCGATGAACATCAAGATTCCATCAAGGAACACTTGGAAGGAGCATTTAAATCCGATAAAGAGGACCTTGAGCAAGCATTAGAAGATCTGTTTGAGAGCCCGTCTGAGGTAAAACAGCGTGTGCTTCGCCGACTTTTCAAATTCTACACAACCTTCCGGGCATTGGAAAATGAAACCGGCCAGGGTGCTCAGGGTCTCAGAAGGCGGAGAGTCATCCAAGAGGAAATTCTTCAGGAGTTGGAGAGAGAAGTTGGCTACCTCCCAATGTTGCTATCCAGTGCCGGAATGATCAGCCAATACCGTTCCACCGAGGATTCAGTAGCGCTCTTCCGAGAAAAGGAAAGTGAGACAGACAGTCAAGTCCATCTCAGCTACGAATCCAAGAGCGTCTCACAAGCATTGAGAGAATCATATCCTGAAGCAATGGACACCTATGGAGGAGTCGACTACGAAGTTGTCAGTGCACAAGTTAGTCGAGATGAAATCTTCTCCACTAGTGTTTGCACAAACCAATCATGCACTCTTCCCTACAATGAATACCCTGACTTAGAAGTCTGCCCGCTCTGTGGAGATGACTTAGAGGAAATCAGCGTTCACGAATACTTAGGAGCGGTGCTCAAATCATCCAGATCCAGAAAGAGAACAAGGCCACTGATAATGCGAGGTGTTGACTTTTGACTAAGTTCTCTGAGAACTTCGAAGAAGCACTTGACTTGGACGAAGATGAGATAGAGGGAGGTCTGACAAGGGATGCCAAAACTCTGGATGAGACAGACTTCAACGATCTTCACATCCGCTTCGTATCTAATCTGAAAGTTCGAAGTACCGTGCCTAAAGTCGAAATTAGCTATTTTTCAAATAGTAACGTCGAAGACGCCAAAGGGGATATTCTGAAATTTGAAGATGGTGAAGTGAAATGGGATCACGCTATTCCCGGCCATCAACATCCGACCGATGGTATCGTCTTTCTACATAGGATTGAAGATCTCAGATCGAAGCTCGGATCGAATGATAACAGGAAGGCAATTACAGCTGCATACTCGGCCGGATATGGACTTAGATCTATAATCTCTAGAAAGCTCGGTGTCGACAGCTTGGATATTCAGTGTTCCGTGACAATGTCGCAAAGGTTTGTGCAGCTAATTGTCCACGACGCCGACGTAGGCGGAGCAGGATTGTCCCATGCAGTCTATCAAGACTTGGAGGATTTTCTATGGGAGACGAGGGCATCTCTGGATGACTGTGTTTGCTCGGGCTTTTGTGAACAATGTCTCCTCCTACCACGAACACCCAGCTATATTATTGAAGAGGGACTTCTGAATCGGTTTGATGGCCTAAAATTCCTCTCCGACTGATTCGATACAAATGCCTTCTCGATGTCGTCTTGTTTAGAAGATATGAAACCAACCGGCAGGTATGTTCCGTGTTAGGCCCTCGATGAACAACCGATACAGGGCTACTGTGTTCCCGGAAGTAGTGGACTCTGAGAACAGAAATCAAATGACTCCGCTCGGTTGAACCGGGCCTCGAAAGCCATAATTGCGCCTTTCCGGAAACAACCCGGTCAGGCTTTTATGACCTGGCCGAAAATCAGTCTATCAGAATCAAATGATTCGCGATGCTCGCGTTCTCCGGGCCGGGTTCGTTCCTCGGGAAGTTGAGCATCGCGACGCTGAGGTCAACCACCTATCCAGCGTCCTCGAGCCCATCACGAACGGTGAACCCGCCGATACGGCCATCGTCACGGGACCCAGCGGTGCCGGCAAGACCTGCATCTCGCAGTTCGTCACCGAACGCCTACGTGAGGAGGTGCTCGACGTCGAGGCCACCTACGTCAACTGCTGGCGTAACTACACCCGATTTCGGACGCTCTACCAGATCCTCGACGACCTCGGCGCGACCATCGACATCCACCGGCAGTCGACGCCCCACGACGAACTCGTCGACCGCCTCCAGCAGCATGACGGCCCGCGGACCGTCGTCATTCTCGACGAGGTCGACCAACTGGAGGACCCCAGCGTCATTTACGACCTCCACAGCCTCCCGCAGTTCGCGATCATCTGCATCGCGAACAAGGAAGAGGAGCTGTTCAGCCGCGTCGACGACCGCCTCGTGAGCCGCCTGCGCTCCAGCGAACACGTCCGGATGGACAAGTACCACGATGAACAGCTGTATGACATTTTGAGTGCGCGGGCGAAATGGGGGCTCGACGAGGACGTCATCACCGACGACCAACTCTATCGAATCGCCGATGCGGCCGCCGGCGACGCCCGCCTCGCTATCGGCATCCTCCGAACGGCGGCCGGCAAGGCCGATCGCGAGAACCACGAGCGCATCACCGACGACATTCTCCTGGACGCCGCCGAGGATGCCCGGGCCCAAATCAAGCAGAAGAGCCTGGATTCACTCACTCCGCATCAGCGAGTCGTCTACGAGATCGTTCGCGAGCACGGACCGCTCGGACCGAGCGAGATTCACGAGCGCTATTCCGAGGAGGTCGACGACCCACGGACGAAACGGACTGTTCGAGCGTATCTGTCAAAGATGACTCAATACAATCTCCTCGAAGCAAACGGGTCCAGCCGAGATCGAGAATACAAGGCCATCGACCAACCGTCACCCACACTCGCTGAGTAGGTGATTAAGAAGCGTATCTCTCGAAGATGGAGCAGTGAATCGCCTCAGGGTCAAGCTCCGAGGCTTCCTGCTTCGACGACGCGCTTTGCAGACACCGAATAGGTGTCCGTAGGGAGCGCAGTCTCCACAGGCGTGTCTTCGGGCCATCCCAGCCCTAACTCAGAAAATCCCCGTTTAAGCACATTCAACGCCGCGTTCGCGTCCCTGTCCGCCTCGAACCCACACGACGGACAGGAGTGTTCCCGAACCCAGATGGATTTCGTCGTCTCCACACCACACTTCGCGCATTCTTTCGTTGTCCGAGCGGCTTCCACCTGTACAACGTGCGTGCCGTACAGCTCGGCTTTGTATTCGAGGAGGGTGATGAACTGTCGCCACGCAGCAGCCTGGGTGTTTCGCGCGTTGTGCGAATCTTCGAGCATCCCCTTCACGTTCAAATCCTCAACGAACACGGCGTCGTACTCGCGGACAAGCCACGTCGTAATCTTATGCTGGAAGTCCTCGACCTTCCGCTTGATGTGGCGCTTGACTTTCGCTACCTCACGACGTTGCTTCTCGTAGTTGGACGACTCCTTCTGCTTACGAGACAACTTACGTTGCTCGCGTCGGAGGCGGTCGTATTCATCTTCGAGATCGAGCCAATCCACGATCTGACCATCAGATGTGTGGATGTAACTGAGGATGCCGAGGTCGATACCCACGCTGTTGCTTGCATCCAACGAATCCACGTCTGGTTTCTCGGGGAGATCCGTCTCGTCGGTTTCGAGAGCGAAGGAGACGAACCACTCACCAGTCGTCTCCTTCTTAACCGAGACCTCCTTGATGTCGGCTTCATCGGGAAGGGGACGGTGGTAGCGGATCGGTATATCCCCGATTTTGGAGAGCCAGAGCGTCGCACGTCGGCCACTCGTGTTTTTGAGTTTGAAGCCGTGCTGCGAGTACGTTATACTCTGGAACTCTCGTGGTGATTTCCACTTGAGCTTCCCGACCTTGTTCCCGTTCTCTTTTTGCTGAGAGAGGTTCGAGAGGTTGTCGTAGAACCGTGTGACGGTTCGCTGAAGCGCTTTTGCGTTCACCTCAGTGAACACGGGAAACTCGTCCTTCCAGTCTGGGAGACGACTGTGGTGTTTGTATGCCGAACCAGTGCTGTCGGCATCAAGGTGAGTGTATTCGTATCGGGCGTAGTTGTACGCTTGGCGATGAATGTCGATGTGATGTTCCAACTCAGCCGCTACCTCTTGTGTCGGGTGCGCAGGGTAGCGGTGAGTGTACTCCATCGCGGTCCCTTTATTAGAACGTATTCTAGAAATGGTTTGTGGCACGGGCCGTTGAGTTCAGCCCCCGGGAGGTCTAGCTCGCAGGGCAGTCGCCCCAACATCCGGTACAACCTCCTCGAGGCGGAGGGGACGAGTCGGGATCGAGAGTACTCGCTCGTCGATTCGGCAGCAGCGTCACCGATGCAGTGACCGTGACCCCGTCAGCTATCAGGAACTGAACTCGCCGAGGCCCGATTGCTCGTGGTCTAGCGGCTCGATGACCTGAGGATCGTC
>ENA-ORDC01001010-ORDC01001010.1-marine-metagenome-genome-assembly--contig:-NODE-1010-length-23183-cov-3.138579_pt1 | contig 23183 bp, 22 predicted proteins | sample MGYA00237783_ERZ508515 | MGnify/ENA primary metagenome ERZ508515 (study PRJEB26186, sample SAMN06268792) | marine metagenome | isolation source: Eden Landing Ponds, San Francisco, CA, USA | place... | reverse complement strand
CCCGCCGCGACAGGCGGCGCGGATCCCCCGCGGGCGCCCGCCTGCGGGCGCCCGCGGGGGTTTGACAATGCGGCCGGTTGCATTACAACGCCGCGCCAAAGGGTCGGCTGGCGCGACTCTGGCCCGAGCGGGCTGACCCGGGCTGAATCGCGCCGCCGCGCACGCGCGCCGCTCGGCCGCCGCCGGCGCCGCCCCAGCAGCAGGGAGCACCGCACGCCCATGGCCATCATGCCCGACAGCTGGATCCGCGCGCAGGCCCGCGAGTCCGGCATGATCGAGCCGTTCGTCGAGCAGCAGACCCGCGAGGGCGTGATCTCCTACGGCCTGTCGTCCTACGGCTACGACGCGCGCGTGGGCTCGACCTTCCACATCTTCACCAACGTCGACAACGCCGTCGTCGACCCGAAGAACTTCTCCGACAACTCGTTCGTGGTGCGCCACGGCGACTCCTGCATCATCCCGCCGAACTCCTTCATGCTGGCCAGCACCGTGGAGTACTTCCGGATCCCGCGCGACGTGCTGGTGGTTTGCCTGGGCAAGTCGACCTACGCGCGCTGCGGCATCATCGTGAACGTCACGCCGCTGGAGCCCGAGTGGGAGGGCCACGTCACCCTGGAGTTCTCCAACACCACGCCGCTGCCGGCCAAGGTCTACGCCAACGAGGGCGTCTGCCAGTTCCTGTTCCTGCAGGGGACGCAGCCGCCCGACGTCTCCTACGCCGACCGCAAGGGCAAGTACATGGGCCAGCGCGGCGTCACTCTGCCGCGGCTGTAGCGCGGTCCGGCGGAACGTCGCCGCCGTCCGGCGTGTTTCACGCCGCAAAGCCGTAACCGCACCACGGGACGCGGGGTCGGGGCCCCCTGCGTCGCCATCGACCCGGGCCCTGGGAAGAGCCATGGATCGCATCACGATACGCGGCGGCCGGCCGTTGCACGGCGAGATCGCCATCTCCGGCGCCAAGAACGCCGCGCTGCCGCTGATGGCAGCGTCGCTGCTGACCGAGGACACGCTGCGGCTTGCCAATCTGCCGCACCTGGCCGACATCACCACGCTGGCCAACGTGCTGTCGCAGCACGGCGTCGAGCTGCATATGAACGGCGAGGCCGCGGGCGGCTCCGGCGGCCGGGTGCTGGAGCTGAGCGCGCGCCGGATCGTCAACGCCCGCGCCGACTACGAGCAGGTGCGCAAGATGCGCGCCAGCGTGCTGGTGCTGGGGCCGCTGCTGGCGCGCGAAGGCTACGCCGAGGTGTCGCTGCCCGGCGGCTGCGCCATCGGAACGCGGCCGGTCGACCTGCACCTGCGGGCGATGGAGCAGCTGGGCGCGGAGATCGAGCTGGGCGAGGGCTACATCATCGCCCGCGCGCCCGGCGGCCTGCGCGGCGGCGAGGTGACTTTTCCCAAGGTCTCGGTCGGCGCCACCGAGAACGCGCTGATGGCAGCGGCGCTGGCGAACGGCGAGAGCCGGCTGGTCAACGCCGCGCGCGAGCCCGAGATCGGCGACCTGGCGGCCTGCCTGAACGCGATGGGCGCCGACATCACCGGCGTCGGCACCGACACGCTGACGGTGCGCGGCGTGGCGCGGTTGCACGGTGCCGAGCACCGGGTGATCCCGGACCGCATCGAGACCGGCACCTACGCCATGGCGGCGGCGATCACCGACGGCGAGCTGGAGCTGGTCGGCGCCGAGGCCGCCCATCTGCGCGCGGCGCTGGACAAGCTGGCCGACGCCGGCGTCGCCATCCGGGAGACCAACCGCGGCCTAAAGGTCACGCGGGCCAACGGCGCGCTGCGCGGCGTCGACGCGGCGACCGAGCCGTATCCCGGGTTCCCGACCGACCTGCAGGCCCAGTTCGTGGCGCTGATGGGCACCGCCCGCGGCGCCTCGATGGTGACCGAGACGATCTTCGAGAACCGCTTCATGCACGTGCCGGAGCTGCTGCGCATGGGCGCCGACATCCAGGTCGAGGGCGCCACCGCCCTGGTCCGTGGGGTCGACCGGCTGAAGGGGGCGCCGGTGATGGCGACCGACCTGCGCGCCTCGGTCAGCCTGGTGCTGGCCGGCCTGGCCGCCGAGGGCGAGACCACGGTCAACCGGGTGTACCACCTGGACCGCGGCTACGAGCGGCTGGAGGAGAAGCTGGGCGCCTGCGGCGCCGAGATCGAACGGGTGCGCGGCGAGGGATGAGGCCGTGGTAGCGCGACGCTTGATATCCTGGTTGCGCGCGGCGACCGGGCGCGGCACGCCGCCGGCAAGGCGCGGCGCCGGCCGGCACGGCCTGAAGCTGCGCGCCCGCGACGGCGAGGACTACGCGGTGGTGTCCTCGGTGCTGCAGGACGCGCTGGTCGCCGTCGGGCAGATGACCTGGCTGGCCGACGACAAGCGCTTCGTCATGGTCGCCAACCGGTTCCGCTGGGAGCAGCGCGCGCCCGCCGGCGACCTGCCCGACGCGCCGCGCCAGCCGGAGCCGCAGCGCCCCGGCGACGCCCGCTTCGAGGACGCGCCGCTGTACGAGCGGATCCACTGCGGCCTCACCTTCGACCGGGTGAAGGGCGTGCAGTACCGCGGCTTCAGCAAGGCCGACACCGAGCGCATCCTGGAGGTGCTGGCGCTGGTGCGGGACGCCAAGGGGATCACCGTGACGTTCGCGGGCGACGCCGCGTTGCGCTTGCAGGGACCGCGCATCGTCTGCCATTTGGAAGACCTCGGCGAGCCCTGGCCGACGCGCTGGCGGCCCAGCCACACCGAGGCCCTGTCGGCGGGCAAGGCGGCCGGCGGCGACGGCAGCGAACGGAACGAGGCGTGAGCGCGGACGGCAATCAGATCGGGGCGGCCACGGGACCCGGCGGCGGCGCCAACGAGAAGCTGGTGCTGGCGCTGCCCAAAGGGCGCATCCTGAAGGAGCTGACGCCGCTGCTGGCGCGCGCCGGCATCGAGCCCGAGCCCGCCTTCGCCGACGACGATGCGCGCCAGCTGCGCTTCGCCACCAACCACCCGCAGCTCGACATCATCCGGGTGCGCGCGTTCGACGTCGCCACCTTCGTCGCCTTCGGCGCCGCGCACCTGGGCGTCGCCGGCAACGACGTGATCATGGAGTTCGACTACCCCGAGCTCTACGCCCCGGTCGACCTGCGCATCGGCCGGTGCCGGCTGGCCGTCGCCGAGCCCCGGGATCTGGTGCGGCGCGACGACCCGACGCGCTGGAGCCACGTGCGCATCGCCACCAAGTACCCGGAGATCACCAAGCGCCACTTCGCCGCGCGCGGCGTGCAGGCCGAGTGCATCAAGCTGAACGGCGCGATGGAGCTGGCGCCCAAGCTGGGGCTGTGCCGGCGCATCGTCGACCTGGTGTCGACCGGCTCCACGCTGAAGGCGAACGACCTGGTGGAGATCGAGCACATCGCCGACGTGACCAGCCGGCTGATCGTCAACCGCGCCGCGCTGAAGACCCGGCCGCGCGACGTCGAGGGCTGGCTCGACCGGTTCCGCGAGGTCGCCGATGCCGCATGAGCTGGACGCCCGCGACCCCGGCTTCGACGACGCCTTCGCGGCGTTCCTCGAGATCCGGCGCGCGGAAGAGGCCGACGTCGACCGCACGGTGACGGAGATCCTGGCCGAGGTGCGCCGCCGCGGCGACGCCGCGCTGCTGGAATACACGCAGAAGCTCGACCGCTTTTCGGTGACCGCCGACGGCCTGCGGATCGGCGAGCACGAGCTGGCCCGCGCCGTCGACGCCTGCGATCCCGAGACGGTCGAGGCGCTGCACACCGCGCGCCGGCGGATCGCCGCCTACCACGAGCGCCAGCACCCCGAAGACCTGGACTGGACCGACGAACAGGGCGTGCGGATGGGCCACCGCTGGACCGCGATCGACGCGGTCGGGCTGTACGTTCCCGGCGGCACCGCGGCCTATCCCTCCAGCGTGCTGATGAACGCGGTGCCGGCGAAGGTGGCCGGCGTGCGCCGCCTGGTGATGGTGGTGCCGACCCCGGACGGCGTGCTCAATCCGCTGGTGCTGGCGGCCGCGCGGATCGCCGGCGTCGACGAGGTCTACCGGGTCGGCGGCGCGCAGGCGGTGGCGGCGCTGGCCTACGGCACCGAGACGATCCGCGCCGTCGACAAGATCGTCGGCCCCGGCAACGCCTACGTCGCCGCCGCCAAGAAGCAGGTGTTCGGCACCGTCGGCATCGACATGATCGCCGGGCCATCCGAGGTGCTGGTGGTCGCCGACCGGGACAACGACCCGGCCGTGATCGCCGCCGACCTGCTGGCGCAGAGCGAGCACGACGTCAACGCGCAGGCGATCCTGATCGCCGACGACGCGGCCTTCGCGGCCGAGGTTTCGCGCGCCGTGGACCGCCACCTGCAGCGCCTGCCGCGCAGCGAGATCGCCGGCGAGAGCTGGCGCCGGCACGGCGCCACCATCGTGGTCGAGCGGCTGGCCGACGCGGGCCCGCTGATCGACCGGGTGGCGCCGGAGCACCTGGAGCTGGCGGTGGCCGATCCGGACGCGCTGCTCGGCACCTTCTCGCACGCCGGAGCGATCTTCATGGGGCGCAGCGCGCCGGAGGTGCTGGGGGACTACGTCGCCGGCCCGAACCACGTGCTGCCCACCGGCCGCAGCGCCCGCTTCTCCTCCGGCCTATCGGTGCTGGACTTCATGAAGCGCTCGTCGCTGCTGGCGAGCTCGGAGGCCGGGCTGCGCGCGATCGGCCCGGCGGCGATCGCGCTGGCCCGCGCGGAAGGCTTGGATGCGCACGCGCTGTCCGTCAAACTTCGCCTCGACGGGCACGCGACGAACGGACGCGGTGACGACTGACTCCGGCGGCGGCCCGACCGCCGCGTCGCGGGAAAGGGCAGCGTCTTGAACGAGTCCAGCGGGCCGAAGCCGAGCAACCGCATCGTCGACGTCACGCTCGACGAGAAGTCGATGAAGCGGCGCAACCCCGACATCGAGCACGAGCGCGCGGTCGCGATCTACGACCTGCTGGAGGAGAACGCGTTCCGGCCGCTGGGCGACTACCAGGGGCCGTACCGCCTGCACCTGCGCCTGGAGGAGCAGCGCCTGGTGCTCGACATCAACGACGAGGAGGGCGCCGCGCTGGGCGCCATCGCCATCGCGCTGTCGCCGTTCCGCCGCATCATCAAGGACTACTTCACCGTCTGCGAGAGCTACTTCGAGGCGATCAAGACCGCCAGCCCGTCGCGCATCGAGGCGATCGACATGGGCCGGCGCGGGCTGCACAACGAGGGCTCGGAACTGCTCAGGGACCGGCTGGCCGGCAAGATCGAGGTCGACTTCGACACCGCGCGCCGGCTGTTCACGCTGCTCTGCGTTCTGCACATCCGCGGCTAGGCGGGTGGCGAAGCGCGATGAGCGAACTCCCCGACAGCGTCCTGTTCTCCTGCACCCACAACTCGGTGCGCTCGGCGATGGCCGAGGGCCTGCTGAAGCACCTGCTGGGCCACCGAGTCTACGTCGACAGCGCCGGGGTGCGCGAGGGCGACATCAACGGCTTCGTCATCGAGGTGATGGACGAGCTCGGCATTGACATGTCGAAGCACCGGGCGAAGACCTTCGACGAGCTGCACGACAGCTCGTTCGACCTGATCGTCACGCTGTCGCCGGAAGCCCAGCACCGCGCCGTCGAGATGACCCGCACGATGGCCTGCGACGTCGAGTTCTGGCCCACCATCGACCCGACGGCGACGGAGGGCAACCGCGAGGTCCAGCTCGCCGCCTACCGCCAGGTCCGCGACACTCTGCTGGAGAAGCTCAAGACCCGCTTCCCGCTGGACATGAAGCCGGTGCCGTGAGGGGCCGGGCGGCTGCGGTGCACGTGGCGGGCGGCGTCCATCGGTTCGGCCGCGGCCGCCACCTCACCCTGTCCCTCTCCCTCTCCGCCCAGTGGCGGAGAGGAAACTCAGCCGAATGCCCAGCCCCCTCTCCTCCACGCGGGAGGAGAGGGTCGGGGGGAGGAGGTGGCCGCGGGCCTATGCCGACCTGCTCGGGATGAAGCGGGACGGCGCACTCCTTTATTCCACCGTCACGAAGTCGATGCCCGGCAGTTGCGGCGCGTCGCCGTCCGCGAGTGCGGCGGCGATAGCGCGCCAGCTCTCGATGTCCCGGTGCTCGCGGCCGTCGCCGAAGCGCTCTCGGGCGACGCGCTCGAGCCGGTCGCGGCCGGTCCGGACCAGGGCGTCGATCTCGCTGCTGGCCAGGCGGCCGCGCGCGGTTTCGGTGGCGGCCGAGAGCAGGTGGATCAGGGTGCGCTCCCAGTCCGTCACCGAGGTCCCGGCGGCGTCGGCCAGGGTCCGCAGCGCGGCCCAGTCGTCGGCGGCCCGCTGCAGCAGGTCGGCGCGCTCCGGCCCGGCCGCGGCCAGCGCCGCGTCGTGCCGCACGCGGGCGCGGACGTAGCGGAAGGCGGGGTCGCTCAGGCCGGCGTCGTCGGCCACCGCCACGGCCCGGTCGAGGGACTCGAGGGCGAGCTTGCGGAGCGTCTGCATCTCGGCGTCGGTGGGCTTGCGGCGGAACAGGCTGCCGTCGGGCTGGCGAGGGCGGTCGTGGCTGGTGAAGGCGGCGACGTAGTGGCGCATCGCCCACAGCTCCGCGTCCGTCACCGTGTCCGCCCGGTGGGTGCCGAGCGCCGTTGCCGTGAGCCCGTCCCAGTCCAGGGCGAAGCCCGCGAGCGTCGTGTGTGGGCCGGGCGTCGCGCGGTCGTCCGCGCCCACGGTGAACCAGATCTGGTCGGCCGGCGCGGTGCGGTCGGGGCTGGCGCGCATGACGCCGCTGACCAGGCTGTAGGCCTTGCAGATGGTGCGGCCGAAGCTGCGCCGGGCGCCGCCGGCGGCGTGGTCGTCGTGGTTCGCCAGCAGGGCCAGCGCCCCCGGCGTGTCGAGCGTGCCGGCGTCGACCGCGGCGTCCAGATGCGCCTCGGCCGTCGCCATGCGCGCCCGGGTCTCGATCCATTTGCCGACGGTCTTGGTGAAGTGCGCGTCGCCGAAGAAGTCGTGCCGCTCGCGCAGCGCGTGGGCCAGGAAATGGTTGGTCTGCACCATCCGGTCCGAGGGCTCGCCGGCCCTCACGGTGGCCTCGTAGGTGTCGCCGAACACCTTGGCGCCGGCATCGCCGGTGCGCTCGCGGCCGTTCATCTCGATGCGCAGCGCCCGCCCCGAGGGCGCGTGGCTGACCAGGATGGTCCAGGAGGCGAAGTGCCGCCGCGCGCGGGCGATCGCGACCGCCTCGTCCAGCGTGCGCGCTTCACGCAGGATGCGCTGCTGCACGTAGGGCGCCACGTCGTAGCGCCCGCTGTGGTCGCCGGTGGTGAAGTTCACGGTGGACATCTGGTGCAGCGACACCGCGATGCCGGCCTCGTTCATGCCGTTGATGCCGCCCGGGTAGATCAGGCCGGCGGTGCCCACCGCCGCGTAGCGCAGATAGCCGGCGTCGCTGTCGCGCTCGTCGATCACGCTAAGCACCGGATAGTCGTTCCACTGGAAGAACGCGCCGTCGAAGTTGCGCGCGTGCAGGCTGGGCCCGTCCGCCGTCAGCCCCGGCGCCGCCCAGAAGCCGGTGCAGCCCATGCCGGCGCGTTGGCGCAGGCCGCGGCGCAGCCAGTCGTCGATCGGCACGTCGTCGTGCGCGCGGCCGGTGGCGTCGGGATAGGAGCGGCCGGCCTCCGACGACGTCCAGGCCTCGGTGGCGTAGTTCCGCCAATAGCTGTAGGCGGCGCTGCCACTCATCTCCTCGTTGATCCGGGTGAAGCCGGTGGCGACGTTGCCGGTGTCGATGGCGACGCAGGCGTGCCGCACCGCCTCCGCGTCGAACGCCGGCTGCGGGACGCCGGCGGCGTAGCCCTGCGCCAGCGCCTCGACGCCGCCGCGGAAATCGTCGCTGCAGGAGCCCAGTACGTCGCGGCTCAGCCGGTTGAAGAACGCCCCCAGCAGCTGGTCCAGAAAGCCGCCTTCCAGCGCCGCGCTGGGGTCCACGTCGTCGGCGATTGTGGCCAGGATCTCCGGGAACACGCCGCGTTCGAGCTCGTGCGCCAGCAGCCGGCCGTGGTCGTAGCAGACGTCCGGGAACGTCCCGCGCTGGGCGAGCACGAAGAAACGCCGGCCGTCCGCGTCCCACAGGTCGAGCTTGCTGTCGGCGCGGCAGTCGGGCGGCGTCGGGCGGGTTTCGACGTGGCGGAGCGACATGGTGGCCTCTGCGATGACGGAGAACGGCGGCGTTCGGCGGCGGCTATCCGAGCCGGTAAGTCTACCGGCGCTCCGGCATCGGCCGGCGGTCGCGGAACTGGTCCGCCTCCTTGCCGTCGAGCACCGCCAGCACGTCCGAGCGTACGATTTCGTTGTTGCGGTAGTACTGGTGCCCGGTGCCGTCGGCGTCCCAGTCGATCGCCGGGGCGCAGTTCACCTGGAGGAACTTCGGCGGCAGGGTGTCGACGTCGCGCGGGCCGGCGGCGCCGAGGCGGTCCGGGTTCAGCTTGGTCCAGTCGCTGACCACCAGCGCCAGGTCCTGGGCGTTGTAGTAGGTGGTGACCCGGCGGGCGAGCCGCTCCAGCGGCGCCAGCTTGTCCGGGTGCGTCAGCGCGTCGTTGTCGGCGTCGGCGGCCATCAGCAGCACCTCGTCGAACAGCCGCGGCAGCGCGTCGCCGACGAACTGGCGCATGCCCTGCACGGCGTGGCGCAGCGCGAAGTTGCCCATCGAGTGCGCCAGCAGGTGGACGCGCTGGCTGCAGTACTGTTCGCGCTGCAGCTGGCGCACGAAGTCGGCCGCCTTCAGCATGCCGCGGCCGATCGCCTTGCCGCTGGCCTCCGCGTCGTCGCGGTCGGAGTGGTAGGACTTCACCGGCACCTTGCGGCCGTCCGACGGCCAGGTGAAGACCACCCAGTTCATCGGCCGGTCGCGGCCGTACCAGCGCTTCAGCTCGGCGGTGCGGCGCAGCGCGTCCTGGAAGGTGAAGTCGAAGCCGTGCACGTACACCATGGTGTCGCGCCGGTGCTTGAGCATCTTCGCCTGAAGCTGCTCGAACACCGCGACGCTGCCCAGCGTCTGGCGCGACGGCGGGCGCGCGCCCAGCCGCTCGGTGGCGGTGCGCACCGCGATGGCGCCGTCCGGGTCTTCCGGCACCTCGGCCCAGCCGAAGCGGAGCTCGTCGAGGCCCTCCGGACTGAAGGTGGAGCCGAAGTCGGTGGGCGCCTGCTTGCGGTTCGGATTGCGGTTGGTCGCGAAGAACACTGTGGTCATGTCGCCCTCCCCAAGCGGGCCGCAGCGGCGTCCCTGCGCGATCCTACCGCAAATCCGCGCTCCGGACGCGCCGCTTTCCACACGCCGCGGCGACGCGCGGAAGGGCTAGAGTCCGACCATCCGTTCGCGCTGATCAGCCGGCCGGCGATCCAGTCCCGCGCGTGCCCGGCCAGCTCGGCGAGCACGCGGGCGGCGCCAAGCCGATCCTGACCGACATGCCGGGTGGGCGGGCGTCCGGTCGCCGCGGCCGTGGCCGGGTGTGGCGTCGCGGCGGGCATCCCTTTAGCCTCGGCGGCGGCGCCAGCGGTGCCATTCCGAAACACGTCGAGGGATACGGGGGTCGCGGTGTCGGGCGAGGGCAAGCCGGAAGATGGGGGCGCGGGCGAGGCGGGGTCCGAGGGCGCGCCCAAGCCGCAGGGCCTGGGGCCGCCGCACACCGGGCTCGGGCCGGATGCCCTGATGCCGCACCAGATGGCCGGCCACGCCGAGGCGCTCGGGGCCTACAAGGCGCGCACCGGCTGGCTGAACCTGTTCGTGCTGGCCGGCTTGGGCGGCGCGTTCGTCGGCCTCGGCGCGCTGTTCGCCATGGCGACCACGATCGGCCTGGGGCCGGAGCCGGGCGGGCTCGGCCGGCTGGTCGGTGGGATCGCGTTCTCGCTGGCCTTCGTGCTTGTCGTGGTGGGCGGGGCCGAGCTGTTCACCAGCAACAACCTGATGATGATGGCGCTGGTCAGCGGCCGCATCCGGGCGGTCGAGCTGATCCGCGCCTGGATCATCGTCTACCTCGGCAACATGGCGGGCACGGTGGCGACCGCCGGGATCGCCGTGCTGGCGGGCCTGACGCTGGACGCCGGCGGCGCCATCGGCGCCAAGGCGACGCGCACCGCCGCCGGCATGGCGGCGCTCGGCCCGGTCGAGTCGGTGTTCCGCAGCGTGCTGGGCAACGCGCTGGTCTGCCACGCGATCTGGCTGACCTACAGCGCCCGCACGACGACCGACCGGATCCTCTGCGTGCTGCTGCCGATCGGCGCCTTCTACACGCTGCAGCTGGAGCACGTGATCGCCACGATGTTCTACTTCCCACTGGCCTATTTCGCCGCGTGGGGCGCCGGCACGGGCAACGGCGCGCTCGGCTTTCTGGACGCCGAGGGGATGCATCTGGGGGTGCTGGACTTCGGCTCGCACCTGCTTGCGGTGACCGCCGGCAACGTGATCGGCGGCGGCGTGCTGGTCGGCGCGGTCTACTGGTTCGTGTATCTGCGCCGACGGGCATAGGCGGCGGGACGCGGAGGCCCGGGACGTCGGGCCGCCGGGCTCGTCGTTCTTGATATGTTCGCGTCTCCGGTGTAATCTGGGCATCTTGGTTCCGGTCGCCGGGAGGAACGTGATGGTCGGAATGGTTGGTTCGATGGCGGATGCGGACGGCGCGGCGCGCGCAGGCGCCCGGCGACGTACACCTCGGCGGACCAATGTCGACCAATGTTGACGATGTGGACCTGCCGACCCGACGAGCGTAGGTTGCGGCACTCGGCAGCCCGAATCTCGGTGCGGTTTCAGTGGGTTCACGGATCTGGCGGCCGGGCGGGCAGGTGCACATGCGTGCACCTGGGTCAGCGTCAGGTCGACCGGAGGTCGACATGGCGGTTCAACCGGAGGTCGACATGCCCCTGGAGATGAAGCCGGCCTGTCAGCGCTGCGCGACCGCCACGCCGCCCGACGGCGCGGCGTTCATCTGCACCTTCGAGTGCACCTTCTGTCCCGCGTGCACCGAGGCGATGGCCCGGGTGTGCCCGAATTGCGGCGGCGAGCTGGCGCCGCGGCCGCGCCCGGCTCAGCCACAATTGGCCTGACGACCTGGGCACGGGGTTGCCCTCGGTGCTGTACCGCCCCTAGCCGCGGCGGGGCGTCGGCGCTAGGGTCCGGCCTCCCGGCGGCGGGCCGCCGGGCGGTGAAACCCTGGCGGGAGGCTGGCCTTGCCGACGGCGCTGGTGACCGGAAGCAATCGGGGACTCGGGCTGGAGTTCGTGCGCCAGTTGGCCGAGGCCGGCTGGCGCGTGCACGCCTGCTGCCGGCAGCCGGAGAAGGCGCGCACGCTGAAGGCGGTCGACGCCGGCGCCGGCGAGGTGGTGCGCCACCGCCTGGACGTCACCGACGGGCTGCAGCTCTCCAGTCTGGGCCGCGAGCTGGCCGACGAGCCGTTGAACCTGCTGCTCAACAACGCCGGCATCTTTGGCCCGCGCGGCGGCTTCGGCCGGATCGCCTACGAGGACTGGCTGCAGGTGTTCAACGTCAACACTCTGGCGCCGATGCGGGTCGCCGAGACCTTCGCCCGGCACCTGCAGAAGGCCGACGACGCGCGCCTGGTCAACGTCAGCTCCAAGCTGGGCTCGATCGGCGCCAACGAGGGCAGCGGCTCGCACATCTACCGCTCCTCCAAGGCGGCGCTGAACATGGTCACCAAGTGCCTCTCGATCGACCTGCGCGAGCGCGAGGTGATCGTCGCCGCCATGCACCCCGGCCACGTCTCCACCGACATGGGCGGCAAGCAGGCGCCGCTCGCCCCGGCCGACAGCGTCGCCGGCATGCTGCAGGTGATCCAGCGCCTCTCGGTCGCCGACAGCGGCGGCTTCTACGGCCACGACGGCACGCAGCTGCCGTGGTAGCGTGGCGCCTCTGACAGGCCCGCGACCCGGCGATGTTCCAGCTCACCGACGACCAGCGAATGATCCAGGACACGGCGCGGCGGTTCGCCCGCGAGCGGCTGTGGCCGAACGCCGCCGGCTGGGACCGCGAGGGCCGCTTCCCGGCCGAGGCGGTGCGCGAGATGGGCGAGCTGGGGCTACTCGGCGTGCTGGTGCCCGAGGCGTGGGACGGCGTCGGCGCCGGCAACCTTGCTCACGCGCTGGCGCTGATCGAGATCGCCGCCGGCGACGGCGCCTGCTCCACCATCATGGCGGTGCACAACTCGGTGGGTTGCGTGCCGGTGCTGCGCTACGGCAGCGAGGCGCAGAAGCAGCGCTTCCTGCGGCCGATGGCGCGCGGCGAGCTGCTGGCCTGCTTCTGCCTGACCGAGCCGCACGCCGGCTCCGACGCTGGCGCGATCCGCACCCGGGCACGGCGCGACGGCGGGCGCTGGGTGCTGAACGGCACCAAGCAGTTCATCACCAGCGGCCGCAGCGCCGGCGTCGCGGTGGTGTTCGCCGTGACCGATCCCGACGCCGGCAAGAAGGGCATCTCGGCGTTCCTGGTGCCGACCGACACGCCCGGCTACACGGTGGCGAGGGTCGAGGACAAGATGGGCCAGAAGGCCTCCGACACCTGCCAGATCGTGTTCCAGGACTGCGCCGTCTCCGACGACCTGATGCTGGGCGCGGAGGGTGAGGGCTACCGCATCGCGCTGTCGAACCTGGAGGGCGGGCGCATTGGCATCGCCGCGCAGGCGGTCGGCATGGCGCGCGCCGCCTACCGGGAGGCGCTGGCCTATGCCCGCCAGCGCACCTCGATGGGCCGGCCGCTGATCGAGCACCAGGCGGTGGCGTTCCGTATCGCCGACATGGCGACCGAGTTGGAGGCGGCGCGCCTGCTGGTGCTGCAGGCGGCGGGGCTGAAGGACGCCGGCGAGCCGTGCCTGCAGCAGGCGGCGATGGCCAAGCTGTACGCCAGCGAGATGGCCGAGCGGGTGTGCTCGGCGGCGCTGCAGGTGCACGGCGGCTACGGCTACCTGGCGGACTATCCGGTCGAGCGGATCTACCGCGACCAGCGGGTCTGCCAGATCTACGAGGGCACCTCGGACATCCAGCGCATGATCCTGGGCCGCGAGCTGGCGAAGGACGATTGAGCGGCGCCAGGCGCGGCCTTGCTCGGGATGACGTCGGGTCAGGCGTTCGCGGAGCGGGCTCGGTCGGCGCCTCAGGCGCAGGCGCTCGCCTCGGCCGGCGCGGCCGGCAGCTCGAGAAAGAAGGTGGCGCCGTGATCGGGCTGGCTCTCCACCGCCAGGTCGCCGCCAGCCGAGCGCGCCAGGTCGCGGGCGATCGACAGCCCCAGGCCCTGGCCGTCGGGCAGGTTCTGGTTGGCGCCGCGGCCGGTCGCGCGCGGCGTCGCCCGGTAGCTGCGCTCGAAGATGCGCTCCTGCTCCTGCGGCGCGATGCCGGGACCGGTGTCCCAGACGGCGACCCGCACCCGGCCGCCCGGGCCGTCGGCGATGCAGATCCCGACCTCGCCACCGGCGGGGGTGAACTTCACCGCGTTGCTCAGCAGGTTGATCAGGATCTGCGTCACAGTGCGCTGGTCGGTGCGCACCGTCGGCGTCTCGGCCGCGGCCGGCGGCAGCGCGTGCAGGCGCACGCCGGCCTGGCGCGCGCTCAGCTCGACCATCGTCATCGCCTCCTGCATCGCCTGATCCAGCCGGGTGTCGTCGCCGGCGGGATGGCAAGGCCAGTCGCCGCCCGGCCCCTCGATCGTGGCGCGCTGGAAGCCCTGCAGCATCTGCGCCATGTGGCCGCTGGCTTCGCGCAGCCGCGCGATGTCCTGCGCCACCGCTTGCCCGCCGCCGTTGTCGAGCCGGGTCTGCGCCAGCTCGGCGTAGCCGTTGACCGCGTTCAGCGGGGTGCGCAGCTCGTGCAGCAGGCAGGCGATGCGGTGGCGCGTGCTCTTGGCCTGCTGCGAGGCTTCGCCCAGCCGCCACTCGACCTCGTTGCTGCGCATCAGCAGCTGCTCGAACTCGCGCAGCAGCGTCCAGGCGGCATCGTCGGCGTTGCTGCCGGCGCGCGCGCTGCCGTGGTAGCCGGCGAAGCGGCCGTCGCCGTCGAAGGCCGGGACGCCGGAGATCAGGATCGGGGTCTCGCCCAGCGTCCCGGGCAGGTCGCGGAACGCGCGGCGGGCGCGCACCTCCGTCGGCAGCGCGGCAGCTCCGGCGTCGGCGTCGTCCGAGAACAGCGCCACCAGCGCGCGCCCGCACGGCGAATCGGGCAGGGCCCGCTCGCCGCCCTGGGTCGGCGCGTCGAACGCGGTCAGATTGAGCGCGCGGTCGCAGCTCCACAGCCAGTCGACCGTCGCACGCAGCATTTCGCGGTAGCGCTCGGACCGGTCCGACGGGTCGGTCTCGGTCCGATGTCGCAGCGGCGCCACCGCGTCGCCGTCCATCGACGTCCCCATGTCGCAGCTCTCGAGGCGACGGGAAAAGACCCTACGCCCGCCAGAGGTGGAAAAGACCGACACAGGGAAGCATATCGGGGCGCCAAGTTGAAGGAAAATACGGCCTGCGACGATCGAGTGCATGCGAGACCATGCGCACCTATCGCATTGTCCTGCATTCGACGGCAATGCACGCGGTTTTCTTTTTAGTCCAATCATTGCGGCTGCCTGCGGGCGCGCGGCCTTGGGGCGGCGACGAGACGTGCTAGGCTGCCGGCCCGGGCGCCGCGGCCGCGCGGCGCGGCTGGCAACGAGACGGACACGCGAAAGGGGTGAACGCGGATGGCGGCGCCGATCGATTTCTACTTCGATTTCTCCAGCCCGTACGGCTATCTCGCCGCGCAGGAGGTCGACGCGCTGGGCGCGCGGCAGGGCCGCGAGGTGGTGTGGCGGCCGTTCCTGCTGGGCGCCGTGTTCAAGACCACCAAGCAGGAGCCGCTGCTCAACGTGCCGATCAAGGGCGACTACGCGCGCCGCGATATGGCCCGCTGCGCCCGCCTGATCGGGGTGCCGTTCACGCTGCCGGAGCCGTTTCCCTTCTCCGCGGTCGCCGCCTGCCGTGCCGTCTACTGGCTCGCCGACCGCGACGCCGCGCAGGCGAAGCGGCTGGCGCAGGCGCTGTACCACGTTGCGTTCGGCGAGGGCCGCGACATCGCCCCGGCGGAGACGGTGGCGGAGATCGCGTCCGAACAAGGCCAGCACCGTGACGAAGTGCTGGCCGCGCTCGGCGACCCGGCGGTCAAGGACCGCCTCAAGCGCGAGGTCGAGGCCGCACAGGACGCCGGCGTGTTCGGCTCGCCGTTCCTGCTGGTCGACGGCGAGCCCTTCTGGGGCCACGACCGGCTGAGCCACGCGGAGAAGTGGCTGGAAACCGGCGGGTGGTGAGGGCGCGCGCAGCGTCCGTCGCTCACGCCTCCGCCAGCACCTCCCGGAATACCCGTGCGTCGACGTTCTGCCCGCTGAGCACCACCGCGACCTTTCGGCCCGCGTTGCGCCCGCGCTGCTGCAGCGCCGCCGCGAGCGCGGCCGCGCCGGCGCCCTCGGCGAGGTTGTGGGTGTCGGTGTAGTAGGCGCGCATGGCCGCGCGGACTTCGTGCTCCGCCACCGTCACCACGTCGGCGGCGCCGCGGGCGATGGTGGCGACCGCCTCCGGGTCCGGCGTGCGGCAGGCCAAGCCGTCGGCCAGCGTGTCCGCGGTGTTCGTGTTGACCGGCGCGCCGGCCCGGTAAGACAGGGCGTAGGCCGGGGCTTGCTCGGCCGTCACGCCAACGATTTCGGTGCGTAGGCCGAGCGCGTCGCGGGCGGCGATCAGGGCGCAGATGCCGCTGCCCATGCCGATCGGCACGTACACTCGGTCCAGGCCCGCCACCGCGTCGAACAGCTCCAGGGCATAGGAGGCCACGCCGCGCACCAGCTCCGGCTCGAACGGGCCCAGGAAGCGCAGCCCCCGCGCCTCGGCCAGCCGGTCCGCCTCCTCGCGCGCCGCCTGGAAGTCGTCGCCGTGCTCGATCAGCTCGACCCCGAGCGCCCGCATCGCCGCGTTCTTCTCGCTCGAGTTGCCGTGCGGCACCAGGATCGTCGCCGGCAGCCCGAGGGCGCGGCAGGCGAAGCCGATCGACTGTCCGTGGTTGCCGCGCGTAGCCGTGATGACGCCGGGGCAATCCGGGTCGCTGCGGCGCAGCGCGTCCATGTAGACCAGCCCGCCGCGCACCTTGAAGGCACCGATCGGCGTGTGGTTCTCGTGCTTGACCCAGAGCTCGCAGCCCGCCCGCTCGGCCAACAGCGGCCAAGCGTACTGCGGCGTCGGCGGCAGCGTGCGGTGGACCAGCTCGGCGGCGGCGCGGAGCGAGTCGAGCGTCGTACGGTCGGACATGGCGCGAGCCTAGCCGAGCCTTTCCCAGGCGGCAAAGCCAGTGCCCTGGGTCCCTTTAAGCGCGATCGGGTTCGGCGACGACACCCAGCGCTTCGAGCTCGGCCCGAACGGCATCCGCTTGGGCCGTCGGCGGGATGTCGACGCGCACGGGGTCGCCGTCCAGCAGGCGGTCCACCATGGCCTTGGCCTCCGTCAGCGGGTAACCGCAGCTGCCGCGCAGGGAGGTGCTGGTGGCGACCTTGCGGAAGCCCGGCCGCCAACCGGTCAGCAGCAGGCTATCGGCGGCGGAATCGGAGGGCGCGCGGGACTCGTCCCGGCGTGGCTCCCGTCGTGCGCCGTCCACCTTGAACGACAAGCTCCGCGACATCGGCGAGGACTTCCACGGTTCCGTGCGGCGTGTCGACAATCACGTAGAGCGTGCGTCCGTCGAGCTCTACGTGCCGAAGGTCCATCGCCCCCGACAGGTGTCGTACCGAGCGCTTTTTCGTACGTCCTGACAGCACCCGCAACATCATTTCCACCTTGCCCGCGCCCGGCCGCCTGCGCATCCTTGGCCGCACGACGAAGCGCCAACGACCGGCCGGCCATGCACCGGCCGGCGCAACCGGCCAGGGGAGGCGATGACCGTTCTGAAATCCGCCGTCGACACCCGCTCGGAAGCCTTCCAGGCGAACGCGGAGGCGATGCGCGGGCTGGTCGGCGACCTGCGCGACCGGGTGGCCCGGATCAAGGAGGGCGGCGGCGAGCGCGCCCGCGACAAGCACCTCGCCCGCGGTAAGATGCTGCCGCGCGAACGGGTCCGCGGTCTGATCGACGAGGGCGCGCCGTTCCTGGAGCTGTCGCAGCTCGCCGCCACCGGCATGTACGACGACGAGGTCCCCTCGGCCGGGCTGATCGCGGGGATCGGCCGGGTGATGGGCCGCGAGTGCATGATCGTCGCCAACGACGCCACGGTGAAGGGCGGCACCTACTACCCGGTCACCGTGAAGAAGCACCTGCGGGCGCAGGAGATCGCCGAGGCGAACCGGCTGCCCTGCCTCTACCTGGTCGACAGCGGCGGCGCCAACCTGCCGAACCAGGACGAGGTGTTCCCCGACCGCGACCACTTCGGCCGGATCTTCTTCAACCAGGCCAACATGTCCGCCAAGGGCATCCCGCAGCTGGCCGCGGTGATGGGCAGCTGCACCGCCGGCGGCGCCTACGTGCCGGCGATGTCGGACGAGGCGGTGATCGTCAAGAACCAGGGCACGATCTTCCTGGGCGGCCCGCCGCTGGTGAAGGCCGCCACCGGCGAGGTGGTCACCGCCGAGGAGCTGGGCGGCGCCGACGTGCACACCCGGGTCTCCGGCGTCGCCGACCACCTGGCGCAGAACGACGCGCACGCGCTGGCGATCCTGCGCCGGCTGGTGGGCAACCTGAACGGCCCCAAGCGCCACGAGCTGCAGGTCCGGGCGCCGCGGCCGCCGGCCTACGACCCGGCCGAGATCTACGGTGTCGTGCCGCAGGACCTGAAGACGCCGTTCGACGCCAAGGAGGTGATCGCCCGCCTGGTCGACGCCAGCGAGTTCGACGAGTTCAAGGCCAGCTACGCGCCCACGCTGGTCTGCGGCTTCGCGCACCTGCACGGCTATCCAGTCGCGATCCTGGCCAACAACGGCATCCTGTTCGCCGAATCCGCGCGCAAGGGCGCCCACTTCATCGAGCTCGCCAACCAGCGCGGCATCCCGCTGGTGTTCCTGCAGAACATCTCCGGCTTCATGGTGGGGCGGAAGTACGAGACCGGCGGCATCGCCCGCGACGGCGCCAAGCTGGTCACCGCCGTCGCCACCGCGCGGGTGCCCAAGTTCACGATCGTCATGGGCGGTTCGTTCGGCGCCGGCAACTACGCCATGTGCGGCCGCGCCTACGCGCCGCGCTTCCTGTGGATGTGGCCGAACGCGCGGATCTCGGTGATGGGCGGCGAGCAGGCGGCGACCGTGCTCGCCACCCTGCGGCGCGACGCCAAGGAGGCCCGCGGCGAGGACTGGCCGGCCGCGGACGAGGAGGCCTTCAAGCAGCCGATCCGGCAGCAGTACGAGGAGCAGGGCCACCCGGCCTACGCCAGCGCCCGGCTGTGGGACGACGGCGTGATCGACCCGGCGGACACCCGGATGGCGCTGGCGCTCGGCATCTCGGCCGCGCTGAACGCGCCGGCCGAGCCGGCCGTGCCGCCGACGTTCCGGATGTAGGGCCGGATGTGAGAGAGGCCAGACCGATGCAACGCCCCTTCTTCCTGGAGGAGATCGACGACCGCGGCGTCGCGCACATCGCGCTGACCCGGCCGGACAAGCACAACGCCTTCCACGCCGACCTGATCGCCGAGCTGACGACGGCGCTGCACGGCTTCGACAGCGACGAGCGCGTGCGCTGTCTGCTGCTCACGGCCGAGGGCAAGTCGTTCTCCGCCGGCGCCGACCTGACCTGGATGCAGTCGATGGCGGCGGCGAGCGAGCAGGAGAACCTGGAGGACGCGCGCGCGCTGGCCAGCCTGATGGACGCGCTGGACAGCTTCTCCCGGCCCACGGTGGCGCTGGTGCAGGGCCCGGCGATCGGCGGCGGCGTTGGCCTGGTTGCCTGCTGCGACATCGTCGTCGCCGAGCCCAGCGCCGCACTGTTCGCGCTGTCGGAGGTGCGGCTCGGGCTGATCCCGGCGGTGATCCAGCCCTACGTCGCCGCCGCGATCGGCGAACGCGCCGCCACCCGCTACACCCTGACCGGCGAGCGCTTCTCGGCGGAGACGGCGCAGCAGCTCGGCCTGGTGCACGAGCTGGCGGCCTGGCACGACCTGCGCACCCGCGGCGAGGAGCTGATCGCCGAGCTGCTGAAGGGCGGCCCGGCGGCGCAGCGCGAGGCCAAGGCGCAGCTGCGCGCCCTGCGCGGCCATGCGCCGGGGCCCGAGGTCAACGAGGACGCCGCGCAGCGGATCGCCCGCCTGCGCGTCGGCGCCGAGGGCCAGGAGGGCATCGCCGCGTTCCTGGAAAAGCGCAAGCCGAGCTGGCGCGGGGGCTCGTGATGTTCGCCTCCCTGCTGATCGCCAACCGCGGCGAGATCGCCTGCCGCATCGCCCGCACCGCGCGCCGGCTGGGCCTGCGCACGATCGCCGTCTACTCCGACGCCGACCGCGACGCGCTGCACGTCGAGAGCGCCGACGAGGCCTATCGCCTGGGCCCGGCGTCGGCGGCGGAGAGCTACCTGAACGTCGAAGCGCTGGTCGACGCGATCCGCCGCTCGGGCGCCGAGGCGGTGCACCCCGGCTACGGCTTCCTGGCCGAGAACGCCGGCTTCGCCGAGGCCGTGGCGGAGGCCGGCGCCGCCTTCGTCGGGCCGCCGCCGGAGGCGATCCGGGCGATGGGCTCGAAGTCGGCGGCGAAGGCGCTGATGGCGGAGGCCGGGGTGCCGCTGGTGCCGGGTTACCACGGCGACGACCAGGACCCGGACCGGCTGGCGCGCGAGGCCGAGCAGGTCGGCTTCCCGCTGCTGGTCAAGGCCTCGGCCGGCGGCGGCGGCAAGGGCATGCGCGTGGTCGAGCGCGCCGGCGACTTCGCCGACCAGCTCGCCGGCGCCAAGCGCGAGGCCAAGGGCGCGTTCGGCGACGACCGGGTACTGCTGGAGCGCTACCTGCAGCGGCCGCGCCACATCGAGGTGCAGGTGTTCGCCGACGGCCACGGCCACTGCATTCACCTGCACGAGCGCGACTGCTCGATCCAGCGCCGCCACCAGAAGGTGCTGGAGGAGGCGCCCGCGCCCGGCATGACGGTGGAGAAGCGCGCCGAGATGGGCGCCGCCGCGGTCGCCGCCGCCGAGGCGATCGGCTACCGCGGCGCCGGCACCGTCGAGTTCATCGCGGAAGGCGAGCCCGGCGCGGAAGCCTTCTACTTCATGGAGATGAACACCCGGCTGCAGGTCGAGCACCCGGTGACCGAGGCGATCACCGGGCAGGACCTGGTCGAGTGGCAGCTCCGCGTCGCCGCCGGCGAGCCGCTGCCGCTGGCGCAGGACGCGGTGCCGCTGCAGGGTCACGCCGTCGAAGTGCGGCTGTACGCCGAGGACGCGGCGCGCGACTTCCTGCCGGCGACCGGGCGGCTCGACGTGCTGCGGCTGCCGGACGGGCTGGCCCAGGGATTCGAAAGCGTGCGCGTCGACTCCGGCATCCGCCAGGGCGACCGGGTGACGCCGCACTACGACCCGATGCTGGCCAAGATCGTCGCGCACGGCCCCGACCGGGCGGCGGCGCTGCGCCGCCTGCGACACGCCCTGGGCGCCACCCGGGTTGGGGCGACGGTCTCCAACCTGGCGTTCCTGTGCCGCCTGCTCGACCACCCGGAGGTGCGCCAGGGGCCGGTCGACACCGGCTTCATCGGCCGCCACCGCGACACCCTGGTGCCGGCGGACGAGGCGGTGCCGGACGAGGTGCTGGCGCTGGCCGCACTGGCGGAGATGGAGGCGCGCCGGGCCGAGGTCCGGGCCGAGGCCGCGGCCTCGGGCGATCCGCATTCGCCGTGGCACAGCGCCGACGGCTGGCGCCTCAACGTCGACACCCACCTGGACCTGGTGTTCCAGGCCGGCGCCGCCGAGCGCACCGTGCGGGTGGGCTACGCCGGCGCCGGCTACCGGCTCGAGCTGCCGGGCGGCGCGGTCGACGCGACGGCGTGGCTGGACGGCGCGGACACGCTGCAGGCCGAGCTCGGCGACCGACGCCTGTCCGCCACCGTGATCCGCGACGGCGAGGCGCGCACCGTGCTGCTCGGTCCGGTCGCCCACCGGCTGCAGCGGCGCCGGCCGCTGGCCGCCGCCGGCGAGGCGGAGGCGCCCGACGGCAGTCTGGTGGCGCCGATGCCGGGGAAGATCACCAGCGTCGCGGTGGAGGAGGGCGCCGAGGTCGCCGCCGGCACCACGCTGATGGTGCTGGAGGCGATGAAGATGGAGCATGCCATTCATGCGCCGGCGGCGGGCCGCGTGGCGGCGCTGCGCTACCGCACCGGCGACCAGGTCGAGGAGGGCGCCGAGCTGCTGCTGTTCGAGGCGGAGGAGAGCTGATGGCGGCGCCCGCGGACGGTCTTCCCGAACGCGTCACGGTGGTCGAGGTCGGCCCGCGCGACGGCCTGCAGAACGAGTCGGCGCCGGTCGAGGTCGCGGCCAAGCTGCGGCTGATCCGGGCGCTCGCCGCCGCCGGCCTGCCGGTGGTCGAGGCCGGCGCCTTCGTGTCGCCCAAGTGGGTGCCGCAGATGGCCGGCACGGCCGAGGTGGTGGCCGGCCTGCCGGCGGACGACGGCGTGCGCTATCCCGTCCTGGTGCCCAACCTGAAGGGTTACGAGGCGGCCCGTGCCGCCGGCGTATCGCCCGCGCGCGGCGGCGAGATCGCGGTGTTCGGCGCCGCCTCGGAGAGCTTCAGCCGGCGCAACATCAACTGCTCGATCGCCGAGTCGCTGGAGCGCTTCGCCCCGGTCGTCGCGCGCGCCCGGGCGGACGGCCTGCGGTTGCGCGGCTACGTCTCCTGCGTGCTCGGCTGCCCCTACGAGGGCGCGGTCGCACCGGCCAAGGTGGCCGAGGTCGCGGCCGGGCTGACGGCGCTGGGCTGCGACGAGATCTCGCTGGGCGACACCATCGGCGTGGGCACCCCGACCGCCGCCGTGGCGATGCTGGAGGCGGTCGCCGAGCGGGTGCCCCTGGAGCGGCTGGCGGTGCACTTCCACGACACCTACGGGCAGGCGCTGGCGAACGTCTACGCCTGCCTGCAGCGCGGCGTCACGATCGTCGACTCCGCGGTCGCCGGGCTGGGCGGCTGCCCCTACGCCAAGGGCGCCAGCGGCAACCTGGCGACCGAGGACCTGCTGTACCTGCTGCACGGCCTCGGCATCGCCACCGGCGCCGACCTGAACGCCGTCGCCGCCGCCGGCCGCGAGATCTCCGCGGCGCTGGACCGCCCGCCCGCCTCGAAGGTCGCCCGCGCGCTCGCCGCTGCGGGCTGACGCCGCCGGCTCTCGACTCGCCGGCCCGCGACGGCGTATCCCGAACGGCGATGACCCTTCACCTGATCAAGCTCTCCGTTGGCACCGAGTCGGTCGAGGACCTGGAGCAGTGGCAGCAGCGCCGGATCGCCCAGGCGGAGCGCGAGCTGGGCCGGCGCATCACCTGGCACGTCACCCGCATGGTGCCGAAACGCCGGGATGCGGTGCTGGACGGCGGCTCGCTGTACTGGGTGATCAAGGGCCAGGTGCGCGCCCGCCAGGTGATCCACGACCTGCGCGAGGAGCGCGACGAGGAGGGCCGGCGCTGCTGCGTGATCGAGATGCAGCCCGAGCTGATCCGGGTGGCGCCGCAGGCCCAGCGGCCGTTCCAGGGCTGGCGCTACCTGGAGCCGGCGCGCGCCCCGGCCGACCTGAGCGCGGCGGGCGACGGCGTCGCCGAGATGCCCGGCTGGATGGTCGCGGAGCTGAAGGAGCTGGGGCTGCTCTGAGCGCCCGGCGGGGCGGCGCGCGGCACTGCAACAGAAAAGTCAAAATCGACTCTGGACAGGCCGCGCCGCATCCCCTACATACACGCTCGCCGACGGGGCGACGCCCCATCGGCCTCCAGCGAAAGCGGCGAGACAACCTGACGATCCACGACCTCCAGATCGGGGATTGAAAGGACCGCGCGGCTTCGCTACAGTCATTGGCCCTTGGCGCCGGACTCCAAACCCGGCACAGGGCCTCGCACAATCCGGTGTCTCAGCCCCGCACGCGGTTCGCGCCGCTGACGGGGTTCGCCGGGTCGAGCGCTTCGGCTCGCAAGAGCGTTGCGCTCACGCTCTTTGACATTGTTGGATGAGAGAAAGGGATGCGCGGGCG
>ENA-ORDC01001009-ORDC01001009.1-marine-metagenome-genome-assembly--contig:-NODE-1009-length-23200-cov-9.647624_pt1 | contig 23200 bp, 27 predicted proteins | sample MGYA00237783_ERZ508515 | MGnify/ENA primary metagenome ERZ508515 (study PRJEB26186, sample SAMN06268792) | marine metagenome | isolation source: Eden Landing Ponds, San Francisco, CA, USA | place... | reverse complement strand
GTTGTTGGCGAAGTGGACACGAACGGTGTCGCCCTGCGAGACGAGGACTGGCGACCCGTCCTCGGGGTGGAGCGTTCGCGGTGCCGACCGCCCGTTGATGGTGAACACGTCAGGGTGGCGGTCACGGGGGCTGTAGCTCACCGACTCGCCCGCCATCTGTCGGTTGAGGCGCGAGTCCCAGTCTTTGACCGTCATGAACAGTTCCTGGTCCGCCTGCTCGTATCCCTTCGGGTCGACACGGAAGATGCCGTACATCCCCATGTCGATGTGCCGGTGGGTCTGGTAGTGGCAGTGATAGAGGTGAGTGCCGGGGACGTTCGCCGGAATCTCGTAGGTGTGTTTCTCTCCGGGCATCACCGTGATGCCGGTCGTCGTCGGGACGCCGTCGTTCTCCCACGTCTTTCGGACGCCGTGGAAGTGGACGGTGTGGGGCATGTCGGCGTCGGTGTTGTCGAGTGTCACCTCGATGTCTTCGCCTTCAGTCGTCCGAATGATGGGACCGGGGACGCTGGGTTCGCGGTCGTCGGCCTGCCACGCCCAGACCCGCGGCAACTCGACTGGGCCCCCCATCGAGCTACCCGGGTGGGCAGGCAATGTCGAGGTGACCGATCGGAGCGTCACCTGGTTGTTCTGTTCGGGGACGTCGACGACCTGTGGTTTGGCCGCCTGTGGGAGCGACGCCGCCGACTGCTGGGCCGCCGTCGCCGACTGCTCCGTGTTCGTCGGTGCGGCACAGCCCGCAAGTCCGAGTGTTCCGACTGTTCCGGTTGCTTTCATGAACTGCCGACGCGAGAGCTTCGTTCCGGGGGCGCCAACTTGGTCAGTCATAACGACTAGTCGTCTGGGGGGAGACGGCAAGGCTCCCTCGGCGATTCTCACGGGAAGATAACGCTCGCTGAAATCCCGCACATGTTCGGGGCTGATAAACGTTCGATAGTCAGCGTCCGTCGCCGCCCTCGTCTACGTCCCGCCGGGCGACGCGTTCGGCCTGCGACCGGTCCATCTTCTCGCGGGCGTCGTGTTCGGCGCGAACCAGCCAGTAGAGGACGAGTGGGGCGCCGACAGCAAGCCCGAACAATAGCACGGGGACGCCCACGCCGGTCATCTACCCGAGGAATACGTCGACGATATCGCTTCCGCGTGACCCGGTGTCCCGGTAGAGTTCCGAGTAACCGCAGTTGGAACAGGACACCACCTGGAAAGAGTTGGTCTGGATGTCGAACATCTTGCTCAACCCACCGCCGGTGGTCGAAATCTTTCCCACGTCCGTCTCGGTGTGCCCGCACTTCGGACAGCCGCGTTCGTCGTCGGCGTTCATACACGACCCGACGGCGGCTATCGGTCAAAAGCCACCGGTGACTCAGACGACAGTTTGTGTGACACACCCACACAGTTCGGCGGGATGGGTCCCCGGTGGCGTCACACTGTCGTAGCCTTTGTAAGTCATCGCACACCCGGTGCAAGACTGCGATCGAGCGGGTGTACAAACGGTCCCAAACGCTACGATATCGGCTGTACCCGTTTAGGGTATCCGTCATCCCGGGGTGACGGATAGCTTGATTGACGTACAGCCGGCGGTATCAGGAGTACCGGTCGTAGATGTTCTCGGCGATGGCGGCGCGACTCGATGCCAGGTCGAGGAAGTCGTCGCCCACGTCCTCGAAGGCGTCGGCGTCCGCGTCGAGGTCCGACAGCCACTCGTCGAGGCGGTCCTCCACGTCGGTCAGGAGTTCGTACGCCTGGTCTGCGGTGTCCGCGGCAGCGTCGTCCCGGCCCTCGTCGATCTGGTCGCGCGCCTCCGAAATCATCGAGATTCCGTCGTGGATGTCGGTGGCAGCGTCGCCCAGGTCGGACATGATGTCGGTCTCGGCGCGCAACTGTCCCACTTTCCGCTCGTACTCGTTGGCGCTGATTACCTCGGTCGCGTCCGCGCTCGCGTTCGGGGCGGCGTCCCTGCGTTCGCTCACTGTCGGCCTCTGGGCGCGGCGCCGGAAAGCGGTTGCGTCGGGAGCGGTCCGCGTCGCCGGGCGGCCGCGCGGGTCGACTCGATCTCGCGCGAACCGGCCCGTTTATCCGCGATCCGCCCGTGGCGGCGCACGTATGAGTGGAACCTCGGCGACGGCGGAACGGGAGATCGACCGGAACCTCTTCATCACCGTCTCGGGGCCGCCGGGCTGCGGCGCGACGACGCTGGTGGAGGGGATCGCGGACGCGCTCGACTGCGGCTACGTCTCCGGCGGCGAGCTGTTCCGCGAGATCGCCGCCGAGCGCGACATGAGCCTCTCACAGCTGATCGCGAAGGCCGGCGAGTCCGAGGAGATCGACCGCGCGCTCGACAAGCGACTCCGCCGTATCGCCGAGAAGTGGGGGGCCGCGAACAAGGCGTTCGTCCTCGAATCGCGGCTCGCCGGCTGGATCGCCGGCAACCGCGCCGACATCCGGATCTGGCTCGACGCCCCCGACGAGGTGCGCGCCGACCGCACCCTCGACCGCGAGGAGATGACCTCGGAGATGCAGGTCCGCGAGGTGATCGAAGAGCAGCGCTACCAGTCGTACTACGGGATCGACCTGTCCGACCGCTCGATCTACGACCTGGCGATCAACACCGGGCGCTGGGACGCCGAGGCGACGCTAGACCTGGCGCTCACGGCGATCGAGGGGTACGACGTGGAGGCCGACGAGGGGGCGTTCGACACGCCCGACTTCGATATCTGAGGCGGCTCGCGGGTCCAGGCGGGCTACAGCGTGATCACGTGGTCGACGCCGACCTCGCCGAGCGCCGCGTAGAGGTCCGGGAAGCAGCCGACCGTCGCGCCCTCGACCGTGTCCGTCGGCTCGTAGTGGTCGCGACCGTGCTCGTCGGTGTGATCGAACTCCGCGAGCCCGCGGCGGGTCGCGCACTGGTCGCACAGCATGAGGAGGATCTCCTGCTCGGCGGCCACGTCCGCGAGCCGCTGTCCCAGCGGGTCGTCCTCGCGGAGCGCGTAGGTGTTGTCGTGGAAGAAGAACATTCCGACCACGTCGACGCCGTGGGCCTCGGCCTCCAACTGCGGGAGGATCATGTCTCCAAGCACGTAGTCGATGGTCTGTCCGGCCGTCGCGAAGACGTACGCTACCTTCATAGATCGACCACGGCGAGCGGGGGAATGGCTCGCGCGACTCCGGCGGCTTTCCCCGCCATCGGTGACAGTCAGACCACGACCGATCCGAACGGGTACGCCGGCGTGTCAGCCGTCCAGACGGTCCCCGACTCGACGTCGACGAGGGACACCCGGTCGTCGTCGTAGTGCGAGACGGCGAGCCGCCCGCCGCCGACGGGAGTCGCGACCAGCCCGGGCGCCGGCGTCTCGACGACCGCCCCGTCGAGCGATCGGAGCCGGGCGGCACCGGCGTCGAGCACCCACCAATCGCCGGCGATTTCGAAGAGCTCGACGGGCCGGGAGAACCCCTCGTGGACCACGATCGGCTCCAGGTTCCGGCCGAGCTCGTGGACGACGCCGTCGCCGCGGCCGGGAACGAATACGCGGTCCTCGGTCGCGACGAGGTCGTAGGGATCGGCGCCGACCGCGGCTTCCGTGTGGACCGGCTCGGCTGAGGCGGCGTCTCCCCCGACATCGCCGCCGGGATCGAAGGCGATCACGCGGGCGCCGCGCTGGTCGACCGCGTACCCGCGGTCCCCGTCCGGCGAGAGCGCGACGCCCTGGACGCGGACGCCCGGCCCGGCGTCGATCGCGCCGATCCGCTCGCGGCGCTCGGTGTCGACGACGTCGACGACGCCCTCGCGGCGGCTCCCGGAGTAGAGCCGGTCGCCGTCGGGAGCGACCGCGATCTCGTGCAGCTCCGCGCCGACGGCGACGCGGTCGACGAGCGTCAGGCCCTCGGGGTCGATGACGGCGAGCGCGTCGCCGGCGGAACAGGAGACGTACAGCTCCCCGTTCGCGGTCGCGAAATGGGACGGTCCCAACACGCCGGTCTCGATCCGAGTCACCTCGCCGTCCGGGTCGACCGCGGTGACGGCCCGCTCGCCCATGGTCGCGACGACGGTCCGCCCGCGACAGGTCGTCGCGTGGACCGGGTGGCTCCCGACCGGGACCTCGCCGAGCCGCGCTCCCGTATCGAGCGCGAACAGCGCCAAGAGGTCGTCCCCCTCGCAGGGGACCGCGAGGACGCGGTCGGCGGACGTGCCGGCGCCGCTCCCGTGGCCGTCCGCGGTCATGAGCTCATCCCGTACAGGAGAAGTCGCCGCCGTCGTCGTCGCCGCCGACGCTCCCCTCCGTCTCGATCACGACGTTCGTCGCCGTCTCGACGGGGTACCGCCCGCGGTCGCTATCGACGTTCGCCCACTCGCCGAAGCCGCCGTCGTAGAGCCGCACGTCCTCGAACCCGATCGCCTTCAGCGTCAGCCACGTCGAGGTCGGGTCCACGTTGTCGTCGCCGTAGACGACGACGGTCCCGCCTCGGTCGAGTTCGGCCTCGACCTCGTACAGCCGGACGAGCCGTCCCGGCTCCGTCATCTGCCGCCCCGCGACGTTCCCGACCCAGTGGACGTCGACCGCGCCGGGGAGGTGCCCGTGCCGGTCGTGGTCGTCGTTCAGTGCGTCGGAGCCCGCGGCGGCGAGGTACGCCTCGGGCACGCGCACGTCCACCAGCCCGGGGCCGTCCCCGTTGAACGTCCCGACCCGGTCGGCGAGCCACTCGCGGGTGACCCACGTCGACGACGCGGGGTCCGGCTCGTAGTCGGTCGACGAGACACCGTCCCGCGACCCCGTCCCGAGGCGGCCGTTCCAGGCCGAGAGCCCGCCGTTGAGGACCCGAATCTCCCCCTCGTGGCCGACCGCGGCGAGCGCGAACGCGACGCGGGTGACCCGGGAGCCGACGCTCGCGCCGTAGACGAGCACGTCGTCCTCCGGGCTCACGCCGATCTCGCCGAACGCGGTCGCGATCGCGTCGGTGTCGGGCGCGTCGCCCGCCTCGGTCGACTCGCGGGCCGTGATCGCGTCGAAGGGGACGCGTCGGGCGCGGTAGACGCGCTCCTCGCGGAACCGATCCGCGTCGCGTGCGTCGAGAACGACCGTGTCCTCGCGGTTGTCGGCGAGCCAGCTCGGCCCGACGAAGTGGCCGACGTTCCCCGACACCTCGCTCCGCGCCGCCACGTCGGCGGGGGTCGTCACGCCGAGACAGCCCGCCGTGCTCGCCGCGCCAGCGACGGTCGCACCGGCCGCCGCGCGCAGGAGGCCGCGGCGAGTCGCGTTCTCCGAGGCGCCAGAGGCGTCGGAGTCGTCTCCGGCCTCGCCGTCGTCTGTCGAACGTTCTCGTGTCATCCGCAGTAGCAGTGGTCGTCCATACACCACGACGCCTCCATCTCGCCGAACGTGACCCCGAGCGAGGCGAGCGACGCCTGTACCCTCGCGACGGCGTCGCCCTCCGGGCGGACGGTCCCGCCGGCGGCCCCCGTGGGCGCCTCGCCCACCCCGATCGTCTCGACGACCTCGCGGCTCGCGTGGTCGATCACGGCGACCTGGTTGGCGTCCTGTACGGGGACGTACAACTTCTCGCGGGTCGGCCCCCACGAGGCGGAGATGGCGCTTCCCCCCACGTCCAGCGTCGTCTCGTACTCGAAGCTCTCCAGATCGATCACGCCGACGCCCTCGCCGGGGATGAGGAGGTACGCGGCCTCGTTGTCCGGGGACACCTCGCTCGTGATCGGCGCGCCCGGGAGCCCGTCGTCGCGGGTGATCTTCCCAATCTCCTCGGGGCTCTCCGGGTCGGAAATGTCCCAGAGGCTCTCGGAGCCCTCGCGGGGAACCTCGGGCTCGCCGCCGAGCGTCCCCTCCCCGTTCTCGACGAGGAGGTACTCCCCGTCGAACGCGGCGGTACACATGAACGGGAGGACGTTCCCCTCGGTGACCGGCTCGCCCGCGTCGACGCGGGCGACCGTCTCGAACGGGTCGACGCTCAGCACGCGGATCGCCTCGTCGGCCACGTCGACGACGAACGCGTAGTCGCCGTCGGGCCCGAGCGTCATGTCGCAGGGGCCGACGTAGCCCGTCTCGATCTCCGCGGTCACCTCGCCGAACGCCTCGCTGTCGCGGTCGGCGTCGACGCGGAAGATCGCGTGGTTCTCGTCGCCCTCGGGCGCCATCCCGGTGGTGCCGCCCGACGCGATCAGCAGGTGATCACCGTCGGGCGTGACGTTCGGGTAGTTCGGGCCGTAGCCGGTCTCGACGAAGGCGACCTCCTCTAACGTGCGCTGGTCGATGCCGCGGACGCCGCCGGAGACGTTGAGCCAGAGCACGTCGTGGTCGGCGTCGGTCCCGGTGGAGTACTGGTTGGCCGGGAACGAGGCGGTCGTCCCGAGGAACGCGGAGGTGAGCAGCTCGTCGGACTCGGCGTCGATGACACTGACGGTCCGGTCCCCGTTGTTGAACACGAACATCGTCGGCGCGGGGTCGTCGCCGCCCCCGCCTCCCCCGCCGGAACAGCCCGCGAGCGCGGCCGTCGCCCCGACGGCGCCGGACGTTCGGAGCAGCCGACGCCGGTCGATCCCCTCCGCGAAGGGGTTCCGGCGGTCGTCGTTCGCCAGGTCGCTCCCCTTCGCGGGGCGCGGGGGCGCGTCCCCCTCCGAGGGACCCGAAGCCGGGTCGGTCGTCCCGCAGCCGCAGTCGTCGCTCATACCCCAGCGACGCGTCTCACGGCTAAAGGCTCCCCGGACGCCCCGTTCGTTGCCCCGTGTGTCACGTATCGGCAACTATTGCTTTTTCCTCCGATCCGAGGGAGCCGTTACCGTCTCCAGCGACGCTTTACGTGCGGGAGCGTGTGTTCCGGTAATGTTGCTGTCGCCCGTCGCCTACGTCGGCGTCTCTATCGCGGTCGGGTTGTCGTTCGGGGTCCTGCTACAGAAGGCGCGGTTCTGCTTCGTCAGCGCCTTCCGCGACTTCGTCGCGTTCAAAGACACCCGCGTGCTGAAGGGGCTGCTCGCGGGGATCGCCGTGATGACCGTGTTTTGGAGCGTGCAGGCCACGTTCGGCTACTTCCGCGGCTTCTGGACGCCCGCGTGGGGGCTCGGCTCGCTGTTCGGCGGGTTCGTCTTCGGGCTCGGCATGACGCTCGCCGGCGGCTGCGCCTCCGGCACCCTCTACCGCGCCGGACAGGGGTACCTCCAGTTCTGGCTCGTCCTCCTCTTCATGTTCGTCGGCTACGTCCTCTTCGCGTTCGCGTTCCCCGTCGCCGAGACGTACTACTTCGCGACGCTGAACCCGTTCGAGGGGCAGACGCTGTACCTCTCCTTACCGTTCTCGCCCGCCGTGACGGGGGTGTTGGCGGTGTCGCTCGGTACCGTCGCGTACGCGTTCGTGAAGGGGAAGAGCCAGCTCCCCGACGACCCCTCCGGCGGGGCCGGCGTGGGCGCCGACACCCGCGCGCAGGCGGCGGTCGGCGCCTCCCGAACGCTCTCGGCCGTCTCGGTCGGCCTGCGCGGCATCGCCGACGGCACGGTCGCGTACGTCCGCGCGCTGCGCGACGACGACCGCCCGCTGAAAGTCCGACTCCGCGACTCGTGGGACGCGCGGACCGCGGGCGTGGCGATGGCGCTCGTCGCGAGCCTCTGGTTCTACGTCCACGGCCACTGGGCGATCACCGGCAGCGAGGCGCGCTGGGCGGGCTACCTGCTGGCGGGCGCCGGCTTCGACGTGGCCAGCGTCGAGTACTGGGGCTCGATCCTGTTCCGCGACGGCAACATCTCGCTGACCATCGACATGGTGATGATCGCGTCGCTGATCGTCGGCTCCTTCGTCGCCGCGTACGCCTCCGGCGACTTCCGGATCCGCAAGCCGAAGCTGAATCGGGTGCCGAACTACGCCGCGGGGGGCCTCCTGATGGGCGTCGGCTCGCGGCTCGCCGCCGGCTGCAACATCGCGAACCTCTTCTCCGGCGTCGCGCTGCTGTCGGTCCACTCCTTCATCGCCGGCGCGGGGATCATCCTCGGCGTCTACGTGATGACCCACTACATGTACCGGGAGGTCGGCTGCGCGATCTGAGGCATACAGCAGTATCGGATTCGTGGGGCCGTCTCGAACCGCCGCGAGCCTTCGTCAGACCTCGACGTCGAAGGCGACGGATACGGACCTGACTTCTCCGGTTTCTCCGTCGATCAGGCCGTGGTAGACGAACCGGTACCGCCCCGAAACGAGATCCGGACAGACCCGAACCCGATCCGGATGCCGGCTCGCCTCGACGATTCCGGCCTCGGTCAGTTCAAGATGCCACGTGTGTCCGCCCTCGACATCCTCGTCGGTGTTGCTCAAGGGACGGCCCTCCTCGGCGGCGCGCACTTCGGTCCACCCCTGTTCCGTGTATATCTCGACGTTCCACTTGTCCGCGTTGCCCCTCACGGGCGCCGTCAGTGTGATTTCGGTCGTATCACCGTATTCGTACGAGAGAGCGTCCACCCGTAGCGAGGCGCTCCCCGCGTCGCCCCACCGCAGATTTGCCGATTCGTACCCAGTGGGATATCGTTCGAGCGCGTCGTCATCGCACGCGAACTCCGTCGGAACGTCGTCCGGGTTCGCCTCTGGTCTAACGTTTCCCTTGGAGCCGCCGAGACACCCCGAAATAGCCGTGAGCGCCGATCCAGAGCCGACGATCGCTAGAACTGTTCTCCGTCTCATCGTTGAAGGCAGGAGATCACTCGTGGAGCCATTCGTACCACTCACCGAGATCGACGAGCTGGTTTTCGACCCCCTCTGACCCGTACTGGGAGAACACCTCGTCGACCGTTCGAGCGAGTCCCTCCGGATCAGCGTCGGGGAGCTTCTGGTCGTGGTAGAGTAAGATCCCCGCGTGGTCGTGTTCGTCGTGTAGCGACTCGAAATCCTTCGCGTTGTTCGTCAGCAGGACCGTGCCGGACTCGCCGCACCACGAGACCAGTTCGGCGTCGGTTGTACGTTCACCGAACCTGTCTTTCGCCTGCTCGATGTCGTACCCGCGTTCTCGGAGTGTCCGTTCGAAGACGCGACCGACGTGTTCGTCGAGGAGGATCTGAGGCCCCGTCACTGCACGGTCTCTTTCGGCTTCAGCGACGATTCTCGGAGACGCTCGAACGCCGCCTCGTTCTCCTGTTCGAGTTCCCGCATCTCTTCGATGTGAGCGTAATAGTGAGAGAGGGACTCGTACACCTCTGCGAGGGACACGTCGAACTGATCCGCGACCTGAGCGGGGGACTGTCCGCCACCGATCACCCGCGCGGCGACGTGGCGCACGCCGACCCGCGTTCCGTCGATTCGGGGTTCGCCGCCAAGTACGTCGTCGTCGCGGATGATACTCATACGGTCAGGTTAGTTCCCTCATCGGTTATATTTTTCCGGCTGACGGCCCGTCGCAACGGGTCCCGATCGACGATACCCACTGCCCGTGTCGAGGACTATTAAGGCCGCTTGGGGCGGTAAAACCGCTTAAAAGGGTCGCCGACCGTCGCTCAGGCGTCCGCCGCCGCGCCGGTCTCCAGGTCGAAGTCCCACTCCTCGTAGCCGCCGGACATGCTGGCGACGAGCACGCCGTCCTCGACGCCCTCGTAGCTCTGGATTAACATTGCGGCCTGCTTCGACGACTGGCCGACCGGACACGCGCAGACCACGTCGGTGTCGTCCCAGTCGATGTCGGGGACGCGGGAGGGGAGATCGCCCAGCGGGACGTTGATCGCGCCGGGGATGTGGCCCCGCTCGTACTCCGCCGGCGGGCGCGTGTCGATGACGCGGACGTCGCCCTTCTGGACTCGCTCGTTGACTTCCTCGGGGGTGAGTTCCTCGACCATGATTACTCCTTCCGCATGAAGATCCGGTAGCGACCGTCGCCCGACTTCCACACCTTGGCGGTCGCGTCGTCGCCGACCGCCTTCGGGACGTTCTCCGTGCTCGGGACGTGGTCGGTCTTCTGGACCAGCACGTCGCCGGCGTCGAGCCCCGCGATGGCCTTCTTCGCCTCGACCTGCGGGTACGGACAGACCTCGCCGGTCATGTCCTGTACCTCGGTCGCGTCGTCCAAGAGCGACTCGGCGGTCGCGTCGTCGAGCTCGTCGGGCATCTCGACGACGTCGTCCCACGATGGTTGACTCATGGCGAGTCGTACGCGTCTGCCCCGGTAACCCCTTTCGTGACCGGCAGGCTTCTCCCGTATCTCTGACGAGTGATCGCCGCGCACGACCGCGGTGACCGTCGAGAACGCCGTTTCCGTCGGACTCTTATCGGGGAGCGATCTACGGGACCCATGAGCGAATACGTCGTCGACGAGTCGGCGATCTTCGAGACGCCGCTTCTGGAGCTCGATCTCGACATCGAGTCCGACGCGGACGTGTACGCGAAAGCCGAGTGGTTCAACCTCTACGACGCCCCGCACGGCGGCGGCTCGGTCAAGTCGCGGATCGCGAAGGGAATGTTAGACGGCGCCGAGGAGCGCGGCGACCTCGACCCCGGCGTCACCGTGATCGAGCCCACCTCGGGCAACACCGGCAGCGAGGTCGCGCGCCTCGCGAACGCCCGCGGCTACGACGTGGAGATCGTCATGCCGGACAACGCCGCGGGCGGGAAGGTCGACGCCGTCCGCGACGCCGGCGCGGAGATCCACTTCGTCGACGCCAACCTCGGCTACGACGCCGTCATCGAGCGCTGCGAGGAGATCATAGACGCGGATCCAGGCGCCTACTACCGGCCGAACCAGTACGAGAATCCCGACAACCCCGGCACACACGAGCGAACGACCGCCCGAGAGATCTACGAGGCGACCGACGGCGAGGTGACCCACTTCGTCGCGGGCGTCGGCACGGGCGGGACGGTCACCGGAACCGGCCGAGGGCTGACCGACCTGACCGACGGCGCGGCCGAGATCGTCGGCTTCGAGCCGGACGAGCAGCTCCACGCCATCGACGGGCTGAAATACCTCAAGTCGGGCGACCACTACCACCCCGACACGTACGACGAGTCGGTCCTCGACCGGACGGAGTACGTCACGACTTCCGACGCCTACGACCGCGCTCGGGCGCTCCGCGAGCGCTACCTGGACAGCGAGATCCCGATCGCGGACCCCGGCCAACACGACGAGGCGACGATCCGCGAGCACCTCCGGGTCGACGACCAGTTCGTCGTCGGCACCTCCGCGGGCGGCGGCGCGGCGGCGGTCGCGGGGCTCGACGAGGCCGGCGCGATCGCGGACGACGACGTGGTCGTGTTCATGCTGTGCGACCGCGGCGACAAGTACGCGGACATCCCGCTGTGGGAGGAGTATCTCTGAGAAAACGACCGCGTCGCCGCCGGTGTCTGCCCGGCGTCGCCGTCGGGGTCGAATCGCCTGCCGCTGGCCGTCGGGGTCCTATCGCCCGCCGCTGGCCGCCGGGATGACCCGGACCTGCGCGTCGTCGGGCACGTCCGCATCGAGGCCGTCGACGGGCGTTCCCTCGACGTAGACGTTGATGAACTCCTTGATCTCGCCGTCCTCGACGACGCTGTCTCTGAGCTCCGGCCCGTGTTCGTCCGCGTGGTTCTCGAACAGCTCGCGGACCGTCTCGCCGGCGACTTCGACCTCGGAGGTCGAGGATCCCCCGACCAGCACGGCCGGCAGTTTGATCGTTGCCATACCCCCCGGTTCGCCGTCCTCCTCAAAAAGGGACCCGCCGACGGCAATGTACACCCCGGTCTAACACGGCTCGTCGGACGGAAAAACGGAGAGTGCCGGTCGTCTCCGTCGATCGCCGTCGAGACGCGACCCGCTCAGTTCGCGGCGGGACGCCACGGATCGGTCGTTCGTCGCGATCGCATCTCCGAGAAGGCGGCAGTTCCTCAGGCGGGCGGCCGGCTTATGCGTTTCCGGCGCCAAGGGGTACCGAATGAGCGATCTCGATCTCGATCCCACCCAGCTCGACCGGTACTCCAGACACATCATCATGGACGACGTGGGTCCCGAGGGGCAGAAGGCCCTGCTCGACGCCGAGGTGCTCGTGCTCGGGGCGGGCGGGCTCGGCGCGCCGATCATCCAGTACCTCGCGGCCGCCGGCGTCGGCACGCTCGGGATCGCCGACGACGACGAGGTGGAGCTGTCGAATCTCCAGCGTCAGGTGATTCACGGAAACGACGACGTGGGGCGCAAGAAGGTCGACTCCGCCGCCGACTTCGTCGAACAGCTCAACCCGGACATCGACGTGCGGAAACACGAACTGCGCGTCCGGCCCGACAACATCGAGGAGCTCATCGACGGCTACGACTTCGTCGTCGACGGGACGGACAACTTCGCGACGCGGTACCTCGTCAACGACGCCTGCACGCTCGCCGGGATCCCCTTCTCGCACGGCTCGATCTTCAAGTTCGAAGGGCAGGTGACCACGTTCGCGGGCGACGACGACTCGCCGTGTTACCGGTGTCTGTTCCCCGAGGCGCCGCCGGAAGGGATGGTCCCGAACTGCGCGACCGCGGGCGTGCTCGGCGTCCTCCCCGGCACCGTCGGCTGCCTGCAGGCGACCGAGACGGTCAAACACATCATCGGCGAGGGCGAGACGCTCGACGGCTCGATGCTCTTCTTCGACGCGCTCGACATGGAGTTCGACAAGGTCGAGATCCCCAAGCGCGACGACTGCCCCGTCTGCGGCGACGACCCCGCCATCGAGTCGGTCCACGACGTGGAGTACACCGCCTCCTGCGCCATCGACGTCGGCGGCGACGACGAGGCGGAGCCCGAGATCGAAGCGAGCGACTGACCGGCAAAAGAATCAAAATTCGACAGCAGAACGGACAGATTTGCGCGGTCTATTCTTTATCCTCTGCATCTTTCTCAGTCAGAAGTAGACTTCTGAGATAGCTGTCGCCATCAACAGCGGAGTCTCGTTTTATATATTCATCAGGCATCGCACGTCCGAGAATTAGAAAGAAAAGGCCGCTGATCGCCAGGCCCAGGAAGGTCACATACCACTCAATTGGATCGGTTATTGTGGCAATTCCGGCCGTTGTTAGGCCGAGGATTCCAACGAAGATGTTTAACTTCCCAATCGCAAGTAGTGTCTCAAGTGACTGGATCACGCCGTTATTGCGCTCAATCCTATCTCGATAGCGTCTCAAACGTTCTCTCAGATAATCTTGTTCCGACTTGGTGTCTCCAGTGAGAACGCCCTCAATATCTGTAACCGTGCCAATCGAACCAATCGCCCTCGCTTCTGTACCGATCATGCCGTTACATATCGCACTAATCGCAAGCGCAAGCCCAGAGAGGGTCAATATCCCGAATTGACTTAGACAATAATCGGGTATTACGTACACACTACAATTATCTGTACCAGTTCGTGTAGAATACACCGTGATAGAAGAGACAAGTAAGCCGGCGAGAACTAGAATTATACGTAATGTCTGCCGTGCTTCTTTTGCGAATGCTGTTAGAACGTTTCTCTGCTGATTCAGTCGCTCTTTCGCGTTATTGTACTCCTCATGGAGAGCGGAGGTGTCTAAATCGGGTCCACCGGGGTTAGATGAGTCGTAATCCATCTATAATTTGTACAGACATATGAGTGGTTAGTGTAAATAGATAATCCGAATCAGATCTGCTGTCGCTATTGTGCGTGGTATATTATCTCTTAGCGCTCGCTCCGCACGGAAACGGTCTCCTGTTCGAACCCCTCGTCGTCGCCGCGCCAGCGCCACGAGCCGACGAACGGGTAGCCGTCCAGCGCGCAGATGACGTACGAGTGGCCGGGCCACGTCGCTCGCGCGGCGTCGGTCTCGCTCGGGTGGGTCGGCCCGGTCGGGTGCGAGTGGTAGAAGCCGACCACGTCGAGCCCGTCGTCCTCGATCGCCTCGATGAGTTCGAACTGCTCCTCGGGATCGATCAGGTACCGGATCTGGGGCGTCTCGGCCACGTTCTCGGCCCGGTAGGTGTCGGTGACGACGCTCGGTTCCCCGTCGTCGCCGTGGGTACCGGCGAGCACGCCGCAGATCTCCGCCTCGCCGCCGCCGTACGCGTGGTAGACGATGTCGTCGTACGCCGCCCGTGAGAGCTCGATCATGGGTGATGTCAGGCCGCTCCGCCGGATAAGTCCGTCCCGTCCGGCAAGCGACGCGTCCCGTCCGAGGTAGCGGCAGGGGTTGGTCGGCGCGGAGACTTTTTACAGCCGCCTCCGGAAGCGCCCGTATGAGCGACACTGCGGCCGAATCGCCCGCGCCGACCGCCGACGAGGCGCTCCACACGACCCTCGACGTGCCGTTCGACGACGCGGTCCCGTTCGTACAGATCGAACACGAACTGGCCGACTTCGAGACGGTCCGCGTCACCCGGCTCGACGAGATGATCGGGGGAATGCTCGGCCACGACGACGTGGAGCGCACCGCGCTGATCGTGGTCTGCCACCCGGAGATCGCGTACGACGCGCTCTCGATCGACCCGACGCTCGCCGGGATGCTCCCGTGCACCACGCTCGTGTACGAGCGTGAGGGCGACGACCTGGTTCACGTCCACCACGTGTCGGCGACGAAGGCGATCCGCGACCTCGGCTGCGCGCCGGGCGACTGCGGCGACGCCGTCGACGACCTCGTCGAGAAGACGGGCGAGCTGATGGCCGTCGTCTGGGACAACATCGAGGAGCACGGCCGGAAGTAGCGGGCCGGAAGTAGCGGGCCGAAAGTAGCGAGTCGGTCGTGGCCGAGGCCGCCGTCGCCATTCAGGCCGCGATCCGCGCGGTGACGCGTTACAACCCTTCGGCGCGCGTTACAACCCTTCGACGCGCCGCAGTTTCTCGCGCACGTCGCCCGGCGTGGCGTACGGGCCGCCCTGCACGCGGTGGTCCGGGAAGAGAATCGGGATCGGGTTCTCGCGGAGCGCGCTCGTCACCAACTCCAAATCCTCCGGGTCGTCCGCGTCGAGCGCGGCCAGTCGCGTCAGGCGACTGACCGAGACCTCCTCGCCGTAGGGGACGCTCCGGAGGGCCTCCAGCACCTCCCGCTGGTCAGTCGGCACGGTGAGGCCGAGCGCCACCTCGGCGAACTCGTCGCGCTCGCCGTCGAGGTACACGTCGATCCTGTCCAGCAGTTCGTGGTCGCCGTCGGCGTCGCTCGGCGGTTCGGCGGGGAACGACAGCGAGATCACGCGGCCGCCGGCGAACCCCACTTGGACGGTCCGGTCGATCTCGTCGAACTCCCGGGCGAAGACGCCGGACGTGCCGGCCATACTCATACCCTTCATTGGGCGGGTGGTTCACTTAAAACATCTCCCACGAGCGCGGCTCGCGTCGCCGCTCTGTGGGCGCGTGAGGCGACCCGATCCCCCGCAAGTCTTATGAACAGATACGTACATTAGTGTATAGTAATGGACGATCCAGACGAGCTGGCGCCGGCGGTCAGATCGATCCTGTCCGCCGCCCGGGACCGCGCCGACGCGAGGGCGGGAGCGACCGTCTCGGTCGCCCCGCGCGACCTCTCGGCCGCGTTCGAGCGGGCGGCGGCGGACGGGCGCGTGCCGCTGATCGCCGAGGTGAAACCGACGAGCCCGACCACCGAGGGGGCCCGCGAGGACGACCCGGTCGCGCTCGCCGAGGGGATGGTCGCCGGCGGGGCGGCCGCCCTGAGCGTGCTCACCGAGCCCGAGCACTTCGGCGGGAGCGTCGAGACCCTCGAACGCGTGCGCGACGCGGTCGACGTGCCGGTGCTCCGGAAGGACTTCGTCGTCGAGGAGGCGCAGTTGGACGCCGCCGAGAGCGACGTCGTCCTGCTCATCGCCCGGTTCGTCGGCGACGACCTCGCCGGCCTCTTGGCGGCCGCCCGCGAGCGCGGCTTCCAGGTCCTCGTGGAGGTCCACGACCGGGCGGAGCTGGAGCGCGCCGTCGACGCGGGCGCGACGACGATCGGCGTGAACAACCGCGACCTCGCGGAGCTCGTCGTCGACCTCGGAACCTTCGAGTCCGTGGCGCCCCACGTCCCTGACGACGTGACGCTGATCGCCGAGAGCGGCATCGGGGCGCCCGCGGACGTCCGCCGGATGCGGGCGGCGGGCGCCGACGCCCTGCTCGTCGGCAGCGCGATCATGGACGGCGACGTCGAGGCGAACACCCGCGACCTGGTGCGGGCGGAGGCGGGAGACGGCGGCGCGAGCGGCGAAAGCGATACCACCGACGCGACGGAGACACCCACATGAGCGAGACCGACACGCGGACGACGGAGGAGATGAGTCGACGCCCCGGCCGCGAGCGCGGCCGCGACGACGGGAAGTTCGGCCGCTACGGCGGCCAGTACGTCCCGGAGGCGCTGATGCCCGCGATCGAGGAGCTGGCCGACGCCTACGAGCGCTACGTCCTCGACAACGAGGACGGCTTCGTGGACGAGTTCCGGGAGCGCCTCGCCGACTTCGGCGGGCGGCCGACGCCGCTCCAGCGGGCGGACCGGCTCTCGGAGCGCTACGACACGGAGGTGTACCTCAAGCGAGAGGACCTGCTCCACGGCGGCGCGCACAAGCTGAACAACGCGCTCGGGCAGGTCCTCTTGGCGAAGTACATGGGCAAAGAGCGCATCATCGCGGAGACCGGCGCGGGGCAGCACGGCACCGCGACCGCGATGGCGGCGGCGCACCTGGACATGCCCTGTACGATCTACATGGGGGAGCGCGACATCAACCGCCAACGTCCCAACGTCTTCCGGATGAAGCTGAACGGCTCCGAGGTGAAGCCGGTCACGACCGGCCGCGGCACCCTCAAGGAGGCCATCTCCGAGACGATGCGCGACTGGGCGGAGACGGTCGAGGACACCCACTACGTGATCGGGTCCATCGTCGGCCCGCACCCCTTCCCGGTGATGGTCCGCGACTTCCAGGCGATCATCTCCGAGGAGGCCCGCGAGCAGACGATCGAGCAGACGGGCGGGCTCCCGACCGACGTGGTCGCCTGCGCGGGCGGCGGGTCGAACACCATGGGCACGTTCGCCGACTTCGTCGACGACGAGTCCGTCGCGCTCCGCGCGGTCGAGGCCGGCGGCTCCACGCTGGACGTCGACGAGGAGGCGGGCGTCGCGCCGAACTCCGCGTCGCTGTACACCGGCGACGAGGGCGTCCTCCACGGGGCGCGGACGAAGCTGCTCCAGGACTCCGACGGGCAGATCATGGAGAGCCACTCCATCTCCTCCGGCCTCGACTACGCCGGCGTCGGCCCGGAGCTCGCGTACCTCGTCGACGAGGGTCGCGTCGACCCGGTCGCCGTCGACGACGACGCCGCGCTGGAGGGGTTCCACCGCCTCTCGAACACGGAGGGGATCATCCCGGCGCTGGAGACGGCGCACGCGTTCGGCTACCTCGAGGAGCACCACGAGGAGCTTGGCGACCGCGTCGTCGTCAACGTCTCCGGGCGCGGCGACAAGGACCTCGACGCAGCCATCGAGGAGACCGACCAGCGGGACGTGGCGAACGCGCCCGACATGTCGATGTTCACGGGGGGAATGTAGATGGCGAACTCCGAGGCCGTCGCCGCCGCGTTCGACGACGGCCCCGCCTACGTGCCGTACCTCGTCGTCGGCGACCCGGACTACGAGTCGTCGAAGGCGTACGTCGAGGCGCTCGACCGCGGCGGGGCCGACGTGATCGAGCTCGGGCTCCCGTTCTCCGAGCCGATCGCCGAGGGGTCGACGATACAGGAGGCGCTCGTCCGGTCGCTCGACGCGGGGATGACGCCCACTCGCTTCTTCGAGTTCGCGGAGGAGCTCGACGTCGACGCCGCGCTGGTGTGTATGACGTACTACAATCTCATCTACCAGTACGGCGATGGCGAGGGGCCGCGCCCCTTCGTCGAGCGCGCCGCGGCGGCCGGCATCCAAGGGCTCGTCGTCCCGGACCTGCCGGCCGAGGAGGCGGACCCCCTGCGCGAGGCGTGCGACGACCTCGGGCTCGACCTCGTCTTCATCGTCGCGCCGACGACGCGTGACGACCGTCTCGACCGCCTCATGGAGCGCGTGTCGGGGTACGTGTACGTCCAGGCCCGGCTGGGGACGACCGGGGCGCGCGACGACGTCTCGGACCAGACCACGCAGAGCCTCGACCGGCTCCGCGAGTACGACGTGCCGAAGGCGGTCGGGTTCGGCATCTCGACCGGCGAGCACGCCGAGCGCATCGTCGCGGGCGGCGCCGACGGGATCATCGTCGGCTCGGCGCTCGTCGACATCGTCGCCGAGGGGGTCGCGGAGGACCGCTCGTCCGCGGAAGTCGCGGACCGACTGGAGGCGCTCTCCCGCGAGCTGAAAGCGGGCGCGGAGCGCGGGCACCGCTCGCGGACCGAGCCCGTCGAGTCCGCCTGAGCCGAAACGATCCAATACGTCCCCGAACGAAACCGACTTACCTCCGATTGCCACACTCTCACACAACGACCCACCCCACCATGACAGCAGGACTCTCGGCACGACTCGACCGCATCTCCACGAACGACCGCTACCTCGTCGTCCCCATGGACCACGGGATCACGATGGGGGCCGTCGAGGGGCTCGTCGACATCGAGTCGACGATCGACGGCGTCACGCGCGGCGGCGCGGACGCGGTGCTCACGCAGCGCGGGATCGCCGACCGCGTCCACGACAACAAGAACGACGCCGGCTACATCGTCCACCTCAACGGGTCGACGACGATCGGCCCCGACGAGAGCGACAAGCGCGTCACCGCCACCGCCGAGGACGCGGTGCGCGCGGGCGCCGACGCCGTCTCGTTCCACATCAACGTCGGCTCCGACCACGAGCCGGACCAGATCGAGGAGCTCGCGGAGCTGACCGCCGACGCCGACCGCCTCGGCCTCCCGGTGCTCGCGATGGCGTACGCGCGCGGCCCGGGCGTCGACGAGACCGATCCCGAGGCGCTCGGGCACGCGGTGCGGCTCGCCGAGGAGCTCGGCGCCGACGTAGTAAAAACGGGCTACTCCGGCGACGGCCACTCGTTCAAGCGCGTCACGGAGTCGACCCGGCTCCCGGTCGTCATCGCCGGCGGGTCGAAGGGCACCGACCGCGACACCGTGGAGATGGTGCGCGGCGCGATGGACGGCAACGCGGCCGGCGTGTCGATGGGGCGGTCGATCTTCCAGCACGAGGACCCCGAGGGGATCGCCCGCGCGGTGTCGGCGGTCGTCCACGACGACGCGAGCGTCAAGGAGGCGCTCGCCGCCGGCGGGTTCGTCGAGGCGTAGCGCTCGTCCAGTCAAACGCTCCGGGTCAGCAGGCGGCGCGTATCCGCGCTTCCGCCTTCGGCTCTCCCGCCGGCCCGCTCGGATCGACCGGCTGCTCGACGTGGAAGACGGTCACGGACGCGAGGCTGCGGTCCGAGCGCTCACAGACGTACGCCGCCACCGATCGATAGCGGGTCTCTCCGGCGTTTTTCATCCGGAATCCGAACTGATGCCAGAGGGTCGTCGGATACGTCTCCGCCGCGTCCGGCGGTCGGTCGTACGTGACCGCCTCCCCGTCCCGCAGGTCGATCGAGTCGCCCGATTCGAGCGTTCCCCGGACGACGTACCAGCTGGAGGCGTCCGGCGGGTTCGGCGCGAAGAACGACCAGCTCACCTCCGACAGCCCGCCGCCGGACTCCGACGCCGGGAGGTCGACGAGTCCGACCCCCGCGGCCTGCCACCACACGAGCGCGAGGAAGAATCCCACGAGCAGCAGGGCCGCTCCCGCCCGGATAACACGACGACCTCGCGACGCGCCCGGCGACGAGGTCTCGGTCGTCCTTCCGCCATCACCTCGGTGGATCTCGTTCGCGCTACCGCCGTCACTTCGGGACGTACGTTCCGCCCCCACAGGTCGAGGGGAACCGGGCAGTTTCGACCTGACGGCCTCGACGAGGTCCCAGACCCTGGGCGGGAAAAACAGGAGCAGGACCGCGACCATGACGAACGGGAACACGCCGAGCCGCATCGTCGCAGCCATGCCGAGGTGTGCGGAGACGAAGGCGAGGGCGAGCCCCACCCTGAGCCGCCCGGTCGCGACGATCAGCAGAACGGACGCCGAGAGGAGCGCGATCCAGAGCCAGTTTACCGTCGTGAGAACTCCAGCGAACTCCGAGACGAGCGGTCCCACCCCCACGATGAACTCCTCCAACTGGAAGATTCGAGGGACTGCGTCCCCCGACATCCACGTGTCGCTTCGGAACTTCGAGACCGCGTTCGCCGCGTAGATCGACACGAGCGTCAGGAGCGTGACGGCCGTCCCGAGCGTACAGACTCGACGCTCGACGCCGCTCTCCCGCTCGGTATCACCTTGCCTGTCGGGGCCGTCTCGATCGGTGCGATCGTTGCGACCGCTCCGGCGACCCGCACCTAGCGACCAGCGAACGTCGAGCGGGAGAGAGAGGCTCAGAAGGAGGAACACGACCAGAATCGTGTTCCCGCCGTTGATCACGTACGGGTTCCGAGCGTACAGCGACGCGAGCAGGACGAGCGAGACGCCCGTCGACAGCCGCGTTCGATAGCCGACGAGCAGGCAGGCGGCGGCGCAAACTCCGACCGCGAGGAGTCCCGCTTGTACCCACGTCGACCCCGATATCGCGTGGATCGAGACGGTCTCCAACAGCGGGAACACCTCACCGAGCGTCGAGCGCGGAAGGACGCCCTCATCCGTGTAGAACGTCCGTACTGCCGGAAGCCGATAGACCAGCAGGTCTCCGAGCAGGAGGAGCGCCACCGCGATCCGGAACGCACCGAGCGCTCGCGGATCGATCCCGAGAGACGGCGCGGCGCGCTCGCGAAGGGACTCACGCAGTGCGGCGTATCGAGGGCCCGCGTTCGAGAGCCGCTGGCGTGGTGGCGTCATCCGGTGGTCTCACTCAGACGATGTAATCTCACTGGTAAGTGCTTTGTCGTCGCCGCACCGTCGCCCGCAACGCACGACCCTTCCGCAGTTTTCAAGCCCGCCCGCCGTGAGGTTCCGACAATGACACGCACGGTCTGGGTAAAAGCCGACGGGGAAGTCGGCGACTGGGAAGCGCGCAAGCGACGGGTCACGGCTGCCATCGAGGCCGGCGCGGACTGGGTGCTCGTCGACGAGGCCGACGTGGGCCGCGTCCGCGACCTGGGCGACATCTCGGTCGCCGCGTTCCGCTCGGAGGCGGACGTGATCGACGACGCCGAGAGCGACGCCGAGGCCGACGCCTACTTCGTCGGCAAGGGCGGCGAGGGCGACGGCACGATCGACATGCCCGAGGACCTGTCGGGCTCTGCGGACCTCACGACGGTCCGCCGGCGCGACGACCGCGCGCAGGGCGTGTACGTCCGGGTGCTCGGCACCGAGTACGAGCGCTTCGCCGAGGAGGCCGCCAACGACGCCGATTTCACGGTCGTCGTCGGCGAGGACTGGTCGATCATCCCGCTGGAGAACCTGATCGCGCGGGTCGGCGAGGAGACGCACCTCGTCGCGGGCGCGACCACCGCCGCCGAGGCGCGGACCGCCTTCGAGACGCTGGAGATCGGCTCCGACGGCGTCCTCCTCGACTCCGACTCCCCCGACGAGATCCGCGGCGCGGTCGAGGCCCGCGACGCCGCCGACCGCGAGACGCTCGACCTCCGGCACGCCGAGGTGACCGCGGTCGAGCGCACCGGCATGGCCGACCGCGTCTGTATCGACACCGGCTCGCTGATGGACGACGACGAGGGGATGCTCGTGGGGTCGATGTCGCGCGGACTCTTCTTCGTCCACGCCGAGACCGCGGAGTCGCCGTACGTCGAGTCGCGCCCGTTCCGCGTGAACGCCGGCGCCGTTCACGCGTACGTCCGCAACGCCGAGGGCGGCACGAACTACCTCGCGGAGCTGACGAGCGGCGACGAGGTGCAGGTCGTCGACACCGCTGGCCACACCCGAGAGGCGATCGTCGGACGCGTGAAGATCGAGAAGCGACCGATGTTCCGGATTCAGGCGGAGGTCGAGACCGATGAGGGGACCGACCGCATCGAGACGCTGATCCAGAACGCCGAGACCGTGAAGATCGCGACCGCGGACGGCAAGAAGGCGGTCACCGATCTGGAGGCGGGCGACGAGGCGCTCGTCTACTACGAGGACGTGGCGCGCCACTTCGGCGAGGCGGTCGAGGAAAGCATCATCGAGAAGTGAGTGGTCGAACGCAGTGAGACCACTACAAACGAGCGGGCCGAAGGCCCGCGAGTAGCGGGGTCGACCAGCGGGAGGCCACTGTAAAGAGAGGTGAGACCGGTCGCCGTTGTCGATCGGCGGCGTGCTCACAGAGGAACAAGGAGGAAGCCCACGGCTTCAGCCGTGGGAGGAATCCGACAATACTCGTCACGAACCACGAGCGATAGCAACCTGACTCCTCACCACCAGCCGTAGAATTTATAAATAAATAGATCAAAATGTGAGATACAGATGGGGGATGTGATTCGGACCGTCAAAGTCAAACTCGACGTGCCCGGCGGGCGGTGCGACGACCTCCATCAGACGAACGATCAGTTTCTCCACTGTGCGAACACGACCGCGGAATGGGCGTGGAGACACCCGAACGAGTACTGTGTCACCTCGAAACAACAAGCCGAGAACGCGCTCTACGAACAACTCCGAGATGAGACGGAGTTGACGGCGAATCTCGTTCAGAAAGGGATTCGACGCGCCATCGAGGCCACGAAAAGCGGTGTCGCCCGACTCAAGAAAGGCGAGACCACTAGCCAACCACACTTCGACGCGTGGAGCGTCGTCTACGACAAGCGCAGCGCGACGTTCCACCGCGACCACGTGTCCCTTTCAACGGTGAACGGACGTGTCGAGTGTGAGTACGTGATTCCTGACGATCCCACGGGAACACCGATTGGTGAGTACCTGCTGAACGAGGACTACGAGTTCCGGATGTCCACGCTCCAGTACGACCGCTTGACCGACTCATTCTACCTCCACGCGCGAATGCGCCGCACCGAACACGACGAACACGAGCAGTCCACAACTGCTTCTGAAGACGCCAAGCACAGAACAGTCCTTGGCGTCGATCTGAACGTGGACGGCTCGCTCACCGTGACGTCGACAGGCGCGTTCATCGGGAATGCCGACGAGATGAACCATCGACGCCGAGAGTTCGAGAAGACCCGCGGGTCGATGCAACAGGCGGGCACGCGGTCGGCACACCTGTCGATTCAGTCGATGGACGATCGAGAACACCGCTGGATACAGGACGAACTCCATCGTGCTTCGAACCAGATTCTCGACGAAGCTCGCGATCACGGATGTAC
>ENA-ORDC01001006-ORDC01001006.1-marine-metagenome-genome-assembly--contig:-NODE-1006-length-23225-cov-13.341498_pt1 | contig 23225 bp, 21 predicted proteins | sample MGYA00237783_ERZ508515 | MGnify/ENA primary metagenome ERZ508515 (study PRJEB26186, sample SAMN06268792) | marine metagenome | isolation source: Eden Landing Ponds, San Francisco, CA, USA | place... | reverse complement strand
TCAAGACTCACGACTCTGCGGTTGGTTTCTATGCGCTCAACGGTGAGAGCTGTGTGAGGTTTACCGAAGATGAAAAGAAAGAACGGATTTGCGGTGTGTTGGAGGCGATCCGCGAGCAGAATCCCGGCAAGCGGATTCTGCTCGTCTTGGACAAGCACGGAGCACATAGATGTGAATACACGCGCAAGCGCGCGCATCGGCTCGGGATCGACCTGATCTTCATCCCATCCGGGTCACCGCATCTTAACCCAATTGAACAGGTCTGGGACTACCTCAAGTGGACGATGGCACCGATCATCGTTGAAAATGAACCCGAATTCAAGGAACTCGTCAAAGACACGTTCGAGCAAATTACAGAGCGAATTAGCTTCGCACAGAAGTGGTGTCAGAAGTTCCTCGACTTTCAAAAGTTATCTTGATCATTACGCCCCTCGATTCCGACGATATCTGGGCTGTCGTCATTCTCGCAGCCGTCAATCAGACCTCTGTGTGGGAGGTCTGCGACGAAACTGACGAGACGCCTTGTGACGATGTCGTCATGGACTGGTTGCACACCCTCGACCGAGGTTGGCTCGAATTCACCGCCAACCTCCTGTTCAGACGCCTCGCCATGACGATTCTCGACCCCTCGCGGTCGAGAATCGTCTCCATCGACTTCGTCGATAACCCCTATCACGGTTCTCACCACGAGGACGCCGGCGAACTCTGTCGGATGGGTGCTAAGGACGGTACGACGACGTGTCACCGCTACTGCACCGCATACGTCGTCTCCAACGGGAAACCTGTCACACTCGCTATGACCTACGTCCGCAGCGACGAACAGGAAGCCGACGCGGTCGAGCGCATCCTCGACCGCGTCGCCGCCTACCCCTTCGAGATCGATCTCTTGCTCGCTGATCGCGGCTTCTACAACGAACGGGTGCTTCGCCGCTCTCGGGAGATCGCTGCAACCGTCGTCCCTGTCCAGAACAAGGGCGAGCGGATGCAAGAGAAACTGGACACGCACCGCTCGTACATGACGACCTACCGGATGTACAAAGACCGCGAGCGGGAACTGGATTTCCCGCTCGCGGTCGCTGTCTCCTATCACGCCGGTGATCGAGGCAAGCACGGCGAGGTCGTCCGGGGGTACGTGGCGTGCGGTCTGGCCGACCGCACGGCCAAAGAAGTCGAACGGCTCTATCGAAAGAGATCAGCGATAGAGACGAGCTATCGGCTGTTTCGCCAGGCACGAGCAACCACGACGACACAGGATCCGATCGTGCGGTTGGCGTTCGTGCTGGTGAGCTTCTTGCTGGAGAATCTCTGGTTAGTGCTCCGGTGGGCGGTCGTCGCCCGCCCACGCCGGGGCGGGCGCGACCTACCCACCGCTTTCACGTTCACGACCTTCTGTGACTGGATCAGACACGTCCTCGAAGAGGAGCTGAACCGGTGCTGGACTATCGAGATGAACGGCGTTGGCGTCCCTGACTCGTACGCGACGGCCGCGGGCTGGCCTCAGCCCGCGGCCTCGGGATACCCGCTGTGAGCGCCAGCTCTCCGCTGACACGGTAGAATCATTCGACTCGACGCACCGCTTCACCGCAGACTTCGGTCAGCGTGAAGTCACTCCAAGAACACGGCGATGATCACCAGAGAAACTCACTGATTCAGCGACCCGCCGAAACCTCAGTTGGGAAGTACCGAATCTACATTTTTCGCGCTCCGCCGCAAATACGGCGAGATCGTTCGCGCTCGAACGTAGTTCGGTCAGTTCCGCGAACTCGTCCTGAAATGCGCCGTCAGAAACATCGAACTGAGCGTCAGCCACTCATGACCGCGAAATCACGCGTCTAAACAAGGCCCTGTAAAGACAGACGGGAAGCGCAGCCAATGTGGGGTATCTTCAATGGCCAAAGTAAGGATAGAAAATGCCTCCAGCGGGTCATGGTAAAGTTGGTACTGCCATCAACGATATCAATACATTGATTTCCCCTCATCAACCAAGATAGCCCAATGATCGAAGGAGGAGTCATCCTCGTTACCGGTGGGGCGGGTTCTGTCGGCCGCCACATCGTCCGTCACTTACTCTCGCTCGACGCTGAAACAGTTAGGGTGTTCGACAACAACGAATCGAACCTCTCCGAACTCCGGCGGCAACTGGACGACGATCGATGTCGATATCTGGTCGGGGATATCCGCAACAAGGACCGACTGGATCGCGCATTCGAAGACGTCGACGTGGTCATCCACATGGCCGGGATCAAACACGTCGACCTCTCGGAATATAATCCGTTCGAAGCAGTCCGGACTAACGTCATCGGCCTCCAGAACGTCGTCGACGCCGCCCTTGACGCCGACATCCACCGGCTTGTGTTTACGAGCAGCGACAAGGCCGTCAATCCGGCCAACACGATGGGGACGACGAAACTACTCGCAGAGAAACTCATCACTGCTGGCAACAAGTACCGAGGTCCGCGTGAATTGAACCTCGCTTCGGTTCGATTCGGCAACATCATCAACTCCTCGCAATCGGTCGTCCCGCTGTTCTGTCGACAAATCTCAAACGGAGGGCCGGTGACGATCACGGACGAGCGTATGAGCCGGTTCTTCCTCACATTTGACGACGTCACCGATCTCGTGACCAGCGCAGTCGAACGGACACGCGGTGGCGAAATATTCGTTCGGAAGATGCCGGCGATAGCGATCAGCGACCTCGCGGACGTGTTGATCGAGGAACTCGCACCGATGTTTGGGTACGCTCCTGGAGACATCGACCGAGAGATCATCGGAGCGAGGATCGGTGAGACCATCCACGAAGAGATAATGACCGAACGACAGGCGATACGTGCCATCGAGAACGAGAAGATGTACGCCATTTTGCCCGAGACGGGCAGTGGGTCAAACGGATTTCTCGATCATGGTGGGTTGGACGGGTTCAAAGAGCCCGAGTCTATTGCCCGTTCTTCGGAGGATGTCGAAACAATGGACTCTGACCAGATCGTAACGTTTCTGAACGAGACCGGTGCACTCGAGGGGTATCGATGATCCAGACCGTCGTCGTGACTGGTGCCGCCGGCTTCATCGGTCGCTGGGTGGTAGGGGAACTGCTCGAACGCGGACACGAGGTCCGCGGACTCGACGACTTCTCTAACGGACGCTCGGAGAACATCGCCGCGTTTCGGGAGGATCCCGATTTCGAAATACGCGAGGGTGACGTGCGAACGGCTGACGACGTGGAGACCGTCCTCGAGGGGGCTGACGCCTGTATCCATCTCGCAGCCGAAATCGATGTTCAGGAGAGCCTGGACGACCCAGTGTCGCACTTCGAATCGAACGTGGTCGGGACGCACAACGTACTGGAAGCCACTCGGGCGAACGACGCCCGGCTCGGCCTCGTCGGCACCTGCATGGTGTACGACGTGGCAGACTCCGACGCGGGGATCGACGAGACTCATCCCGTGAAACCGGCGTCTCCGTACGCGGCGACAAAACTCGCCGCGGAGAATCTCGCGGAGGGATATTACCACGGCTATGACCTGCCGGTCACGATACTACGGCCGTTCAATACCTACGGCCCCTTCCAGCAGGCCGGAATGGCCGGTGGGGTCGTCTCGATCTTTACGAACAGAGACCTGCAGGGCGAACCACTGAAAATTTTCGGGGACGGCACCCAGACACGGGACCTGCTGTACGCGACGGATTGCGCGCGCTTCATCGTCGAAGGAACGTTCAATGACGCCGCCATTGGCGAGGTGCTGAACGCAGGGACCGGACGAGACGTCTCGATCAACGAACTCGCAGAAATCATCGCGACCGAGGGAACCGAGATTACCCACGTCAAGCACCATCACCCACAGAGCGAGGTCCAGAAACTCCGCTGTGACCCTTCGAAGGCCAACGATCTCCTCGGCTGGGAACCCGATGTGACCCTGGAGGAGGGCGTCGAGAAACTGCGAACGTGGATGCAAGGACGTGAGGAATCATGAGCGGGGAGCGGCCCGCTATTGCCGGCGGCGAACCGATTCGAGAGGACGTGCTGGGCTACGGCGGCCAGTCGATCGGCGAGCGCGAGAAGGAAGCAGTTCTGGAGGTTCTCGAGAGCGATTACATCACGCGGGGTCCGACGGTGGAGGCGTTCGAAGAGGAGGTCGCCGAATACATTGGGGTCGAACACGCCGTTGCCGTGACGTCCGGGACAGCGGCACTCCACCTCGCCGGCCAGGCCGCTGGCTTCGGACCGGGTGACGAAGTCATCACGACGCCGTTGACGTTCGCCGCAACGGCGAACGCAGCAGTTTATGCGGGCGCGGAGCCGGTTTTTGCGGACGTCAAGCGAGACACGCGCAACATCGACCCTGAGGCAGTGCGCGAACGAGTTACGGAGGACACGGAAGGGCTGATCCCGATGCACTATGCCGGCCAGCCGTGTGAGGTTGACGAACTGCTGGCGATCGCCGACGAGCACGACCTGACGGTGATCTGGGACGCCTGTCACGCCATCGGGTCGATGTGGCAAGGCGAGACTGTTGGATCCCAGAGAGACATAGCGGTGTTCAGCTTCCATCCTGTCAAGACGATCACGACCGCAGAGGGCGGCATGATCGTCACCGACGACGACCACCTGGCCGAGCGCTTGCGGTCGCTGCGTTCCTTCGAGATGGAGTACGACATCTCGGGTCACGAGGACGAACCCTGGTACCAGGTCGTCGACGGCGTCGGGTTCAACTACAACTTCACCGACTTGCAGGCCGCGCTTGGACGGGTCCAGCTGGATCGGATCGGGGAGTTTCAGGACCGACGGGACGAGATCATTACGCGGTATGACGAGGCGTTTGCGGACGTGCCGGGGATTGTAACACCGACTGTGAAAGAGGACGTCGATCCGACCTTCCACCTCTATGCGGTGGAAATCGACGAAGAGCACTTCGGTGCCTCGCGAAAGAAGTTCGTCAATGCGATGCACGCCGAGAACATCGGCGTGCAGGTCCACTACGTACCGCTGCACTACCACCCGCACTTCCAGGACGAATTCGGCTACAAGCGTGAGGATTTCCCAGTGACAGAGTCAATCTACGACGGGATCGTGAGTTTGCCTCTATTTCCCGGGATGGACGACGGGGACATCTCGGACGTTATGGCCGCCATCGACGGACTGTCCAAACACCACTACTGAGAGGAGATGGATTTATTCGTCCGGCTAACCCGAGTTGAGGCATATGGCCGAGTTTCAGATCGGCGATTCTCCGATCGGTCCCAACGAACCGACCTTCGTCATCGCAAAGGCCGGGTCCAATCATAACGGCGATCTCGATATTGCGAAGGACGCTCTTGGGAGGTAGATTGTTGACGGTGAGAGCTGCGGCTGAAAGTCGAAGAGGGCAAGGGCACCGCGCTAGCGGTGCCGACATGTTCCCGATGAGCCGGTTCGTGTCGGAATCGGCTGCAGCGGACCTGCTCCAACAGGTTCGCTGGTGTGATGGTGTCGAATGCCTCCGCTGCCGTTCTGACCTGACGGTCAGAAACGGCAGCTATCGGGTGTATCAGCGGTATTTGTGTAAGAATTGCGGTCGCACGTTCAACGACAAGACCGGCACGATATTCGCTCACTCGAATCTTACACTGAAAGAGTGGTACTTCACGATATACGTGTTTTTACGGTTCAACACGAGCCTTCGCCAGATCGAAACGGAACTCGATCTTTCGTACAAAACGGTGAGATGGCGCGTCGAGCGCTTTGGCGAAGCGCTCGACGCGCCTGCAATACGGCTGTCCCGGCCGGTCGAAATCGACGAAGTGTATGTTTCTGCCGGGCAGAAAGGCCGCGAGCGCGATCAGGAGTCGCGCTCGCGTGGGCTGTCCACGCGTGGCCGAGGATCGTACGCCGGCGACAAACCGCCGGTGTTCATGTTGGTCGATCGCGGCAGCGATGAGCGGTACGTCGTGCCAGCGAAATCCACCGACGAATCGACTATTCGACTCCTGCTTGCCGACCGCGAACAGAAGTCGTTGACCGTCTACACGGACGAGTTTTGGGCCTACGACCCGATAGAGGACGACGAAGAGTTCGACCGTGAGTACGTCGTCCACGGAGATGGTGAATACGCTGATGGCGAGGTACATGTCAACAGCTGCGAGAGCCACACGTCACTGGCGCGACGGTGGCTCTCGCCTCATCGAGGACTCTCAAAAGACAAGCTAACGCCGTATCTCAGAGCCTTTCAGCTCCGCCGTGAACTCTACAGAAAACCAGGCGACGAAGCGCTCAAACATGCTCTCGACGCCGTGCTCTGAAAATCAACAACGTGCTTCACAAGAGCGATCATGGATGAATAATCACTTTGCATCCTGACTTCCAGCGATTGAGCGTAATGTCTTTTCTATATTTTTCGTTGGGTTTTTTGCGAAATATCGTTCGCAATCAAACGATAGGCCACCACCACCAATATATCCCACTAACTCTTCTGGGTTGTCGACGTATTTAGCAACTCCATCATCTATTAGTGGAGATAGTGTTTCAGATCCATCTATATCATAGACATATGTTTCGAGGTTAAAACACAACCCCTCATATACTGCCGTTGAACCCACGCCAATTTGCACTGAAGATTCCGCGAACAGTTCATACAATTGTTTATCAGCATCAGATACCACCTCAATCCCAGATCCTCTGAGCCAGGGATAACTTTTTGGCCAGGAGTCCCCGACCATCGGATGGGTTTTGAAGATGACAGAGTGATCGATTTCGGGATGCTTATTCAGCTCCAGAGCAAATTTTGATAGGGATTCCCCAATACGGGGCTGAGAAATAAACAGTATTTGATTTTTTGCTTGGATATCCTCAAACCGCGCTTTTTCGTACTCTAGATACGGATACCCCACTGGCAATACTCTCTCACTAGGAATGGGATATTCGACACGGTTTTTCCAGTGTACCCCCCAAACTAGCAGATAGTCTGGGAACATCTTCTTCGTGCGGGGTCCCGGAAAAGAGTAAGAATAGTGAGACTCGTGAATTACGCCATGTTGGAGTTCAGCAACCGGAATGTCCTTCGATTTACACGCTTCCACCAGCGTTTCTTTCCCATAGCTGGGGGTTATGACGACGACATTCGGATCCGCCTTCTCAAGAAGTTTCTTGTAACTCCATAGAGTCGCGACGCGATCGTTCAAATTACTCTGTACTATGCCAACTAAGTCAACATTCGTATCAAACTCATCCAATATCTCGGTCTCGACTTCCCGTAGCCTATTCGTTATTTCGGTCGATAGCGAGCACCGTTTTATTCGGAATTTCTTTTGCAACACTCCTGCGTAGTCAATCAAATCCGTATAGCGGAGGCCATCCGTTCTCGCTGGCCGCTTGTGTTCTCGACGATACGGTGTCTCGATATGAATCATGTCCAAATCCGTCGTCAAATGCAATGGATCAAGGTATGGATTCCACCATTTCCCGTCATCTTTTTTCTTCCGGCGAGCAGAAGCAACAATCATAATATCTCTTTTCTCAGTGAGAAACGGGTTCCTATAGAAAAAATTTTCAATCATCTTTAGAGACATATCGCAGAGAGTAAGATAGTACCGCCACCTATTGTCAGCATGAGATTGATCGGAAGTCGTCGATGGATCGCCGGATATTGAGTGGAAGACGTTGAACCTAACCCGTTCCCATATAGGAATTCTCTTGTGTGTTATATCAAATAAAGAATGTTTGATTTCAAATTGCTCGAATCTTCTCTCAGTGGAAGCCATTAGCAATTGCGTATAACAGTATTCGTTGGGTTATCAATATGGCGTTTTTCATACCGGTAAAAGTGATCGACGCGAACACTGCCTTCGCATTTCGGTTGAGATATAGCCATTAGTTTATATCCGCGCCACTACTGTCGAGGTATATTGATTGAGTTGTAGAGGATATATCCAAGTGATGAAACCATCCGCCGTATCAAGTGGCAGCGAATGTGATATTGAAATGGATAAGGCGTTAGAAGACTGTACATGAGAGTTTACCACGGTCCGATCGAGATAGCTGGCCAGACGTTTAACAGCGCCAAGGCCCTCAGAGAAACCGGTCACGAAGCGACGGCTGGTGTATTCGAGCCTCACGATTTCGGCTACCCCTACGACGAACTCATATACCCAAACGGCAAGCCATCACGTTGGAGAGGGAGAATCCAGCGGGCGAAGTACCTGGCAAAGGCACTTCGTCGCTTCGATGTATTCAATTACTGGTTCGCGAGGACGATTCTCGGTGGTTATGACGTACGGATCGCCTCAAGGTTGGGAAACCAGATTGTGATGACGTTCTGCGGAAGTGAGATCAGGTCAGTTCGAGAAGCCGGCAAAAAAAGTCCATTCGTCGATCCGAACAATTGGCCCAAATCATCAGTTGATTCCGAATACCTCGAGTGGTTAAACCAATTCGTCGATGTCGCCGTCTTCCAGTACTACGAATTGGAGCCGTATGTCTCCAGACACTTCGATCGTGTTGCGTACGTCCCACGCGCTATAGATTGTGAACGGATCACTCCTCACGATACGGTGTCATCGGGAACGATCCGAATTGGACATGCACCTAGTGACCGAGAGTTCAAGGGCACAAAACATATTCAAAATGCCGTGAATAGCCTCCAAGAGGATGGCCACGATGTGGAACTAACAGTTGTCGAGGGAGGCCACATCGAAGTGATCGAAACTCTGCGGAAGGTCGATATTGTCGTTGATCAACTTCGAGTCGGGACATTTGGAGTTCTTGCACTGGAAGCGATGGCAACTGAAACCCCGGTAGTTTGTTACCTCAGGGACGATCTTCGGGATAAATATCCGGACTCCCTTCCGATAGTCAATGCAACCCCGGACAACATCCGAGGGGTCCTCCAGGAATTGATTATGAGCCAAAACCGTCGAAATAATCTTGGCAAGGCGGGCAGAGAATACGTGTTGGATCATCACAGCCTATCGCATGTGGGAAACAAACTTGTGAGGGTGTATGGATCGATATAATAGACTTCCCGAATAATATTTACGCCACAACCCGGTATTTGATAGAGAAAAATCAATAAGTTACTGCAAATCATGGGCGGTCTGTATTCTATCCGGTCTACTTTCACGACATCAAACATGCAAAACTGGCCGTACGACTCGCGGATCGACACGACCACCCTGTTATTGCGGAACTCCACGAAATGTACCCCCAGGCCGTCGAACTGTGGCGACAGTCGGTGTTCCTTTCAGAGCGGTTAGACCCGAAAATGTTGTTTACGCCTCCTTGGAGGTTCCAGCGCCTTGAACGGTTCGCGGTCCAAAACACAGACGGACTCATTACCGTCAGTGAGGAACTTCTCGATTACTTCGTCGACCGATACGGGGTTGAGGGACCAACGGGTGTCGTACACAACGTGCCTGACCTCGACCGGTTGGACTCTATGCCAGTCGAGCATCTTGGATACGAAGACGAGTTCGTCATCTCGTTAATCGGTGGATTCACGGAACAACGGAGACTGGAATCAGCGATCGAAGCGATGCCGAAGATTCTGGAATCGATCCCCGAAGCTAAACTGTTACTCGTCGACGATGGCCACGATAACTACGTCACACGGTTACGTGAACTGAGTGAGGAACTTGGCGTAAATGATTCGGTAGAATTCACCGGCTGGGTCGATTTCGAGCGGATCCGTTCGTACTACGAAGCTTCGGATGTCACACTCGTCCTCTACCGATCGGCCCAGGCGGCGGAATTCGCGCTCCCGAACAAACTCTTTCAAGCAATGGCATTCGGAACGCCCATCGTAGGTAATGATCTGACGAGTCTCCGGCGGATACTCAACGAAACCGAGGCAGGGATTACCTTTTCGCACGAATCAGGGCTAGCAGATACGATCATCCGGCTCTTCGAGAATGACGAGGATCTCAGAAATATATCGGATAATGGGCGGAAGGCCATAGAAGACAGTTAAATATTCGTAGCGAAATGCAGACAACTCTGGAATTAATCAGGCAAGTTCAAGGGAAATAGGATTTCCTCGCACTCCATGATACGATCATAACCGCGCTTTTATCTTTCTGATCTGATCACCGCTTCGAAGAAATCGAGTCGTGCATCTTCCTTCCGGCGAGCGTCAATGTGCTGGACCGATTGTCTCGGAACGCGTCGCCCGTGCCACCGTTCGACGAATTCCGCGATCCTCTCGATCTCCGTCTCGATGTTATCTGCGTGGTTCGGCAACTGGAGCAGGAATGGCTGGTCGTCCTGAAAGTCCGTGTCATCGTACCCCACGATCACTGGGAGCCCATACGCCAGATATTCCCTGACTTTTAGCGGAGATGCTTCCGTCATGTCCTTCTCGTAAAGCGCTAACGTTCCGATCCCTGCATCGGCACGTTCGAACAACCGTTCGTAATCCGACCGCTCCAAGTATCCGTGGAAGTGCACGTTTTTTGGAGCGTCCCCGGGTTCTTCGATGTCGCCAATGATATGGAATGTCCAACGGGGCCTGATTGTCGCCAGTTTCAGAATCTTGGGGATTCCATCCCACGGGTTGCCGTGGCCGATAAATACGAGTTCGGGAGTCTCGGAGTAGGACGGCGGTAACACCTCGTATTCTCCGAGATCTATCCCGTTCGCGATCACCCGCCGTTCATCGGGGTAGCCACGGCCCGAGTACTCCCGACAGATCTCTCTGGTCACGCAGACGATGCCGGCGAGTTGCCGGAAAAAGTACGGCTTGGTCGCCCGGTGGTAGTAGTACCACTTTCTGGCGCGGCCGTAGTACTCACGCTCTACGGTGTTCAACTCCGCGACGGTCGGCACGTTGCGCGCCAGCCGTCCCAGCCCCGGCCAAAATCGACTGTACCGGTAATACGCGACGTCCGGGCCCCACTCGATAACGTCGTCGGCCAGGGCCCGCCAGGTGTTGACGCGATCGACGATACCGGAAAGTCCCAGCGGGCGGACGTACGACTGCCAGTTCTCCTCGAGATCACTGAGGGAGGAACTGTCGAACTCGCTCGTCACCGGTCTGACGTGGAAAGCACGCACGGTGTGCCCGGCCGCTTGCCAGTGGCGAATCTGAGACTTGATTTTCTTGAAAACGCCAGTACTGAGCGCCGGATCGAGCGTGAAAAGGTATGCAATCTTCATCGATCGATTACGCTCTGGTGGTCCCCGAGTCGTCCGTTCCGAATTCACACTGCTCGAAAACCTCGATCAGTTTCTCCGTTTCCGTTCCGACGTTGAACTCGGACTGGATCGTTTCCCGAGCCCGACTCCCAATCGCTTCTAGATCGCTGTCGAGCGCTTCGAGGATGCGCTCCGACACCGTCTCGGGATCCTTCTGGGAGGCAAGAAACCCCGTCACGCCGCCCTCAATGAGTTCCGGGATTCCGGAGACCCTCGTGGATACTGGCGGGGTTTCCATGGCCATCGCTTCCATCAGTGCCACGGGAATCCCGTCCCTATCACCGGTTTCGGTCACCTGGCTCGGGAGGAGGAAAATCGCCGCCTGGTCGAGTTCCCTTCGCAAAGCTTCGTCGGGAATTCGACCGAGTACCGTGACGGAATCCCGGATGTCGAGTTCGTCGACCAGCCCCATCATTTCGGGATACCCCTCTGGTTCCCAGCCGATGATCCGGTACTCAAGGTCGTCAATGTCGTCAGCGACGTTGGCAACCGCACGTAACGCCGTGCCGTAGCCCTTCTTCTCGACGGGACTGGCGACGGTGACGATGCGGTTGGGGACCGTCTCGCTCTCGGATCGAAATCGGTCCGGATCGATGCCTGCACGAACGACGTCGACCGGAGTGGATAGCCCCAGTTCGTCCCTCAGGTGATCTTGGTTGTACTCCGAAATCGTCACGAGGCTATCGGCTAGCTCGAGGACCTTGTCCGTGTAGTACGGCTGTGGTGGTGCATATATGTCGAACGCGTGGGTCGTGACCGACCAGGGCACCTGAAATAACTTCGAGAGATAAAACGCAGGGAACTGTGCTCGAGTGGCGAAGTGGCTGTGAATGTGATCGATTTCCATGTCGAGGTTTGCAACGAAATCGAGTGCGCGCCCGGCCTGGGCAAGATTGATGGGAAAAAATCTCGTCCGGTCGTGGGCCATAGCCTGTTTGATCACTGTAGGGGAGTAAAGCGAAGCCGTAGTCAGTCCGGCAAGACTCTCTCCACCGACTGGCGCGTGCCGCACCGGTACGTCCAGTCCATCCAATTCGGTGTGATCCGGCCCAGCATCCCGATCGCATTGTGAAAACACAGCGACAGAATGGCCATGGGCGATCAGAGCCTCGATCTCGCGCGCGACGAATGTCGAAGACGAAGGATGGCTGTATAAAAAGTAGAGGACGTTCAATGTATAGTCACCTCCAACTGGTAGGGATATATTTTTCCCGCTTCGGGATCCGTGAGATTTCTGGCCAGTTGAATGAACATCTGGGGTAGATCATGTTCGGTCCGTATAATATTCAAGGTCCCCGAAATCACGTGGGCTGCCGGAGTCAACTATGGACTCTTCATCCATATTGATCGAAATCAAGAACGCAAGCACCAGTAAACTCAGGACGAAGACCCGCCGAGCCTGTGGAATGGCAATGAAAGTCCAAGAAACCGTAAAGCCAGAAAACCAGGCCACAATAGCAACTGCTGCCGCCCATGCATCTGGTTGTTGCTCGAAAAGGTCCCTGTTGAGGATGGTTTGAATCCCGATCTTGAGTGCGCCTAGGACTACGAGAAGGTAGGCAACGAGGCCAAGGATTCCGTAATGATACAGCCATGCCAGCAGACCGCTATCGATGTCGTTATATGGAACTGCTTGGAGGAAGTGCTTCGAAGGTCCGTGTCCCAAAAGCGGCTGATCTCTGATGATCGGGATTATTTTGACCCATCTATCGAAGCGCATTTGCAAAGACGGATCCTGTAGCGGTGCTTGCAGATATCGGAATGTGCTCAACTCCAGGACGAAGATGATCACTAAGAGAGTCAAACCGATGGTCACCGATGCCGAGATGAGGAAAATCCTCCGCTGGCGCTTGGTCCCCATCTTCCCGGCGAATAATAGGAAGAACAACACGAATGAGCCGATGACGACGGCGCCGAGACCGCTTCGCGAGTTTGACTGGATAATTACGTAGCTAAATAGAGCAACAATTGTACCAGTGATAACCGTATTCCGAAGGTTCTCACGTACTTTACCGATCGAAATTCGGCGATATAGTAATCCGAGGGAGAAAAACAGTGGTAATGCGAGCATTTTTGCGAGGTCGTTGGGATTACTTGTCGTCGCCGTCGGTGCTAACCTAACAAGGCGCAAATCACGCCAAGTATAGATTGGTGCTAGGCCCTCAACTGCAAATTCGAAGTCAAAGGATTGGAGCACTCCGAAAATTGCCACCCCTGTGGAGAGGACCAATATCCAGCGGAGAGCTCGGCTGCTAATTTCCGATGGGAGATTTCCTCCGATGGCTATTATCAATCCGACGTAACTCGTCCACACGACTACGTCAAAGAAGTCTCCAACGCGACCAGGATTATCATGGAGGAAAAGATTGGTAACGATGCTTAATGAGATTATAGACACAACCAACACAAGCCCCACCACGACGAGGTTTACAGGGATCCGAAAGAACTTGGGACGATAGACTGCTAAGGCAAGCGCGAAAACTGGGAGGATCACTTGGTCGAGCCTGAGAATCCCCTCCGGGCCGATATATCCTGAAGGATTAAAATATGGGAGCCAGAGGAGTGCGAACACCAGGAGAAAGGTTAATATGGAGATGATACGCTTGTCACGATTCTCCATCTACTCCGAAAGAGCTAATCGCTGTTTCTATGCTTTTCGGTCTCCTACCGACCAGTAGGAATAGTACGGGAAAACGACTGCGAATATCAAATTCAAGCGCCCATTATATTGAAAAGTATTTCACCGAGTCACCTTTCAGCCTCCTCAAATGATGTCAGACTTTCCATGGTCGCAATCGTAATAAGCTTGGCCGGGTGCGTCCAGCATGCTGTGGAAGAATGTCCGTTAATACGGATCACACTCGAATTTAGAACACGTGAAAAATGATTCCAAATCGCGTAACTGCATCAAATGAGTCCTGGCACGAGAGGGTTGAAGATTGACGACGGTCGTTCACTTCTCGTCTGCTCATTCTGGCGACGACACGCGAATCTTTCACAAGGAACTACAGAGTCTGTCGAAATCGGGCTATGACTGCCATTACGTCGTTTTCGACGACGGGGAGAGTGGCGTAAAAGATGAAGTGACGGTTTCGTACCTCGGGGACCGGCCGTCCAAAGCCGATCGCTGGAAAGACATAGCCACTCTTTATCGAGCAGTTGCCGACCTCGATCCCGATGTAGCCCACTTCCACGACATCGAATTGATCCCCGTCGGTGTTTGGCTCAAACATCGAACCGACGCGAGGGTGGTTTACGACGCACACGAAAACTACCCTCACCTCATTCACGACAGAGACTGGATTCCGGATCCATTACGGCCGATACTGGACCGAACAGTGCCGACGGCGGAAGCGAAGGCCGCAGAGTACTTCGATGGTGTCATCGCGGCGACGGAGTGGATCGAGGCGAGTCTTCGAGACCGCGGCGTCTCCGACGTCAGGACCGTTCACAACTTCCCGAAGACGACGGGTATACAGTTCGACACCGACGGTCCCACCTACGATACGATCACGCTCGTGTATGCGGGATATCTCTCCGATATCCGTGGACTATCTCAGATGATCGATGTCGTTGCAGAATTGCGTTCTCGTGGACGGTCCGTCGATCTCGTCTGCTTCGGGAAGTTCGTCGACGAATCCGTCGACCGATCCGCGCGTTCGTTGTGCCGCGAACTCGGTGTCGCCTCCGCGGTAGAGTTCCCTGGGTACGTCGCGTACGATCGATTGTTCAGCCATCTCGCAGCCGCAGACGTTGGACTCGCCCTTCTCGATGTCGATCACTACAAGGGTGGCATTCCCACCAAGCTCTTCGAGTACATGTACAGCGGGTTGCCCATCGTCGTGACCGAGATTCAGGCCGCCGAGAGCTACGTTTCCGAGGAGTGGGGGCTCACGGTCCCGGAAAACGCAACCCAGGTGCAGGCGGACGCGATCGAACAGCTATTGGACGATCCGGAATGGCGCAGTGAAATGGGTCGGGCTGGCCGCAAAGCCGTCGAAGAAAAGTACTCTTGGGAAGCTGAAGAGGATCGCCTGCTCGAACTGTACGAGGACGTACTCGCCGACAAATAGAGCTCGGAATGTTTCGAGAATCCCTCAGCCCACGTGTGATTCAATCGCCTCTCTGACGGCTCTCGAAGCGTTGCCGCCACCGTAGGGTTCGGGCTTCTCTTCGGGCCGCTGCCACTCCGCCGAGAGGGCTTCGGAAATCGCATCTTCGTCCGCTCCAACGATCACGTTCCATCCAGCATCGACTGTCTCCACCCATTCCGTTTCGTCCCGGAGCGTGACGCAGTACGTATCGAGGAAGAACGCCTCTTTCTGGATCCCGCCCGAATCGGTCACGATCCGATCAGCGGTGTCCATCAGACGGACGAAATGGAGGTAATTGAGCGGTTCAACGATGCGCACGCGTTCGTTCGCGAACTCCCAGAGGTCGTAGTCCTTGAGGTACGATTCCGTGCGTGGATGGAGCGGCAGTACCACCGGCAAGTCCGCGTCACCGAGGGCACGGAAAATCGATCGTAGCCGCTGCGGATCGTCGGTGTTCTGTGCACGATGCACGGTGCTGAGGATGAATTCGTCCTCGGCGAGCGAAAACCGTTCGAGGGCCGTCGATTCTTCGCGCGCTCGCTCGCGAACCGCCAGAACGGCATCGTACATGACATCGCCGGTCATCACTGCCGACTCGTACAGCCCCTCGTCCTCCAGACAGTCCATCGCTGCCGGACTCGGCGCCAGAAGGAGATCGGAGCTGTGGTCGGTCAGGATCCTGTTGATTTCCTCGGGCATGTCGCGATTGTAACTCCGCAAACCGGCCTCAACGTGGACGACGTCGGGTTCCAGTTTGACGCCGGCAATCGCCCCAGCGAGCGTCGAGTTTGTGTCGCCATAGAGCAGGACGACGTCGGGTTCCTCGTCCTCGATTATTTCCTCGAGTCGAGTGAGCATCTCGGCTGTTTGTTCCCCGTGGCGCCCGGATCCGACACCGAGATTGACGTCCGGTTCCGGAATGCCGAGCGTGTCGAAAAACACCTCGGAGAGTTTGTCGTCGTAGTGTTGGCCTGTGTGGACCAGTATCTCTTCGTGGGCCTTGCGAAGTTCGTCGGAGACCACGAACGCCTTCACGAACTGGGGGCGAGCACCGACGACTGAGAGAATTTTCATTCGATATCACTCCTCATACGCTGGACTGTCCTATCGATTTGATCCATCGCTATGATCCGGTCAGCGAATCCTTGTGACTGTAACGGTCGACACGGTTCGGACTGTCGATGGAGTCGTTTTCGAGCGAGGTGAAGGTCATCCCTCGTTCCGGTTCCCAATCGTCCGCCTCCCAGTCAGTGACCAGAAGCGTCCCGTCGCTCGTTTCGACGACGAAATCGTCTGTCGGCGTGAACACTTTGTTGATGGTTCCCGGTTCGCTGCCAAAGACAAAGTCGGGCGAGAACGGTTGTGCATCCCAGATATAAACCTTTTCACCGTCGTATTCAGTGAACGCTCCCGGATACGGAGCTGCAACCGCACGTATCAAATTGTACGTTACCCGCGTCGGATCCCTCCAGTCGATGGCTCCGTCCTCGGGCCCACGTTTTGGGTAATACGTCGGTTCCCCGTCCTGTGTTTCCGTGTCGAATCCGTTCTCCAGGCCATCAAGGAGAACGTCGTCAAGCATTTCCTGTGTCGCGAGCACCAATTTGTAATACAGCGTTCGGATGTCGTCGTGAATGTTGATATCGTACTTCTTAGTCTCAATGACCCCACCGGAATCCGCCCCCTCATCAAGATGGAGGAGGGAGAGCAGAAACCGATCGAGTCCTTCGATTAACGACCAGTTCATCGGCGACCGGCCGCGTCCCTTCGGCAAACCAAATGCACTGCCATGGAGACCCAACGCACCGTGAGTAAAACAATCGAGGATCTCCCCCGGGATGAGACGTTGCCAACCGTGGACGATCATCACGTCACCTCCCTGTTCCCGAAAGTGGCCGATATCCTCCTCGTTATTCATGGAATAGGTCTGCGGCGTCGTTACTTCGATTCCTTCACGAGTGGCGTATGACCGATAGTCAAAGTACCCTGCGACGCTATTGGCTCGCCCCTGTTCCGGTGTCAAGGTTAAAACTTCGTCAACGACCGTCAATTCCTCGTGTACGTAACGCAGTAGGTCGAATCCGGCTTCAGTACAGCCAACGTATACGACCCTATCTTGGCGTTTTCCCGTGGTCATATCGGAAAGTCACGGACGACCGGCAAATTTGTTGTGGATAGTCGGGATCAATCTGACAACTCATCGTCAATGAATTGGCGCCGATTGATCTCTGAGAGATAGTCGATTCGGTCGGCCTGAATCGATCGGATTCGCTGTTCAAACGCCGCATCGTCCTTGTCCCAGAGACCTGGATGCACAAGGATTTGCATTCGTTCCGGATAGCCATTTGCGAACGGGGGTGCCTCACGCCATCGCTGGTTCGAATCTCCGCGGTACGGTATGTCCGTGAAGAATCGCTCTTCGTACGTGCTTATGAATTGGTCGAATCGCTCGCGGAGAACCCACTCCGGTGGGATGTGAAAGGAAACGACCTCGATAGTACGGTCGGTGGCGTGTTGCATCGCTTCCTGTTCTTCACACACGCGCTCTTCGAGGACCTCTGGACCCGGATGATTCGACCAGTATTCGTGAGTACTAAAGTGGAGGCCAAGGTCGTGCCCGAGCGATTGGATTCGCTGAAGAGCATCTCTGGCTTTGCTGTGGAACACATTATACGCCGGTGAGGTCAACATCGGCAGGTACGTTGCCGTGATCCCCAGTTCAGATTCTATTTCCGCCATGCGGACCGCACGATCGAGCGAAAGGTCGAGGTCGTGGCGAAGCAATACCGACCCCTCTTCCAGTTTATCGCCGTAGCTAGCGAAGGTATACCCTCGGTCGAGTAGGCCGGAAAGAAGTGTACGATAATTGTCATACGTATAGACGAATTGCTCGGCGGACATGATTAGAACGACCCTGGTGATTCGAGGCCGGCACCGATCGTGTAGACGCGGTGTTTCTCTTCCTCGAAAGTCGCGGATGGTCGGCCGTTCACGATGACGAGTGGATCGAACGAATCCCAATCGATAGCGCCATAGGCATCGTGATGGGTAACGAGAACGACCGCATCGAGCTCTATGCCATCGAGATCCGAGAGTGTGACCGGTGTTCCCTGAAACTCCGACAAATTAGACACGACTGGATCGTTCACGAACACTTCCAGTGCTTCGTGTTCTAGGCGATCAAGAATCGGTTTTGCAGGCGTCTTTCTCGTCTCGTCGATATTCGGTTTATAGGCCACACCGAGAACGAGGACCGATGTTTCGTCAATGGCGGCTCCGACCTGTTCGAGTTGTTCGTGTAGCAATTCGACCGTAATACCGGGCATCGACTCGTTTATTTCTCGTGCTGTCTCGAGCAATTCGAAATCAGCTTCGTACTGTCCCATGAGGAAATGTGGGTAGTAAGGGATACAGTGTCCCCCGACCCCTGATCCAGGGTCATGTACGTTGATGAACGGAATGGTATTCGCCGCTGCAGTCACTTCCCGAAAATCGACGGGTAGCGTATCCGAAAGTGCGGCGAGGTCGTTCGCCAGTGCGATATTAACATCTCGGTACACCCCTTCGGCGATTTTCACGGTTTCGGCAGTCTCGGTGTTCGGAACAGTGATTACGCCGGTTCGGTTGATTTGCTCGTAAACGATTCGAGCTGTGTTGGTGCTTTCTGGGTCGATTCCACCGACGACCTTTGGATACGTCTCACGGATGTCCGCGAGTGCAGTTCCACTGGAGGTTCGTTCCGGACAGAACGCGAGACCGAACTCTTCGCAATCGAGACCACTGCCCCTCTTCAAAAGAGGCAGTAACTCGTTTCGGCAGGTCCCAGGGGGGACCGTGGACTCGATGAATACGATGTCTCCTGGCTCAAGGTTTGGAGCTATTTCATCCAGCAGTGACCGCAGAATCGAGAGGTCAGGGTCTTGGTTATCGTCCAAGAGGGTCGGCACAATTGCCACATGGACCCTTGCTTGTGTGCTCGCAGCAGAGATATCCGTGGTCGCCGACAGCGAACCGTCGGCCACCGTTTGCTCGACGAGCGTTGGCAATTCGGGTTCGCCGGAAACTGGACAATCCCCGTTCTCGATTGCATCGACCACCATCGGATCGATGTCGACACCGATGACGTTTGAGCAAACGTCTGCGAAGACGGCGCCCAGGGGGAGCCCCATCTTGCCCAACCCGTAGATTGCAACCGGTGTCGCACCCGAAGTGAACGCGTCGACCCTCTCCCGCTCGTTCAGTGACGAATCGTAAATTGCGGTCATGTCTGATCGTTCTCCTTTGCGGATTCGTCGATTTCTTGAATCAATTCGAGTGCTCGTAATCCATCACGGCCGCTAACCACCGGTGTCGTGTTGGTTCGGATAGACTTGACGAAACTGTCTATTTCTTTTTTCAATGGTTCGTGATTTTTCACTTGCGGTCGTTCGATGACACTCTCGTGTCGATAGTGGACCCCGTCGTCCTTGTTGATGAATTCCGGTGCGGACTGTCGATATATTTCGATCGTCTGGTCGAGGTAATCGACCTCAATGAACTTATCCTTCGTGGTGATCTTGAGTTTCCGGACCTTCCGTTGTGTAAGTCGGCTCGAAATTAGCGTCGCTACGACGCCAGAATCGAACTGGAGTGTTGCACTCGCGTATTTATTCTCTCGCGTTCCGAGAGCGCTAACGGCTGCTGGTTCGCCTCCGAGTAATCCAGTAACGACATCCACGTCATGTATCATCAGATCAACAACACTGTTATCTTGGATGTCGCGTTCGGGCGGGGGACCAAGCCGTTCCGTTCTAATGGCCACGATATCTTCGACCGGCACGATGCGATCCAATTCTTGAATTGCTGGATTGAATCGTTCGATGTGCCCGACCTGAACAATGACGTCAGCAGCTTCTGCAGCTTCGATTATCTCTACGGCCGCTTGCTTGTTCGCAGCGATTGGTTTCTCAATCAGTACATGTACGCCATGCTCAATACAGTGAAGAGCGGTCTCGAGATGGTACTGAGTCGGAACTACGACTGAAGCCGCATCCACCGCATCCAACAATTTGTCTTCCGTCATAGCGACGGTTTCATACTCTTCAGCGATACGATCTGCCTGAGATGAATCAGCGTCCGTGACACCGATCAAAGCAACCGAATCGAGTTCGCTATAAACACGCGCGTGGTGTTGACCCATACTTCCGACGCCGATGACTCCGACCTGAAGCTGTTCTTCTTTCATATTCTGAATTCGTTGATTGTGGGGATAATCATCGTGATCTCTTCGTCCGAAAGCGGCAGGTTGACCGGAGTAGATAGGACCCTAGCCGCTGCCCGCTCCGCGACAAATAAATCAACACCCAAACCACCACATGCGACCTGTTTATCGATACACTTGGGATCGTAGTGGTAAGTCGATGGAACAGCGATCGACACGACCTCTGCCAAATCGGCTAACTCTTCCAGAGATCGACTCTCCGAGTCATTCTTCTCAGCGATTTCGTCCGCCTGGTCAGCATCTACGTCGAAGACGCCGACAAGGTCGACATCGTGAAGTTCACCGTATACCCGTGCGTTGTGGCGCCCCATGGATCCGACACCCACGACGCCCGCAGTAGTCTGGTTGTCGGAACTCATGGCTCACCTTCGAAACCGGCTATCGCTGCAACGATATCCTCGATATCACTCTCCGACAATTGGGGATGAACCGGCAGTGAGAGCACCTCATTTGCGGCTTGCTCCGCTACCGGCGCGCTGTGGTCGACATCGTACGCCGGTTGTTCGTGAATCGGCGTTGGGTAGTACACCCCAGCTCCTATACCGCGGTCTTCGAGGTGGTTGATAAGCCTGTCACGTGCCGTAGATCGAACCGTGTACTGGTGGTATGCGTGTCGGCTGTTTCTCCTCTCTGTCGGTAGTGCAACGTCCGTTTCTGCGAGCCCTTCTGTGAGACGACTTGCATTTTTCCGTCTCTTTTCGACATAATCGGGAAGCTTTTCCAGTTGAGCACGTCCAATAGCCGCAGCGATACTGGTCATCCGGAAGTTATGTCCGAGCCGGACGTGATCGTAGCTGTTCGAGACGTCTCGACCGTGGTTGACGTAACTTGCAGCCAATTCAGCTACGTCATCTCTATCAGTGGTTATCATGCCACCTTCTCCAGTTGTCATATTTTTGGTGGGATAGAATGAGAAACACGCCGCATCGCCGAACGATCCCACGGGGCGACCGTCGAATTTCGCACCGTGGGCCTGTGCTGCGTCTTCGATTAATACAAGATCGTTGTCCGATGCAATCTCTTCGAATCGACGCATATCGGCAGGGTGGCCGTAGAGGTGAACCGCGAGGATCGCATCTATATCCCGATTGTGTACGATATCTTCGACTGCGTCTGGATCGAGGTTGTAGGTCTCTTCATCGATATCTGCGAAAACCGGTTCTGCCCCAGAAAGACGGATGGCGTTAGCGCTCGCAACGAAGGAAAATGGTGTCGTGACCACCTGATCCTCGTCACCGATATCGAGTGCCTCGAAAGCGGCGTGCAGAGCGGTCGTACCGTTTGCCGTCGCGATGCCATGATCGACGTTGCAGAAGTTTGCGAACTCGGACTCGAAGTTCCGGACTTCTGGCCCGTCCGCCAACTGACCGGATTTAATGACGGTTTCCACACGCTCCTTCTCTTCCAATCCGAGTTTGGGATTTGCGATCGGTATCATGGAGTCAACTCAATAATGAAGCACTCGTTCGTAACATCGAGTTCCGAGTTAGAGACCGTAGAAATAACTTGTTCAGCAGATAACAAGCAAACACTATCAAAGGCATATCCTAATTCAACTCGAACGTCAACATAAGACCATTGGTTTGTCAGTGTCGCTCATCGCACGCAATCAACTCACTCTATGAAAATTCTGTTTTGAAGCCCCTAGTGGATGAATCAGATGACAGAAGTTGAGTGAGATTGCGCATCAGCAGGTGTATCAAGCGCACGCGGCTGGCTGTCAGGCTTCACTCCTCGATTCACTCTTCCAACACACCGGACAAGAACCGGTCCTCGTGGGCCTCGATAGTCTCAGCGTAGGCAGTCCGCGTCTCGAAGACGTCGTACATTCTCGCCTCGAAGTCCTGGTTCTGGCCGCCGATAACCTCAGCTTAGCGCTGGTTTTCGGTCTCCGTCTTGTGGGTCTCGTCCTCGTCGTGGGGGTTCTCGAAGTGCTCGACGGTCGCTTCGAGGCCGAACTCGTCGCCCACATCCGCGATGATCTCGGCAATCTCGACGATCGAGGTGGCCCGCAGGACCTGATTGTAGACCGTGAGATTGTCCGGCCGCTCGTCGGGCTCAATAAGGGCCAGCTGCGCAAGCCCTTTGACGTCGTCTTTCAGCGAGATGAAAGGCTTTCGCTATTCGCCCTTGCCGTAGACGGTCACAGGATAGCCGGCGACGACCTGTGCGGCGAAGCGGTGGGCGACCGTCCCGAAACAACAGTCGAAGTCGAAACGCGTCTTCGAGCACTCGCCTGGCGGCTCTCCTCGGTTTCGGTCCCGTGGGTAATGGCCGTCCTGTCGTTGGAGCGTCGAACTGTTGGTGACCGGCAGTATCACATCTCAAATCCCCTAGATCCGTGGGTTAACAAAATGCGGTCCCAACCACTAGGATCGATACCCAGGTCGGGGAGCGAAGCTAGAAGAATGCCACCCGGTGCTGTGACGGCCCGGCACCCAGATCGGCAGGAACGGCGTCTGTTCCCGGGAAATGGCGTCTCGGGCCGAAATTCGATCTGCCGGAACCTGCGATAATACATCAGTATTAGATACTGTTCGCTGATTCGAATGAGTTAAACAACCGCGCTGTCTGTAGGTTTTCTCGGCCGTGTTTAGACGCTAGTAAGAGCGGCTAAATATCTAACTTACTAGGGTGTGAAGCGGGAAGAGGAGTTTGTGTCCAGCAAACTCGCCCGCTTCACTGATCGGGTTGTGTCGCTTGCTCAAAAAGC
>ENA-ORDC01001003-ORDC01001003.1-marine-metagenome-genome-assembly--contig:-NODE-1003-length-23253-cov-3.352822_pt1 | contig 23253 bp, 27 predicted proteins | sample MGYA00237783_ERZ508515 | MGnify/ENA primary metagenome ERZ508515 (study PRJEB26186, sample SAMN06268792) | marine metagenome | isolation source: Eden Landing Ponds, San Francisco, CA, USA | place... | reverse complement strand
CCGCCAGATCCTCGAGATCGCTGTAGAGCGCGAGCTCGTCCTCGGCGAAGAGATCGCCGAAGCCGGTCGCCCGGTCCACGAACGTGAGCAGACCGCAGCCGGTATACTGCGCCATCCGGTCGGACGAATAGAGGTAGTGGTCGTTGACCCGGCTGTAGTTCAGGCCCATCCGCGCCTGTCCCAGACGGTGGAAGTACGCCGCCCCCCGCACGGCCGGGTAGTCCAGCCCACGCACCTCGAAGGCGATGTCGGGCAGCCGCGCCTGCAGCGCCCGCGCGGTCTCGACCCGGCCGTCACCGCCGCGGATCAGGCCGGAGATACCGAAGAACAGGTCGGTCGGCAGCTCCGCGGCGGGCCGGTCGAACTGGCGCAGCGTCTCCACGGCCGGGTCCACGGGATTGGGCATGTGGCGCACCTCGGCCCGCCCACCGGCGAAGTCGCGCAGCCCCTCCCCGGCGGTCGTCACGAAGATCGCGTCCACCGACCCCATCCGGTCGAAGATGCGCTGCCGGTTGTTGGCGTCGTGGATCGGATCGACGTTGCGGTAGGCGATGCGGACATCAGGCACGATCCCGCGCAGCGCGTCGAGCGTGGCGTTGGAGATCATCTCGCAGTGGCCGAGCAGCACGAGATCCGGCCGGAAGTTCCGCGCGACCTCCAGCAGACGCCGGTTGGCGCTCGCCGCGCCCAGCTTGCGCGAGCGCAGCGGCGTCGCCGTGCGGGCGGCCTCGCGGTCGTTGAAGACTTGCACCGCGTGGCCGTTTCGCGCAAATCCGTGCACCAACTTTTGCATGATCATGTAGAAGTTGGCGCCCGCATCTCCTCCGTAGATGTTGCCGACCAGCAGGACTTTCATGTCGTACGAGATTCGCCCGGACCAGCCTTCCCAAGGTTGCGGGCTGGTACCACAGCGCCCAATGCCCGGCCAGCCGAATCCGGGCGCGCGCGGTCGCGGGGGACGCCGCGCCGGCGCCGGCCGCCGTCCGTGAGCGCACCGGCCGAGCCCCCGACGCACGTCATCGTCCTCGGCGCCTCGCGCGGCGGCACCACGCTGCTGGCAACGGCGCTGGGTGCGCATCCGGACATCGCCTGTCTCGACGAGGATCTGACCGGCGCCTTCGACCTTGTCGTCGGCGGTAAGATCCGCGCGGTCAAGCTGTGCGTGCCGAACCACGTGGAACTGACGCGGCGCTGGACCCCCGTGTTGACCCCGGGTCTGTGGTTCGGCACGACGCGCAAGTCGCTGTTCATGAACCGCTGGCCGAAGAGCCGGCACGCGCTGACGGACCTGAGCCGGCTGGGCGACGTGCAGCCGGTCGGCATCGTGCGCGACCCGCAGGCCGTGCTCGGCGCGATTCGCCGCCGCGAGAACCGCAGCCTCAAGGTCGCGGCTTACCGCTGGACCCGCTGTATCGAGGTGTTGGACGGGTTGGGGTCCTTGGCCGCGCGCCCGCCCCTGATCGTCTCCTTCGACCGCTTGGTGGAAGCCCCAGAGGCCACCCTGACAGCGCTCAGCCGCGCTCTCGCCATCGCGTTCGACCCGGCGATGCTCAGCGCCCCCCAGGTCAACCGGCGCTATCCCAACGCCGGCTTCGATGCCTCGCGCGCCGCCACAGCCGGCGCGGAGGCCATCGATCTGACCGGGCTGATCGGCGAGCGCACACTCGCTACCTACCGGAAGCTGGTCGCCGCCAGCGTCGGTTGAGACGAACCGGGTCCGATCGAAGCGGGCGCAACCGTGCCCGATCCAGCAGATCCACCCGCCGTCGACGCGGTCCGCGCCCTCGCCGCTTTCGCTCGCCATCCAGGACCGCTTTAATGGCCGCCGAGTCGAAGGACGGCGTATGGCGATCCGGGATCTTGCAGCGCTGCAGCGCATCCATCACTACGCGTCGTCGCGGCGCCGGCTGCTGGTCAGCCTGAAGCGCTTCGGCCGCAACGACCAGGTGGTGCTGTCGGTGATGGCGCTGCTGCTGGGCGCTGGCGCCGGCGGGCTGGCGATCGGCTTCCGGCTGGCGATCGACGCGGTGCAGTGGGGCGCGCTCGGTTTCACCGGCGAAAGCCTGGTCACGTTGCTGGCCGAACAGCCCTGGTGGCGGCTGCTGGCAGCGCCCGCGCTGGGCGGCCTGGGGATTGGCCTGGTCGTCTATTTCTTCCTGCCCAACCGGCAGCCGCAGGGCGTGGCGCAGGTGATCCAGGCCAGCGCGCTCGCCGGCGGCCGCATGAACCTGGGCGTCGGCCTCAAGGCCGCCGTGGTGTCCGCCGCCTCGATCGGCTGCGGCGCCTCGGTCGGCCGCGAAGGCCCGGTGGTGCACCTGGGCGCCACCGTCGGCAGCTACCTGGCGCGGTTGCTGCACCTCGGCCGGTCGCTGACCCGCACGCTGCTGGGCTGCGGCGTCGCCGCAGCGGTGGCGGCCTCATTCAACGCGCCGATCGCCGGGGTGTTCTTCGCCCTCGAGGTGGTGGTCGGCCACTATGCGCTGAGCGCCTTCGCGCCAATCGTCATCGCCTCGGTTACCGGCACGGTGATCAGCCGCATGTTCTACGGCAACTACCCGGCCTTCGTGCTACCCGAGGTCTACGAGATCGCCTCCTTCTGGGAGTTCCCGGCGTTCGCGCTGCTGGGCGTGGTCTGCGCCGTCGGCGCCATCGTGATGATGCGCTCGGTGGCGGCGATGGAGAACCTCTGCGACCTGGCGCGGCTGCCGCTGTGGCTGCGCCCGGCCATCGCCGGCCTGCTGGTCGGCGGCATCGCCGTCGCCGGCTTTCCGCACGTGCTGGGCGTCGGTTACGAGGCGACCGACGCGGCGCTGTCGGAGCTCTATCCGCTGTGGCTGCTGATGGCGCTGGCGGTGCTGAAGATCGTCGCCACCGGGGCCTGCCTGGGCGCCGGCTTCGGCGGCGGGGTATTTTCGCCTTCGCTGTTCGTCGGCGCGATGACCGGCGGCGCCTTCGGCGTGATCGCCACCGGGCTGTTCCCGCATCTGTCCAGCGGCCACGGCGCCTACACCATCATCGGCATGGGCGCGATGGCGGGCAGCGTGCTGGGGGCGCCGATCTCGACCATCCTGATGATCTTCGAGCTGACCGGCGACTATGCGCTGACCATCGCGGTGATGATCGCCACGGTGATCGCCAGCGTGATCACCCAGCAGGTGCACGGGCGCTCCTTCTTCACCTGGCAGCTGGAGCGCAAGGGGGTCTCGGTGAGCGGCGGCCAGGAGGCCGGCCTGCTGCGCTCGATCCACGTGCGCCAGCTGCTCGACCGCACCTACGAGACGGTGACTCCGAACACCCCGATCGACGAGGTGCGCGCCCGCCTGGTGCACGCGCCCTGGGGCGAGCTGTTCGTGGTCGACGCGCCGGCGGCCGAGGCCGCCCCGGATCACCCGCCGCTGGTGGGCACCATCACCTTCCACGACCTGTCGGAGGCCGCGTTCGACACCAGCCAGGACAACCGCCTGACCGCCAAGGACGTGATGCGCCGCGCGCCGACGGTGCTACAGTTGGAGGACGACCTGGACACGGCGGTCAAGGTGTTCGGCGCCAGCGGCGAGGTGCACCTGCCGGTGGTCGACGACAAGGCCAGCCTGCGCCTGCAGGGCGTCGCCCACGAGCACGAGATGATGGCGACCTATCACCGGGCGCTGACGCAGGCCCGCCGGGAGGAGCGCGGGGAGGCGTGAAGGCGGCCGCGGCCGACGGTCTCAATCCCTGTCGAGGATATCCTGCAGCCGCTGCGCCGTGCGCTCAGTAGGCATAGACCGCCTCGCCCTCGACATTCGCGCGCACCGCAGTGCGCATGTCGTCGACCAAGGAGACATTGACCTCGATACCCGGCATCAGAGACGCGAAGGCGGTCTTTACCTCTTCCTGAATCCGGGCCAGGGTGAGCACATCAGGATCAGCATCCGGCGCCAGCGCCAGCAGCACGTCCACATCGCTGTCCGGCCGATTCTGATGACCGCCTTCACCTTCATCCTCGGCGTGGTCCCGCTGATGATCGCCACCGGCCCCGGTGCCGAGATGCGCCAGGCGCTCGGCACCACCGTGTTCTTCGGCATGTTGGGCGTCACCGCCTTCGGCCTGGTCCTGACCCCGGTGTTCTACGTCGCCCTGCGCCGCCTGTTCGCCCGGCGGCGCGGCACCCGCGCATCCGGGCGGCGCACCCCGAGTCGACGGCATAAGAGCCGCCGGATCGTATCGGCCGGGGGTGGTGCATTGACGCTGGAGGGTGCGGGCTACTGCCGCAACGCCCGCGGGACCGAACGCTTCGGGCCAAACTGCTCCAGCTCATCCTGCTGCCGCTGGGCCATCCGCGCCAGGTATTCGCGTCTGATCGCCGGGTCGGTCAATCGTGCGATATAGCCCGAGTTCGGCCGGCAGTGGATCTCGAGAATTTCCTGCTGATGCGGGGCGATCGCCCGCCATACTCTATAGTTCTCAGCCCGGATGTCGGGCGTCCCGTTCTTTTCGGTAAGCGCCTCAAGCCGTGCCCCGCAATCCGTCTCCGGGGCTTCTACGTCCACCTGTACCTCGTACAGCGCGCCTTCGCCGGTGAAGCGAAACTCGATCAAACGGTCCGTGTCGTCGCCGTCGTCGGTCCCCGTGACCCAGCCGACGATCGCCCGGGGCGGCCGCGGCTGGTCCGCGAGTTCGGGAAAGGACGACTGCCATTCCACCCGACGGAGGCTGACAGCCGGGTGGCGATCCCGCACCTGCTGCAGGCTGAGAGTCAGTTCCAGCCCGAGCAGGGAGAAATGTTCGCGCCGAGCCTCCTCCCGTGACTCCCCAGCCAGCACGACGCCCGGCAGGAGACCGAGGACCAAGGCCGCGGCCAGCGTGGACCGTGTCCAGTGTCGCCGCCTGGCCAAGGCCTCGTACCCGATCGCTTCGCGTCCCGTCATCCTTGCGCTTGCGGGCCCGAAGCAAGCGTCGGGCTGGGATTGTTGCCATAATCCTCAGACCCGCTGCCGTCATCGCGCGCCTGTTGCGAGGCGCCCGCAGCGGCCACGCCGTCCTCGATCAGATCAGGCGCGCTTTCAGGCGATTTGCGGATCTGCTCGTACTTGTCGATCAGCTCCGTGGCCGCATCCGGATTCTTGAACTCCCAGAGCCCCTTCACGGCGCCTTCCAGCACCAGCGAATAGACGGCCAGCTGGATCGCCTGCCGGACGGCAAGTTGCGGCGGTTCGTTCTGCGTCACGCCGGTCTCGACCTCCAACAGTTCGTCGACAGAGACGAACCTGAAGACCGAGGCCTCCGCCAGGACCGAGTAGATGGTCTTGGTCGTGGTGACGGAGGCCAACACCTCGCCGGTTCGCACGCTGACCACGCGACAGGCGACAGTGACCATGTCCTGGCGATACTCGGTGTTCCCGCCGATTCCCAGGAACTTGGCGCCAAACCCGCCGGTTAGCGTGTTGGCGTTGTACGAGATCACGCCGCCTTCGAGCATCACGCCGGCGAAATGCATCGGCGGCAGGCTGCCGTTGTTGCCTTGGTACTGATCGCGAGTGCCGCGGATCAGACGGCGTTCCTGCAGCAGGCTGTCCAGGCCGGTGCGCTCGACGACGTTGAACCATTGGCCGTCGGCGGCCGTGGTCAGGGCGTTGACCAGATACGCGCGGCCGCCCTGCGTGACCGCCCTGGAATACTCGGCGAATTTGTCGTTCGGTTTGCGCTGGCCGGTCATATCGGGGAAGTCGTAGACGCCGACACTGACCGGCTGCGCCGGAACCGGCAGCTTCTTCAGCTTCTGAGACACCGGCGTCTGCGGGCCGTACTCGGGGGCCTGGCCCATGTTGGCCTGTCGGTCCGCAGCGCAGCCGCTGACAGCTGCGACGGCGACGAGCAGACAGACGATGCGTCGTGTCGCATGAACGCAAGCGCCAAGAGTGCGTCTCGAAGACATGGCTCGCCTCTATCTTGATCTTGGTCGTCGGCCGAAACCCGCGAGATCGCCTAGTACTGCGGCGCGGGAAGCCGGATCTGAGTCTGCTTACTGCGGGACGGATCGCTGATCGTCAGCTCGACTTCCTCGCCGACACGCTGGAACTCGACGGTGGTCGAGCCGACCTCGAAGGTCCCGCTTTCCTCAGGATTCTCCCCGAAGATGCTCTGGGTGATGTTGTCCGACAGCTCGCCGAGCAGACGCCGCTGCAGCGTGCCGGCGAACTGATCGATCGGGTCGGGACGCGTGTAGCCGCCGCCATCATCTTGGTGCTGGTTCTGCGTCTGGGCGGACTGCAACAGGAAGTCGCCGTTCAGCGGATTGCCGCCGAAGGACGGGTTGGTCGGCTGGTAGGTGAGTTCGCCGGCCGCGAGCGGCGACGCCGCCAGCGTCGCGGCAACCGCTGCGGCGGACATCTTGATCCAACGTTTCATTGTCACATGCTCCCCTTCGTCTCCTTCACCTGGCCGTCAAACGACGATCAGTTCGTCTGCACGACTTGCATCGTCAGCGGCGGCCCGGTGTGCCTCATCTCGAAGCTGAGGCCGAAGCCCTCTTGAATGTGCTCAACGTTGCTGTCGTCGACGTCCAGAAGCCGAATTTCCGACCGGTTGTTGGTGCCGGTTTGCGTCGTCACGACCCGGTTGTTGTCGCCGCGCACATGGAGCAGCGAGGTGTTTCCAGCGTCTGTGCCCCCAGACGGCGCGTTCTGAACCTGCAGTGTGCGGTTGCCGCTGCCGCGGACGCGCAGGATCGCGCGATTGCCGTCCCCGTTCTGTCGGACCTCGGACGCGTTGGTCATCTCCGACAGCGCGGGCGGGTCGGGGGCCGCGCGTCCAAACGGCGTATTGCTGTCGATGGTGCAGGCGTCGCACGGCACCACCGGCGACGGATTGGTCTCCGACCCCTCGTCCTGGACCTGCTGGATCTGCACACGCGGATTGCCGCCGTCCTGCGCCATCGCCGGCGTCGCTGCGACCAGCGACGCGGCGGCCGCCGCGAACACCGACCGTATCCACTTGCGCTGGCGGGTGATCATCCCGATGCCTCCTTCCGGCACGCTACCTTTTCGCCGTTCCCGTCGCGCACTGTCAGAACCGCCTCGTAGCTCGTGTCGCGGTCGCGATCGACGGCGATGCGGCTGAGCACGACCGCTTCGCCCGGCACCGCGCCGACATCCCCGCTCTGGCGGGAGCTGACGGTTCCGGACGGCGCGCGCTTGGTCAGTTCGAGCTCGTAGGACAGCTCCGTCGCGCTAGTATGGCGTGCCTTGCCGACCAGCTCGACGCGATTGTCCTTGGCGTCAGCCTCGATGTCGCACGTCAGCATGCCGGCTCCGCCGTTCGCCGCTGCCGCTTCGAAAACAAGGGCGGCGAGTGCAAGGGTGGTCCGTCCGATCATGGCTACACGAACCGCTTCGGGAGCGACGCCAGGGGAAGGCGTGACGCCTTCCCCTGGCCGCTTCGACGGCCTCGACCTTAGTCCAGCGAGGTGGGATCGTCGGTCATGCCGCTCGGGCCGGGACTCTCATAGTTGCCACCCGCGCCTTGGCTGATCAGGGTGACGTTGTTCGCGCCACTCTGACTGACCTCGGCGTGGTTCGCCCCGACCTGCTGACTAGCGGCGACGAAGTTCCGGCTGCCACTCTGGAACGCCTCGATGCTGTCGGCGCCGTCCTGCGAGATCGCGAAGCCGTTCCGCGAACCTGCGTTTTGGTCGACCTCAGCCACGTTGCCATCGCCGGTCTGGTTGATGTAGCTGGAGCTACCGCCCGCGTTCCCGAGGACCGGGCTGCTCTGGAACCAGTCCGGCGTGGCCGTTTGGTCGGCAGCCGTCGGGGCGCCCCGATTGGCGTTGCCCTGCAGATCACCGTCCTGGGCGATCTCGACGGTGTTGCCGTTGCCGTCCTGCGTGACCTCGTTGACCTCGTTGCGGTAGCCGTCCTGCTTGATATCAGTGACGTTGCCGCTACCGTCCTGCCTAACGTCGGTCACGACGTTGCGAGCCGCGGGGCTCTCGCCATCGCCGTTCCACTGGTCGATCTTGAGCACGTTGTTTGACCCGATCTGTACGGCGTCATCGACCATGTTATTGACGTCGTGCTGATCGACCTGCATCAGGTTATTGTCGCCGTTCTGCCGAACGGGGTCGCCGTCCTCGCCGACACGGCTGGAGTTGGTGTTGTCGGCCTGGTTGATCTGGACGGTGTTGCCGCCGGCGTTGCCGCCGTCCTGCTCGACGTAGGCCTCGTTGTCGGCCAGCGCGGCCGTGCTGCCCAGGCTCAGGGCCAGGGCGCTGACAGCTGTCAGCAGGCTCTTGCGCACGTGCATGACGTCTGCCTCCTTTACACATCCTTGCATTGTGCAGTGCCGCCGCGCCGGGACGCGGCGGTGCAAGCCCGTGCGCTCCGCCAAGGGAGCCCGGACTCGCTCTCGCTGCGGGGACGTTCCGCCAGTCCCACGGTCGGAGGCACGGCAGGGCCACGGCAGCTCTTCGGTTGCCGGTCGCGCGAGGTTCGAGCCAACACCGTCGCGCCTGCCTGCCTCCGGAACGCGCGAGACGCCTTACGTCCCCGCTCGTCCGGTCCGGGCCACCAAAGACCCTGCAACCGGACATGCAGGACCCTGCACGAGCGACGGCAGGAGCCCGAGAGTGGAGACGGATGAGTGCAGGCTGCAGATGTCGTAGCCATGGTCCGAATGGCTGACAGGCCGCGTCACCATCTGGCGTAACGCGCAGTACCCGTGCGGATAGAGTCCGCGGCGCCATCAATATTCCGGATGAATAGATCGAAAATTCGAAAATATATACGGCTCGTATTCGCCATCGAACGCAGCCAACCAAGGCCCCGATCGTCAAGTCTCAGGCGTGCGACATCGATAATCCCATGCTGCAAGTTGCAAAGGCCTCAAGTCGATCGTCCCTGAGCGTGGCCGTCGTCAGCCGCGACCGCAGTCTGCGCGCTGAGTTGACGGCACACCTCGGCGCCCACGGCTTCTCCGTCCGCGAAACGGTGCGGGTCTCGGAACTGATCGGCTGCTGGGGCGAATTGGATGCCGCCGTTGTGGACACACGGCAGCAGTCCGCGGAGGGGCGCACCCTGATCGCGGAAGCAGCCGGCGAATGCCCGATCGTGCAGGCCGTCGACAACGCCCATTTGCTCAGCGCGGTCGGCCTCGCGCCCTATTCGAGCGGCTGGATCTTCATCGATGCGGACCTCAGCGACGCCCCCAAGATCGTGGGACTCGCCACCTCCGGGCTGTGCACGCTGCCCCGCCCGATCGGCTTCCGCGGAGAGTTGCTGCGGCGGCGGCTGGAAAGGCTAGAAAGCCTCTCTCAACTTGAATGCCGAATCCTGTCGGGTCTTGCGACGGGGGCGACCGACCGCATGCTGGCCGACCGCTTGCGCGTGACCGAAAGCGACATCAAGTTCCTTTGCCGGCGGATTCTGCGGCGGCTGGGTCTTCGCAATCGGACCGAAGCGGCCGTCTTCACCGCCCTCTACGTCTCCAAGATCGCCCAAGCGGAGCCTGCACAGATGCGCGACGGGTACGGAGCGACTCGCTAACACGGGGCCGCGCAATCCACATCAGTCGTCCGACGTCATTTCGCACCGGCTTCGCGCCGGCGTGTCCCGCCGGTCGATCACGCACCGCCCTCGTCCTCGACCGGCGGGGTGCCCGACCCCATACGCGTGGCGGCCCACACCGCCGCCTGCGTTCGGTTGTCCACGTTCAACCGTTTCAGCATGCGTTGCACGTGAACCTTCACCGTCGCCTCGGCGATATCCAGGCGGTTCGCCATTTCCTTGTTGGAGGCGCCGTCCATCAGCATTTCCAGGATTTCCCGTTCGCGTGCCGAGAGGCTCTCCCCCAGTTCGTGCGATAGGGTCCTGTCATTCAGCGACGGCACACCCGCGCGTACAAGCTCCGCCAGCATATCGGACGGATAGACCCGTTCCCCATTCCTCACGAGCGTCAGCGCAGCAAGCAAGGGCTCGGTGTCGGCGGTCTTGATCAAATATCCGTCGATGCCGCGGTCGAAGCAGGTCAGCACGACCTGCGTCTCAACCTGTTGTGCCAGAACGACGACCTGGCCGTTCGGCACACGCTCCTGCAAACGTGCGAGGCTGCCTCGAACATCGTCGGCCAGCACCCGGCCGTCCACGAGCGCCAGATCGGCGTCGATTCGCCGAATCTCCTGCTCGAACTCTTCGATCGATGACGCTCCGATGGACACCTGGTATCCGTGATGGGAAAGCAGACCTTCAAGTCCATGTCGCGAGAGCGGGTCGCCGTCGACGATCGCGACGCTGACGGGTTCGGGCCCCATGCCTGTTGCCCCCATATCGAACCATTCCCTGTTCGTGTCCCCCTCGCGCCCGGCACGCTTACCACGTTTGATAGAGTGATGGAGTAAGAAAAGGTCCAGATCAACGCCTTATGTTAAGAAGATTTTATTTATTTTTCTTATACAGCTATAATGGAAAGTCTGCCTAATTTTTATTAGAGTGAGCGTTTCAGTCTTTTTACGGAGTTGATCGGCCGCATTGGCGTTGGCCGAAAGCCACACTACACGCCTGTTTCACGAACGGTCTATCCATAAACATAAGGTTGCGTGCAGCACGGACGATACTATTTATTGTTTGTATTTCGCAACAAAAGTGGATTTTTGACCAAACCACATTCGCCGGCACTCCCCATTTCACCGCCTCCTGGCAAGCCCTGCGATCTCGTCAGACCGCCATGCGCCCCGCGGTCGTTGACGGCGGTGCGGCGCGGTCGGTACGCGTAGTGGTCATACCAGTACGGGGCCGACTGCCAACGGCACCGGCCATATCGGGGACGGACGCTCATGACCGCGCAGGCTGCGACCATCGATCTCGGTCCGGCGGACCGGATCGCCTACCGCCACACGCCGCCGGCGGACGGCGGCGGACTCACCTTCGTCGGCTTCAACGCCCTGACCGGCGACATGAACGGCTTTGAGAGCGCGCTCGGCGACGCGCTGCGCGAGGCCGGCCACGGCACGCTGTGGTGGGACTACCGCGGCCAGGGCGCCAGCCCGGTCGGCGCCGACACCGACGTGGGCGAGCGGCAGATCGCCGCCGACGCCGTCACCCTGCTGTCCGAGGTCGAACCGCAGCGGCCGGTGCTGCTGGGCCTGTCGGTCGGCGGGCTATATGCCGCGCGGGCCTGGCTGGCCGGCATGCCGGGCGAGGCGCTGGTCTTGATCAACACGCTGCGCCGCAACGGCCCGCGGCTGCAGTGGATTAACCGCAACCTGACGCGGATGGCCGAAGTCGGCGGGCTGGAGCTGCTGAAGGACCTGTACCTGCCGCTGCTGACCAACGAGGACTGGCAGGCCGAGAACGCGCGGAACTTCCTGCAGCGCCAGAGCTACGAGCCGATCGACCGGGACAGCGGCATCTACCGGCTGCTGAAGAGCGGCGAGGCGGTGGACTGGGACCTGCCCTACGAGCAGCTGGACCTGCCGGTGCTGACGATCACCGGGCTGCAGGACCGGGTGTTCTACGACGCCGCGGACGTGGCCGCGCTGGTCGAGCGCCTGCCGCGCGTGCGCACCGTGGAGATGGCGAACGCCGCCCACCTGATCCCGATCGAACGCCCGGGCGACCTGGCCCGGGAACTTCTCACCTTCGCCGGAGATCTCACGGCATGAGCAGCCGCACCGAGACCGCCGCCCCGCAGCGTCGCGGCCTGTGGCACCGGCACGCCTGGATCGCCTACCTGGCGATCTTCCTGGGCGTGGCCGGCCACGCCTCAAGCGAGTTCGTCGCCAAGGTGATCTCGCACGAGACCGCCATCGCCGGGCCCGAGGTGTCGGTCTGGCGCTTCGTGCTGGGCGGCCTCGGGCTGGTCGTGCTGGCGCTGCTGACCCCGGGCCAGCGCGACCTGGTCAAGCCGATCCGGGAGAACGGCCACAAGATCCTGCCGCTGGCGCTGGTCGGGGTGACGCTGGCCTACCTGTGCTTCCACTGGTCGCTGGACTACGCCACCGTGCCGCAGGTCGCGACCATGGTGACGACCGCCCCGATCTTCGTCGGCGTGCTCAACCTGGTGATCAACAAGCAGCCGCTGTCCGGCGCCAAGATCGTCAGCGGTCTGGGCGCGCTGGCCGGCGTGGCGCTGCTGGTGACGGACGGCGTGCTGGCGCGCCTGGCCGGCGACGTGAACAGCCTGTGGGGCGTGCTGCTGGCGCTTGGCTGCGCGCTGTTCCTGTCGTTCTACCTGGTACTGATCAAGCCCTACATGAGCCGGTACGGCGCCATGCGCATGGCCGCGGTGACGATGTTCCCCGGCGCGCTGGCGCTGTGGCTGCTGGTCGGCCTTGCCTGGGGCGAGTGGGTCAACGTGCTGTCGCTGTTCTCGCTCAGTCAGACGGCGGTGGTCGCGATCCTGGTGCTGGCGCTCTACAACACGACGCTGACGCAGTTCCTCTGGGTCGGCGGCCTGGCGGCGGCGCCGGACATCACCCGGGGCATGTACCTGTTCTTTCTGAAGCCCGCGGTGGCGGCGCTGCTGGCGCTGGCGTTCCTGGGCACGGTGCCGACCGGCTGGCAGATCCTGGCGATCGCGGTGATCACCGTCTGCGTCGCCATCGAGGCGACCTGGGACAAGGTCCGGGCGGCATTCGCCCGTTAGCGCCGCATCAGCCCAGGTTCGCCAGCGCCAGGCTCAGGAACGGGATCGCGTACGACAGCACCGAAAGGACGGTGCCGAACACCAGCGCAGTGGTCTTGCCCCGCGACCAGCTGTCCCGAATCCGTTCGAGGTCGCTTTTCGTCTGCTCGAGCTGCTGCTGGAGCCGCGCGTCGAAGCGATCCCGGATCTCAGTGAGGCGCGCCGCCTTGTAGCCGTATTTGGCCACGTGCCACCTCGGCACGAGCAGCAGCAAACCGCCGATCAGCCCGCTGAGGTTCGCCGCGAGATCGATTGCCGTCATCTGCCTACACGGGTCCGCGCTCGACCTTCAGGATGTCGGCGTCGATCGAGAGGTCGGTGTCGTCCAGCGCGTTGACGACCTTGGCGAACGGATCGCTCTTGCCGAGCGCGACCGTTTCGTTGATGTGGACGTGCTCGCCTTCCGGCCGCCCGAACACAAGACCCAGCTCGCTGTTGCAGGCGGCGGCATAGGTCAGGATCGTCTGAATGCTGGGAATCGACACCTTCTGTCCATGCGGCGGGAAGGATTCCAGCCGGGACACGAACGTCGGGTTCCATTTCGCCCGCCGCGCCAGTTCCTTCTGCGTGAGCTTGGCGTCGCGTCGAAGCTTGACCAGCGTCGTGACGATGCGGCGACGCACTTCCAGGACGTCCCAGGCAGCCCGAAACTGCGCATCTTCCTGCAGCATGTCGTCGCGAAGATCCGCGACGGGGCGGCCCGGGCGCAGCGGCTGCTCCTCCTCGGTGCACGCCGCTTCGGCCGCATCCGACATCGCGAAATTCCTGTTGGCCATGACGTTACACTCTCTCCAAATCGCTCTTGTCGGTTTTCAAGGCGTGACGCCGATGCTGTGGACGACCACGCCCCAGGCGCGGCCGGCGTGACTGGCCGCGGCCTTGGGCGTCGGCTTTTCGTCCGCAATCTCGGCAATCACCAATTCGCCGGTCGCCGTATCCCTGGCCAGCACCACGTAAGGCACGTTGTCGCCAGGATTGACGACAAAGACGTCGAAGCGGTGATTGAGAATCACGGTGCGTTCTTCCGGGATCGTCGGGCAATCGTCGATCACGGCGATTGCACTGAAGAACGAGGCCCGGACCTCCGGTGACATCTGCTCGATGCGCTTGGCCAATCGGTCCGCAAGGCTTTCGTCCCCCGGTAGACGCACGCTCAACGTCTTGCCCCCTCAAGTAGCGGCTGTTGACTCAAACGTCAACAGAAATCTTGATGAAAAAGTTATCTTCGGGTCGAATAGCCCCCTTTGCGACCGGAGGCCGCCCGACCGAGCGCCGATGCTAATCCACCTCTTTATGCAACGAAAACGTGTTTTTCCTGTATGGCATGCTTCTTAGGAGAGGGCCGACGAGCGTCGCGCCGCCGAGGAGCGCCGCCGCTACCGAAGCGTGCTGAGACGGCATTGGAACCGAGCGGCAGAAATAACGCTTTGTTAACATGGGGCGACGCGGCTTCGGCGCTGGGATGTAGGATGCCGCCGCGCAGGAAAGACGGATACCACGAGAGGACATGACGCTGATCCAGTACTGCTACCTCAGCGCCTCGGCGGAGACGCCAATCGGCGCGGCGCGTCTTTCGGAAATCCTGGAAGTCTCGCGGCGCAACAACCTGGGCGCCGGCATCACCGGCATCCTGGTGTCGCTGGACGACGCCTTCCTGCAGATCCTGGAAGGGCCGCAGGCCAAGGTCTCGGCCTGCCTGAGCCGGATCCGCCAGGACCCGCGCCACGTCGGCATGTACGAGATCTTCAACCAGCCGATCGAGGCGCGGGCGTTCCCCGACTGGTCGATGGCGTACACCGCCGTCGGCGGGCAGGCGGTCGGCCAGGGGACGATCGACGTGGCTCAGCTGCTGCAGCGGCTCGGCCCGCACCGCGACGCGCTCGGCCGCGCCTACACGATCCTGGAGAGCTTCTGCCGCAGCCGCGGCCGCGACGGCCTGCAGTTGTCGACCGGCTGACGCTCAGCGCACCGGCGCCAGCGCGCTCAAGGCATCCAGCTTGGCCTTCAGGTCGTCGCCCTGCTGCTCCGGCAGCGGCGTCAGCGGCGGCCGCACGCGGGCCCAGCCCGGATGCCCGGTGCGCCGCGCCAGCACCGCCTTCAGGCCGGGGATCGTGGGGAACCGCTCGACCTCGCGGCGGACCGCGCAGACGGCGTCGTTGAGCTCGTCCGCGCCGGTCTTGCCGAGGCGCTGCCACAGCCGGTCGATGGCGCGCGCATTCACGTTGGCGGTGGCGGTGATGGTGCCTGGGCCGCCGGCCTCCACCGCCTCCTTGACGAAGCGCTCGTTGCCGACAAACGCGCCGAAGTCGGGCAGCCGGCCCAGCACTGCGTGCGTATAGGTCATGTCGCCGCCGGAATCCTTCAGCCCGACCACGGTGTCCGGGTAGGCGCGCGCCAGCCGCTCGACCACGGCCGGGGGCCAGCCGACCTGCGCGATCGGCGGGATGTGGTAGAGGTAGACCCGCAGCCGGGCGTCGCCGACGCGCTCGATCACTTCGGCGGCGTAGCGGTACAGCCCGTCGTCATCGACCGCCTTGTAGTAGAACGGCGGCAGCAGCAGCACGGCGCCGGCCTCCGCCGCCACGGCGGCGCGGGTCAGGCGCACCGTCTCCGGCAAGGCGCACAGGCCGGTCCCGGGCATCAGCTTGCCGCCGGGCACGCCGGCGTCGCGCAGCGCCTGCAGCAGTTCCAGCTTCTCCTCCAGCGCCAGCGCGTTGGCCTCGCTGGTGGTGCCGAAGATGGCGAGCCCGCTGCAGCCCTCGTCCAGCAGCTGCCGGCAGAAGTCGACCCAGCGCGGCACGTCGACCGACAGGTCCGCGTTGAAGGGCGTCAGGACCGGCGCGAGCACGCCGGAAAAAGGACCGCGCGACATGGGCTGCCTTTCCATCGATTTGAACCGCGACCGCCGGTTGATAGCGGCCGGCGCGCGCGCCGTCTACGGTCGCGGCCCGCGGTCGTCGTCCTCGGGCCGGCGCTCGTTCTCGTCGTCGTCGAACAGGATGCGGTGCGCCGCGCCCTCCAGATCGTCGTACTGCCCCGTCTTCAGCGACCACAGGAAGGCCGCCAGCCCGAGCAGGCCCAAGCCGATCGCGATCGGGATCAGGTAGATGAGGACGGTCATGGCCCCAACGATAGCAGGGTCGGCGGGGCGGGCGGAACGGGCCGGTGGTCGCAGGGCCGGACCGCAGGCGCCGCAGCGGCTGGCGTGGACCAGGCGGCCGGCCCGACGGACGGGCGCAGGGCGCCCGAGGCGGAGGCGACGCGGGGCGGCAAGGTTGACGCCCGAGGTATGGGCCTTAGCCTCGGTCCGGATCCCGCCCTTCGCGAGCGGGTCCTGTCCGAAGGTGCGGGCGGCACGGCTTCGCCGTTGGTCTCGCATCGCACGGACGCAAATCAGGGAGGCTTGGCAATGAGACACCTTTCGAGCACCTGTCTGGCGCTGGCCGTCGCCGTGGCCACGGCGGGCGCCGCGCAGGCGGAAGACAACGGCGTCGTCGAGATCGGCTACTTCAACTGGTCCGACGCCATCTTCACTTCGAACGTGGTCGAGTACATCGTCAGCGAGAAGATGGGCGAGGAGGTCGAGATGACCAAGGCCGACCCGGCCGCCGTGTACCAGGCGGTGGGCTCCGGCGACCTCGACTTCCACACCGACTCCTGGCTGCCGGAAACGCACTCCGACTATTACGACAAGGTCGCGCAGGACGCCGTCAGCATCGGCCCGATCTACAGCCGCGCCCGGCTCGGCTGGATCGTCCCGGATTACGTGCCGGAGGGCCAACTCGACTCGATCGAGGACCTGAAGTCCGAAGAGGTGATGGAGAAGCTCGACGGCAAGATCATCGGCATCGGTCCGGGCGCCGGCCTGACCCGCCTGTCGAAGAAGGCCATGGACGAGTACGGCCTCAAGGACATGGGCTACAACCTGGTGATCTCCTCGGGCAGCGGCATGACCGCCGCGCTCAAGCGCGCCATCCGCAACGAGGAATGGATCGTCGTCACCGGCTGGAGCCCGCACTGGAAGTTCGGACGCTGGGACCTGCGCTACATCGACGATCCGAAGGGCGTGCTGGGCAGCATCGAGCGCGCCGACATCCTCGCGCGCGAGGGCTTCTACCGCGAGTTCCCGAAGGTCTACGAGATGCTCGACCGGATCACCATCCCGCTGGAGGACGTGCAGGCCGGGATGGACGTCGGCGAGCGCAAGGACTACGACATCGCAGCCAAGCAGTACGTCGAGAACAACCCGGATCTCGTGAACTTCTGGATCACCGGCGAATTGCCGCAGTAGCGGCCGCCGCGGATCCATCCGGACTCGGCCCGGTCGCCTCGGCGGCCGGGCCTTTTGCGTGGCCGCAAGGGACCGCGCGCGGCACCCCGCGCGCCGGATCGAGCCACGCGACCGGGCAACGCGCCGCACGGCGCCGTGATCCCAAGCCGGTCCACGTCCCGATGGCCGATGGCGATCGCCGTCCCCGCGGGGTCGTTCCGTGGCTCGGGGGCCCGCTGGCCAGCAATGTGGCCGGCCAGCCCTGCGTCAACTGCAACCCTGCGCGCTCAAGGCATGCGAAATGCGCGTGCCTCGCGGTGGGCTGGGCGCGCCATCTTAGTGAGTTGAACGCGCCAAGCGGGCGTCCTCTCAGGAGAAAAACGGGCATGGCCAAATCGCAGAAGAAAACCGGGCGCGAAACGCGCAAGCCGAAAAACGAACAAGCAAGCGGCAAGAAGGTTCCGCAGTACCTGCGGGAGGGCGGGGACGCCCATGTCGTGATCCCGGACTTCAAGCCGTCCAAGAAGGGCTCGTCCGCCAGCTAACGCGCCGGCAGCGGCCGCCCGTGCCGGCACAGGGATGCGGCCTTCGCCACCTTCGTGACGATCGCCGCCCCGGTCCGCCGGGTCGCGGCGGCCTCGCCCGGCCGGCACGGCGCCGGTTCGGGCCGGACCGCCGGCATCCTACCCGTCCGCCGACGTGCGCCGGAGCCCCAGCCTGAGCGCGTTGCCGGTCACCGCCAGCGACGAGCCCGACATCGCCAGCGCCGCAATCAGCGGGGTGACGAAACCGGCCATTGCCAGCGGCACCGCCAGCGCGTTGTAGCCGAACGCCAGCGCAAAGTTCTGCCGCACCAAGCGGCCGGCGCGGCGGGCCACCTCGATCACCTCCAGCACCGGCTGCAGGCGGTCGCCCTGGAACACGGCGTCGGCGGCGGTCTGCGAGATGTCGACGGCGCTGGAGGGCGACAGCGACACGGTCGCCGCCGCCAGCGCCGGCGCGTCGTTCAGGCCGTCGCCCACCATCAGCACCCGCCTGCCGCCGGCCACCATCGCCTGCAGCCGTTCGACCTTCTGCTGCGGCGTGCACTCGGCCTGCCAGTCGGCCAGACCCAGCTCGGCCGCGACCCGCTGCACCGTCTCCGGCCGGTCGCCGGACAGCAGCACGACGGCCTTGCCCTGCGCCTGCAGGGCGCGCACCACCTCGCCCGCGTCGGCCCGCAGCGGATCGTCGAAGGCGAAGCGCACCGGCGTCCGTCCCGGTCGGCTCAGCCAGAGCTCGGGGCCGTTGTCGGGACCGTTGGGGGCGGGCGCGTCGGTCACGCCGATCCAGGAGCGCTTGCCCAGCCGCACCTCGCGGTCGTCGCCGCCGGTCCAGGCGAGGCCGCAACCCGGCTCCTCGCGCACCCCGTCCGCCACCGCCGCGTCCGGCGCGGCGCGGCTCAGCGCGCGGGCCAGCGGATGGCTCGACGCGCCGGCGAGAGCGGCCGCGACGCGCAGGTCGTCGGGATCCACGCCGTCGGGGCGCAGCTCCGGCCGGCCCACCGTCAGCGTGCCGGTCTTGTCGAACGCTACTGTGTCGATGTCCGCCAGGCGCTCCAGCGCGGTTCCGCTCTTCAGCAGGATGCCGCGCTTGAGCAGCCGGCCGCTGGCGATCACCTGCACCGCCGGCACGGCAAGCGCCAGCGCGCAGGGACAGGTGACGATCAGCACCGCGACGGCGATCAGCAAAGCCGGCTGCCAGGCCAGCCCGCCGAACGCCACCCAGCCCACGAAGGCGACCAGCGCCAGCAGGTGCACCGCCGGCGCATAGGCCTTGGCGACCCGGTCGGCCAGGGCGACGTAGCGCGCCCGGCGCTGCTCCGCCGTTTCCATCAGGCGCACGATCTCGGCCAGCAGCGTGTCCTCGCCGACCGCCGTGACCTCCAGGGTCAGGGGCGCCGACAGGTTCAGCGTACCGGAGAACACCTGGGTGCCCGGCGCCGCCGGCCGCGGCAGCGTCTCTCCGGTGATCAGCGAGGTGTCGAGCTCGCCCTGCCCGTCCAGCACGCGGCCGTCGGCGGCGACGCGCTCGCCCGCCGCCACCAGCACCCGCATGCCGTGCCGCAGGTGCTCGGCCGGGAGCACCTCGCGGCTGCCGTCGTCCCACAGCACGGTGACCGCGCCGCTACGCAGCGCCAGCAGGCGCTCGGCGGCGGAGCGCGCCTTGCCGCGGGCGCGGCGGTCCAGGTAGCGCCCCACCAGCAGGAAGAACAGCAGCGCGACGGCGCTGTCGAAATAGGCGTGCGCACCGCCCTGGATGGTCTCCGACAGGCTGATGCCGCCGGCCAGGATCACCGCGAGCGAAATCGGCACGTCCATGTTGGTGCGCCGCGCGCTGAGCGCCTGCAGCGCCGAGCGGAAGAACGGGCGGCCGGCGTAGGCGATCGCCGGCAGCGCGATCAGAGCGGAAAACCAGTGCAGCAGGTCGCGCGTCACCGGGTCCATGCCCTGGGCGTGGCCGGCCCAGACCGAGACCGACAGCAGCATCACGTTGGCGGCGGCGAAGCCCGCGACGGCCATCGAACGCAACAGCTCGCGCTCCTGCCGGGCGTCGTCGCTGGACAGGCGCTCGGGATCGTAGGGAACCGCGGGGTAGCCGAGCTCGGCGAGGCGCTGCACCAGCTCGCCGCCGCGCGCCGCCGCGCCGTCCCAGGCCAACTGCAGGCGCCGCGTGGTCATGTTGACCCGGGCCTCGCGGACGTCGGGCTCGCGGGACAGCACGCCCTCGATGGTGCGCACGCAGCCGCCGCAGTGGATGCCCTCGACCATCAGCGCGAGCCGCTTCACCCCGTCGCCGCCGTCGCGGACGTAGGGAGCTACGTCGACCGGGCCAGGCGCGGCCTGCGCGGCCGCGGCGGCCCCGGCCTTGGCCTCGCTCTCGGCGACCGCTGAGACGCCGGCGGTGCAGCAACTCATTGGCGGGCGTCCGGCGCGACGGATGGCGCGTCCTTCGACTCGCCGCTTCGCGGCGCCTCAGGATGAAGGAAGGTCCCTCGGGCGGGCTCTGGATGAAGCTGGGCCCTACGGGACGGCTCGGGATGAAGGCGGGGAACGCGCATGGCGGTGCCCTACTGCGTCACCGTGATGCGGCGCGTCTCGTGCAGCGTGTCGCCGCCCTTTTCGGCGGCGATGCGCAGTTCCCACAGCCCGGGCAGCGGCAGCTGCAGCGAGGTCGTGTAGGTGCCGTCGCCCTGGCCCTGCAGCTCGACGATCCGGTCGTAGCCGTCCTGGGTCGGTCGCACGAAGCCGACGCGCACGCGGTCGGCGATCAGCGCCCCCCCGTCGGCGTCGGCCAGCGCCACCGTCACGTCGGCGCGGCTATCGCCGGGGGTGGCGACCTCGACGCCCAGGTCCCAGCCCAGCGCCAGCTCGCGGTCCTCCCGCTCCAGCGCCTTGTTGTAGACCACGCCCTTCTCGTACGCGCTCTCGGTCGCCAGGCCGCGCCAGCTGTCCATCGCCAGCACCACCATCAGGCCGTTGGCGGCGATCACCAGCCCGAACATCCCGAAGAAGATCCCGGGGATCCAGACGTTCGGCCGGCGCGCGGCGGCGGCGAGGCGGCTGAGGCGGGTCGTCATCGCGAGGGCGCTCACTGTTTGGGACCGCGGAACACCGTCTCGTGGCGGACGGTATCGCCCTCAGCGTTCTGCAGCAGGAAGGCGAACTCCTGGATCTGCGCGTCCACCGCCTGTCCCGGCACCGCCACGTAGACCTTGTAGGTGGCGACCGAGTCCGGCTCGGCCGTCAGGCTGGCGCGCTTGGCCATCGGGTCGTCCTCGCCGATCACCGACAGGGTCGCGCCTTGCGCCAGCCCCTGCAAGGACAGCTCGTAGCTCCGCGGCTCGCGGGCCTTGTTCAGGATCTTGATGGTGTAGCCGTTGCGGATGCTGCCGTCGGACAGCGTCACGTACAGCGGGTTGCGGTCGTGCAGCACGCTGATGTCATGGCTGGAGCGCGTCACCAGGGTGAACAGCATGATGCCGGCCACCACGGCCATCAGCGCGCCGTACAGCACCGTGCGCCCCCGCAGCAGGCGGATGCCGGTGCGCTCGCCGCGCGCCCGGCGGTCCTGGTTGGCCAGGGTGTCGTAGGTGATCAGCTGCTGCGGCCGGCCCAGCTTCGCCATCACCGAGTTGCAGGCGTCGATGCACAGGCCGCAGCCGATGCACTCCAGCTGCACGCCGTCGCGGATGTCGATGCCGGTCGGGCAGACCGCGACGCACTTGTTGCAGGCGATGCAGTCGCCCAGGCCGTCCACCTTGTCCTGCCCGTAGAGCTCGTTCGCGCGCTCCCAGTCGATCGCCGCCAGGCCGGGCTGGCTACGCTGCGCCGGCGTCTGCGCCGGCAGCTCGACCGGGGAGACGTGGGTCTTGCCCTTGCGCGGCTTGCCGCGCGGCTCGCCTCGCCAGCCCTCGTAGGTCACGATCATCGTGTCCTCGTCGAACATGGCGGCCTGGAAGCGCGGCCACGGGCACATGTAGACGCAGACCTGCTCGCGCGCCATGCCGGCCAGCAGGTAGGTCGTCGCGGTGAACAGCCCGACGAAGAAGTAGACGGAGAAGGAGGCCTGGCCGGTGAAGAAGTCCGCCACCACCGTGGGCGCGTTCTGGAAGTACATGATCCAGGCGCCGCCGGTGGCCAGCGCGATCAGCAGCCAGACGCCGTGCTTGGCGCCGCGCTTGGCCAGCTTGGCGCCGTTCAGCGGCTGCTTGTCGAGCTTGATGCGGGCGTTGCGGTCGCCCTCGATCCAGCGCTCGACCAGCATGTAGAGGTCGGTCCAGACCGTCTGCGGACAGGCGAAGCCGCACCAGACGCGGCCCAGCAGGCTGGTCACCAGGAACAGTCCGATGGCGCCGAGGATCAGCAGGCCGGCCAGGTAATAGACCTCCTGCGGCCAGATCTCGATCCAGAAGAAGTAGGCGCGCCGCGCCGGCATGTCGATCAGCACAGCCTGGTCCGGCGCGTTCGGGCCGCGGTCCCAGCGGATCCAGGGCACGGCGTAGTAAATGCCCAGCAGGACGATCAGCGCCGTCCACTTCAGCTTGCGGAAGACTCCGCCGATCGCCATCGGGTGCACCTTCACCCGCCCGGCGTAGAGCGCACCCTCCTTCTGCTGCCGGCGCGACTGCGCGCCTTCCGTGCCCTCGTGGGGGACCTGAGCTTCGGCCATCCGACTTTCGATCTTTCGTCGCGGCCCGCTGGTCGAACGCGGGCCTCCAGCGTCGCAATGCCCGCACGCTACGCGAGCCCGCGGGCTGCGCCATTGCGGTATGTCAACTTTGGTTGCGCAGGGGGGGGTCGGCGCTGCGGTCAGGTGTCGCAGAAAGCACTAATATACCGCTTGGCCGGCCATGCGCTTTGGGGGCGACGTCGTCGGTCAGTTGCCATCCCCGTCGGCCCAGAAGTCACCGAGCGCGAACGTCGACGAGATGTCCCGAACGAACGTCTCGGCGGCAGCAAGCAACGATTGCGTATGGTCTTTCCTGACCTGATCGCCCGTGTAGTCGGCCACGTTGCGCAATTGCGCGGCGCGGTGGAGCTGTCGGCCGAGATCTGGATCGACACGCCCACTGGTCACAAGTTCGCGAGCGAACATGATCAAGAGGCCCCGATGGGTGCGCGGCGGCTCGTGCCCCACCTTCAACACCGCCGCTTCCGCGCTCAGGAACATGGCGTAGTAGGCGCGGTTGCAAGCCCCGTCGAAGTCGTGATCGTCGAACAGCACGCGCGCGGAGGCGAGCGCCCTGCGGGCCTTCGCGATCAGCTGGCCTGCTTGCGGGGTGTCGGCCATATGGCCAGACCATCGCGGCGAATGCCGCGCAGCAGCGCAGGGTTGCGGTGGTGGTCGGGATCGGCCCACTCGTTCTGCCAGATCGGCAACGGCTCGATCAGCAAGCCGGTTTCCAGCATCACATCGTAGGCAACGTCGCCGAACGCGAGCTTGGTATCGATCAAGCTGCCCGACTCGTCCTTCAGGACGATGGCGAGGTCGGCGTCGCTTTCAGCCGCATGATCGCCGCGTGCCCGGCTGCCGAACAGATACGCTTCGGCCACGTCGTGGGTCGATGAAACTCGACTGAGAAACCGCTCTATGCTGTCGTTCAGGACCCGGTCCATCCCCTAGATATGTGCGAACCGGCCCCTTCGATCAATCGCAATTGCCGTCGCGCGGCCCAGGGCCTGGCTTCACATCGACCAGGTCCGGCACCTCGACGATCCCCTACTGCCCGCCGCCGAGCGCGTGCACGTAGACCGTCAGCATCTTCACCATTTCCGGCTCCAGGC
>ENA-ORDC01001002-ORDC01001002.1-marine-metagenome-genome-assembly--contig:-NODE-1002-length-23287-cov-19.413615_pt1 | contig 23287 bp, 24 predicted proteins | sample MGYA00237783_ERZ508515 | MGnify/ENA primary metagenome ERZ508515 (study PRJEB26186, sample SAMN06268792) | marine metagenome | isolation source: Eden Landing Ponds, San Francisco, CA, USA | place... | reverse complement strand
ATGACGATGCGCGGGACCGAGACGGCCGCCGAGAACGTCACGATGATGACTGGCATCGAAACCGAGGCGGAAGTCTCCCAGATCAGCTTCGCGCCCATCACCGACGTGCCCAAGCAGGTCGGCAACGAGACGTACGTCGGGACAGTCGTGGAGTTTACGGGTGTGCCGAGCGGGTTCATGATGGTCCTGTTCGACGAGACGTCGGCCAAGAACGTCGCCGAGGCGATGATGCCGGTCGAAGTCGAGGGCGAGGGCCTCACCGAACAACACAAGATGGCCATCGAGGAGTTGGGCAACATCATGACCTCGGGGTTCGTCGACGGCTGGGCGAACGTGCTCCAGACCAGCGTCGATCACACGCCGCCGCGACTGGTCCACGACATGGGGCGGGCGATCATCGACCCGCTGGCCGCCCAGGTCGGCCAACATCAGGAGCACGCGTTCATCATCGACTCGACGATGCAGACCGAGGACATCGAGTTCGAGGCCGAGATCCACGCGCTGCCCAACGAGCAACAACTCCGCGAGGCACTGGACGAACTGCTGGTGGAACGAGCGGACGAGACTGACGCCGATCCCGAAGAGATATTCCACAAATGAAGGTCTACGGAGGGGAATCGAGTGCCGGTGCCAGTAGCAAGCCCGAGCGGATCAAGGTCGGGATCGCCGAGTACGACGTGACGAAAAACGGGGCCGTGCTGACGACCAGCGGCCTCGGGTCGTGTATCGGCGTCGCGATCCACGACGAGACGGCCCCGGTCTCGGGGCTGGTCCACGTCATGCTCCCCTCGGCCGAGGAGATGGACGACGACAACCCCGCGAAGTTCGCCGACACTGGGGTCGAGACGCTGATCGACGAGCTCGAAGCCGCCGGTGGCGACCGCGCGAACATGATCGCGAAGATCGCTGGCGGCAGCGACATGCTCGACTTCTCCGAGAGCGGCTCTGGTATCGGCCAGCGCAACGTCGAACAGGTCAAAGCCACGCTCGACACGTACGACATCCCCCTCGTCGGGGAGGACGTCGGTGGCGATCACGGCCGCTCGCTCCGGTTCGAAGGAACCAGCGGCGATCTGATCGTCAAGAGCGCCAACAAGGACGCCCAGACTCTGTGAGGGCAGAAAGGATAGTCTATTGATGATTTCTCATAGATCCCCGATATCGTATCCAGATTCCGAGAAAAAGACCGTGTGAACCACCAGACCACCAGCGGTTCGTGATACCAATAGACACGTCCGAAACCCCGTGCAGGCCCCGATCCGGTCCGGCGTCTGACGCTTGTTTCTACTTAAAGCAGGCTGAATACACACATCAGTTATCAAATACGATACTCTAAACGGTACATTGAAGAGTCTGAAACCCGCTTTTTCATAGTAATGAGCGACTTCGCCGCTGTCGTCACACTGTTGAGTCTGGTCAGTGTGGCGACGCCGCTGAGCGACGCTGCGCCCTGGCTGGCTCGTCCGCTGGTGGCGCTGCCGGTAGATCCGGCCGTCCTGACGCTGTTCTCGGCGGGTGTGGTCGGGATGAGCATCAAGAACGTCTTCGACTCGATCCTCTCGGACGACGAGAGCGACGACGCCGAGGGCGGCGAGCAGATGGGTGACGGCTCGGGCCTGATGGGCGAAGAGGGCGACGACGACCTCGGCGGGCTCGGTGGCTTCGACGAGGGCGGCGACGACGAGTTCGGTGACTTCGGCGACGACGAGTTCGGCGACATGGACGGCGGCGGTGGTGGCGCCGACACCGACGAACTCCAGCACCGCCTGGACGAACTGGAAAACGAGGTCGGCAGCCTCTCCTCGACGGTCAACACCGTTCGCAACGAGAACGAGCAGATCAGCGAAACCGTCGACGACGTCGAGGAGAACGTCCGGAAACTGCTCGACATCTACGAGATGGTGACCCGCGGGGTCAACCCCTTCGCCGACGATATCGACGGGGGCGGCCTCGGCGGTGGTGGTGAGGACTCCTTCGGCCTGTTCGACGGTGACGACGAAGAGGAAAAGGAAGAGGAACTCGACGAGGACATCGCCAACGCCGACGCCGAAGGGTTCTTCGACGACGACCTGGTCGAGGACGAAGGCGACGACTTCGGCGGGTCGGTCGAGGACGTGATGGGCGGCGGTGGCGGCGACAGTGGCCCGGGCGCCGAGGACGCCTTCGAGGAGGAATTCAACGACGACTTCGAGATGGGAGACGGTGACGACGTGGCGATGGACGACGGCTTCGGTGACGACATGGCAATGGACGATGACTTCGACGACGGCGCATCGATGGACGACAGCGGCAGCGACGACGGTGGCGACGGTGGTGGCGGCAAGTCTTTCCAGGAACTCAAAGACGAATACGAGTCCGGCGACGCGGAGTGGGCCGAGGGCGAGGAACCAGCCGAGGGGGGGGACGCCGGGGCGTTCGACGACGAGGGCGACCTCGACGGCGTCGACGGTGGGTTCGGCGACGACCTCGTCGAGGACGACAGCGACGACGCGGGCGGCGAGGACCTCGCCGACGACGACCTGTTCGACACCGTCATCGAAGAGGAACCCGACGACGAAGAGACCGCCGAGGCCGCACAGACGACCGAACCGGAGCCGGAGCCCGAACCGACCACGGAGGCGGAGCCAGCGGCCGAACCAGAGCCGACCACGGACACCGAGCCCGAGACGGCGCCCGGATCGGCCGCGGAGTCGGAGCCGACTGGCGAGACAGCGCCCGAACCGACGACGGAGACGACCGCCAGCCAGACGGGGTCGGCCGACACGGCGACGAACGGCGGCGAGGGCAAGCCATACCTCGGGACGTTGCCCGAGGGCTTCGGCATGGAGCTGATCGTCGTCGAGTGGCTGGAGTACCTCGTCGAGGAAGTCGGGATTCGCTCGACGGCCGAGGCGATCGACTACTACGAGCGGATCGACTGGATCAGCGAGTCCGTCGCCGACGACCTCCAGAACTACTTGCGTGGGTTCGAAACCGAGGGGGCGAGCGGGGAATTGACCATCGATCATCACACCCAATCGTTGCAGTTCATCGGCCAGCTCAACGGTGGCGCCCCCGAGACGTCGGTGATGGGGCACCTGTTCTCCGGAGGTGGGTCCGATGGGCTTCAGCGTTAGCGGGTCGGCAGCCATCATCTTCGCCAGCCTGTTCATCGCCTTCGGGATGTTCTACACCGCCTCGGCCAACTCCTTCGAGTCCGTCTCGGACGCCCAGCAAGAGCGAGCCGATCTAAATCTCGACGAGCAAAACACCGCGATCGAGATCACCAACGCGACGACGAGCGGCGGCACGCTAACGGTCTGGGTCAACAACACCGGCGGCAGCTACGTGACGCTCTCGGGAACGTCGATCCTCGTCGACAACGACCTCCAGACCGGCTGGCGCTCGAGCGCAGCAGTCGACGGCGACGGGAGCACCGATCTCTGGTCGCCGGGCGAGCGTCTCGAACTGTCGCTGTCGGTCGAGACCGTTCCCGACCGAGTGAAAGTCATCACGAAGACCGGTATCGCAGACACGGAGGTGATCAACTGATGGGGTTCAGTGTCAGCGGTTCGTGGGTGCTGCTGTTCGTCGGTACCTTCGCTGCGTTCGGGTCGCTCTATTCGGCGACGGCGAACACCACCGAACACTACACGGACGCTCGCGATTTCCAGCGCAACCATCTCGCGGAGATCCAGGGGACCGACGTCTCGATCACGTCGGTCTCGCTGGCTGACGGCGTGGGGTGTGGCGTCAACGTCACCGTCGAGAATACCGGCGAGACCACGCTCGACAGCAACGAGACGGACCTGCTGTACGACAACGACTATCAGGCCAACTGGCAATCGAGTGCCCAGATCGAGGGTGACGACTCGACGGACATCTGGGAGCCCGGCCAGACCCTCTCGATCAGCGACGACGATGTGCCGGAAGCGCCCGACAGGATCAAGGTCGTCACGGGGCCGGGCGTCGCCGACACTGCGGAGGTGACGGGGCTGCAATGCTGACCGACAGCCACCGCGTTGGGTCGGCGACCGCGGCGACCGGGGAGGTGAGCCACCATGGCTAGCGTCTCCGCGTCGCATCTGATCCTGTTCATCGCCTCGATCCTTGTCGCTGCCTCCGTCTCAGGGGTGTTGACGAGCACGGTCGGGGACCTCTCGAACGCCATCGACGACACGGGCTTGCAGGTCAGTGACGACGTCCGGACCGATATCGAGATCATCAGCGACAGTGGTTCCGATGCCGTCTACAACGACACCGAGGGTAACATCACGCTCTACGTCAAGAACACGGGATCCTTGCAGTTGGCCGCCGATAGTAACACGATGGACGTGCTGGTCAACGGCCAGTACGAGACGGACGTGACTGTCACGCTGCTCGAGGATTCCGTCACGTGGGATTCGGGCGACGTCGTCCGCCTCGACATCAGCAGGAGTCTGGCGACCAACGAGGACCACCGGATCCAGCTGACGGTCAACGGTGACGAGGAGGTGTTCCAGTTCAACACATGAGTGTCGCAACGAACGATCTCTTCTCGCTCGGCCTGGACGAACGGGACCGACTGAACAAGGAACTCGGCGGGGGCATCCCGCCCGGGAGCATCGTCCTCGTCGAGGGCGACTACGGGGCCGGGAAGTCCGCCATGAGCCAGCGCTTCTCCTACGGACTCTGTGAGACTGGCCACCGCGTGACGATGCTCTCGACCGAACTCACGGTCGGGAGCTTCCTCGACCAGATGCACAGCCTCGATTACGGGATGGTCGAGCACATGCTCGACGAGAACATCCTCTTTCTACACGCCGACATCGGCGACTCGAACAACTTCTCCAGCGAGAGCAGCGACGACGACCGCAAGGACCTGCTGCGCCGCCTGATGGAGGCCAACGTCATGTGGGACGCCGACGTGATTCTCATCGACACCTTCGACGCCATCCTTCGGAACGACCCCAAGTTCGAGGCCCTCGTCCGGAAGAACGAGGAGCGGCAGGCCGCCCTGGAGATCATCTCCTTTTTCCGGGAGATCATCGCCCAGGGGAAAGTCATCGTCCTGACCGTCGACCCCTCGACGCTGGACGAGGACGCGATCGGCCCCTTCCGGTCGATCGCCGACGTCTTCCTCGAACTGGAGATGATCGAGGTCGGCAACGACGTCCGCCGCCAGATCTCGGTCAAGCGCTTCGCCGGCATGGGCGAGCAGGTCGGGGACACCATCGGATTCTCCGTCCGTTCTGGGACCGGGATCGTCATCGAATCACGGAGTGTGGCCTAACCATGACCGAGCAAGGACGTCCAAAACCGTCGGACGAACTGCGCCAGTACGCAGCCAAACGACCGCATCTGCGTGACCACCTGAAGAAGTTCAAGCAGATCACCGGCGAGTTCCCGATGTTCGTCGAGGAGGCCAAAGGCGAGTACGAGACCGATCGTCCCAACGTCCTCTATCCCGTCGGTGGGCCGATCTTCTGTCACATCTACGGCGACGTCGGCCAGGACATGAAGTACTACGCCATCGAGCCGGAACTGGCCGACGAGGAGCGCGTCGTTTTCAACAAGGTCCGGGATCGGCTGCTCGAACGCAGCGTCAACAAGCCTGCCCCGACAGACGAAGCCGAGTACGACGACCGCATCGAGGAACTGCTCGGCGAGACCACCAACGTCAAGAAAAACGAGAGTGGCAACGGTGTCCTGAGTCGCCTGCGAAACCTCTCTAGCGTGGGCAAAATCGATGTCAAACCCGAAACCTACGAGAACATCCGCTACCGTCTCAACCGGGACATCGTCGGTCTGGGCCCGCTGGAGCCGATCATGCGTGATCCGGCCAACGAGGACATTCACGTCATCGGCCGCGACGAGTGTTACGTCGACCACGGCGTCTTCGGCATGCTCGAGACGACCGTCGAGTGGAACAGCAAGGAGGACTTCGACCAGTGGCTCCGGAACATGGGCGAGCGCATCGGCGACCCCGTCTCCGATTCGGATCCCATCGTCGACTCGACGCTCCCCGACGGATCGCGTCTGAACCTGATCTACTCCGACGACGTGAGCCTCAAGGGACCCTCCCTGACCATCCGGCAGGGCGACGAGACGCCGCTGTCGATGTTCCAGATCACGAAGTGGGGGACGCTGTCCCCGCAACTGGCCGCGTATCTCTGGCTCTGTCTCGAGAACGAGCAGACGGTGTTCGTCGTCGGAGAGACCGCGTCCGGGAAGACCACCACGCTGAACGCCTCCTTCGCGTTCATCCCCCGTGACCACAAAATCTACACCGCAGAGGACACCGCAGAGGTCATTCCACCCCACGATACCTGGCAACAACTGCTGACCCGTGAGGGTGACGAGGAAGACGGCGGCACCGGCGTCGACATGTTCGACCTGGTCGCGGCCGCACTGCGTTCGCGCCCCGACTACATCATCCTCGGCGAGGTCCGTGGTGAGGAGGGGCGGATGGCGTTCCAGGCCGCCCAAACTGGCCACCCGGTCATGCTGACGTTCCACGCCTCCGATATCGTCTCGATGATCCAGCGCTTTACCGGCGAGCCGATCAACGTCCCAGAGACGTTCATGGACGTCGCCGACGTCGCGCTGTTCCAGAACCGCGTCAAGCAGGGCGACGACGTGCTGCGTCGCGTGACGTCGGTCCAGGAGATCGAGGGGTACTCCAAGGAGATGGAGGGCGTCATCACTCGGCAGGTGTTCTACTGGGACCCGGTCGAGGACGAGATCGTCTTCCAGGGGATGAACAACTCCTACGTGCTCGAAGAGCAGATCGCGACCCTGCTGGGCTACGAGGACACCCGCGAAATATACGACGACCTGCAGTTCCGTGCGGACATCATCCAGCGCGCCATCCAGGAGAACATCCTCGGCTACCACGAGGTCAACGAATTCATCGCGAACTACCAGCGTGACGGCCTCGAAGGAATCCCGTTCGACATCCACCGCCCAGACTGATGGCGACGAAAGACTCTGCGTCGGCGGACCTCTCGCTGTCGAGCACCTTCGCAGGACTGCTCGATTCGTACCGGCGGATGGACATCCCGCTGCAGCGGTACCTCCTGACGATCCTGTTGCCGGCGGTCGTGTTTTTCTTCGTGACGATCCTGGCCGCGCTGTTTCTGGACCTCCCCGCGGTGGCGACGGTCCCGATGCCCCTGCTCGGTGTGTTGATGCTCGTGACCGCGGTGTTCTACCCCAAGATCCAGCTCTCCCAGCGCAAGCGCGAACTCAACAACCGTTTTCACCTGATGGTCACGCACATGACCGTCCTCTCGACGACGAAGATCGACAGGATGGAAGTCTTTCGCGCACTCGCAGAGGAAGACGAGTACGGGGAACTCGCCACCGAGCTGGGTCGGATCGTCGAACTGGTCGACACATGGAACCAGAGCCTCGACGACGCGCTGCGCCGTCGCGCCAAGCAGGTGCCCAGCGACACGCTCTCTGATTTCTTCGATCGGCTGGCGTACAACCTCGGGGCCGGACAGGCCCTGGAGGACTACCTCGTCAGCGAGCAGGACATGATAATCGAGAACTACACGACAGTCTACGAGGGGACCCTGGGGAACCTGAACGTCATGAAGGACCTCTACCTGTCGATGATCCTCTCGATGACGTTCGCGCTGGTGTTCGCGGTCGTCCTCCCGGTGCTGACTGGGACGAACCCGACGATGACCGTCAGCGCCGTCATCCTCCTCTTTATCTTCGTGCAGACGGGGTTCTACATCGCCATCCGCTCGATCGCCCCTCACGACCCGGTCTGGTTCCATCCCGAGGAGTACCCGTCGCCGGTCGACGGTCGGCTCAACAAGATGTTCGCGATCGGGATCGGGCTGTCGCTCCTGCTGGCGTTTATCACCTACGGCGGCCGGATGGGAATCAGCCCCATAACACTCGACATGATCACGCCGTTCTGGTCGCCGCCACCGCTGCCGCTGTACGCCGCGGTCCCGATCACGCCGCTTCTCATCCCGGGGCTGGTGATCCGGGCCGAAGAACAGCGGATCCAGGGCCGCGACGAGGAGTTCCCCAGTTTCATCCGCGGACTCGGTGCCACCGAGGGCGCAAAGCAGTCGACGACCTCGACGGTCCTGAAGACACTCCGCAAGAAGGACTTCGGCCCGCTCACGCCCGAGATTGACAACCTCTACAAGCGGTTGAACATGCGAATCGAACCCGCCAGCGCGTGGCGACACTTTACTGCGGAGTGTCGGTCCTACCTCATCCAGACGTTCTCGGAGATGTACCTCGTCGGGCGCGGGATGGGCGGCGACCCCAAGCAACTCGGTGAGTTGATCGCCGAGAACATGAACCAGGTGCTACAGTTGCGCCAGCAGCGCAGACAGGAGACGACGACCCTGATCGGCCTCCTCTATGGGATCACCGCCGCCTCGACCTTCGCCTTTTTCATCGGGCTGCAGGTCGTCAACCTCCTGACCGAGCTGAGCCTCGATCTCGCCAGCAGCAGCGAGTTCAACGTCGCTTCACTGATCAACACCAGCGTCTACAACATTCCGTTCATCGAGTTCCTGCTGATCATCATCGTCGTCTTCAACGGGTTGCTGTCGGCGCTGATGATCCGCACCCTCGACGGCGGCCACAAGATGAACTCCTACATGCACTTCGTCATCCTGACGTGGCTCGGTGCGCTGACCGCCATCTTCACCAAGTGGATGGTCACGCAGTTCCTCGGGATCTGAGGGCGACAATCCGCTTTGGCAACCGTTAAAAGCCGCGATGTGAAAGGACGTGTACGGATGAGCGAGAGCCAACAGAAGCGGCGGCAAAAGTGCATCTCCTGTGGGATCAACATCTCCGGGACCAACGCCGCTGCGTTCAAGTGCCCCGACTGCGGGCACCAGATCTACCGCTGTGCGAAGTGCCGCAAGCAGAGCAACCTCTATGAGTGCCCCGACTGCGGGTTCACCGGACCATAACCATGGGAAAAGTCGCTGCCAAGATCAAGGTCATGCCGAACAGCCCGGACGTCGACCTGGACGCCCTCCAGGACCGTCTCGAAGCAGCCCTCCCCGAGGGCGCGAAGATCAACGGTTTCGAGCGTGACGACGTGGCTTTCGGCCTCGTCGCACTGCTTCCGACCGTGATCGTCCCCGACGAATCCGGCGGCACCGAAGCCGTCGAAGAGGCCTTCGGCGAGGTCGAGGGCGTCGAGAGCGTCTCCGTCGAGAACGTCGGCCGCGTCTGATCGAGTCGTTTTCCCGCGCCGTCCGTGTCACCGCCGGCCACGACAGTAGCGGAACGCACGTTTTATATGGCCGACCGGACTACCGAACGGCAAGAATGCCCAGTTCGAACGGTCCGCTCAAGGGAACACGCAACAAGCTCAAAAACGACCCCCGCGACCGGGGGACCTCGCCGCCACAGCGCGCCGTCCAGCAGTTCGAGGCGGGCGACACCGTCCACCTCGCGATCGACCCCAGCGTCAACGAGGGTCGCTTCCACCCGCGCTTCAACGGCCACACCGGCACCGTCGCCGGTAGCCAGGGCAAGGCCTACAAGGTCGAGATCACGGACGACGGCGTCGAGAAGACGCTGATCGTCAAGCCTGCGCACCTCCGACGACAGGAATGACGATCTTCAAAGAGATCGTCGACGAGGAGTACCTGACCCTCGCGGAGGCGAAGGAGCACCTCGAAGACATCGAACGCGAGCGCGCACTCGACGAGGATCGCGAGATGCGCTACGAGCTCACGCGGGCCGTCGAGCACGTCAACCGCTTCGCGGTGTTAGACGTCGAAGAGTCCGAGGAGTTCGTCGCCGAACTCCAGGAGCTGGAAAAGATCGACGAGGCGACCGCCTACAAGATCGCCAACCTCCTGCCGCAGGATCGAGACGAACTCCGTGCCGTCTTCGCCCAGGAGCGGTACTCGCTGTCTGGCGAGGAACTCGACGACGTGCTCAACGTCGTCGCGAAGTACGTCTGATCACTCCTCGGCGCTCTCTTCTTCCTCGTTGTCCTCGTCTTCGCCGTCGACGTCGACCCGGCGAGAGACGTCGACGCGATAGTTCTGGAGGATATCCCGGCCGAGCAGGACGGGGTACTGCATGTGGCTGCGGTCCTCGACGCTGGCGGTGACGGTGTGGCGGCTGCCGCCGACGGCGACGACCAGATCGACGACCGGTCGGCTCTTGGAGGCCTTGCGGCTGCCGGATTTGACCTTCGTGATCGACTTGATCGGGCCGGCACCGATGTCGGCGGCCAGTCCGGTGTCGATGCTGGTCCGGGTCGCGCCGGTGTCGGATTTCGCCAGAACGGTCTTCGAGCCGCTCGTGCCGCTGACGATGACCTCCTCGATGTAGCCGATGGTCTGTGGCTCTCGGGTGCTGGCCGTGACGGTGCTGGGCCGGCAGTCGGGCACCGAGTCGTCCAGTACCGCGGCCAGTTCCGCGACTCGATCCTCGTCGATCGTGCCACCGCCCCGCTCGATCGCGTGCGCGGCGATGTAGGGCGCGGGGCTGTGCCCGGTCGCCTCGTAGAGACCCTTGAATCCCGCCGTCGGATTGACTTCGAGGACGAGCCAGCCGTCCTCGCTCTCGACGAGGTCGACGCCGGCGTAGTCCAGTTCGACGGCGTCGGTCGCCCGGCGCGCGATCTCCAGCACCGAGTCGGGGACGTCGTCGGTGGCGTCGACGACCTCACCGCCGAGGGCGACGTTGGTCCGCCAGTCGTTCTCGGGGGCGTAGCGATACATCGCGCCGACGACCGTGTCGTCGACGACGTACACCCGGAGGTCACGAGCCCGCGCGTCGGGGTCGCGCTCGACGAGCGACTGGAGGAACGCGTAGCGGTTGCCGACCCGGGCGTTGACGCGGTCACCGGGACCGACCTTCCAGGTGCCGCCGCCGTTGGTTCCGATGGCAGTCTTGTAGACGGCCTCGGTGTCTGCGTCGGTCAGCCAGGCGTTCAGCCGTTCTGACTCCAGGGCCAGCAGCGCGTCGGGGACGGGGACGGCTGCGTCTGACAGCGCTGCGGCCGTCGTGACCTTGTGCATCGCGGTCAGCGTGGCGGCGGGTTCGTTCAGCGTCGGCCGCAGGCGGGCGAGCGTGTTCGCCAGCCCGAGTTCCTCGCAGGGTTCGGTCGACTTCGAAAGCAACAGGCGATTGACGACGACGTCGACGTCAGGCTGGAGAGTCACCTCGCCGTCGGTGACGTCGACGACGAGATTCTCCCGGCGGAGCCACGCGGGATCGTGGCCCAGTGCCTCGACGGCGTTGCAGATGGCCTTGGTCTCCTTGCTGTTGTGAAGGCTCAGGACACCCACGGTGACGGGCCTCGGTGCGGTCATAGACAGACGTGAGTCGGCGGCGGTGAAGAACCCTCGGCCGACCCGTCCCGGAGTGGGCGTCACACGTTTTACTATTCCGCGCCACGGGAACTGTATGGACGACGAGGAACCGTTCACCTACGACGGTGGGCGGGTCGATCCGGGCGAGACCCAGAACCTCCGATATACGGTCAGCGAGACGTATCTGGGCGACCCAGTCAAGATGCCGGTGACGATCGTCAACGGCGAGCGGCCGGGACCGTCGATCGCGCTCACGGCCGCGGTCCACGGGGACGAACTCAACGGAATCGAGGTCGTCCGCGAGGTCGCCCACGAGTGGGATCTCACGGACCTCGCTGGGACGCTCGTCTGTCTCCCAGTGCTGAACGTCCCGGGGTTCGTCGCACAGGAGCGATACCTCCCGGTCTACGACAGGGATCTCAATCGCGCGTTCCCGGGCGAAGCCGGCGGGACCAGTTCCAAACGGATGGCCCTGTCGATCTTCGACAACTTCCTCGAGCCCTGTGACCTCTGTGTCGACTTCCACACGTCGACCCGAGGACGTTCGAACATGCTCCACGTCCGGGCGGAGATGGCCAACAAGCGCGTCGAGCGGTTGGCCCGCGCGTTCGCCTCGAACGTGATCATCGACACCGAGGGGACCGCCGGGACGCTCCGCCGGGAGGCCACCAGGGCCGGCGTGGCGACAGTCACGATCGAGATGGGTGAAGCCCATCGGTTCCAGCGCTCGCTCATCGATCAGGCACTGGAGGGTATCCGGAGCGTCTTTGCCGAGTACGGCGTCCTGAAAACGGAGGTCGTCAGGTGGCCCGGGTGGCGGACCGTCGTCGACGGTTCCAGCGAGAAGACGTGGGTGCGGGCCGACGCGGGCGGTCTCGTGGACATGCACGCCGACCGCGGCGCGTTCGTCGAAGCTGGGTCGACCATCTGTACGATCGCCAACCCCTTCAAGACCGCGACAGTGAGGGTCCACGCGCCGTTCGACGGCGTGTTGATCGGCGTCCTCGAGAACCCCGTCGTCTACCCCGGCAATCCCCTCTGTCACCTGGTGAAAGTCGACCAGCCGACACAGCGCGCGATCGAGCGCAGTCAGTCAGCGTGATGGCGCGATCTGCGGGTCTTTAAGTGTATTCTCGTCGTAGCGTTCGAGCATGACCAACGGGGACACCGACGACAGTTCGTCGGACGTACCGACAGCCGTCGTCCTCGACTATCTGCCACACGGCCGTTCGAGCGACGACCGACCCCAGTACGAGAAAGAGCCGCTCGCCTTCGCAGTCTCGACCGGCGCGTTCCGACTGTACGAGATGGTGCTGACCGACGACGCCGACATCTCGATCGGTGACCGCGTCCCCGTCGACCGCGGCGCGGGAGTCGAACGCCTCCACCAGATCGACTACGAGGACCTGCCGGGTGGCGCTCAGTCCGAACTTGCGTACGCGATCGAGGACATCATCGACGCCGACACCCAGCGGTTCGTCGACTTCTACAACGACGCCCAGCCGATCACGACCCGCCTGCACGCGCTGAACCTCCTGCCCGGGATCGGCAAGAAGCTACGGAACAACATCCTCGACAAACGCAAGCGCCGCCCCTTCGAGAGTTTCGAGGATCTGGAAGCCCGCGTCAGCGGCCTCCACGATCCCAAGGAGGTGCTGATCGAGCGCATCCTCGAAGAGATCAGCGAGGAAGATCTGAAGTACCGGATCTTCGCCCAGCGCGACAGCGAGTAAGATGGACGGACCCGACCACGAGGGGGACGCTGGCAGCACCCTCGACGACGACCGCGAATTTCGCGACCCCGACGCGCTGCTCGCTCGCGCCGGTTCGCGCGGCGACCCCAACCGCGACCAGCACTTCCTGGTCGACGACCGCGTGCTCGACCGGCTGCCGAGCTACGCGACCGAGATCGACGCCGACCTGAGCCACGTGCTGGAGATCGGCGCGGGCAACGGCGCGCTCACCGATCGACTGCTCGCGGTCGCCGAGAAGGTCACCGCGGTCGAACGCGACCCCGACCTCGCCGCGTTCCTCCGCGAGGAGTTCGCCGACGAGATCGCGGCCGGTCGCCTGACCGTGATCGAGGGCGACGCGCTGAACGTCGACCTGCCCGAGTTCTCCGCGTCGATCTCGAATTTGCCCTACGGCGTCTCCAGCGAGATCACCTTCCGACTGTTGCCTCGTGGCGTCCCACTGATCCTGATGTTCCAGCAGGAGTTCGCAGAACGGATGGCCGCCGACCCCGGGACCGACGAGTACGGCCGCCTGTCGGTGACGGCGGGCCACTACGCCGACGTCGAGGTGGTCGAGCCCGTTCCCAAAGAGGCGTTCTCGCCGCCGCCGGCCGTCGAGAGTGCGGTCGTCCGGGCGCTGCCCCGCGAGCCCGACTACGAGGTTCCTGACGACGAAGTGTTCATGGACTTCGTGAAGGCCGTGTTCACCCAGCGCCGGAAGACGATGCGCAACGCGATCCGCAACACCGGCCACATCTCGGGGCTGGACGACACCGACGCGGTGGTCGACGCTGCCGAGAAATCGCTGATGAGCAAACGGGCAGGTGACGTCACGCCCGCCGAGTTCGCGAACCTGGCACGCCTCGCGGTCGAGGTGGGCGAGCCGTGAGCGCGGCCGGGACTGTCCCTGTCGACGTCCCACTCGCTGCCGTCGGTCAGCTATTCTCGACTCCGACCGAGCGGTGGGCGGGGACCGCGGCGGTGCTGGTCGGCGTGCTCCTCGCCAGCTGGGCCATCCGCCAGGTCGGACTGGTGTTGCGGGACCGCTACGATCCGAGCGGGAGTCTCCTCGAAGCCGCGCAGGCGGCGCTGATCGTCGTCCTCTCGGCGGCCGCGATCGCCGCCGTCCTGAACATCTGGGACGCCAGCGCGGAAGCGACGGCCATCTCGGAGACATTCGACCCCAGCCCGACGACGGTCGTCCGGGCGCTGGTGTCACTGCTGTTGTTGCTGGGGGCGTGGGGCGCGACCGTGTTCGCGAAGCGACTGATCAACGTCGTCTTCGAGGAACACGACGCCTTCTCGCGCCACCAGCGCGAGGTCGGCTACCACGTCGTCCAGCTCTCGCTGTACCTGCTCGCGCTCGTCGCCGGCGTCGCCGTCTGGGGGATCGATCTCTCTGACATCCTGCTCGGGGCCGGCTTCCTGTCGGTCGTCGTCGGACTGGCAGCCCGCCAGACGCTGGCGTCGGTGCTGGCGGGATTTGTCCTCCTCTTTGGCCGGCCGTTCGACATCGGCGACTGGATCGCCGTCGACGAACACGAGGGGATCGTCACCGACGTCTCGATCTTCAACACCGAAGTGCGGACGTTCAACGGCGAGTACGTCACCGTGCCAAACGACGTCGTGACCGCGAAGAGCCTCGTCAATCGCTCGCGGCGGGGCCGCCTCCGGATCGACGTCGAGGTCGGCGTCGACTACGACGAGGACGTCGAGCAGGCCCGCGAGCTGGCGACCGAAGCCATGCGCGACATCGACATCGAGGAGATCCGCGACCACCCCAAGCCCAGAACAGTCCTGACGGGATTCGGCGACTCTGCGGTCGTCATGGAGCTTCGGTTCTGGGTCGACGACCCGACGGCCGAGCGACGGTGGACCGCCCAGACCGCGGTCGTCAGGTCGGTCAAGGACGCCTTCGAAGAGAGCGAGGTGACGATCCCGTTCCCACAGCGGACGCTCAGCAGTCGCCCGCCCGACGGGCTGCAGCTTCGAGGCGAGAGCCGGGCCGTCTCCGAGTCGGGTGAGGCTGAATGATGGGAGACGAGGAAGTTGACGAGGGAGTGCCGGCGCTGGCCGAACGGCGCGACCTCGAGCAGGTCTATCAGCCGGCCGAGGACTCACACCTGCTGGCCGAGGCCGCCCGCGAGGCCGTCGAACCGGGCGAGCGCGCACTCGACGTCGGGACCGGCTCGGGCTACGTCGCCAGTGCGCTTGCCGAGGCCGGTGCCGAAGTGGTCGCGACCGACGTCAATCCACTGGCCTGCGAGCAGGCGCGTGAATCGGGAGTCCCGGTCGTCCAGGCCAACCTCGCCGACCCCTTTCGAGCGTCGGTGTTCGACCTCGTGACGTTCAACCCGCCCTATCTGCCGACGCCACCCGAGGAAGCCATGAACGACTGGATGGAACGGGCGCTGTCGGGCGGCGAGAGCGGCCGCGTAGTGATCGCACCCTTTCTGGAAACCGCCGGTCGCGTGCTCGCGCCCGACGGGCGGGTCCTCCTGCTCGTGAGCACGCTCACGGACGTCGAGGCGGTCGAAGAGCTGGCAACTGCGGCCGGCTTCACCACCCGAGAGGTCGCCGACGAATCCCATCCCTTCGAACGACTGGTCGTCCTCGAACTCCGTCGCTGAGACGCTCGCTCGATTATTTCCGCTCGAACGTGTCTGATCTGTTCCACAGGCGTTACGTAGTATTGGTGTCACTATAGTACGATACGGAGCCGGGCATGGGGACAGTTATCGACGTCCACGGATCGGGAAAGGCAGGCCTCGACGCGGCGACAGACGAGCGTCTGAGCGGGCAGTATCTGGCAGACAGGCCGCTCTCGGCGTCGGTCGGCGACAACGAGCAGGTGGCGTTCGTCATCGTGAACAAGCGCGGTGGTGTGACCGTCGAGCGAAAAAGTGGGAGCGAGAGCTACAAGCCGGGCCGGAACTACCGGACACTGGTCGCAGTGACGGACGTCCGGCTGTTGATCGCAGTCGGCGGTGCGGGCGAGAGCGGCGACCGGATCGTCTCGGTCCCGCTGTCGACGATCACTGGCGTCGACACCGAGAGCAGCTTTCTCGGCGGGGCGCTGGTCGTCGCGACCGACGCGGGCGAGCGGTGGTCGATTCCGTGTCGGGACGACCTCGATCCCGTCGTGTCGTATCTCCAGCACGCCAAGCGAGCGTGGTCGAAGGTCGACCGGCTACTGGCGGAAGTCGACGAACGGATCGGGGCGGCCGAAGACCGTCTCGAAACCGGGGACCACGAGGGGGCACTCGAAGCGGCCGACGACGCCATCTCGGTCGTTGCCCACGCCCGCGAGGAACTCGGGACGTTCGAGATGGGGCGTGGCGTCGTCGCCAACGCCGATTTCGAGCGTCGCGAGGCGTCGATACGGACGGTCCAGCGGCGGGTCCACGCAGGCGTCGCCAGCGAACAGGTGGAGCAGGCCCGAGACGCGGCCGAGGCCGACCGCTACCGCGAGGCACACGACCACTTCGAGCGCGCCAGAGCGGCCTGCGAGCGGGCGCTGGCGATCGACGCCGACGAACCGAGCGAGGACGACCTCACTGAACGACAGGGCGAGATCGAGCGCGAACTGCGCGATCTCGAAGGCGCACCCGCCGCGGCCGCGGCCGACGTGCTCGACGAGGCCCGCGAGATCGACGACCCCAGCGAGCGAGCGGCGGCGCTGGAGGACGCTCTCGAGGCCCAGCGCGACCTGCTGGGGCTATGCTGGGGGCCCGAGGCAGCGTTCGACGGTGACCCCGAAGAGATTCGCGAACGGATCGTCGCAGTCGTCGACGAGATCGTCACAGCCCGTCTCGACGCAGTCAGACGATCGCTGGTCGCAGCCGATCGCCTGGACGTCCGTGATCGGGGAGACGACGCGCTCGCGGAGTGCGCTCGTGCTACCGAGCATATCGACGCGGCGCGTGCGGTCGCCCGCGAGCTACTGCCCGAACGGGTCGAGGCGCTGGACACCTGGGCCGAAACGGTCGACGAACAGCGCGCCAGAGTCCAGAAAGACGATTCCGGAACGACGGCCGCCGTCTCCGGTGTGAGTAGCGACGCCGCGGCGGCCGGACCAACCACAGCCGAGTCCACGGAACCGACAGACGCAGTCGTTGCCGGAATCGCGACCGTCGACGACGCGTCGGCCGGCAGCGAGGACGATACTGGACCGCCAGTGGCGGGCGAAGAAATCGAGCCCGAATCACTGGCCGAACGGTTGGCGACACTCGATAAATCGGCATTCACCAGCCTGATCGCGGACGTCTGGCGAGACCTGGGCTGGCGGACGACGGCGTTCACCGAATCGATCGACCAGTACGACGTGATGGCGACCCGGGCAGACCCGGTCGAACTCCGCATGCTGATCTGGGCAGTCCACCGTCCCGACGGCGACCTCGACACCGCGGTCGTCGACCGATGTGCGACCGATCGGGCGAACGTCGACCGGGCCGACGTCGCCGCGCTCGTGACGACCGGCGCAGTCCCGGAGGCAGTCCGCGAGCGCGCGAGCGAACACAACGTCAAACTCCTCGAACGAACGGACCTGCTCGACCTGCTCGAACGCGAGCAGTTGGCCCACCTGATCGACGGTCTCCGCCAATAATTACTACAGGGCATTTCTCGAAGTAGTAAATATTAAAGCTCGTCATTTCGTAGTCCACTCCAATGACAGACATCGTATCGACGACACCGGGTCTGTATCCGTTGCCGGACTGGGCGAAAGACGACCTCTCGGGGCTGAAAGGCCACCAGAAAGACGACCTCATCAGCGGTGACGAGGGCGAGGAGATCGTCTCCGTCTACGACGAAGCCCGCGCCGACGTGATCGAAACTCAGCAGGCCGCCGGGCTGGATCGCGTGGTCGAGGGTCAGCTCCGCTGGGACGACATGCTGGCCCACCCGCTGGCAGTCCACGACAGCGTCGACACCCGCGGGATCGTCCGCTACTACGACAACAACAACTTCTACCGCGAGCCGGTCGTCACCGACGCCCTCTCGAAGGACGGCGGTGACGTCGCCGCCGACCTCGGTGCGGCCGCCGATCTGGTCGACGACGAGGCTCTGCAGGCTGTGCTGCCGGGTCCCTATTCGCTGGCGGATCTGGCGACTGACGAGTACTACGAGGACGAGGCGGAGTTCCTCGACGCCGTCGCCTCGTTCCTGCGCGAGGAAGTGAACGAGTTCCCCGAGGTCGAGACGCTGTTCCTGCTCGAACCGTCGCTCGTGACCGACGCGCCCGGCGACGGCGCGGACGAACGCGCCAGCGAGGCGATCGATTCGGTCGCCAGCGCCGCCGACGCCGAGGTCGTCGTCCAGACCTACTGGGGCGCGCTGGAGGAGAAGGTCCACGCCCATCTGCTCGACGCCGACGTCGACGCCGTGGGCTACGACTTCGTGACCGACCACGAGGCCAACCTCTACAACATCAACGAGTACGGCACGAAAGACGACATCGCCTTGGGCGTCGTCGACGGCCAGAACACGCTGGTCGAGACGCCCGGCGAGATCCGCGAGCGGATCGAGTGGGTCGACGAACAGACCGCCAACGACTTCGAGACCGTCTACGCGACTGCCAACACCGAGCTGTTCTACCTCCCCGTCAACAAGTTCGAGGAGAAACTCCAGGCGCTCGCTGGCGTCGCCGAAGTCGAGGAGGTGCAAGCATGAGTACACGAGAGCAATTCCGACCGGAGGATCACGAGAACGACCACTTCCTGCTGACGACCGTCGTCGGCTCCTATCCCAAGCCCAAGTGGCACGACCGCGCCCGCGAACTGTTCGAGGATGACGACTCGGACTTCGATCTCGACGACTGGGAAGAGTCCAAAGACGACGCCGCCCGACTCATCACTGAAGAGCACGAACGCGCGGGCGTCGACGTCGTCACCGACGGCGAGATGCGCCGCAACGAGATGGTCGAGTACTTCGCCCACCGGATCGACGGCTACGACTTCAACGGCCGCGTGAAGGTGTGGGGCCACAACTACTTCGACAAGCCCTCCGTGGTCGACGAAGTCGAGTACGACGAGCAGTGGCTGGTCGAGGAGTTCGAGTTCACGAACGACGTCGCCGACGCCCCAGTCAAAGTGCCGATCACTGGCCCGTACACCCTGGCGTCGTGGAGCTTCAACGAGGTCTACGACGACGAGGAGCAGTTGACCTACGCGCTGGCCGACCTCGTGAACGAGGAGATCGAGGCGCTCGTCGATGCGGGTGCCCGCTACATCCAGATCGACGAGCCCGCGCTGGCGACGACGCCGGACGACCACGCCATCGTCGGCGAGGCCCTCGAACGGATCGTCGACGACGTGCCCGAGGACGTTCGCCTGGGCCTGCACGTCTGTTACGGCGACTACTCGCGGATCTACCCCGAGATTCTGGACTACCCGGTCGAGGAGTACGACCTCGAACTGGCCAACGGCGGCTACGAGCAACTGGACGTCTTCAAGGACGACGAGTTCACCAAGGACTTCGCGATGGGCGTCGTCGACGTCCACACCGCCGAGGTCGAGTCCGTCGAGGAGATCAAGGAGAACATCAAGAAGGGACTGGAGGTCGTCCCGCCGGAGCAACTGACCGTCTCGCCGGACTGCGGTGTGAAGCTACTGCCCCGAGAGGTCGCCTACGGCAAGATGGAGAATATGGTGAAGGCGGCTCGCGAGATCGAGCAGGAACTCGACGCTGGCGGGATTGATGTTGTGGCTGGTGCGGAAGCGAGTGCGGACGACTGAACTAGCGTACGCGGCTGAAGGCCGCGTTTCACTGAACCGAGCGGAGCGAGGTTCAGCCTTTTTCCCCACGTTTTTGCGAGGAGTGGTTCCCACAGCGAACGCAGTGAGCGAGGAAACCCGACGAAGTAAAAAGTGGGTGTAGATCGATGTCGTGAGTGGTGCAGCGACTGCTGACGACTAGCGAGATTCCGAGTGTAGCGAGGACTCTCGATGGAGCGAGCGGGGAGCGCCAGCGACCCGCGAGCAAGAACGTACGCGCCGAAGGCGCGTTTCATTCGACCGGGCCACAGTTCGTCGTGACGTCGGTGAGTGGGGCGACATCGGTCACGGGGTCCCGGATGAACCAACTCACGGTGAGACAGTGGTCACCGAGCGTCTGCCCTTCGTACTGCGTTCCCCGCTGGCGATGGTCGAGGGTGTATCGCTGGTCGGACTCGATTACAAGCTCGGAGGTGTACGAGAACGCGTCGACGGCACCCTCGGGCGTGACGACCCACTCTGCTGAGGGGCCCACAGAGATCGGGCGGACCTCCTGGGTGTAGCTGTCGGTACTGCCGTTGCCGGTGGACGCTATCGATAGCGCGACCTCAAGCGGTGACTCGGTGAAATTGAGCACTCGTTCGAACCGCAATGGAATCTGTGGGATGTCTTCGGATTCGGAGAGGCAGCCGACTGTGGCGAAAGCGCCGGACAGGAGACCGGCTCGCAGAACCGTGCGGCGACGCAGTCGGAGAGGGCCAGGCATGCGGGTGTCTGGATTCGTATTCGGAAGGTGGAATTAAATTATGTCTGGTTTCAGAGCGCACGAGATCAGTGACTGTCGTCCACACGGATACGGCGGTGACCGCGCCGCTACAACAGTCAAATCATCATAGCCATCGCCACACGCCTCCCCAACCGACTGCGTTACTCGCTTCGCGTCGCTCGCTGTGTTACTCATCCCTCGCACGTCGCTGTCGGCGCACCAGCGAGCCGACAGCGCGCGCCAGCGCGGAATTGGACGTTTGACACCTTCTCCGCCAAGTCCTATCAGGCATGATAACTGAGGGGGCACGTTTAATCTGCAGGCGCTACCGTTGGGAGATATATGGCTTCAGATACTGGTGGCTCCGGCGACGGGTTCGGAGCCGCGAGCACGTCAGACGTCGACGCGGCCGAACTCGGCAGCGCGATCGACGAACTGTTGCGCGCCTCCGAGAACGTCTCCCAGAGCTCACAGCAGATCAGCGATCTCGCCCAGGAACAGTCCGACAACATGCGCGAAGTGGCGGGCGAGGTATCGAACCTCTCCGCCACCGTCGAGGAAGTCGCCTCCAGTGCCAACGAGGTCAAGGCTGTCTCCCAGCAGGCCCGCCAGTTGGCGAATCAGGGCCGTGACGTCGCCGACGAGGCGATCACCGCCATGGAGGCCGTCGACGACGCCAACGAGGAGGTAAGCGACGACGTCATCCAGTTGCGCAACCGCATCGACGAGATCGACGAGATCGTCGACGTGATCAACGACATCGCCGACCAGACCAACATGCTGGCGCTGAACGCCTCGATCGAGGCCGCACGAGCTGGCGAGGCCGGCGAAGGCTTCGCGGTCGTCGCCGACGAGGTCAAGAGCCTGGCCGAGGAGTCCCAGCAGAACGCCGCCGAGATCGAGGCGATGGTGAGCGACATCAAGTCAGACACCGAGGACACCGTCGAGTCGATCCACGAGGCCAACGAGCAGGTCGACGAAGGGATCGAGCAGGTCGGCGAGGCCGTCGAGATCCTGAAGAAGATCGACCAGGCCGTCAAGGAGGCCGCCCAGGGCGCCGAAGAAGTCGCCGAGGCCACCGACGACCAGGCCGCCTCCACCGAGGAAGTCGCGAGCATGGTCGATCAGACCGCCGAGTCCGCCGACCGCGTCGCCAGCGAGATCGAGCAGATCGCCGCCGCCAACGAACAGCAGGCCGCGAAGGTCAACGAGATCCAGAGCATGATCTCGCGGCTGGATCTGGACTAATACTGTCGGGCAGACGTATTTCTCGCGCTCCCGGACCACAACACACCTAAAGGGGCCACTCTACCGGGCAGACGTGGAGACGACCCATCGAATCGTCACGGGCGACGCACGCGACCTCGACCTCCCCAGCGACAGCGTCGACCTCGTCGTCACCTCACCGCCGTACCCGATGATCGAGATGTGGGACGACGTCTTCGCCGCTCTCGATCCCGCTATCGGCGCGGCGCTCGACGCCGGCGACGGCGACCGTGCCTTCGATTTGATGCACGACGTTCTGGACTCGGTGTGGGCCGAACTGCAGCGCGTGCTCGCACCCGGCGCGATCGCGGCGATCAACGTCGGCGACGCCACCCGCAATCTCGATCGCTTTCGGCAGTATCCCAACACTGCGGAGATCACGCGCCGCCTTCGCGAGCGCGGCTTCGACGTGCTCCCCGATATCGTCTGGCGAAAACCCGCAAACAGCGGCGCGAAGTTCATGGGATCGGGGATGATTCCGCCGAACGCCTATCCGACGCTCGAGCACGAGTCGATCCTGCTCGTCCGCAACGGCGGCCGCCGGTCGTTTCCGGCCGGGGCCGATCGCCGCTACGAGAGCGCGTACTTCTGGGAGGAGCGCAACCGCTGGTTCTCGGACCTGTGGACCGACGTCCGTGGAACCGGCCAGGACCTCGACGCGGGCGTCCGAGACCGCTCGGGTGCGTTCCCGGTCGAGATCCCGCTACGCCTGATCCGGATGTTTTCGGTCTACGGCGACACCGTCCTCGACCCCTTCTGGGGGACCGGCACGACCAGCCTGGCCGCGATGTTCGCGGGCCGACACTCGGTGGGTTACGAACGCGACGCCGACCTCCGGGCGGCGTTCGACCACCGCATCGACGGGGTCAGCGTGCGTTCGCGCGAACGTGCTCGCGAGCGACTCCAGCGTCACGAATCGTGGGTCGCCGATCACGAAGCCGACGGCGGCGACCTCGAATACGAGGCCGACTACTACGACACGCCTGTTCGGACGAAACAGGAGCGCGGAATCCGCCTCTATACCGTCGCGGACGTTCGCGAGACTGCGGACGGATACACGGCGACCCACGCGCCCTACGACCCCTAACGGGGAGCTTTTGTCCCGGCCGGCACAACGACGCCTATGAACTTCGACTCGTTCGTGCTGGCGGCCGCAACCGCCGACCTGCACGACGAACCCGACGCCCGCGAGCACGCCGACTGCGTGGAGTTTCGGATGGATCTGGCCGACGATCCCCTGACCGCGCTCGACGCCTACGACGGTGAACTACCGATCCTCGCGACGAACCGTGCCGAGTGGGACGGCGGCGAGGCCGACGACGACGCGACACGACTGGACGTACTCGAAACCGCGGTCGAGTACGACGCCGTCGAGGCGGTCGATATCGAACTGAAGACCATGCGCGACGGCGGGACGACCGGCACCGGACAGCCGGGCGTCGACGGAGGGACGACCGGCACCGGACAGCCGGGCGTCGACGGAGGGACGACCGGCACCGGACAGCCGGGCGTCGACGGAGGGAC
>ENA-ORDC01000999-ORDC01000999.1-marine-metagenome-genome-assembly--contig:-NODE-999-length-23349-cov-2.946073_pt1 | contig 23349 bp, 22 predicted proteins | sample MGYA00237783_ERZ508515 | MGnify/ENA primary metagenome ERZ508515 (study PRJEB26186, sample SAMN06268792) | marine metagenome | isolation source: Eden Landing Ponds, San Francisco, CA, USA | place... | reverse complement strand
GGGGATCGGCTGTTGCGCGCCGCAGTCCCGCCCTTCCCGGTGGCCCAGGCGGCACCGGCGCAGGTCGACGTCTGGCTGGACCCGCCGGCCTACACGGGCCAGGCGCCGCGTTTCCTCGCCGGCGCCTCCACCGCGGACACGCAGACCGGCGAGAGCGGCCAGAGCGCCGCGCCGGCCGACGCGAAGCGGGTCGACGACGCCGGGCCGGTGACGGCGCCCGACGGCAGCCGCCTGCTGGCCCAGGTGCAGGGCGGCAGCGGCACGCCGAAGCTGGTGTTCGGCGCCGGTAACGGCGAGGGCGAGGGCGAGGGCGACGGCGCCGGCCGCGAGGTGGCGTTCGAGCGGGTCGCAGAGGGCGCCTGGAAGGCCGAGGTCGAGCTCGACATGAGCGCCGGGCCGCAGGTGGCGATCCGCCAGGGCGGCGACCAGCTGGCCAGCTGGCAACTGCAGATGCAGCCCGACCGGGCGCCGCAGGTGAACTTCGTCCAGGCGCCGCAGCGGAGCGAGCGCGGCTCGCTGCAGGTCACCTACCAGGCCGAGGACGACTACGGCCTCGCCGGCGTACGGCTGCGCATCGTGCGCCCGGACGGCGGGTCCAAGGCCGCCGGCGACGAGCAGGCCGGTGGCGACCGATCCGGCGACGCGACCGCGGACGAGGAGGCGATCGTGCTGGACCTGCCGCTGCCGAACCGCAGCGCCGAGGACTCGAAGCAGACCAGCTACCACGACCTGGCCGCGCACGTCTGGGCGGGCACGCAGGTGCAGGCGACGCTGCTGGCCGAGGACGCGCGCCAGCAGATCGGCCGCAGCGATCCGGTCACCTTCGTGCTGCCGCAGCGTACCTTCCAGCACCCGGTGGCGCGCCGGCTGGTGGAACTGCGCAAGCAGCTCACGCTCGATCCGGACAACCGCTATCCGGTGATCCAGGAGCTGGCGCGGCTGGGCCAGAACCCGCAGCTCTACAGCGGCGACGTCGTGGTGACGCTGGGCATCCGCTCGGCCGAGCGGCGGCTGATCTACGACAAGACCGACTCCGCCGTGCCCGAGGTGCAGGAGACCCTGTGGCAGACCGCCCTGCGCATCGAGGAGGGCGACCTGGCGATCGCCGAACGCGACCTGCGCCGGGCGCAGAAGGCGCTGGAGGAGGCGCTGTCGCGCGACGACGTCTCCAACGAGGAGCTGCAGCGCCTGATGGACGAGCTGGAACAGGCGATGAACCAGTTCCTGGAACAGCTCGCCGAGCAGATGCGCCAGCAGATGGAGCAGGGCGGCGAGCCGCAGCAGATTCCGGAGGACGCGCAGGTGCTGCAGCAGCAGGACCTGCAGAACATGCTGGACCAGATGCGGCAGATGACCGAGACCGGCCAGCGCGAGGCCGCCCGGGAGATGCTGTCGCAGCTGCAGAACATGCTGGAGAACATGCGCGCCGGGCAGATGCGCCAGCAGCAGAGCGAGCAGGCCCGCAAGGCGATGCAGATGATGGAGGACATGCGCTCCCTGAGCCAGCGGCAGCAGGAACTGCTGGACCAGTCCTTCCGCATGCGCCAGCAGGGTCAGCAGGGCCAGCAGGGTCAGCAGGGCCAGCAGCAGGGCCAGATGGGCCAGCAGCGCGGCCAGCAAGGCCAGCCGCAGGCCGGCCAGCAGGGCCAACTCGCCGAGCGGCAGGAGGCGCTGCGCCGCAGCCTGGGCCGGATGATGCGCGAGCTCGGCAACATGATGGGCAACATCCCGCGCCCGCTGGGCCAGGCCGAACAGCGCATGCGCGATGCCACCCGCGCCCTGCAGGGTCAGCAGCCCGGCCAGGCGGTGCAGCCGCAGCAGCAGGCGCTGGACCAGCTGCGCCAGGGCATGAACGCGATGCGCCAGCAGATGCAGCAACAGCTGGGCCAGCAGCAGCCGGGGCCCGGGCAGGGCCAGGGCCAGACCGGCTGGGCCCCCGGCCAGCAGCGCGACCCGCTGGGCCGCGCCCGCGAGGACGGCGGCACCGCCGCCAGCGGCGACGACGTGCAGATCCCCGACCAGATGGACCTGCAGCGCGCCCGCGAGATCCTGGACGAGCTGCGCCAGCGCTCCGGCGACCGCAGCCGGCCGGAGTACGAGCTCGACTACATCGAGCGCCTGCTCAACCGGTTCTAGCCCGCATGTATCCCCAGCGTTTGTGACTGGCGGCCGTGGGTTCGACAGGACGCGCCTGCTCGGCCGGAATGCGTCGAGGCGCAGCCCAAACGGGGTGCCAGGCACCGCCGCATCACCCCCACCCGAACGGCTGCCGCCGTTCGACTTCCCCCATCAAGGGGGAGGTGGCGCACGGCGCCGCTCGAGGGTCCCTTCCCCCTGGATGGGAGAAGGACAGGATGGGGGTGGCATTCGGCCGCAGCAGAGTGGCATCGAGGCGACGCCGTGCCGCCGGGCACCGCCGCATCGCCGCTCGAAACCCAGCGGGCGCTAGTTCATCAGCGCCGCGTCGGCGGCCGTGGTGATGAAGATCCCCAGCACCAAGTCGATGCCGGTCAGACCAGCCGCCGTCATGCCGGGCAGGTCGAGGGCCGTGCGGGTGACGTACCACTGGTAGGTCAGCACCAGGCCCATCGCGACCAAGGTGACCAGGCTGCCGCCGCCGGGGCCCAGCAGGCCGCTGTTGGCGACCAGCGCCAGCGGCAGGTAGAGCACGAGCTGCACCACCTTGGTCCAATTCAGCGCCACCACGAAGGCGACCCAGCGCTCCTCGCGCTCCAGGCCGATGCACAGGAAGTGCAGCGCCACCGGGTAGGCGATCCAGGTGATCGCGTAGGCCTCCAGGTGGATCAGCACGGTGGAGACCGCGTCCGCCGAGGGACCGCCGTCGGCGAGATGCAGGCCCACCAGCACCGCATAGCCGGGCGCGACCAGCACCGCGGCGAAGAAGGAATTCCAGAAGCCTTCCTCGTCGGCGCGCAGGAACTGCATCCCGCCGGGATCGCGCCGCAGCAGCCGCCAGGCGCCGTAAAGACCGTAGGCGATCTCGCTCAGCGCCGGCCCGGTCATGACCCGTCCAGCAGACGCCGGGCGGCGGCTTCGTAGACGTCGGCGATGGCGCGCAGCTCCGCCGCCGGAACCCGCTCGTCGACCTGGTGCGCGGTGGCGTTGCGCAGGCCCAGCTCGGCCACCGGGCAGGCGTCCTTGATGAAGCGCGCATCCGAAGTGCCGCCGCCGGTGCCAAGCTCCGGGGCGAAGCCCAGCACGCGCTCGCACGCCTGCGCCAGGGCGTCGCTGAGCGGGCCCGGCGCCGACAGGAAGGACTCGCCGGACACCCGCACGGCGATCTCGTGGCGCGGGCAGGACGCGGCGACGCGTTCGCGGATCCAGCCCTCCACGGCCGCGCCGTCCCACAGGTCGTTGAAGCGCACGTTGAGCTGCGCCGTCGCCTGCGCCGGAATCACGTTGGTGGCGGGATTGCCGACGTCGACGCTGGTGACCTGCAGGCTGGTCGGCTCGAAGTGCGCGCTGCCGCCATCCATCGGCGCGTCGGTCAGGGCGGTCAGCGCCCGCGCCAGCCGATGGATTGGGTTGTCCGCGTACTGCGGGTAGGCCGAGTGTCCCTGCGTGCCGTGCACCGTGATCCAGGCATTCAGCGAGCCGCGCCGGCCGATCTTGACCGTATCGCCGAGCCGCTCGCCGCTGGTGGGCTCGCCGACGACGCAGACGCCCAGACGCTCGCCCTGCCCCTCCAGCCATTCCAGCATCTTGCGGGTGCCGTTGACCGAGGGGCCCTCCTCGTCGCCGGTGATCAGCAGCGACAGAGCGCCCGCATCCCGCGGCAGCCGCGACACGGCCGCGACCCAGGCGGCGATCGCCCCCTTCATGTCGACCGCGCCGCGACCGATCAGGTCGTCGCCGACCAGCGCGCCGGCGAACGGGTCGACCGACCAGGCGGCCGGGTCGCCCGGCGGCACAACGTCGGTGTGGCCGGCGAAGCAGAGGTTGGGGGCGGCGCCGTCGCGCCGGGCGTAGAGGTTGTAGACCGGCTCCGTCCCGGGCTCGTCGAACGGCAGCCGGGTACAGACGAAACCGAGGTCCTGCAGCGTCGCCTGCAACAGATCCAGCGCACCGCCCTCCGCGGGCGTCACGCTGCGGCAGCGGATCAGCTCCTGGGCGAACGCGACCGGGTCGATCGGGTGGGACATACCCGGCAGTTTACGTGCGCAGCAGGTCGTTGATCGAGACCTTGTCGCGGGTCTGCTGGTCGACCCGCTTGACGATCACCGCGCAGTACAGCCCGGGTCCGGGCGAGCCATCCGGCAGGTCTTTGCCCGGCAGCGTGCCCGGCACCACCACCGAATAGCTGGGCACGCGGCCGCGGTGCACCTCGCCGGTCTCGCGGTCGATGATCTTGGTAGACTGGCCGATATAGACGCCCATCGACAGCACCGAGCCCCGCTCGACGATCACGCCCTCGGCGACCTCGGCGCGAGCCCCGATGAAGCAATCGTCCTCGACGATCACGGGGTTGGCCTGCAGCGGCTCCAGCACGCCGCCGATCCCGGCCCCGCCGGACAGGTGCACGTTCTTGCCGATCTGGGCGCAGGAGCCGACGGTGGCCCAGGTGTCCACCATGGTGCCCTCGTCGACGTAGGCGCCCACGTTCACGAAGCTCGGCATCAGGACGACGTTGTTGGCGATGTAGGCGGAGCGCCGCACCACGCAGTCCGGCACCGCCCGGAAGCCGGCGTCCTGGAAGTGCTTGTCGGTCCAGTCGGCGAACTTGCTGGGCACCTTGTCGAACCAGGCGGCCTCACCGAAGCTGTCGTCGCGCGGCCCGCCCAGGATCGTCTTGTTGGGGTACAGGCGGAACGACAGCAGCACCGCCTTCTTCAGCCACTGCGCGACCTGCCATTCGCCGTCGACCTTCTGCGCCACCCGGTACGCGCCCTTGTCGAGGCCGTCGAGCGCCAGCTCCACGGCATCGCGCACGGCGCCCTCGGTCTCGGGCGACACCTGGCCGCGCTGTTCCCAGGCCTCGTCGATCACCCGCTGCAGATCGTCGCGATTCATCTCCGCCTGTCCCCTGCCTGCTGCCGCCGGCGCCGGAGCGCCGGCCGGAACGAAAATCCCGCCGCCTGCGGGCCAGACGGCGGTCGAGCGCGGCGGACCATGCGGCAGCCGTGTCGGGGCGTCAAGCGCCGCCGGCGCGGTTCCGGTGCGGCTCCGCCTGGGCCTGCAGCCAGCCTGTCAGGTCCGCCGTGCGGTGGTGCACGAAGGGCTCGTCGCCGCTGTGTCCCAGGGTGGCCCACTCGCTGTCGCTCTCCACCCAGACGGTGGTCATGCCCAGTTCGGCCGCCGGCGCCAGGTTGCGCGGCATGTCGTCGAAGAAGTGGCCGCGCTCGGCCGGCACCGCGTGCCGCCGCAGCATGCGCTCGAACGGCGCCCGCTCGGGCTTGGGCTCGTAGTCGGCGGCGACGATGTCGAACACCGCCTCGAAGTGCCGGGCGATGCCGAGCCGCTCCAGCACACGCGCCGCATGGCCCTCGGAACCGTTGGTGTAGATCAGCTTGCGCCCCGGCAGCGCTGCCAGCGCGGCGTCGAGCTGCGCGTTGGGGGCCACCGGCGTCAGGTCGATCGCGTGCACGTAGTCCAGGTAGTCGCGCGGATCCAGCCCGTGCACGCGCATCAGCCCGTTCAGCGTGGTGCCGTGCTCGCGCAGATAGCGCTTCTGCACCCGCCGCGCCTCCTCCGCATCCAGCCGCAGGAAGTCCTGCACGAATGCGCCCATCCGCCGGTCGATCTGATCGAACAGCCGGCAGGAGTGCGGATAGAGTGTGTTGTCCAGATCGAACAGCCAGACCGGGTCGGCCGTGTGCGCGCGCATCGCCATCGTTGGGAAGGTGGCGCAAGGACGGGATCGGAGCAAGGCCTGGGCGGCGCAGGGTGGATCGCCGTTGCGCGGCAATCCACCCGACGACCGTGTGCGCCGTCGCCTAAGCCTCGACGGGCTCCGGCACCATCTCGCCGCGCAGGTGCTCGCCGACGGCGACCTCGTCCGGCTGGAACGCCTGACGGATCACCTCGACCGCCTTGTGCGGCTCGCTGTCGCCGCACATGAACACGTCGAGCGCGGCGTAGTCGCGCTCCGGCCATGTGTGGATCGAGATGTGCGATTCCGCCAGCACGGCCACGCCCGACACCCCGCCGTTCGGCGTGAAGTGGTGCAGGTGGATGTGCAGCAGCGTCGCACCCGCCGCCTCGACGGACTCCCGCATCATCTCGCGGATGTGCTCGATGTCGTCGAGCCGGCTGCCGCCGTACACGTCGATGATCAAGTGCGTGCCGGCGAAGCACCGGCCGTCGCGGGTGATGAAGTGATCGGCGTTCTCGTCGGACGCACTGTCGGCGTGCGCCGGCATGGACGAAGCCGGTCGGCCGGCCGCGCCGTCGTCGGACTGCGGGAAACGGTAGATCTCAGCCTGGGCGTCGCTCGGAAAAGCTTCCGAGTCCATCCCCAATTTGAGGGCGGTTTTGGTCTGCATCTAAGGAACCCCCTAAACCAGCAGATGAACCAGAAGTCCGGGTCAACCGGGCACCCGGCGCTCCACTCTCGTCCGTCGCCGGCTCCCTGTTCGGAACCTTTGCCCGGAAAAGAACAGCGGACGAGGTGGAGGGTCCGAATTGACCCGGCACCGTCCGTCCGCTTGCTAACGACGCCACCTGTCGAAAGCGACCGTGCTTTGCCCGGCTTCGCCCTCCATCCCCACTTCGCAGTGCGAAGATCGGATGGAATGCGCGTCGCTTCGACGGGTCGCGAGACCCAACGTCGTGGCTGTGGATATGCGGCACTAAACCCCTGCGGTCAAGTGGTTTTCCCGGAAATCGCATGCGCCGCTGCATGGCGGCGTTGCGCCCCGCGCGCGGGCGGGGCACGCTAGAGGCCGGGCGCGCGGCGGGGGCGGATCATGCTGACCCTCTACGACTATCTGGACAGCGGAAACGGCTACAAGGTGCGGCTGCTGCTGGCGCTTGCCGGCACGCCCTATCGCCTGGTCGAGCTCGACATCGACAAGGGCGAGACCCACACGCCCGAATTCCTGGCGAAGAACCCGAACGGACGGGTGCCGGCGCTGGAGCTGAGCGACGGCGCGGTGCTGGCGGAGTCCGACGCGATCCTGTTCTACCTCGCGCTCGGCACCACCTACTGGCCGGCCGACCCGTGGCTGCAGGCACAGGTGCTGCAGTGGATGTTCTTCGAGCAGTACAGCCACGAGCCCAACGTGGCGACGCCGCGCTACTGGCTGCGCCACGGCCACCTGACCGAGGCGCGCAAGCCGCAGCTGGCGGAGAAGCAAGAGAAGGGCCGGGCCGCGCTGCAGGTGATGGACGACCACCTCGCCAGGCGCGACTGGTTCGTCGGCCGCGGCGCGACGATCGCCGACCTGGCGCTCTACGCCTACACCCACGTCGCCGAGCAGGGCGGCATCACGCTCGCGCCCTACACCAACGTCAACGCCTGGCTGCGGCGGGTCGCGGCGCTGCCGGGCTACGTGCCGATGGACGCGCGGCCGGACGCCGGCTGACCGGCGGCGGCGTACGGCGCGCGGGGCGGCGAGCGGCCGCCGCTATTCCGGCAGCGTCTCCTCGATCACCTCGGTGACCTCCGGGCTGGTCGGCTCGACCTTGCTGGGCCAGGCGCCGACCGGCTGGCCGGTGGGATCGATCAGGTACTTGTGGAAGTTCCACTGCGGCAGTGCGGCCTCGCCGACCTCGTCCTCGATCCACTTGAAGAAGGGGTGCGCCTGGCCGCCGACCACGCTCTCCTTGCCGGTGACCGGGAAGGTGATGCCGTAGGCCTCGCGGTAGTGCGCGGGGATCTCGCTCTCGGCCAGCGGCTCCTGCTCGCCGAAGTCGTTCGACGGCACCGCGACGATCATCAGACCGCGGTCGCCGTAGCGGTCGTAGAGCTGCTGCAGCTGCTCCAGCTGGCCGGCGAAGCCGCATTCGCTCGCCGTGTTCACCAGCAGCAGCGCGCGGTTGGCGAAGATCGCCAGGTTGATGTCGCCGCCGTCGAGGGCGCGGAACGTGAAGTCGTGCGCCGACATGGGCGTCCTCCCTGCGCTCGGCACCGGCGTCGTGCGGTGCGCGTGGATCGCTCGGTCCGGGAGATGCGCCCCCGCGCCTGCGCTGGAAAGGGGCCGGGGTCGATCTAGAAGCGCCAGAACGAGCGCGGCCGCCCCCCCATGCGAGCCTCCTGCATCTCCCGCAGTCCCGCCGTCAGCCGGCCCTGGCGGGCCAGCAGGGCGTCGGCCAGGTCGATCATCCGGCCGTTCGGCCAGGCCCCGGGGCGCAGCCGTGCGACGGTCCGAAAGGCCTCCGCCTCGCGGCCCGGGCTTTCCCGCGCCAGCAGGATGGCCGTCGCCGCCGTCGAGCGCGACACGCCGGCGTGGCAGTGCACAAGCACGTGGCCGCCGGAGGCCGAGCGCGCCAGCTCGCGGCCGACCGCGATGATCTGCTCGACGTCGGCCTGCGCCGGCGGGGTCATGTCGCGCGCCGGCGTGCTGATGTCGTGGAAGCGCAGCGCCCAGTGCTGGCGCAGCGCCTCGAACCGGGTCAGGGCCGCGGGCAGCGGCGCCTCGGGATCGATGATCGACAGCACGTGGGTGACGCCGCCGCCGGCGTGCGCCGGCAGCTCGTCCAAACCGCAGATGGTGAGATCGTAGTCGACCAGCGCCGCCTGGGGCTGCTCGGGCGCATCCGACTGGTCCCGCAAGGGGTCGCGCGTCATGCCATTCTGTCCGGCCGTTGGACGTCGTTGCGGGGACTAAATTAGTGCGCCCGGGCCGCCACGGCCAGCGATTCTGGCGCGCCGGGCGGCACAAGCTGCCGGGAGCGCGGGCCCGGGCGGCGGGTTTTGCCGGGTGCGGACGGCCGCAGCGTGCCGGCGCGCCGGGCCGCGGGCTGGCACGCCGCATGCATGGAACGCCCCGAGGCTTTCATCGACGGAGGACGGCGGATGTCCGCAGCTACGCTTTTCGAGGGCGGCAAGGTCGCTAACGGTCACAGCCACGGCCGCCGCGGCAGCCTGGTGTCGTTCATCACCGGTGGCTTCGGTGCGGCCCAGGACGTTCCGCGGGTGCAGCCGCCGCACAAGCACGCCGGCCAACTGGCGATGCGCGACTACCTGCGCGGCCTGGAACAGATGATCGTGCGCTCCGAGCATGCGCAGATCCAGCAGACGCTGGTGCAGGTGACGCCGGCGGAGGTGCAGGCGCTGATCGACAAGTCGGCCAAGGCGAAGGCGCGCTACCTCGCCGCCACGCTGGAGCTGGCCGAGGGCGACGGTCTGCCAGAGAGCAAGCAGGTCGAGACGCTAGAGCACGCCCGCGAGCGCCACGAGGCGATGCAGACCGGCGTCGCCACGCTGCTGGCCGAGTTGCGCCGCGGCAATGTCCAGGTTGCCGGCGTGGTCCCGGACGCCGGCGAGGCCGACGACGAGGACTGAGCCCCCGCAGGACGGCCGGAGCGCAGGGCGCCTGGACCGCTGCCGCGCTTTAGACCGGGCGCGGCACCATCCGCAGGCCGCCACGCGGGCGCAGCGTGATCATCGGCTCCGGCACCACCGGCGCGTCGTCGGCGTGCCGAAGCTCGAAGCACCGCGCCGCCAGCGCCAGCGCGATCACCGCCTCGGTCATCGCGAACCGGTTGCCCAGGCAGGTCCGCGGGCCGCCGCCGAACGGCACGTAGGCGTAGGTGTGCCGGCGCTTCGGGGCGTCGTCCAGAAAGCGCTCCGGCCGAAACGCCTCGGGCGCATCCCACACGTCGGGATCGCGATGGATGGCGTAGGCGCAGATCATCACGGTGTCGCCGGCCTTCACGACGCTGTCGCCCAGCCGGTCGTCCTGCAGCGCATCGCGCGAGAAGGTCCAGATCGGCGGATACAGCCGCATCGATTCCTCGAATACCGACCGGCTGTAGGTCAGGCGCTGCAGCGTCTTCATGTCGCCGACCGCGCTCGCCGGGTCGTCGCCCAGCACCTCTTCGGCCTCGGCGCGCACCCGTTCCGCCGCCTGCGGATTTCGGCCCAGCAGGTGGAAGCTCCAGGTCAGGCCGGCCGCGGTTGTCTCGTGCCCGGCCATCAGGATCGAGACCACCAGGTCGCGCAGCATCCGCGGATCCTCCCGGTAGGCCTCCAACAACATGTCCAGCAGGTCGCCCTGCGGTCCGTCCTGCCGGCGCCGCGCAATCAGGTCGTCGAACACGCCGTCCATCAGCCGCACCGCATGCCGGAAGGCGCGGCCGCGCGGCGTCGGCGCCCACAGCGGCGGGTTCACGATCGACCAGATGCGCGCCTCGGCCTCGCGCAGCACCACCGCCAGCGCACCGGACAGCTCGTGCGCCGTGGCCTCCGGGATGCGGCTGCCGAACAGCGTCCTCACCGCGATGTCCAGGGTCAGGCGCATCATCTCCTCGGCAACGTCGATCGACGTGCCGGCGTCGGCGTGCGGCTGCCAGCGCGCCAGCGTCTCTTCGGTCGCCGCGCCCATGTCGCGGCACATGCCGGCCAGCGCGCTGCCCTTGAAGGCGGGCGCGGCGGCGCGGCGCTGCGCCAGCCAGGTGTCGCCCTCGCTGGTCAGGAAGCCCTGGCCCAGCATCGGCTTCAGCCGGTCGTAGAACTTGCTCTTGCGGTAGCCCTCGACGTTCTGCTGCAGCACGCGTTGCACCAGGTCCGGCCGGTTCGCCATGACCACGCGCTGGCCGGCCAGGTTCAGCTCGACGGTGTCGCCGTAGGTGCGCGCCGCCCGCTCGAAGAAGCTCAGCGGATCGCGCTGGGCCAGCGGAGCCACCCCGACGAGGGGGTAGCCGCGCGGCCCGCGCCCCGGCCGACGGCGCGCGTCGGCCGGGGATTCCAGCGTGCCCGTCGTCACGACGCGCCGTCCGGCTTCGGACGCTCGCCGAGCCGGGTTACTTCCTGGCGCAGCGACTCCGCGGCGGCCCCGATCAGATGCGCAGGCAACCGCTGCCCCAGGCGCATGCTCTCGCCGTAGAGGTATTCCAGGCAGCTGGCGATCGCCTGCATCTCCTGCTCGGGCGGCTCGTCGATATCGCTGGCGGACCCGCCGGCGGCGTCGCCGTTGGACTGCGTCGCCGCTGACGCCAGGTCGCGGTCCCGCGAGAACACCAGCTCGAGGATGTTTGTGTCGTTACGCGGCATGCTGAACTTCCTCCAGGTCGCGATGGTAGAGAACGCTCTCTTCGACGTTTCCGGCGGCCCGGATGGAAGCCAGCACGGCGTCGGAGATCTCGAACCGGCCAGCCACCGTGATCGTGTTGCCGATGCGCCGGCGCTGGCTGGTCCACTGCGGAACCACGCCGATCTTGCTGAGCAGGCGGCCGACACGGACGTCGTAGACCGTGACCACCTCCTTGATGCCGTAGAGCAGCGCCCACTCGACCAGACCGGCGAACAGCTCGCTGGTGACGCGGTTCACGGTGTTGCGCCGGTCGCAGCCGTCGGCGTCGAGCTCGACTGCGAAACGGCTGGTCTCCCAGACCTGCGGATGGTTCGGGGCGTCGCCGCCATCCATCAGCTCGGGAAACACGTCGCGAAGCATGTACGGACCTGTGGTCGGCAGCAGGCGCCAGGTCCCCTCGACGCGGCCGCTCTCGTCGGTCGCCAGGAGGTAGACCGGACGCAGCAGGTCGTAGACGTCCCGCTCCTTGCCGTTGCGGGAGTTGACGTCCCATTCCATCCGCTCCTTGAAGACGCGATGGCGGAGCTGGAACATCTCGTCGAGCTTCTGGCGGTAGAGGAATGCGATATCTGGGGTGATGACCTCGATCACGGCAACCTCCAGTGGTTTTGGTAGGCGCCATTGGACCGATCGAGGGCCCGGCTACGTAACTCCCAGTCTTGGGAGGGTCGGCCGGAAATCGCAGAATTCCGCGCCGCAAACGGAGCGCACCGTCGGGCTGCAACGCCGCACGACGTGCAACTCGTAAGCGATGCAGTTAAACGATTGTCAGTGGGATGACGCGGCGGCTGCGGAACTTCCGACTGCCGCCGATGCCACGATCACAGCCTAGGGGTGAATCAACCCCATCATGATCGCCTTTACCACCGCGTGGTGCTTGGAGTAGACGCCGACCTTCTGCATCACGTTCTTCAAGTGGAAGACCACCGTCTCCTGCGAGATGTTGAGGATGCCGGAGATGTCGTTGGCGGTCTTGCCCCGCGCGGTCCACAGCAGGCACTCGCGCTCGCGGTCGGTGAGATAGATCGGCGGCAGCGGGTCCGGGCTCAGCAGGTTGTTCTCCAGGCCCGAGTGCAGATAGAGCCCCATCAGGTGCAGCGTCGCCCAGTTCTCGCGCCAGAGCGTCTGGAACTGGGCGTCGTTGCCGTCTGCGGTCACCGACAGGGTGGCGAAGCCGCCGCCGGGACTGTGGATTGGCACGGTGGCGCCGAGTCCGACGCCGAAGTCCCGCGCCTCGTTCAACACCTTGCGCTGCCGATTGGTAATACTGTTCATACGACCCAGCGTCGGCCAGTCGAACGCGCGAAGGGTGCGCGCCGCGCGCTCCAGCACCGGATCGGTATTGACGTAGTCGTTCTCGCCGTAGTGCGTCGCCCACTCGTGCGGGTAGGTGGTAACGACGAAGGGCGCCTTCGGATTGTTCGGAATGCGCAGCGCCAGATAGGCGAAACGGCTAAAACCGAGCTGCGCCAGCCGACGCTCCATTACCCGCTCGAACGCAGCGGCGCTGTCGAGATCGCGCACCTCTTCGACGAACTCTTCGAGCATGACCCCTCCTCGCCCGCGAGCCGCGCGTTCTGTCGCGTCGTTCGAGCCGCTGTGCCGCATGACGCATCGCTGCGGCGCAGGGCGCGGGGGCCAGGGCAGCTGCCGTTCGACGAAGGTGACCCGTACCTGACGCAACGCTCCGCCGCCTCGCCTGCGCCGCCCTCGACCGGTCGACGTGTCGCCGTCGACCCGCCCGTTAGGCGGCACGCCCCTCGACGTGTGGCACGCTACGGAGGATTCCGAATTGCCCTTCCGACTGCTGCGCGGCGCCCGCCAAGCCGCCGCGGCCTTCTATCGCGGTCTCCTGAGGAAACCGCGTTACCATAATTTCGCTAATCGTATGGCAATTGCAAGCGTGTCGGGATTTCGCTCGACAGATAATTCCACCCTGTCGACACACGCGCGCGGCCTGCCCTCTGTCATGCGCCCCATGATCCGGAGTAGAGTGCCGCCGCGGCCCGGCGCTGCCAACCCCCAATGCTCCCCCTTCGGCCGCAAACCATCGGGAGAGGCCTTTTTGATTGCGCACCAACCCCCCACCCTGGCCGCGGCGACGCGGCAGCTCCGCAGCGGCGAGCTCAGCGCCGCCGAGCTCGCCGAGGCGGCGGGCGCCGTCGTCGGTGTCGAGGACCGCGTTGAGGACTTCCTCGTTCTTCGCCGCCGAGTGCGCCACGACCTCGCCGCCCTCGAAGCGGAGCACGACGTCGGTGACCTCCCGGCCGTTGTGGTAGAGCGGCAGGTCGAAGTGGACCTCGCCCTCGACGGAGTCGGGCACCGGCGCGGTGAACACCTCGCCGCCGGGGAGGTTCTTCTCGCCGTAGTCGTTGAGCGTCCTGTTGCCGGCCAGGCTCATCGTGAGGTCGGTGTTCTCGCCGCTGACGATGCGGACCTCGTCGGCGGCGTCGAGGATCTCGACCATCCCTTCCTGGTGCTCGCGCTGCTCGTCCCAGTCGCGGATGACCGCGTCCCAGACGAAGTTCTCGTAGGCCTCGGTGCTCATCTCGGCGAGCTGGGCGTTCCCGACCGCGGGGAACTGGGTGAGACACCACCGCTTCGAGAGGCGCTCCTCCTGGACCGGCCGGTTGGCCTTCGACGCCGCGGCGAGGACCTGGGGGTCCACGTCGGCGGTCTCGGCGACGTTCTCGAAGGCGCGGACGATGAGGAAGGCGTCCGCAGCTTCGAACAGCGCCTGGTGGTGGGCCGGCGTCTCGAACGTATCGCGATTCTTGAGGTACGCCCGGCCGGCGCGGGGGTTCGTCCGACCCTCCAGCGGCGACGTCGCCGAGACGGGGTTCGCGCCGAGGTCGGCCAACAGCTCGTAGACGGCGACCTCTAAGTCCTCCGCGACGGACGGCGCCGCGACGACGACGTCGTCCCCGGCCTCGATGTGGAGGGAGTGCTCGACGATTATCTCGGCGTGCTCGCGTATCCGGGGGTCCATGCCCGCGGTTTCTCCCGGCCGGCGGATACCCCTTTCGACGGCCGGCCAACCTGCCCCACCTTTACCGCCTCCCGCCCCAACCTCCGACCATGATCGACCTCCGTTCCGACACCGTCACCAGGCCATCCGACGCCATGCGGCAGGCGGCCGCCGAGGCCGAGGTCGGCGACGACGTCTACGGCGAGGACCCGACCGTCAACGAGCTGGAGGCCCGGGCCGCCGACCTGCTCGGCACCGAGGCCGCGCTCTACTGCCCCTCCGGCACGATGGCCAACCAGGTCGCCGTCCGGACCCACACCGAGCGCGGCCAGGAGGCGCTCGTCGAGCTCGAGAGCCACGTCTATCGGTGGGAGCTGGGCGGGCTGGCCCAGCACTCGGGGCTCCAGGTCCGGACGGTGGACGCCGGGCCGCGAGGCGTGATCACGCCAGAGCAGGTCCAGGCCGCCTACGTCGAGGCCGACGCCCACCGGCCCGGAACGGGTCTGCTCTGCCTCGAGAACACGCACAACGCCCGCGGCGGCGCGGCCATCGACCCCGGGGCCATCGACGCCGCGGCCGAGGCGGCCCACGACCTCGGCGTGCCGGTCCACCTCGACGGGGCCCGAATCGGGAACGCGGCGGTCGCCCTCGACGTGCCGATGGCCCGCTACGCGGACGCCGTCGACTCGGTGATGTTCTGCCTCTCGAAGGGCCTCGGCGCGCCGGTGGGATCGATGCTCTGTGGCCCCGCCGACTTCATCCAGCGCACCCGTCGCGTCCGGAAGCTCTTCGGCGGCGGCATGCGCCAGGCGGGCATCGTCGCGGCGCCGGGCCTGCTCGCCCTCGACAACGTGGACAGGCTCGCCGAGGACCACGCCAACGCGGCCCGGCTGGCCGAGGGCCTCGACGCCATCGACGGCCTGGCCGCTGCCGAGCCGGAGACGAACATCCTGATGGTCGACGTGTCGGGGACGGGGTTGACCGCCTCGGCGTTCGTCGGCGCCATCGACGAGGCTGGCGTCGCGGCCGCACCCCTGAACCAGACGACCGTCCGCTTTTGCACCCACCTGGACGTCGACGCGGACGACGTCGAGGCAGCGGTCGAGCGCATCGGGCAGGCGCTCTGAGGGCTCCTGGGCCGGTCGCCTCTCCTCCCACCGAGCCGTGCCGACGGCTACCGATTCTTTCCCCGGTCGACGCCCTCGCGGAAGCTCACGAGCGTCCGGCGGACCATGAGGTAGATGAAGAAGAAGAACAGCACGATGGCGGCCAGGATGCCCAGGAATATCGGGTCGTTGAGCGCCATGTCGGACCGTGCTCCCCTCGGGACAAAGCCGTTTCGGGGACGGAAAATTGATGCCGGCCACCCCCCAACGCGGTGTCGTATGGCCCGCCTCTTGCCCTCCACCCCGGACCTCTCCGCCGCCGAGGAGTCCGCCCCCCGCGTCATCGGCATCGATGGCGAGGACGCCGACGACCTCCTGGCGGCCATCGCCTCGGGGACCGCCAGACAGCTCCTGACCACCCTCCACAACCAGCCAGCCGCCCCCTCGGAACTCGCCGACCGGGTCGACACCTCGCTCCAGAACGCCCAGTACCACCTCGGCAAGCTGGAGTCAGCCGGCATGATCGAGGTCATCGACACCGTCTACTCCGAGAAGGGCCGCGAGATGAAGGTGTACGCCCCCGCCGACCGCCCACTCGTCGTCGTCGCCGGCGGCCAGGAGGAGACCCAGAGCCTCCGCTCGGCCGTCTCCCGGCTCCTCGGCGCGGTGGGCGTCCTCGCCCTCGTGGCCGTCCTCGTCCAGACCGCGGCGCGTGGCTTCCCCATCACGTTCGGCGCGACCTCCGGTGGCGACGGCGGTGGCGCCGGCGACGGGGCCTTCACGGCTGCCGAGGCGCCGCCGGCCACGGCCGAGGCGGCCGGCGGCGGGTTCCTCGACGGAATCGTTGCGTTCCTCACCGAGCCGGGCGTGCTGTTCTTCGCCGGGGGCCTCGCGCTCCTGCTCGTCCTCGTGGCCGTCTGGTACGTCCGGCGGTAAGCGCCGTCTGATACGTGCGGCGGTATGGCTCGGTTTCGCCGCTCGCCGGGGCCTACCCCGACCCGCAGCCGGATGGGTAAAACGCCCGTTTGAGCTTACGGCGGCCTGATTATCCAGTCCGACCAAGTCGCAGTCGCCGCCACCGTGACGGTGGTGGGTCCCCCTCCTTCGGCCCTCCACGGCCGCTCCGTTTTCGTATCGGACTCGACGACCCCGCTCTCAGACGTCGAACCGCTCCAGGGTCTCCCCGTCGGTCCCCACAATGCGACCGTCGAGCCCCCCGGCCGTCTCCTCCAGCTCTGCGTGGGCCGCGGTGTACTGGCGCGGCTGGGCGTGGCTGCCGGGGTTCAACAGGAGCACCTCACCGGCGTCGACGACGCCCGGCCGGTGTGAGTGGCCCGAGACGACGAGGTCCGCGCCCTCCTGCCGGCCGAGCATCGCCCGCGCCGTCTCCCCGTGCTCGTGGCCGTGGACGACGACGATGCGGACGCCCCCGAATTCGAGCGTCGCCACCGGCGGCAGTCGCTTCTGGACCGCCGCCTCGTCGACGTTCCCGTGGACCGCGACCAGGCGTTCGCTCGCGGCCTCGAACCCGTCGAGGACGGCCGGCGTGGTGAAGTCGCCGGCGTGGACGACGACCTCGGCCGACTCGACGGCCTCGGCCGCCCGACCGGCGAGCCGGGTGCCCTCCGAGCCGTGGGTGTCGGAGAGGACGGCGATCATGGTCGCGTTCGGGGCGGTCGGGTACTGAGTGCGTCGGTCGCCGGGTGAACCGATAGCGCCTGTTCCCCTGGAGTGGGCTTCGCTGGTCTAGCCGCCCAGCCGGCGTCGGCTCCGCCCCTCCAACCGCCCAGCCGGCGTCGGCTACGCCCCTCCAACCGCCCAGCCGGCGTAGGCTACGCCGACGCTCCGCCGGAGTTAACCCCCGACCCACCCAAGCCGGGAACGAATGGCCTCGAGCAAGTCGGTCGTCCTCGCCGCGCTCGTGGCGAACGCCGCCATCGCCGTGCTGAAGTTCGCCGGCTACCTCCTCACCCTCTCGCCGGCGATGCTCTCGGAGACGTACCACTCCATCTCCGACACCGGGAACCAGGTGTTCCTGCTCGTCGGCATCTGGTTCGGCGGCCGAGGGGCCACGCGCCAGCACCCGTTCGGCCAGGGGAAGGCCCAGTTCTTCTACTCCTTCCTCGTGGCCGTCCTGCTGTTCGGCATCGCGGGCTGGGAGAGCGCGAAGCACGGCTACGGGGCGCTCGTCCACCACGAGACCGCGGCGCTCTCGGGGACGGTTACCCTCCTCGACGTGACCTTCCCGGCCGTCTACGTCAACTACGGCGTCCTGCTCGCCGGCATCGCCTTCGAGGGGTGGGCCTTCTCGAAGGCCTACCGGGCGATGCAGATCGAGATACGCCAGCACGGGTGGTCGGGCTTCGTGGAGGGCTTCCGAAAGACGGCGAACGTCACCACGCTCACCGCGCTGACCGAGGACACCATCGCGCTGCTCGGCCTCGGCCTGGCCCTCGTCGGCATCTGGCTCTCCCGGTTCACCGGCAACCCGGTGTACGACGCGGCGGCGGCGTTCCTCATCGGCCTCATGCTCATGGGCTTCGCCCTCGCGCTGGCCTGGGAGAACAAGCGGCTCCTCCTCGGCGAGAGCTTACCCGAGGTCGACGAGAGCCGACTCCGGGAGATCGTGACGGGCTGGGAGGGCGTCGTCCACATCGACGACTTCCGGACGGTGTACTTCGGCCCGAACAAGGTGCTCGTGACGGCCGACGTCTCCTTCGACCCGGACCTGGACACCGGCGAGATCGACGAGCACATCAGCGGCATCGAGCGGCGCATCAAGAACGCCTACGAGGACGTCTCGAAGGTGTACATCGAGCCGGAGGCCTGAACCGGTGGCCTCACCGCCCTCGCCGACTGGCCGTGACGGTGGCGACAGACCCACGTCCCTCCGGCCCACAGGCCACCCAATGAGCGGGAAGCGATTGCCGCTCGCCGTCGCGTTCGCCCTCCTGGTCGTCCTCGCTGGCTGCCTGAACGCCCCGGTCGGCGGCCAGGCAACGCCCACGCCAACGTCGGAGCCGACGACGCCCGTCGTCACCCAGACCGGCCCGAACGGTTCGGCCACCGTCGTCGCGCCGGACTATACCGAGCTCTACCGGGACACCATCGACTCGGTGGTGATGCTCCGCGTGTCGACGGACACCGGCGCCGTCGGCGGCTCGGGCTTCGTTTACGACGGCCGCGGCCACGTCGTCACCAACGAGCACGTCGTCGCGGGGGCGGACATGGTCGAAGTCCGGTTCCACGACGGCGAGTGGCGGACCGGCCGGGTCGTCGGCACCGACGTCTACTCCGACCTGGCCGTCGTCCACATCGCCGACCCGCCCGACGAAGCCGAGCCGCTCCCCATCGCCGACTCGACGCCGCGCCCCGGCGAACGCGTCGTGGCCCTCGGGAGTCCCTTCGGCCTCGAGGGCTCCATCACGTCGGGCATCGTGAGCGGGGTGAACCGCTCGATGCGGACGGAGAACGGCTTCTCCATCCCCGACACGGTGCAGACCGACGCCGCCATCAACCCCGGCAACAGCGGCGGACCGCTCGTCTCGACGTCCGGCGCTGTCGTGGGCGTCAACCGGGCCCGCGGCGGCGAGAACGTCGGCTTCGCCATCTCGGCGGCCATCGTCGAGCGGGTCGTCCCGGCCCTCGTGCGGGAGGGCCGCTTCGAGCACCCCTTCATGGGCGTGCTGACGCTCGAGGTGACGCCGACCGTCGCCGAGGCGAACGGTCTATCCGAGCCAACCGGGCTCCTCGTCGTCGAGACGCCGTCCGGTGGCCCGGCCGACGGCGTCCTCCAGCCCGCCCGCTCGGAGACGACCATCAACGGTCAGACCTTCCCGACCGACGGCGACGTCATCGTGGCCGTCGACGGCCGGCCCATCGCGGACCACCAGGCCCTCTCGCGCTTCCTCGTGCTCCAGACCCGGCCCGGCGACACGCTCGACGTCACGGTGCTCCGCAACGGCTCGCGGCGGACCGTCTCCTTCGAACTGGGCACCCGGCCGTCGCCCTGACCTCGGCCGCCAGCCAGTCGAACTCGAGGCGCCAACGCACCGGTACCGAACGTGTTTTGTCCGCGCGGCGTCCGCTGAGGACATCGATGGAGGGGCCCGACGAGCCGGGGCGGACCGCGTCGTACCTCCTCCTCGCCCTCGGCAGTACGAGCTACGTCTGCTTCACCTTCGTCTGGTTCACGCTCCCCGCCTACCTGACCACCGTCATCGACGAGGTCGGCCTCTCTAGCACGGCAGCCGGGGTGGTCGTCGGCGCCGTGCCGCTGACCTACGTCCCGTTCGCGCTCCTCAGTGGCCTGCTCATCGACCGGATCGGCCCGCGTCGGGCCATCGGCGCCGGCTTGCTGCTCATCGGATTCGGCCAGGCCGTCCGGTCGGCCGCCACTGGGTTTCCCGAGCTCCTCGTGCTCACGCTCGTGCTCGGGCTGGGGGGCACCGGCATCACCTTTGGCTTGCCGAAGCTCGTCGCCGTGCTGTTCCCCTCGGCCCTGGCCGGCCGGGCCTCGTCGGTGTACATGGTCGGCTCCTACGCCGGCATGGGGGCCGCGTTCGCCCTCGGCAGGCCAGTCCTCGGCCCGGCGCTCGGTGGCTGGCGGCCCCTGTTCCTCTGGAGTGGCGTGGCCGTCGCGGTGTTTGCGGCCGTCTGGCTGCTCGTGCCGGCCGGCTCCGGGCTCGACAGCCAGCCCCGGGGCGGGGACGACCGCGGCCTCGCGGCCATCCGGGCGGACCTCCGGGCCATCCTCGCCCACCAGGGCATGCGGCTGCTCGTCGTCGTGGGCGCCGCATCGTTGCTCGTCGTCCACGGGGTCATGGGGTGGCTGGCCGCCATCCTCGAGACCCGGGGCTTCGCGGCCGCGACGGCGGCCGGACTGACCACCCTGCTCGTCGTCGCCCGGCTCGCCGGCACCGTCACCCTGCCCACGCTCTCCGACGTCCTGGGGGCGCGTCGTGGGACGCTGGCCGGCTCCGGCGTCCTGCTCACCCTCGGCCTCGCCGGCCTCGTCGCTGCGGGGCCGATGCCGGCGCTCACCGTCCCCGCCGTCGTCGGGGTGGGGTTCGGCCTCGGGGGCGTGGTGACCCTCCTGCGGGTCATCCCCATCGAGTACGCCGCCGTCGGCCCCGACCTGACGGGGACGGCGACCGGGCTCATCTACTCGGTCGGTCAGGTTGGGGGTTTCCTGGGACCGTTCCTCATCGGGACGCTGTACGCCACGACCGGCACCCACTCGTTCGGGCTGTCGGTGCTCGTGGCGGCGGGGGCCGTCGCGGTCGTCGCCGCGGCCCTGATGCCGGACCTCGATGCGTAGTCCCGGGCGCGTCGTGGCGGGGCGGTCGACTCGTGGGTGCCGTGACTCGCGGGGACGTGATGGCTCGCTCCACGAACCAAACGAACCCGAGCGTTTTAGCCGGAGACGGGACTACGAAGGGACGTGAGTGGCTCCCGGGACTACCTCCGCTTTTTCCCGTACGATGAGCCCTACGACTCCCAGTCCGCGGCGATGGACCAGATCCACGCGGCCCTCGGGAAGGGCCGGGACGTGCTCTTCGAGGGCGCCTGCGGCACGGGGAAGACGCTGGCCGCGCTGGCCCCGGCCCTGGAGTACGGCCGCCAGTCTGGCAAGGCGGTCGTCATCACGACGAACGTCCACCAGCAGATGCGCCAGTTCGTCGCCGAGGCCCGGGCAATCTCCGAGACCGAGCCCATCCGCTCGGTCGTGTTCAAGGGCAAGTCGTCGATGTGCCACATCGACGTCGGCTACGAGGAGTGCCGGGCGCTCCGGGAGACGACGCGGGACCTCGTCGAAGCCGAGCGCGACAAGGCGGAGCTCGAGCGCCGCGAGCGCCAGCTCACCGACCGGATGCGGGACGAAGCGGCGACGAGTGGCTCGGGCGCCGACGCCGGCGAGGCCCGCCAGGCCGTGATGGAGGAGCTCGACCTCCTCGAGGACGACGTCGAGGACCTCCGGGAGCGGGCCACCTGCGAGCACTACTACAACAACCTGCGGACCGACCCGGCCGAGTTCGAGAACTGGCTCTTCGAAGGCGTCCGAACGCCCGAGGAGGTGTACGCCCACGCCGACGAGCGGACGCTGTGTGGCTACGAACTGCTGAAGGAGGCCATGGAGGGCGTCGAGCTCGTCGTCTGTAACTACCACCACGTCCTCGACGCCGACATCCGCCAGCAGTTCTTCCGGTGGCTCGGCCGCGACCCCGAGGACGTCGTCGTCGTCTTCGACGAGGCCCACAACATCGAGCGCGCGGCCCGGGAGCACGCGACGCGAACGCTTTCCGAGCGCACACTCGAGGCCGCGCTCGACGAACTCCGGGACGTCGAGGACCCCCGGGCCGACGCGGCGGCGAACGTCCTCCGCGCGTTCCGGGACGCCCTCGTCGCCGTCTACGAGGACGACCTCGGCTTCGGCGGGCGGGAGCGAATCGACGAGAACTGGGAGGACGTCGTCGTCGAGAACGAGGACGGCCGGGACGACCTCACCGTCGCCTTCCTCGACGCCTACACGGGGCGAGGGTTCGACGTCGACCTGGAGGACGCTCTCGCCCTCGGTCGGGAGCTGGACGAGCGGTACGAGACGGCCTATAAGCGCGGAGAGACGAGCACCCGGCGGGACTGCCAGACGCTGACGGCGGCCGCGTTCCTGGGCAGCTACCTCGAGGACGGCACCGAGCTCGGCAACTACCCGATGGTGTCGGTGCGCCGGCACGAGGGCACCGGCGAGGTGTACGGCCGGGCGGAGCTCTACGCCTGCATCCCGCGGGACGTCAGCCGGGACCTCTTCGACTCCATCCACGCGGCCGTGCTGATGAGCGCGACGCTCCGGCCCTTCGACGTGACGGCCGACGTCCTCGGCATGCACGACCCGGCGACGATGGCCTACGGACTCTCGTTCCCGCGGGAGAACCGCCGGACGTTCGCCGTCGACTCGCCGCCGCTGTTCGCCCGGAATCGCGACGACCGGGAGGTCCAGACCATCGTGAGGCGGGTGCTCGAGGACGCGATGCGCTACTCGCCGGGGAACACGCTCGTCTTCTTCCCGAGCTACCGCGAGGCCGACCGCTACGCCGAGCTGGTGGAGACGCCCGGCGCGCTCTACCGCGACGAGGCCGGCACGCCCGTCGAGGACCTCCGCGAGCGCTTCGTGAACGACGAGGGCGCCGCGCTGTTCACCTCGGTGTGGGGGACGCTCACCGAGGGGGTGAGCTTCGACGGCCAGGACGCCGAGACCGTCGTGGTCGTCGGCGTGCCGTACCCCTACCTCGACGACCGGCTCGAGGCGGTCCAGCGCGCCTACGACGAGACGTTCCGCGGCGAGGACGCCGGCTGGGAGTACGCCGTCGAGATACCGACGGTCCGGAAGACCCGTCAGGCGCTCGGCCGGGCGCTCCGGTCGCCGGACGAGGTCGGTGCGCGCATCCTCGTCGATCGCCGGTACACCGAGGCCCGGATGGGCCGGTACTCCGTTCGCGAGACGTTCCCGCCGGAGGAGCGCGCCGAGCTCGTCGACGTCGAGGTGGACCGTCTGAAGTTCGCCCTGCTCAACTTCTTCACCGACCACGACGCCTGGGACGGCTCGCCGCCGGCGCCGTGAGCGAGTGAGGGATTCGAGGGAACCGACGACGAATCACGGGACATTCGAGACCGCCGCGAGCGGGTGGGCGGTCGTCTCGGTGTGGTCGTGCGAGGTGATTGGCCCTCATGTGGACCTCACGCTGGCAGCGACACGCGACCCACGACCTCGTCGTACTTAGCATCCCAGAACGCCAGCTCCGAGACGGTCCAGGTCACCGGCTCCACGTCCGTCTCCACGAGCCGCTCGACCGCCGCCTCCGCCTCGGCCCCGCCGCCCCGCGCCAGCGTCACGTGTGGGACGTAGTCGTCGCCCTCGATGCCAGGCACCGGCTCGAACGCCTCGCAGAGCCGGTGGTGGCAGTCGAGGAGGCCGTGACTCTCGACGGCGAGGTAGACCACCGGTCCCGGGCCGGCCGCCGGTTCCTCGAAGGCGCCGAGTTCTGCAACGCGGGCCTCGAAC
>ENA-ORDC01000998-ORDC01000998.1-marine-metagenome-genome-assembly--contig:-NODE-998-length-23356-cov-21.355900_pt1 | contig 23356 bp, 22 predicted proteins | sample MGYA00237783_ERZ508515 | MGnify/ENA primary metagenome ERZ508515 (study PRJEB26186, sample SAMN06268792) | marine metagenome | isolation source: Eden Landing Ponds, San Francisco, CA, USA | place... | reverse complement strand
AGCGACGCGCTCACCGGGGTCGACCAGGACACGCTCTCCCAGGGTGTGAAAGATGCGATCAACCAGGCCAGCGTCGACGCCGAGGAGAACGAGGCCGAATTTGAAGAGCAGATGCGGTCCGAGCGCGAGCAAGTGCTTCGAGACCGAACCGTCGACGTCGTGTGCTACCCGGCGGCCGACAGCGCCGAGTGGGTTGTCACGCTGGAACCACCGTCGGAGAGCCCCGTCACCGAGAAGCGAGAGATCACTTTCAGCGAGGGCGATTTCAACGACGCCAACGCGGGCGCGTTCCGGAACGCCCATCTCGCGAAGTTCTACACCAAAACGGAACTCGACAAAGGCGAGTGGTTCAACCTCGTCGACTACTGGCTCGACATTCAGGACACCCGCGAGCCTGACCCCGACCACGAGCTCGAGGCGGCCGTCGACAAGTTCATCGACTGGGTGACGACGATGAAAGTGTGGGCCGACGAAGAGGGCTTCACCTGGAACGACCGCAACGGCTTCTACGCCGAGGACTACGACGGCGACACCGACGCGATCCTCGTACCCGGCCAGAAGGTCGTCGACTGGCAGCGCCGTGAGGACGTCGGCGACGTCAACCTCTCCCGAGCGCTCCGGGAGAAAGGGGTGCTGCTCCGGCCAGCCCGCCGCGAGACGATCGCCGGCCAGCAGCGCCGGGCGTGGCCGGTCAACGTCGAGGATACGCCGCACTCGCTCGAAAGTGCTCATCGGACCGAAAACGACGACAGCGACGACGGTGACGACGAGGACGGCGGTACCGGTAGCGCTGACGACAGTGACAGTCCCGACAAACCGGACGGCCTTCGCACCGACGGTGGCCGGCTCATGACCGACGGCGGCCAGCCTCGCGAGCGAGCACACGTCACCAAACTCTTCGGCGCGCCGGGGAGTGGGAAGACCACGAAACTGCTACAGTTCGCCGAACGTGAGGCCGAGGAGTACGACACCCAGCCCGGCGACCTGCTCTTTCTGACGTTCACCAAGAGCGCCCGGAAAGACGCATTTCGCCGGATTACGGGTGTCTATCCCGATACCGACGAGGAGGACCTCAACAAGCGGGTGAAAACACTCCACGGTGCTGCTCTCTCGTCGTGTCTCATCGAGGACGTGCTTGAACTGCGCAACCGGAACGACCTCGATAGCGAGGGCCAGCTCATCATTCGCAAGACCAACGACGAGGACGCCCGCTACTTCGCGTGGTTCTTCAGGAAGCACTTTCCCCACATCGAGTACGATACCGACGAGCGCGACCCGATCGAAGAGCTTCGCGAAGGGGAACCGGTCGACGTCGCGATCGGGAACCGGATCATGGCCCTCTACGACTACGTCAAGAGCAACGACTGGCCGCTCGACCAGTACCACCGGGCGCCATTCGACGTCGACCTCGCTCCGCCAGAGATTCTCGACGTCCTCGAAGCGTGGGAGGCGTTCAAAGAGCGCAACGACCTCATGCAAGACGACGACTACGTGAAAGCGGCACTCGAAGCCGGGTGCGCGCCGCCCGGGAGTGTCCTGCTCATCGACGAGTTTCAGGACCTCTCGCCCCTGCAGTACGACCTCTACGAGATGTGGCGCGACAGCGCCGGTGTCGAGCGGGTATATATCGCCGGCGACGTGCATCAGGCGATCTACGGGTTCCGTGGCGCCGATCCGACGCATCTCCGTGAGACGCCGGCCGACGAGACGATCCACCACGAGGAAAGCAAGCGCTGTCCCGAGGCCGTCGTCGACGCCGCCGTGCCAGTCGTCGAACCGCCGGCGGAACACGACGTGAGCCGCGTCACTGCCTGGCGCGACGGCGGTCGCGTCGACCACCTCGAAGCCCCCGATGCCGACGCCCTGAGCTATCTCGTCCGCGAGAGCGTCGACGAGTACGGCGAGGTGTTCCTTCTGACCCGTACGAACCGCCAGGCCGCAAAGCTCGCCTGGGGGCTTCGACAGGGCGGCGTGCCGTATCTCGACCTCAAACCTAACGGCCCGCTCCGTCGGTGGGATCACCCAGCGCCCGCACTGCTCGCGGCGCTCCGTTCGTTCGACGAGGACGACTCTCTCCCCGTCCCCGTCGCCGAGATACTGCTCCGAAACGCGACAGACGCGCCTGCGAGGCGCGAACCGAAACGGTTGGCCGAACGCGATCGTCTCTCCGGTACCGACCCGGCGTATGGGCGCCAGGTACTCGCCGACGAATACACCGACTGGTTCCCGAACGCCGACACCGGACGCGAACTCGTCGGGGAGCTGACCGTCGAAGACTGGCGCCGGGAGCTCATCGCCGGCGCGCTCGAAAGCGACGCGACCCATGCACCCGGCGATGTTCGGATCGGAACGATCCACGCGGCGAAGGGGCTCGAAGCGCCGTGTGTCCTCGTCTTTCCCGCCTACACCCACCGCCAGCTCGAACGCTTTCAGGACGGCGCCGGGGCCGAGGAGCGACGCCTCTACTACGTCGCCATGACCCGTGCCTCGAACGCGGCGCTCGTCGTACACGACTACTTCGGCGGCGAGGAGTTCCCGCCACTCGCCGAGGACGGCGCACCGATTCGAGAAGCGGCGTAAACCCGCTTTTCGCCGTCTCACGTCCGCACAACCCCTACACTTGACGCCGGGAGATCGCACTCGGCGCCCGTGGTATACGCACGATCGTCGACCCCCGGGTTATCACACCGAGTCGACACGCGCGCGGGGGACTGCTGGCTGATATACTCTCAGGCCAACGGCGACCGAGGCAGGGGCCCCCGGTACTCACTCTTGAACTTAATTCGCGCGCGTACGAACCTCGTCAAATCTCAGACAGATACTGCCGGGTTGACTGAGGGACCGGCGGATCGACAGGTTCCCACCTCCTGATCGTGACGGCTTGCTCGACGGACTTCGATAGTGATTGCGCACCCCGTTCGCGCCGCTCTCTGTGGTCGGCCCCTCCCCCTACTCAGTCTCAAACTTAAATCGCGCGCGTGTGGCTGGTTTCAGATTCCAGAGAGTAGCGAAGAGTCAATGGCTCGTCGCCCCCGACCCCCGGGGTCCATCTTCGATTTCGACACCCACGCGTACGAGTGGTTTCAGATTCCCGAGTGAAACCAGCGGCAATCCAGGGAGATACCTGGTGACCGGGCTCCAACCGAGAGGCTACTCAAACGACGTCGGAGCCGGAGCGTCGATCGGAGGGGGGAACAACTCACCCCCCCCCCCCCGGTACTCACTCTTGAACTTAATCCGCGCGCGCATATGACTTCTCAGATTCGAGAGAGAAAAGGCGAAATCCGGCGGCACCACCGGACCACCACTCACTCCCGCCGGCCCGTCGATCTCGAGGCGCCGGTCGGTGCGAACTCGTCGTCGAGCAGGTGTGACCCGACAGTCGCGCGCGTGGATCGACTCGTGTGGGAACACCCCGGGGCACCTACCGGTTACCGGTACGTGGGCGCCGGGTGGCCCAGGGGTGGGGCATGGGTGGTCCAATGCGTGCGCGTTATACGCGCATGATCGCGAGTAATCGCGAGGGGAGCGCGCAGGCGATATCGCGGGCGCTCGCGCACACCCCCCTCCCCATGCCCGTTTAGTACGCGCGCGTATGTGCTGGCCCGAATTCTGAGAGAACTGCAGCGGCGATCGTCGACCCCGAACCCTGGGGTTAGATCAACGTGAATCGCTCCGAACGGCGCTATAGCGAGCGAATCAGCCGAACCAGGCTTACGGGTCGGATTCGGTGACCGCCGCGGCGAGCGTCGCCAGGTCGTCGGCGAGTGCGTTCGCCGTGGCGACGTCGAGGGTAGCGCGAGCGGTCGCGCCGTCAGTCGTGAGTTTGATCTCGACCTGGTCCGGTTCGTCGTCGAGGGCGTAGGCTCGCGTCTCGATCTGTACGTCGCCCTGCAGCGACGCCAACTCGACGCCGCCATTGCCCTCGCGAACGTTTCCCAGGACCTCCCGCGTTCCGAGCTGGCTCTCGCTCACGTCCGACCACCACCGAACTCCGAGAGGTGGCGCTGTTCCAGATCGGTGACCGCCCGGTAGCGGCGAGCGACGCGGTCACCGAGGTGTCGGCGAACGCGGGCGACGTCGTCAGGCATGGCTGTCGTGCCCCCGGGCCTCGGCGGCGATCTCGACGAGCGCGGCGGCCAGCGCTTCCGCCTGCCCGGGAGTGAACTCCGCGATCGCGCCGTGGGTCAGCTCGACGTCGTCGACGACGGCCTCGAAGGTGACCGAGAGGCTCACGGTGTGGTCGCCGGCGGGCATGGTCTCGACGCGGGCGGTCGGGTTGTCGGCGTCGCGCCCGCTGTATTCGTGGTGGACGAGTCCCGAGGTTCGCACCCGCCCGGTCGAGACCGGCGCGTGCTTGACCCACATCGTATCGTCGGGGTCGCCCTCGTCGGTCAGCTCCAGGTCGGTGTCCGCGTCGACGTCGCGAGGGACGCCGGCCGCGTCGCCGAGCCAGTAGGTGAGGTCCTTCACGCGGTCACCGTTGACGCGCTCGCCGCGGAGCGGGCCCTTCGGATCTACGAGTTCGCTCGCGTACTCGAAGACGCGCTCAGTGTCGATATCGTCTGTCGGTGCCTTTTCGTCGTCGGCCGGAGTGGTTTCCTTTGCCGTCATTGGTACGGCACGGGTCGAACGGCGTTGCACCGCCGTCGGCCTTTTTCTGACGACCGTCCCCGTGCATAACTCCGTGTTTATCTTGTCCTTACTTAGACTTTACGTCGTAAATACTACGTAATCGCAAATACAACCGCGTAAACGGAGTGATTACGACGTGGTAACTCCCGGGAAACTAAGTCAAAACGACGTGAGTAGAAGCGATATGGTGAACGAGGAGTACGAGCCGACGGATACTGAGGAGCAGGTACTCGCCGTCATGCGCGAGGAATGGCGCGCGAATCCGTACCTGATCCGCGAGGAGACCGGCCTCGGGAAGGGCACAATCAACACCGCGCTTTCGAACCTTCGAGCGGCAGGGTGGATCCGACGGGTCACACGCGGGCTCTACGAGTTCGTCGACGATCCGCGAGACACCGATGACTGACACCGAAACCGAGGTCGTCGAGACGTACGCCCACGGGTGCCAGATCGTTCACGAACGCCGCGACGGCGCCGACCTGTACCACTACGAGGGGCCGATGGGCCACATCAAGGCGTTCGAGAACCCGGGTAAGGCGCGCCTGTACGCGGACGTCCACACCGTCATGGGCGGGTTTCGAGAAGCGAAGACCGGCGAGCGGGGCGTCCCGCCGGCGATCGCCCGGGCTCGCGAGGACATTCTCATGGCCTACCTTGCCGCGCAACCGACGATGTCTCTCACCTGGGTCGCCCGGCACTTCGACCTCCCCGAAGAGCAGGTACGTGACTATATCACCGGTGTTCGCCAGCGAGCGTCGAAGCAACGAGCGGAAGACAACGAGTACCCGGTCGAGCCGCCGACCGACTACGAGGACCTGATTGACGAGATCGAGGACCTTGACGAGTAGCGCGCGAGCACGCCCGGCCCCCCATGTCCGATGAATACACGCACGCGTGTACCCTCGCAAGGGAGTGACGACTTGTCATACAAATCGGAAACAGAACGTTCCAATCCCTACCTTGACCGCCTTGCGGGACGCCCCGACTCTTACCTTGCCCACCTTGTTTCATGATGGGTTAGTCACGATCGAGTCTAGGCGCGTATTTTATCCCTATACCAGCGGGGAGCCAGCCTGGTTGGAGACAGATTGAGAAGCCAGCAGACACATTATAAGCGTGTGTACATCTTCGATCCCGGGAAATTGCAGGTATACAACTATCACAAAGTGTGAACTGTTTGAGAGTGGGATTTCGCCCTTCTTGATAAACGTAATATAGCTTCCTACATGACTAGTAGTCGACTGTGGCCACCAATCTCTACGTCTTTGTTGATGAATGCGGTCTTCCCAATGAAGATGAATATTTTTCTGTTGCAGGGTGCTGGTGCATTTCCGAACACGCTCCAGCACCGACCCTCAACGAGACACGTGTTTCAGTGAGAAATTTGATGGCTGGAATGGGCGAGATTGCTGCTGATGAAACTGAAATTAAAGGACGTGATCTTTCTCCACAGGGGTTAGACGCTCTCTTCGCGTCATTCAATCAATTCGCAAATGAGGACCATACTCTCACCGGCCCGCCCTATCCGTGGGAACCGAATTCAAAACCAGTCCGATTCACCTACGGTGAGGTTGACGCAAATGTTGGACGGGCTGCTTTTCGGGAGTTCGGCCACGATCTCGACACCCCACAAATGGTGCAGACAATGATGCTCTTGACCGTTCTGCGCCCGCTCCTATACGAAAGTCCACTCGATAGTACTCGATACGATCGTGTTCGGGTGGTACTCGATGCAGAAACTTGGCGACCGGCAAAAGAAGCGATCGAGGCCTCCGACCGCGTGGAAGACTTTGAGTTCATCATCGAGGACAGCACCAAAGCTCCTGGTATCCAGCTCGCCGACGTCGCTGCTCGCGTTCGGCGTATGCACAGACTCGGCCGCGATTATGATAGAGCAGTCTCTAGGCTAGGCGAGTTAAGACTTGAGTAAGCCAAATGCGGTTCAAATGGTCTCATACCCCTTCTATGAGGGATCATCGTCCATTATCCCCGCATCGTGGCCGGTTCCGAAGGGCTCATACCCCTTCTATGAGGGATCATCGACCTTCTTTCCCGTCTCAACGTAGAGTACTCGCCGACGACACAAAAACCCTGCTGATACTCAGTGGAAAGAGATTTACGTGATGGTGGATAAGGTTGATCTATAGCGGAAAGCGAACGTCAAAAAGGTGAACCCCCATGACAGAAGACAGTAAACAGTATCAGCTCAACGCTGACATTGAGGTCAGTCTAAACGACGCGAACGAGATTATAACTAGATATGAGCTTGAACAGCTCAGAAGACAGGATGTCGTGGCAGACTATACGGTCTCAAACTACCAATTGGAAGAGCTCGTTCTCGATTCAGAAGAACTCGCCAAGATGGCGTATGAGTACTCGATCTTGGAAGGACTCGCGAGTAACGTAGAGGTGGAAGTGATGAAGTATTTCAGAAATACACAGAACAAACGAGTCACTTCAAAGGAAGTGAGAGAACACCTCAACCGCCCAGCGTCAACTGTTAGCCGCGCGTTGAGCTCGCTGGTGGAAAAGGGTCAAATCACGCGAGTGCAAAAGGGCGTCTACGAATACAGATAGACTCGATTAGATTTGAATATTCGACTGTGGGATTCCATTAATAGATTCCCACGGTCGCAAGCTTCTAGGCGGTGGGCGTTTATATACGGGACAAGCCATGGCCGTCGAGAATACGGATTCCCACACTCGCGCTCCCGCGTGGCTCAAGCCCCGGCAAGTGCGTGACCTCCGCACTGCTGCACAGGCCGACGAGTTCCTCCCGTACCTGCGGGACCGCAACGAGGCGATCGTCGCGACGCTCTACGACACCGGCCTCCGAGTCGGCGAGCTCGTGCAACTCGACGTCGAGTATCTCCACCTCGACGACGACCCGGCCTACCTCGCGATCCCGGCGCACATCCAGAAGGACTACCCCACCGAACGGTCGCCACAGTACGAAGAGATGAATCTCGCCGTCGACGACAGTACCTACGACACTGTCTCGCGGCTCCGGTCGTATCTCAACAACCGCTGGAAAGACGGCGCCGCGCTCTTCCCGAGTCGGCAGGCCGACCGCATGACCACCGAGAGCGTCCGCCGGGTCGTTCGCTCACTGGCCGAACACGCCAACGTTCGCCCGCAGACGATCGAGGGCGACCGCGGCGAACCGGGCGACGTGACACCCCACACGCTACGGCACAGTGTGGCCTACCGGATGCTTCACGAGGAGGACGGATACACTCTGTACGACGTGCGGAACCGGCTTCGACACGCGACGATCAAAACGACTGAGGAGCGGTACGACCACTTCGATCGGATATGAGAGCTTTCGAAGCAAAGTTCGCTCTTGGTACCGGGATTGGGATGAGTCTCGTACTTTTTTCTGCAGTAGCAACCCCAGTCGCAGTGTTCTTGGGTGCTATTTCAACGGATTTCGCAGATGTAGTACTTACTGCTGATTTAGTATTCATCACGGCGGGGTACACGCTGGCAACCTACGGGCGGTGGTGGGAGTCAAGTGAGTGAATCACAAACCGCGAGACAACATCAACCGGGATAGCAAGGTCGCAGAGACCTCGCTCAGCTTGAGTGGGATCTCTTGGGTGTGATCCCGGAAAACTACACTGGATTTTCAGTCGGATTTGGTTATAGCCAAAAATCCTTTCACGGAGGTTTGTCTATAGCCAAAACAAGAGGCACACCGTGTCTATGCCACAATCCAAGATTGAACCCCGCGAAGTGCTGCAGTACCTCCGCGACGAGGACCTCCCGCTGCTCACCTCGCGCATGGTCGCCGAGACGTTCGACGTTTCCGACCAGACGGCCCGGAACAAACTGAGCAGGCTCGTCGACGAGGGCCAGCTCACCAGGGTCGACCTCGGCGCCCGCCAATCGGTATGGCTCGAACCAGATTACCAGTCGGCGAGCGAGGTCGCCGACGCCCTTCGCGAGTCGTTCGACCTCGCCGAGTTGCACGGTGAACACCTCGTCGACTTTGCCGAAGAGCCGTACTGTATCCTCCCGAAAGAGGATAACGAGGCGTACGTGGTCGTGCCGCGGTTCGTGCCCTTCCACGTCGGGTGGCTCGACCGCCAGACCGACGCCTACAACGTGTTCGTCGTGAACAAGTACGTCGACTGGATCGACGAAGTCCCCGAGGAGATCCGCGAGCAGGTCGGTATCGGTGGCGAGTGGAACGATCCCGTCGTCGCCGACGGCGAGTTACAGATCGATCCCGGGGAGCGGGGGGCCGCGTGGGAACAGTTTTCGACCGACCGGCACCAGGATGCGATTCCGCCCGACGGTGTCCTCGAAGACATGGACTGGGAACGCCTGCGGGGGCTCGCGAGCAGGCGCGGCGTGCTCGGACAGGGTATGACCCGCGAGGACGTCGAAGGTGCGCTCGCGGAGGAACGCGACGATGGGAGGATCCCACTGAAAGACTCCCGTGAGTTCGACGTCATTGCACAGCTCGTCGAAGACGGAAACCTGCCGTTCGAACCCCAGCCTATCGACGAGTCACGACTCCGCAAGGAGCCCGCGGACATCGACCTCCGCGACTACCAGCGCCGCGCCTGGAACCAGTACGTCGAGACCGGCATGATCGGTGTCTACTGGCCACCCGGCGCCGGGAAGACGTTCATCTCACTCTACGCCGGCGAGCGACTCCCCGGCGAGAAACTCGTCGTCGTCCCGAACAACACCCTGAAAGAGCAGTGGCAGGACCGGATCGCCGACATGTGCGCCCACGCCGACGAGTGGCGCGTCGAGACCTACCAGTACCTCACCCACGGCGACAACATCCGCGAGTTCGAAGAGGACGGCCCAGCGCTGACGATCTTCGACGAGTCCCACCACCTGCCCGCGAACACCTTCGCGACGCTCTCGACGATCGACACTGAGACGCGGATCGGCCTGTCGGCGTCGCCCTACCGGGAGGACGGCCGCACGGAGTACATCTTCGCCCTGACGGGCTACCCTGTCGGCCTCAAGTGGCAGGAACTCGTCGCCCTCGGCGCCGTCGACACCCCCGACGCGGACCTGTACCTCTACTCGACCGAGCGCCAGAAGGTCGCCGACGTTCAGGCGATTGTCGACGAGTATCCCGGGAAGATCCTCGTGCTGTGTGACTCGCTTGACCGCGGGAGCGAACTCGCCGACGAACTCGGCGTGCCGTTCGTCTCCGGTGAGACCACCGACCGCATGGAGACGTTTCGCGAGCACCGCGTCGTGATCGGGAGTCGCGTCGCCGACGAGGGGCTGTCGCTTGATCAGCTCGACGTCGTCCTCGAACACGACTTCCACGGCGGGTCGCGACGCCAGGAAGCCCAGCGCTACGGCCGAGTGATGCACGGCGACGACGGCGAGGGAAAGCACATCATCCAGATGACCGACGCCGAGTACGACCGCTACAGCAGTCGGCTCATGGCCCTGGAAGAGCAGGGGATCAACATCGTCCCGCAGCGCCGAGAGTGAGGTCTATCCCAGGGTTCGTCACCAGGAATGGACACGACAGGGTGCTGGGAATTCACCTCCGAGTGGGTCAGCCCACTCGCGGTGCGCAAACGCGCGAAACCGGGCGCGCACCCACACTATGTAATGTAGCTCTCCGACCCCGGAATGGAAGCAGGAGATCGCTTTAGAAGGGCTCTAAGTATGCTGCCCATCGGTGCGCAAAGTCGTGACGGGTGTACCTCACTTCAAAATGCGAACTCACGTCTGAGAGGGCTCCTCGACGCTGTGCGCGGAATGCGCACTTTTGCGCGTAGAACGTGGGGCCGCGGTTCGGCGCTCAGCCTCCGGGAAACGCACCGACAGAGTTCTGATATGACGGTCACTCGCCAGTAGGTGGGTGAGAGCAGAATCGCAAGAAGGCGGCGCTTAAACTAACATACGCTATACAGACTCTGTGCCTTCCAACCGCTCTGTGACTTCTGTGACGTCCATTCCTTCCAAGCGTTCTAAGCCGAGTTCGACGATCAGCGGGTAGAAGTGCCGCGTCTTCTTGAGGTCGACACCGGTGTCAGCCTCTGAAAGTTCCAAATCGAGGCGTTTGAACGCCGTCGAGAGGTCGCTATTGAGGTCGTCGTCGAGATAGAAACTCCGCACGTTCCAATCTTCCTTGACGTTCCCTGCGTTCTGTGCTTTCTGTGCGTTCTCGTCGGGCTGTGACTCGCTGGAACTCATATCGGTCTGTGAATCGTCGGTCTCCTCGCCCTCTTCGTCCCCGAACCGGGCGCTCAGTCGGTCGTCGAGGTCGTCAGTCATCGGCCACCTCCGCCGCGATCTCGCCGAACACGTCGGCCATGTCGACCTCCTCGGCGCTGTCGGCGAATACCGAGCCCTGGTCTTTCACCGCCCGTTTGATCGCCGCCCGCGAGCGGACGATCCACACCGGAACCCGGCCCTCGAAGCGCTCCTCGAACCAGTCGATCGCTGCCTCTTGCTCGTTGTCGAGCGGGTACGCGACGTTCGACACAATCAACCCCCGGATATCGATCGTCACCCCGTAGTTGTCTTCGAGCGTGTCGAGCTGACGGAGTAGGTGATTCAGCGCGAGCTGGGAACTTTCGTCGGCTTCGACCGGCACCAGGAGGTGCTCGGTCGCGAGGACCACGTTGTCGTTCAACGGCCCCAGGGACGGCGGTGCGTCGACGACGATGATATCCCACGCCGTGACGTCGTCGAGCAGTGTCTTCAACCGCATCCGCGGCCGCATCCCCGAGGCGATCAGGTCCTGCTCCAGGCGGAACATATCGATATTCGCGGGGAGCAGGTCGAACTCCGCGTGCTCGACGGCGAGATCGCGGACGTCGTGGTCGGTGGGCGACTGCAGCGCGTCGTACAGCGACGGCGGCTCCGCTGAATACGAGTCCTCGAAGCCGAGGCGGTGGGTGAGGTATCCCTGCGGGTCCATGTCCACGGCGAGGACGGAGAGCCCGCAGTCCGCAAGGGCACCGGCGACGTTGATCGTATTTGTCGTCTTCGAGACACCCCCCTTCTGGTTCGTGATTCCGATCCGTTGCGTCATGGCTTTCCTACTGTTCTGTGCGTTCTGTGACTTCAAATAACCCGGTCAGACACCCGGCTGACGAGTGATCCATCGTCGACGAAAAACGCGGTGGAGTAGTTAGCGAACCGATCTCAGGCCGAAACCGCAGTCAGGCGAACCCGCGGTTTGGGTCGCTGCCGGCGTCGTCGAGCGCCGCCGCGAGGTCGTACTCGTTAATGAGATACGCGCGCCCTCCCACCGTGGCGTTGATGACCGACTGGACTGACTGGTTGAACTCGGACGGCGAGAGTTCCTCGTCGTAGACGAACAGCTTCGTCGACGCGATGAACGCTGTGAGAACACCGTCCTGCGAGTCGAGGTCTATCGCGACGCCGTTCTGACTCGCGCGCCGGTAGAGACCGTCCTCCACTGCCTGCTGGTCCACGTCCTCCGACTGCTCTTTGACAGTCCGACGCGCCGAATTGACGACGCGATCACTTACCTGGACCTGGCCGCCGGAGCGTGCGTTCGCGACCGCCATGTCCTTGGCGAGGGCTTCGACCGCGTTGAAGCCAGAACGCAACTCGAGGTACCCGATGCTCGGTGACGCGATTACCTGATACCCGTGGTCCCCGTGCTGGGCCTCGCGGATCGTGTATGCGTTGCCGTCGGCCTGCTCGTTCCGCGAACCGGTTACTTGATCGCCGATACGGTCGATGAGGTCATCCACGTTTCGCAACGCTTCGTCGACCTCGGTTTGTGAAACCTGGGTCATCGTTCAACTGCGACGACTCAGCACCGAGTAGACGCCCGGCTCACCGTCGCGCGTTGAATTCCCGCGATCCCCTGCCGCCTCAACGGCGGTCTGGCGGGGATGGATCAGACGCGGTGGGGCGTTAACCCCGAATATTCCTTCGCTATGTGGATAGAAAAAACTTGTCGTTACCCCTTATAAAAGAATCAATCACCCCGGTAAACCATGATTAACAGAACTGGGATGGGGTAAAAAGGATTTAAATACCACCCTGATATGGACTCGATTATCATTCTACCGCCACCATAAACATTAAACCCCCCACCGTGAAGATTTCGTGCGCGAGAAAGTATATGAATACTGATATCTGCTATAGAAGAGCTGTAGCTAACGAATTTTAGGTCAGCGGTGGAGAATCATTCTGACACCCCACCGCGTCTGATCCACCACCAAATAGCAATCGGGTATTGATAAAGTCACCGACGGGATTTTTATATGTGATACGCTAACCCGCCTGTAATACTCCTCGCTGCGCGGCTGGCACTGCGAACGATCGCCGAGTCCTTTCGATGGTCCACAGTCTTACCTAACATTTAGATGGATGAGCTTCGAATATGTTAGGTAAGACAATGCCCGAACCACGAGCGCCCGAGAGTATCCCGACATACATTCGCGACGGGCTCGACCGCCAGGATCCCGAGACGCTGGCCGACGTGATCGACTACTGTGAGGCCCGGATCGACTACCTCGAAGCGCAAGCCGACCGCGATCTCGACGAGGACGAGCTGGCCGACGACGGCGAGGAGGTCGTCGACATCGACCAGACCGACGGCGGCGGGACAAAAGTGGTCAAGAAGGTCCCTTGTGGGAAAGACAACTGCTCGACCTGCCCACACGGCCCCTACGAGTACCGCGTGCACCGCGACGGCGATAGCCTCCGCTGGGAATACATCGGCGCCGTCGAGTGAGTACGATGAGCGAGTCAGACCGCATCGGCCGTCTTATAGCCGGAGTTCGCCAGTATCCGGCGACAGTCGGTGTGATTGTGGTCCTGCTCGTGGTATACGCCCTACAACTACTCTCCGCTGCGCGGTCGCCCGTCGAGAGTCACGTTCCGGGAACTGGAACCCTCTCCCCGCCAGTTGCGAAACTACTCGCACCGTGGCTACACGACGACCTCCGTCACCTTTTCGGGAACATGGTTCGGCTGGGGGTACCCGCGATCTTGATCGAGCGGGAGAAGGGGGGTTGGCGGCTGCTCGGATTCATATTTGTCAGCGGCTACGTTCCCCTCTGGATTACATCACACGTTGTGTATGGCGGTAAATACGCCAATGGGATCAGTGGCGCCGCCTACGCAGCGCTGTCGTTCGGTTTCGGAATGGTACTCTTAAATCTGCGTTCGGGGGGGTTCGACGACAGTGACGCAATTGCTTGCCTACAGATTTTCACCCTGGTGTGCGTCTTATACCCACTCCTATCTTTCTTGTACGTGCTCGGTGTGTTTGCCGATCCTAATCATGTCGCGGTTGAAGCGCACGCGATTGCTGTAGTGCTGGGGATCGCGCGGTTCTGTATCGAACTCCGACGTGGGGTACTTCAACCGCGATAGGAACTCTCGGCAACGACGTCGAGCGGTCACCGCTGTCTTACCAAACGTTCGACGGCATAATGTGAGAGGACGTTAGGTAAGACACCCATCGCCGCCCGCGAAGAACACGGCCACCGAGACCGCGCTGTCGCTCTCTAGGGACGTGCGCCCGTGCGTATTCACTCGGTCCGCGGGGTGTTGTGGTGAGGGAGGTCGCGACCAGCAATATCAGGTGTGTGGTATGTAGACACCGAAGACACCCCTCTGGTACCCGGTGTCTTTTTGGAGATAGCACCTGGAACGGCCGATATCGGCAGGTAGCACCGTTAGACAGACACCCTCCCCCTCCCCTGTGGGGGAGAGAGCGCTCTCACCGGGGGAGGGGGGTTACGCGCGCATCTCTGAAAAGGACGTCTCGACTGGTATGAACTGGCGAGATGGCGTTTGTGCCGTCACTTTCTCGAAGACACCGGGGGGTGTCTAACCGGTGTCTTGTAGACACCCGGGGTGTCTTCGGTGTCTTCGCGACGGTGCGAGTAGGGGTACAATTACCACGTCGGAGGCCGTATGTCATTGATCCGCATGGCCAAGCGTGCGGACACCGCGGACCTGCTCGCCGCGCTGCGAGAGCTGGGGGACGACACCCCACCGACTTCGCGAGAGTGTAGCGACGACGGCGAGTACGGGCCGAAGGTCTATCAGCGGCGGTTCGGCGGGTGGAACGAGGCGCTACTCACGGCCGGGTATAGCGCGTCCGATCTCAGGATCGTGGACATCCCAGAGGAGGACCTCCTCGCGGACCTCCGGGCTGTCGGGGACCCAGATCGCCCACCGACCACACCTGAGTACCAAGAACACGGCCGGTACGACACCGACACCTACAAGCGCCGGTTCGGCTCGTGGCCCGACGCGCTCGACGCCGCGGGGTACGACCCGGCGGCCGAAGGCCGCTATCACTCACTGTCTCGGGAGGTGGTGTTGGAACGGCTACAACGCGCAGCCGAGGACCTCGGCCACGCACCGAGTTCATACGAAATTCGCCGCGAAATCGATTATATTTCGGCGTCGGCGGTACATCAGAAATTCGAGAATTGGGAGGCGGCGCTCGCGGCTGGTGGGCTCAACGATGATCACCCTACTGAGTGCAAGGTGTGCGAAATAGAGTTTGACAGCCGCCGTGCCTGGAAGATTCACCGGACTACATTGCACGATGAGGACGGGTCGGATATCTCGCTCTTGGAAGCGATTCACCAGCTCGCCGAGGGCGATATCCCGCCGACAGAGGACGAAATGATCAACGACGGGCCGTATTCACTGGAACCGTACACCAACGCCTACGGGTCCTGGCGGAATGCCCTGGATGCCGCGGGGTTCGGACCGCGACCAACGTCCAAGAAATACTCCCGCGAGCAACTGATTGAAGAAATGCGCCGAGTCGCTGACGAGGTGTGGCACCCGCCCCGGACCACGGATATGAAAGCATACGGCGAGATCTCGGTGAGCACCTACGAGAGCAGATTCGGTGGTTGGATCGACGCACAGCGAGCGGCCGGGGTCGGGACAAACAAAGCGAAGCCCGGGGAGACTGGCGGTAGCCCTGGCGTGTATCGTGGCGGCTGGGACACCGCTCGCGAAGAGGCGTTGGAACGGGACGGATACGAGTGCCAGGACTGCGGGCTCACCGATGAGGAACACCGAGAACTGCAGGCGCGCGGTATCCACGTTCACCATATCATCCGCTACCGGACCTTCGACGACCCGGAGTCAGCGCACGGATTGTGGAATCTGCTCACCTTGTGCTGGCGGTGTCACATGCAGAGGCACAACGTCCGCTCGCGTGAAAGCTACGAGCAACTGAAAGAGGAGTTCGCTGAAACCGTCGGGTGCGCGCCTGGCTCTGGGTGACTAAGTCGGCGACCGCGGCTACGTCTCCTCGGACTCTTTGGCCGCGACAGTGGGCGACGTCGAGCGACTCGGTTCCGAGGCGAACGATATCCCCGACCCGGTTGAAACCGCATCTTCGGGGTACTTCTCTCGGTTGATGATAGTGATCCGGATGTCGTAGCGGCCGAATTTGAGGGCGGTGACGATCGACGCGACGAAAAGCCCCCCAGCGACAGCCACGGCAACTGTGCGGAGGCTGTAGGTGGATATCATAGAGACTGCAAAGACGCCGATGAAAAACGAGATGGCCACATCGGCCAGGTCGCGGCGTGCTGACGTCTCCTCACCTTTGAGTCCACTCCTGATGAGCTCCCGAAGCGCCTGAGACTTCGCCAACTCGTTTGCCTCTCTGTATCGGTCAAACCGTCGCTTTGTCCGAGAAGAAACTCGCGTACTCACGGTTTCGGTGTAGTTCCGTTTTTCGTCCGAATTTTCGGGGCTCATGTACGTATACATCACGCATACACCCAAAATAAAACTGGCGACGTAGAACATCTCGGGTGTCGGTACATTTTTGATGGAGGGGGTACTGGGATTGGGGTAACACAACCACTGGCCACCAAGCGCTCTGCGAGCCCGACGAGCGTGGGTCGGCACGAACGCACCCCGGACGCGACGCTCAAAGCTAAATGGGTGTAATAACGCGGGCCCCGACGAGGCCGCCGGAGCCCGTTCCCCAGGTACCAAGTGCGGACGGGATCCGGAGCTGGCGGTCGGAGCCAACGTAGGAGTTGAATCTCCGACGGCAGTTACGCCGTCTGTGCCGACGTAGATACCCCGGGACCATATGGATTACGGTGGTTCCTTTGACAAACCGGCATAGTCGGCTCTTCTCGCCGTCGTGTCCTATCCTCGGGTGCTGTTCCCGTGGATCCGCAACACGACCCACCGAAATGCAAGCACACTACGAGCGACACCGTAACAACCGACGAACCGAACGACGGCGGGACGCCTACACCCGCGAGCGTCGCGACGCCTCTGCCGACTGGCGCGCCGAATACCGCAACCAGGGCGCACCACTCCCCGACGATCGCGCCGTCACCGACGGGGGTGAACGCCAGTGACCGACGAGACCGACGTTCGCGAGCTGGGTGCGCGTGTCGTCGACGTCGACGATCCCGACCCGAACGAGGCGGTCGTCGTCAACCGGCCGCCGGTGCCGGCCAACGAGTGGATCGCCTACGTCGACGGCGGCGACGAGGTGACCGTCGCCGACGATAACCCGGGCTATGACGCCGACGCCGAGGTGGTCGTCGTCGCCTTCGCCGACGAACTCGCGACGGCGCACCCGACTTGGAACGGCGAGGACCCGCTCACGCTCGGTGAGGCCGGCTGTGCGACCTACGCGTTCCCGCCCGCCCGCCTCGATCGCGTCGACGACGCCGACCCGGAGGACCTGCTCACCGACGGGCAGGCGGCACTCCGGGAGCGTCTCGCAGAGAGTGCGACGGTCGCCGTCGAGCGCGAGGCCGATCACGCCGTGCTCGTCGTCGAGAAGCTCGGTCGCGAGCACCGGATCGCGCCGGACGGCCAGGTCGACGGGCCTCTCGCCGGGCGGCTACAGCCTCTCGCCGCCGAGTTCCTGGGAGGTGGCCGCGCGTGAGCCGGCGCATCAACCCCGAGAACGTCGTGGTGCCGGACCTCGCCAGTCACGACGTCCCGGAGGTCGGCGCACGCGCCGAGGACCGCGAGACCGACGCCGAGCTGGTCGTCGTCGACGTCTTCCCGCGGACCGCGGCGTTCAACCACGTGATCGACGGCCAGGAAACCGTGGCCGACCACAACGAGGACTACGACGAGGCGGCGCCCGTCGCCGAGTGCGTCTACACTCAATCGCTGGGTGAGTCCGCCGCCGAGGCGGATATCGAAGCGCTGCTCGCGACGCCGGAGTTCGGCGACCTCCGCACCTACCACTTCCCGGTCGACCGACTCCGTGTGCTCGGCGGCGGTGAGGGAGGTGACGACTCTTGAGCGGGTCGGGTGCCACGCGCGAGCAAGCGGGAGTGTTGAACACCCCCGACCTGCGCCAGCGTGTTCGCGAGGACTACGAACTCCAACCCGCCGAGAAGGAGATCACCTTCACGCTCTCGAAGGCCGACGAGCGTGCGCGGGTTTACGTCGAGATCGGCGGGCTCATGCAACGGCTCTTGGCACACCCGCTTTTCGAGTTGGGGCAGGCCCGGGTGCCCGGCGAGGGCGCCGTTCCCGCGAAACGCCTCCACGCTGGCGAGTTCTCTGACAGCGATATCGTCGCTGTGGGTGGGACGGTGCCGAAAGGCGTCGTGAAGCTAAGGAGTAACGCTCGCTCGACGTCCGGGTTCGCGGCAATCGCCCCAGCAATCAGTTCCCACCAGGGAGGTGACGACTGAGATGCGCGTCGACGAGTCGCTCGACGTCGACGAGGCGCCCGACACGGTGGAACTCGCCCGGCGTCTCGGTGTCGACGGCGAGCACCTGCAGCGCTTCGAGCGCTCCCATCCCGACGCTCAGCCAGAATATATCCTGAGATGGGCGGACGCCGGACCGGAACACCGCGAGGCCGTCGCCGCGTGGCTCGCTGCTCGCGAGCGTAAGCGGGACCGTCAAGCTCGGCGGTTCTGGGGAGGTGGTTCGTAGTGCGGCCGCCTGGAGACCCGCCCCGACACCTGCAGTTTGCCGAGGCGCTCGCTCAGGTGGCGACGGTGGCCGCCTTCGCGCTCACGGTACTGGCGGTCAACGCCGGCGCCGTCGAGACCAACCCCGCGACCCGGTGGCTCGCGACGACCTACGGGTGGACGATCACAGGCGTGCTCGCGGTCGCGACCGTCCACGCGTCGTTCGCCGTCTACCGTCGGGTGCGACATATCGCCCCGCGCGTGGTGCTTGTCGGCGCCGCGCTCGTCGGCGCGATCTCGGTCGCCGACGTCCTCGTCTCGCTTCCGGTTGCGTTCCGGGTCGAGCTGCTGGCCGGCGCCGGCGTGGGTGAATTCGTCCCGATCACGGTTACGGCGGCGGTGGCAGTTGGGTGTCTCGCTCGCCTGCCGGTGCGTTCGGTCGTCGAGCGTGTCGGCGCGGTCGAGGTGGCGGCCCGGCGGTACTGGTCCGGCGTCGACCGGCGGGCGCTCCGGCGTGGCGCGCTCGTCGTCGTGCTGTTCGCGCTCGTGCTGACGCCAGCAATTGCGTCTGTGCAATTCGGTGGAGAGAGTATGTCGCCGGTAAACCCCTCGAAAGCGGCGGATACGGTTATTGACGCTTTCGAAGATGGGACGTTTGACGGCTGGAGTGGGGATACTGCTAAGGTGTCGATCACTGAGGAGGCGTGGAAAGGACAATACGCAATTAGGACGGGGACCGGCTCAGATAACCTACGGATTAGTAAATCGGTGTCTGAATCATCCCCATCAAGCATTTCGTTTGCGTTCTACTACAAAAATTCGGGCAATACCGCCCATCGCATTACGAATAATAACGCGAACGATATGGTCTCATGTGATGTTGGATCTGGGAATCTCTCGTGTCATAATGGGGTGGATGTTGACACCGGGATCAATATACCAACGAACCAGTGGGTCATCTATGAGTACCAATTGAATTATGAGTCCAATACAGTTGATATTCAGTTGTATGACTCTGAAGGGAACGAATTGGATTCATATTCAGGTCTGGATATGTGGAATAACGGATCTGACACTTCAGAGTTTGAATTGTTGGCAAATGGTGGCGACAGGTGGGACCAGTTTGTCACCGGTAGTATCACTTTCTCGTCGTCCACGTCCACGCCAACCCCCGAACCGCCCGAGTACGACTACACCGTGGAGATCTGTTACCAGGGCTCGGCGACGTTCGACCCCCTCGGCGCACGGGCCATCTGGCACCAGGTCGACGTCCCCGACGATCCGCGGGACTTCGCGGGCGGCGCCGTCGCCGAGCGCCGGACCTCGTACTCCACGTTCTCCTCTGATCACAAGACCACGACGACGATAACCGCCGCAGACGACCTGACGACCCGGGTCGATATCGAGACCGACCGCGCTCGCTTCAGTTTAACCGGTGTGAACCCGTCCGAATCGAACCGGTTCGATTTCTTCGCGGTCTCGACACCATTCGCCGGCGAGACCGACGCCGCACGGAACGAACTCGCAAGTCGCGCCTGTCGGGAACGGGCGCCCACGCCGACGGGCACCGCACCCCCGCCCGGCGCAACACCGCTCCCGACAGCGAGCCCGGTCGGGACGCTCGACGACGATGACGGCGGCCCGCCGACTCAGACACCGTACCGCGAGCGATTCGAACTCATCGGGACCTGTGAGATCCCGACGGCCAACGGGACGAAACAGGGACTGAGCGTCGAGTTCTGGGATCCCGACTACGAGAACGAATATCTCACGTTCAATCTCACGTATCGGGGCGTCCACGTCGACCGGACGATCGAGTTCGACGAACCCAAGGGCTACTACATGGGGTGCCACGCCGCTGGCGACCACGCATTCGTCGACCCCAACAACGTCGGCGAACCCGCGTGGCCCGACAACACCACGGTTCAGTTCCCGAACGGGACCCAGACCACGTACCCGAACGGGACGGTGGGCGAGTTCCCCGACGGGTCGAACGTGACGACGCCGCCCGGCGAGAACGCGACGACGATCGCGCCGCCGACGTTCAACGGGACCGCCGGAACCGGGAACGACACGTATAGCTGGAACAGTACGGGCTTCGAGGCCGGACTGAGTGCTGGATTCGGTGGCGGGGGCGGCGGGGCGCTCATCCCGCCAGGGTCCGGCAGCGGTGCCCCGCTGTGGTTGACCGTCGTCCCTGCGGGTCTCGTCGTCGGCTACGCGTATCTGAGGCGCCGGAACGGTGGCGGCGGCAGTGGCGGGAACGGCGGTGCGGGCGGCTCGACCGGTGCAAGTGGCGGCCCGCCAGCCGGTCGGGGAGGTGCGCCATGACTGTGGCCAGAGTTAAAACCCCTCCCGTCCAACCCGCAGGACAAGACAGAGCAGCAACTAAGAGAAAACAACTGCGGAAGGATCCGCCCCGACGCGAGAGGGAAAGTCTTGGCCGGACACACCCCTCGCGTCGGTCCTGTAACTACGGATCCTTCTGCGGACGGCTTAAAGATTTCGTGGCCGTGCCCAGCGGCCGCGCCATTCGCCGCGACCTCCTCGGGGGTCGAGTTGTCGGAACGCAAACGCAATGAACGGTGAATCGGAGGACAGAAGATTGCACGCACCGCTCGCCAGTCACACCGCGGTCCAAGAGGGGGTGAGAGAGTGACCTCCTCGGTTGAGGACATCCTTCGCCGCGAGCTCGAGCACACCCACGGCGACATCGGACCGGCTGCCCTCGTCGCACAGGCGAGTGACCAGCTTCCCGAGGACGTCGACGCCGAGGAGGCCCGGAGTATCGCCGTACGCCTCGTCGACGGCGAGAGCGCCGTCGCGGACGGAGGATCTTCCCGGTCGAACCCCGGGGAAAGCGGCCCCGAAACGCCGCCACAGCCCGGCGATGTGGCTGATTCTACGCCTGAGAGGGACGATCTCTCTACTGCCGCCGTTCGCGATCACTACCGACGGGTGGCGCCGGCACTCGAAGCGCTCGCGACACTCGACGGTTCGCCGACGATCGGGCTCAACGACTACTACGGGTGGTATGTCAAGCGCGACACCGATAACGTCGAGCTGCTCGAAGACGGCTTCGACCAGGTGGGCCGAGTCGCGACGCTTGATCGCGACCTCGAAACCATTCTTGACCGCGTTGAGCGGAGTCTCTACGCCGTCACCACCTACAAGGACGAGGCCGTGACGCGAACGGAGCGGCCGTGTACGTACGACCGCGACGACGAGGCGACGGCTTGGAAAGACGGCGAGGATCCCATGCCCGGCTACGGGGACGTTCGCGCGGTGCCGGCGTGGGGCGATATCGACCTCCGGGACGCGATCAAACCGGAGCGGGGGAATCTCGACGAAGACACGCGCGACACGATCGAGCGGACGCTCGAAGCGTACATCTCGGAGTTCGCTACGCTCTACGGCGGTCGCGAGGCCGTCTACGCGCTTGACAGCGTCGGTGGGGCGTACATCTTCGGCGCTCCTGAGGCGACGCTCCCGGTCGCCGGCCACTTCGAGGACGCCGACGCTCGCGCCCGGGTCATGGAGGCATTCATCGAGCGGTCGAACGACTGGCTTCGAGAGGCACAGCGCCGAGTGAACGCTCGCGTCGACGGCGCCGCCGACGTGATCGATCCGGACTGGGTCAACAACAAGAACCGCCAGTACAAGGCGCCCCTCTCGCTGCACACCGACCACGACGCCGTGGTGACGCCGCTCGATACCGTGGATCTCCGGTACGAATACACGCCACTCGAAGCGGTCGACGAGGACCTCGTCACCGAGACGGTCGAGTGGAGTGAGGCGTTCACCGCCGTTGAGCACACCGACCGCGTCGCGACGCTCGTCGGCCAGCTCTGGCCCGAGTACACCGAGGACTACGACGACTGGCGCGCGGCGCTTGAGGCGTGGGTCGAAGACGAACGCGAGGCCGAACGCGAGGCGGAACGCCGGCGCCGTGAGGCGAAACAGCGCCGTGCCGAACGGATGGAACAACTCGGCGGTGACCTCGAAGGCCAGCCGATCACGCCGTTCCTGCAGGACATCTACGACGCGGTCGACGCGATCGATACCGCCGACGTGGTGAAACGCCACGCGGCCGACCAGTGGGACACCGGGCGCTCGACGAGCGATATCACCGAGTTCGATCCGTCGTGGCGGACGAGCGACAGCGGGTCGTCGTGCTACGTCGACGAGGGCGAGAACACCTTCGGCGACCCCGGTCAGGGCGGCGGGGGCTACGCCGCGAAGGCGATCGCGCTCGGTGAGGGTATCCTCAGCGACGCGAGTGCTGACCTGGAAGGGTCCGACTGGTGGGACGCCGTCGACGCGCTCCGAAACGCCGGCTACGAGGTGCCGGTCTACACGCCGGAAGCGGGCTCGAAGCGTCGCGACGGTGGCGAGTACGACGAAATGCCGCTGTGGGCCGTCCGGCAGGCCGCGGTCGCGCTCGAAGTGTGCCCGCCTGATGCGTTCATCGAACGCGAGGGCGACGACGGTGGGACGTACCTCGGCTTCCCCGGGGGGGTGACCTACAACAACGCCCTCGAAGCGATCGAGGACGCCGGGCTCGACCACGGGCGGGAGTACGCCGACACCGGGCCGACCTATCCCGTCTACGATATCCTCGAAGCACAGGATATCGAGCTGCATCTCATCCCGATCAACGGGAGCGAGGTGCGACTCGCGATCGAACAGAACGGCCAGCGCGAGTACAGCGAGACACAGGAACGTGGCTTCTGGACGAGTGGTACCAAGCGCGGCCGGATCGCCGGTCGAGTGAGCGACGCGCTCACCGGGGTCGACCAGGACACGCTCTCCCAGGGTGTGAAAGATGCGATCAACCAGGCCAGCGTCGA
>ENA-ORDC01000997-ORDC01000997.1-marine-metagenome-genome-assembly--contig:-NODE-997-length-23359-cov-3.833090_pt1 | contig 23359 bp, 23 predicted proteins | sample MGYA00237783_ERZ508515 | MGnify/ENA primary metagenome ERZ508515 (study PRJEB26186, sample SAMN06268792) | marine metagenome | isolation source: Eden Landing Ponds, San Francisco, CA, USA | place... | reverse complement strand
GAGCCGTCGACGCCGCCGACGAACCCGACGGTGGACGTCTCGGGGTCGAGCGAGTTCCCCTCGTAGGAGAGCTCGCGGGTCGTCATCGTCCCCGCCAACACGCCCGCCTGGAACGACATCTGGTGGTTCGCCCACGTGTACCCCGCGACGTTCGGCTGGTCGATGGAGTCGTTGATTAACATCCAGTTCTGGTCCGGATACGCCTCGGCGTTCGTCTGGAGCGCCTGCGTGTGGTTGTAGCTGACGAGCACGACGAGGTCGTAGTCGGGGTTCGTGCTCTCGGCGAGCCGAGACTGAACCGTCTGGTAGTTCGACTGGTTCGTCTCTTCGACCTGCTGGATTTCGATGTCGTACTCCTCGGCGGCCGTCTGAAGCCCCTGAAGCGCGAGGTCGTTGAACGCTTGGTCGCCGAAGCCGGCCGGACTGGAGACGATAGCGACGTTCGTCGTCCCGCCGTCCGACCCGCCGCTTTCGGTCGTCTCGCCGGTGGTCTCCGAGTCCCCGCCGTCGTCCGCGGCGGTCGTCGTGGTCGCTTCGGAGTCGCCCCCGGAGAGACAGCCCGCGACCCCAGCTATCGCCGCGAGGCTGATTCCCGATTTGAGAACGTCGCGGCGCTCGACGCCTCGCCGTGTCTCCTGAGTCCCTGTCCCATCTGTCGAATCGCCTGCACCAGTGTCCCTTGCTGCCATTATGTTTCCTCAGACTCACTCAGACTTGAGTAACATAAATAATTATGTGCTATTTTCGCATCGTGAACGAGTGAGACGAAAGTGTGAGATAGTCGTTTACCGCACGTCCGCTCGAAACCGGGCGGGGCCGACGACCCGGACGCGCGCGGGAGCGGTCGCGTCCGTTCGACCTAGTTTCTGAACGCGACTGGGCGACGATTCACCGAATCGTCAATTTAGATCGGGGGATTAATCATAATCACACCCAAAAGACTCGGAGATGACCTACGAGAACCTCGATTCCGACCTCATCAACGCGCTCCTCGCAGACGGGCGGCGCAGTCTCCGGAGCCTCGCCGAAGAACTCGACGTGTCGGTGACGACCGTCTCGAACCACCTGCGAGACCTCGAAGACGAGGGAATCATCGAGGGCTACACGCCCCGCGTCGACTACGACGCGCTCGGCTACGACGTGACCGCGGTCATGCACCTCAAAGTGGAGGGGAGCGCCCTCTCGGAGGTCACCGAACTGCTCGCCGCCGAGCCGCAGATGGTCTCGGTGTACGAGGTCACCGGGGACTACGACGTGCTCGCGGTCGGGAAGTTCAGGAACACAGACGACATGAACCGCCAGATCAAGGCGCTGTTGAGCGAGGCCCCGATTCGGGAGTCGAACACGAGCGTCGTCCTCAACGCGGTCTCCGAAAACGATCAGTTCGACCTCGGCGACGACGACGCCTGAGGCGGCGGCTCAGTCGATGCGGAACTCGAACCGCGAACCGCCTGCGGACCCCTCCGAGACCGTCACCTCCCAGCCGTGTGTGGCCGCGACCTGCGAGACGATGTTCAGGCCGAAGCCGGTCCCCTGCGGCGACGTGGTGTAGCCGGCTTCGAACACGGTGTCGCGGTCCTCCGCGGGGATTCCCACGCCGTCGTCTTCGACGAAGAACCCGCGGTCGGTCTCGCCGACGGTGACGGTCACACCGCCGTCGGCAGAGCCGTGTTCGGCGGCGTCGTCGGACGGAGTCCGACTGCCCGTCGAGCCGTGCTCGACGGCGTCACCAGACGCAGTCTGGTTGCCTGTAGAACCATGTTCTACAGCGTCGTCGGATGAACTCCGACTGCCCGTCGAGCCGTGCTCGACGGCGTTCCGAAAGAGGTTTTCGAGGAGTTGCTGGAGTTGGTCGCGGTCAACGTCGACGACGGTGTCGGTCTCGACGGCTAATGTCGCGCCGTCGGTCACTACGTTCTGCCAGCACGTCCGCGCGAGGTCGGACAGCGCGACCGGTTCGACCGTCATGGCGTCGTCGCCGTCGCGGGCGAGCACGAGCAGGTCGCTGATGAGGTCGTCCATTCGGTCCAGCGCGCGGTCGATATCGTCGAGGTGCTCGCTGGCGCACTCGTCTTGAACGAGTTCGAGCCGGCCCATCGCGACCTGCAGTGGGTTGCGGAGGTCGTGACTCACGACGCTCGTAAAACGGTCGAGCCGCTCGTTCTGTTCGACGAGTTCGGCCTCGCGTGCCTTCTGGTCGCTGATATCGCGAATCATCGCGACGAACAGGTCCTCCCCGGCGAGGTTGAGCTGGATGAGGTGCACCTCGGTGGGGAACGTCGTGCCGTCGCGGCGTTCGAGCGCGCCTTCGAACCGCTGTGGCTCGTTCGCCGGGAGGTCCGCCCAGAACGACTCCGAGCGGTCCTGTTCGGAGGTGGGGTCGAGGTCCCAGACGGTCTTGCCGACGAGTTCCGACTCGCTGTAGCCCAGTTCCTCGAACATCCGCTGGTTCACGTCTTGGATGGTGCCGTCGTCTTCGTGAACGACGACGAGGTCCGGCGAGTGTTCGAACAGGGCTTCGAGCCGGGCGGTGTTCGAACGCAAGAGCCCCTCGTAGGTCTTCCGCGGCGTGATGTCGTCTTGGAACCCGACGAAGAAATCGATCACGCCGTCGTCGTCGAAGATGGGCGCGACGCGCACGCGATTCCAGAACTCGGAGCCGTCTTTGCGGTAGTTCAGTAGCTCGGTCGTCACGGGCTCGCGCTCCTCGACCGCCGCCCGGAGTTCGTCGACGGCGGCCTCGTCGGTCGCCTCGCCCTGCAGGAACCGACAGTTCCGACCGACGGCTTCGTCACGGCTGTACCCGGTGAGTTCGGTGAACTGCTCGTTGGCGTAGACGATGGGGTTGTCCGCGGCGTGGGGGTCGGTGAGGACGATTCCGATGGGCGCTTCGTCCATCGCCCGCTCTCTGACCGACAGGCGCGTCTCGAGCGGCTCGCTCCGCGGTGTCCGAATGGCCCGGGCGAGCTCGACGGCGTTCTCGATACGCGTGGCGAGGAGTCGGTACTGGGTCGCGTCGTCGCCCTTCCGGAGATAGTCGGTCGCGCCCGCGGAGAGCGCCTCGCCCGCGATTTCCTCGCGCGCCCGTTCGGTAAAGAGGATAAACGGGAGTTTGGGAAACTCATCGCGGACCCGCGACAGCACGTCGAGCCCGTCGAGTTCGGGCATGTCGTAGTCGCAGACGACGCAGTCGAACGCCGCGTCACCGCGCCGAATCCGGTCGAGCGCGACCCGCGGGTCCGACTCGGTATGGACGGTGAATCGCCCGCGCTCGCGTTCCAGTTGCGACGCGACGCGCGCCGCGAAGTCGCGGTCGTCTTCGATGTAGAGGACGTCGATAGACGCTGACACCGAGAGGGAACGCGACGCGTTAGGGGACGAATCCATACACGACGGCACATAGCACCAAGAGACTATAATGGTGATGCTAGGCTAGATGAGGACGTGCCGCAGTCACGGCCGCGCCGGACTCCCTCCGCCCGATGAGAGACCCGTCAAGCGAGAGGCGCGCGCCCGTCGGTACGTCGACCGCACACACCGGTTCGCGCGCTTGCGAGTCCGGCGACGATGGAACCCGGATTCGAGAGGCCGACGTGGGAATAGTAAAAGCGCATCGGCCGGTTCGTAAACAGAGCGCTTATAATTCAGAATCCGCTTTCAAACGGTGATGACAGCCTCCGACGAATCCGAACGCAACACGCCATCGCGGCTCGCCCGCGCGCTCTTCGCGAGCGGCCTCGCCGTCCTGGCGATTCGCAACCTGACCGACCTCGACGGCCGTATCGCCTACGCGGAGGCGAAGGGCGTCCCCGAGGCGGACCGACTCGTCCCGGCGGCGAGCGGCCTGCTCCTCGGCGGGAGTATCGGCATCGGCCTCTGGAAGCTCCCCAAACTCGCTTCCGCGAGCGTCGCGGCGTTCTTCGCCGGCGTCACGCCGACGATGCACGACTTCTGGGCCGTCGACGACGACGCCCGCGACGAGGAACTCACGTCGTTCCTGCAGAATCTGACGCTGTTCGGCGCGGCGCTCGCGTTCTTCAAGCGCGCCTCGAACGAGTAACGCCAAACCGACACCTCCGTTTTTCCGCGGTCACACGTCGATTGTGTCGTCGTCTCCCGCTTCAGCCACGCGTCTGAGCGCGGAGGGGCTGAGCAGTCCGACGGTGACCGACCCGACTGCGATGAGCGGCGAGCCGTCGACGAGCCAGTACACTGCGAAGGGGACGCGACGGGGGCGAGAACCGGTTGGAGGCCGGCGCGTCGGGGACACCCCACCGTTTCCAGTATATCGGCGGCGGCCCCCGGACATCACGTTAAGACGGGTCCGCGTCGTCGGCACCGAGCGGGCGATGGAAGCCAACGAAGAACTCGACCGCGCCGTCGTCGTCGCGGACAGCTCCACCATCGGAAGGCGAGCGAGCGGAAGCCTGTATAGAATATATATTACTAGAAGATGTCGGCGACAATAAACTATATGCGGTGTGACACAGTTGACATCCCCATATGGAAGTGGCAAGGAACGTCCGAGAGCTCGCGGCGGTTCTCGAACAGTTTACGGAGACGACCGGTGCGGTCTGTGAGCTCGAGTTGACGAGCGAGAGGGATTCGGCTGTGAACGGTGCCGTGGCTTCGGTCACCGTCGAGTACGACCTCTCGTCGGAGTGCGCGGTCGACCCGAACCGGCTCACCGTCTCGTCGCCCTCGGCGTCGGTCACAGACGGCCGGCTTCGACTCGGACTCGACGTGGTGCTCGCCCCCCCGGCGAGCGGCGACGCCGACCCGCAATCGGCGTCGACCGGCCACACCGCCGAGTACGACTCCGAACCGACCGAGCCGACGGTCGCTCGAACCGACGGTTCCGGGGCGAACGACGCGGCGGGTGGCGCTCCTGTCGGACCCGGCGCGTCGCCGCCCACGATGGAGTCCAAAGTCCCGTCTGTGAGGGGCGGGCCGTCGGGGGGTGACCGATTCGCACCCGCGTCGACGGGCGACGCCACCGAGGCGGACACGGAGACGGACGCGGACGCCACCGCGACGACAGAGCCAGCGGTGGACGCGGACGCACAAGCGGACGCGGAGTCGGAGCGCGACGCGGTACCGGCCCATCACGACCCGGTTCGGCTTCGGGAGGTCTACGAGACCTGCGAGACGTTCAAGCAGATGACCGCCGAGCTCGGCGTCGACGTGACCCCGCAGACGGTCCGCAACCAGATGATTCAACGCGGGATTCACGAACCGGAATCCTACGGCCCACCGACCGAGACGGCGGCTTCGAGCGGGACAAGCGACGCGGGCGACGAGGCGCGGACACCGGAGCCGCGCGTCGCTGACGGCGAGAGTTCGGCCGAGTCGGAACCATCAGCCGAGTCGGAACCATCAGCCGAGTCGGAACCATCAGCCGAGTCGGAACCATCAGCCGAGTCGGAACCATCTGCCGGAGCGGAACCATCTGCAGGGACGGGAGGCGGGGCCACCGCCGACTCGACGGGGCCGGATGACCTCCCGTCGCTTCCCCCATCGGTGGCCTCCTTCGACTGCTCGACGGCCGACGTGTGTGCGGCCGTCGCCGGCGCGAAGACGCTGTACGAAGTCGAGCGTCACCTCGGACTCGACCGCCCCGAGGTCCGCGACGTTCTGACCGCGCTCGACCTCCTCGACCTCGTCACCGGACGGATGGCCCGGCGCGACCGGTCGGCGGCGAGTCCCGCCGACGTTCGAACACGAGTGCGCGCCGCGCTCGACGGAGATTCCGAGTGAACCGGCCGGACAACCACCGGCCCGACTGGAGGCGGGCGACACGGGGACGCACGCCCGGTTCCAAGAGTCCACAGAGAGCGGGATGCATGCTGTGAGATAGCTCAGAAACCGGAACAGCCGGTCGCTGAGAGCTGACTGCGGCCGTCTCCGACGTGCTTCGACAGGGACGGGTCCGGACGAGTGAGACGGTGCCGTCGCGAACGCGACTGTGGGCCGCCCCGTCCGCGGCGGCCGACGCCGGAAGATACGCCGAACCATCGCGAGAGACGATGAAACATCTTTTTCCATAGTATAATTGAATACTGATATTTTTTGTTGTCCGACCGTGACGTACTCCGCAACTCGGCCGGAAACGCGGTCACCGACGTCAGTGAGTCCGCCCGGGAGACACGTCCAGCCAGACCGGCCAGCGCGTTCGATACCCGGCCGCATGCGGGCCGGAACCCACGAGTCTGCGGTGCGAACGCGACGCGACTCGAACGGCACCGAACGCGACACGGACAGACAGCTCGCGGAGACCGGTACGGCCAACGAGAGCGTCCATCTCTCGTCGCTGTTCCCGGGGTCGTCGCGGAACGTCTCCCGCCCGTCTTCGCCGGTCTCGACGGCCGAGTGGCGGGGTTCTGAGAACGGACTTCCGCATCGGTGACCGCCCGACGACGACGATTCGGGACCCTCCACTCGACGCCGGACGACGACGATTCGGGAGACTCTCGGGCGAGCGCCGATGCGCTACCTCCCATCCGATTCAGGCGGGTCGCCGACCGTCTCTTCGAATGTTTTACTCTTAGATGATATTTTTAGTTTCCTATCATTTTATTAGTATTTTCCAGAACGCGGCTCCCGACCGAGAGCCGTGAGCGTTCCCGGCTCCGCGTCCCGTCGAATCACCCCGAACACGTCAACACGTTTCAGTCGTACTGTGACGTCGGTATTGATGTTAGAACTCACGACGGCGACACTCCCCGCCATCGCGGCGCTCCCGGGTGGGGTCGGACGCCGGGTGCGGTGTGAGGGCTGAGTGGGCGTCAACTGACAGATTTCCCCGTCGACGGCCTCCGTAGTCGCGGTTCGCGGGGTTGACGCACGGACTTGCGGGAGTCTGTGTCGAATCTTTATCTGTGTGGGCGTCTAGCAGGGAGGTATGAACGGCCCGGACACCGCGGACGAAACGAGCTTCTATTTCGACTACGAACTGCAGGTCGATGCGACCCGCGACGCCGTAGCGAAGCTCGCTCGTGAGGTCCTCCAGTACGAGTGGGCCGACTACCTCCGCGCGTCGCCGCCGGCGGGCGCACACGCGTGGCACGCCCTCGATTCGGGGCGACCGTGGGGCCGCGTCACCCCCGCGGCGTGGGAGCGCGGCCGCGACAGCGGCTACGACCTCCACTTCGAGCACTACCCGACGCCGCGCGCCCTCGAGCGCGGGCAGTTCCGGCTCGAACTCCACCTCGAAGACGGCGTCCACGGCGACGCCGACTTCTCCGGTGACTCGCCGTACGCGGCGCTCCGCGACCGACTCGTCGCGGCGCTCGACGAGGCGCGCGACGAGCACGACGACCTCCCGTCCGGCGAGTTCGGCACCGGGCGGACCCTCTGGCGGGTCGACTCCCACTTCCTCGCGGGCGACACCGTCGCCTACTACGAGGCGCTCCGCGAAGCGCTGTCGGCGCACGACCCGTTCGTCGACGCCGTGGCGGCCGTCCTCGAGGGCGAACTGCCCGACTGCGACCCGTTCGAGCGCGACTGACGCGCCGGGGCGACCGCCGACTCGCGGTGCGTGCCGAACCCGGCGAGTGCCAACAGGGACGCGGCGACGCCCGGATTCCGCCCCAGTTGGTCCCCCGGTCGGAGCCGACGGGCCGGGGTGCGTGCGGCCGAATCAGGGGCGCGCCCGGCAGTTCGAAGCCGTCCGGAGAAGAAAGTACACAATCAAGCCATCAGTACCGATATATAGCTACATCTGCGCACAGAGTGTCGGTGACTGCGAAAGAATTATACTATTTGTCGCCTGTCTGTGAAACGATGACAGACGCACTCGAAGTCGCCCCGCACGTGATCACGGAGGGGTCGACTATTCGGCATTCGACGCTGTGTACGGAACAGACAGTGGTGGAGATCGAAGCCGAGACCGTCCGGACGATATACGACGACGAGGAGTTCGTCTACCCGCGCGACCAGCTCGCGCTCGACCTCTCGGTCGGTCGGTTCGAAGTCGTCTCCTAACCCCGCTTCGGGGCGGCGCGGTCGTGGGGACCGTCGGCCGCAACCAGTCGGGCGAGAAAATTATCGGCGCGTTCGACCTCGTGATTTCGTCGAGTCCGAGCGTCGGGACGGTGTACAAGCGCTTCCGCCGCATGGGCGACGTGGCCCTCGACGAGGGTGCCGACGAGGACTCGGACGCGCTGGGCGCTGACATGTCCGAACTCCGCGGCACCGAGCGGCTACAGGACGTCCGCGAATCTGTGTTACGACCGACGAGAAGCGAGACGACTGAACGCGCGAGCCGTCGAGCGGGACGCATCGCGCTTCCGAGGCCGACTCCCCGGCGGCCTACCGCCCGCCCTCTCCGAACTCGCTCGACAGGATACCGGGGAGGTCGGTCAGCCAACTGCCGACCGCGCAGACGACCATCACGCCGACCGTGCCGAGAGCCGCCGCGGGCGCTCACGGGAGACTCGTCGGGACGCGAGGATGGCCAGTCGGCCTCGGTAGTGGTGGTGGGTCTACGGAAGGAACACCGAGGCTCGGTTGGTCCTGACCAGATAGATATCTCTTAGGCGCTTCTAAAAATATATCGGAGCCCACGAATATCAGCCGCGTACAACGTCGAACAAGGGCGTTCGGGTCGTCGAGCGGTCGGTCGGCCGCGGCCGGTCGCCCGCGGCGGCTTGGTGACACGTCGTCCCGGTCGGTGGTCGGCCGCGGCGGTCGGAGAACGGCGATACTGTCCGTTCCGACCGAGGTATTTTTGATTGACACGTCCGATAGCGGAGGTATGGTTCCCCAGTTGTCGTCGGGTATCGCACCGATTCCGAGCATCGAAGGCCGCCCCGTGTACACCGCCTCGGGCGAGCGATTCGGCGAGGCCGTCGACCTCTGTGTCGACCTCGACAACGACCGCGTGACCGCGCTTCTCGTCTCCGTCGAAGACCCACCGGAGGAGTTGGAGGTCGGTCCGCGCGGCGTCCGGGTTCCCTTCGAGTCCGTGCGCGGGATGGCCGACATCGTCGTCTTGGCGGGCGACCCGGCGCTCGGGGGCGCCGACTGACCGCGGCGGCTCCGCGTTCGACCGCCCGCGCCGACGGCGAAAACTCGTCGTCGATGAACAACTGTGTAGATACGTTGATACGAGTGGATAGAGTAGGCGAGTTGTGAGTTTCTACGAGTCGATTCACCAGTTCGTGGGCGAACGCGAGACGCTCCGGTCGGTCAACCACTACGAGGAGATGACGGTGCTCCTGACCGAGACGCGACTCGTCCAGATTCGACACGACGGCGCGCAGGCGACCCCCGAGAAAGTGCGAGAGGTGCGGACGATACAGCTCAACCGGCCCGGCTTCGCCGACTGCTCGGTCGAACTCGAATCGGACCGGACGGTCGTCGGCTTCCGCGACGGCACCGGCGAGACGGTTCGGATGGTCGCGTTGCCCGCCCGCGACTTCGAGTTCGCGGCGACGTTGTCGGCCGTCCTCGGCGATGCGGAAGTCGGCGCACCGTTCGCCGGGGAGTAACCCGAGCGACCGCGGCGGGGACAGCCGCGAGCCCGAGGAGGCGACGCGTCCGACATCGTGACAATCTATTTACGTGATACCGACGAACGGTCGAGTGACGTGGAACACGCCGGTCGCTGTGCCTACGAGCACGTCTTCGACGCCGCCGACGAGAGGGATGCCGACGAGTCGCCGCCGGTGTGGCGGTGTCCGCACCCCGCGAGCGACGGCACCGACCGCTGTCTCTTCCATCGCCCCGTCGAGGAAACGCGGCCCGCGGCCGTTACCGAGGCGCTCCGCGAGGCGGTCGAAGACGACGCGCGGCCCTCGGCGTTCGTCGGCGGGGCGTTCGAGCACATCGACCTCGCGGGGGTAACGCCCGGGTCCGGCGCGTCGCTGGACTTCCGCGGCGCGATGGTGAAAGCGGATATCGACCTCCGCGACGCGACGCTCGACGGCGCGCTCCGCCTCGACCGCGTCTCGGTCGGCGGCGCGGTGTGCATGCAACGTCTCGACGCGCCCGAGGCGGTCAGCTGTCGCCACCTGCAGGCCGGCGACCGCTGGGTTCTCTGCGAGGCGCGCTTCGGCGCGCGCTTCGACGCGACCGGCTTCAGCGCCGAGACGGTCGTGGCGACGGCGGCGCGCTTCGAGGGCGGGGCGACGTTCAGGAAGGGCGTCGTCGACGCCGACGTCTCCGTCGCGGAGGCGTACTTCGGCGGGCCGGCGTGGTTCTCCCACACCCGACTGGACGGCCGCCTCGACCTCGGGAGCGCCACGTGCGACCATCGGCTCTCGCTGGCGCACTGTCGCGTCCGCGGGGACGTCGTCGCCGCGGCGGCGACCGTCGACGACGGCCTCTCGCTCGAACACCTGACGGTCGACGGCGCACTCGACGCGACCCGACTCACGGTCGACGGCGGTATCGACGCGACGACCGCCGCCTTCGGCGACCGGGTCGACTGCACGGGACTCACCGCTCGCGGCGGGACCGTCGACTTCACCCACAGCGCGTTCGATGGGCCGGTCTACTTCGACAACGCCTCGGTCGAGGGCCGGGCGCTCTGCTTTCGGAGCGCGCGGTTCGAGTCGGGGCCGGCGTCGTTCGTCCGCGCGACCGTCGACGGGGGGCTCGACCTCTCCGATGTGGTCTGTTCGGCCGAGTCGCCCGTCCGGTTGGTCGAAGCCGCCGTCGAGGAAAGCGTCGTCTGCGACCACGCGCGCTTCGGCGACGAACTGTTCTGCTCTGGCGTCCGCGTCGCCCGCGACGTGGACCTCTCGGACTGCACCGTCGGAACGCTCACCTTCGGCGTCGAAATCGGCGGGCGACTGGATTTCGCGTACGCCCACGTGACGGACGCCGCGGCGTTCGGCGACACCGTCGTCCACGGGCCCGCTCGGTTCACCAGCGCGCGGTTCGACGCGGACCCCGCGCTCACCGAGGCGACCCTCGACGACACGGTCGCGGCCTACGATGTGACCGTCGAGCGCGCCGGCGGACCGTGACGTGAGTCGGGCGGGGTCGGGTCGGGTCGGGTTGGGTTGGGTCGGGTTGAACGCCCGGCCGCAGTCCGACCCGAGTCCGGCGAACATTATATATCGCGCGGGAGAATGGTCTCAGGTATGTCGAGTGACGGGCAGAACACCCTCATCGCCCTCTACCGACGGTACGTCGACGCCGACCCCGACGAGACGACCGTCTACGCGGGCTTCGCGCTGTTCTTTACGGCTATCGGACTGCTCGCCGTCGCGCTCGCGGCGGTGGTGTGGAGCGGCGGCATCCCGCCCGAGAACATCTTCAAGTACGAACTCCGCGAGGTCGCGGGCGTCACCGGCGCGCTCGGGATTCCCCTCCTCCTCGCCTCCGTCGTGGTCTTGCTACCCTCGCAGTACCGGTTTCCGAAGCTCCTCGCGGGCGCGGGACTGGTCGTCTGTGCGGTCGCCGTCGTCCAGTTCGTCGGCGCGTACCCCCACAACTGGAACGTCGCCGCGAGCGCCGACCGGAGCGGCCGCATCGTCGGTATCTACTCGCTCGGCGCGGTGGCGGTCGTCGCCGCGAGCGGCACGTCGCTCGTCGGCTTCCAACTCGCCCGCGCGAGGACGAGCGGCCCCGCCGCGGACGCGAGCGACGCGGAGTCCAACACGGGCGACGGGGAAGACGAGGAAGCCGTCGCCGCGCAGGTCCGCCGCGACATGGACGATGCGCTGTCGGACAGCGAACTGTCGTGGGGCGGCGTCCGCAAGACCGAGACCACCCGCTTGAAGCTCGACACCTCCACCGTCGACGACGTGGACCGCGCGGGCTTCGAGAACGCGAAGGCGACCGAGACGCGCGGCGGGGGCGTCGACGACGCGGTCGCCGGCCTGCAGGGGCTCCGCGGCGGGAAGACGGATACGGCAGTCGGCGACAGCACGGACGACCAGACCGCCGCGCTGGCCGAGTTACGGAAGCGACAGCAGGCCGAGGCCGAACGCGAGGACACCGAAGGACTGGTCGACCGGATTCGCGGACTGTTCTCCTGAGCCGTCGCGGGCCGTCGGTCGGGAAGTGATACGGGGTCTGTTGGCGAGTGACTCGGTATCGGTTCGGCGTCGGTCCATCGGCCGAACCGAATCGCAAAAGCGCATACAGATTTATGCGACAGCCCTGCGACGCGTGAGGTATGGCGAAAGGCCTTGACGTAGGTACCATGAACATCCTGTCCGCGAGTCAGGATGGAAGTGAGACCGTATTTGTCCAGCAACGAAACTCGTTCGTCGAAATCGACTACAGCGACATGGCGGAGCAGATGCTCTCGCGGAGCGACGTGCTCCACATCCGCAAGGACGACAAAGTGTACGTCGTCGGCGACGACGCGCTCAACTTCGCCAACATCTTCGGCAAGGAGACGCGCCGACCGATGCAACACGGCATCCTCTCGTCCGAGGAGTCCTCCGCGATTCCGATGATCAAGCTCATCATCGAGCAGGTCGTCGGCTCGCCCTCCCGACCGAACGAGCGCCTGTTTTATTCGAGTCCCGCGGACCCCATCGACTCCGACCTCTCGACGCTGTATCACGACAAGACGCTCGAATCGATGCTCGGCGACATGGGCTACGACCCCGAACCCATCAACGAGGGGATGGCGGTCATCTACAGCGAGCTCGCCGACAACAACTTCACCGGCCTCGGCGTCTCCTTCGGCGCGGGCATGACGAACATCTGTCTGGCGTACTACGCGGTGCCGGTCATGCAGTTCTCCATCGCCCGCGGCGGCGACTGGATCGACCAGCAGACCGCACAGGCCACCGGCACGGCCGTCGACAAGGTCACGTCCATCAAGGAAGACGACTTCCAGCTCGACTTCCGCACCGACGTCGGCGGCGTCGAGGGCGCGCTGTCGATTTACTACGAGAACCTCCTCGACTACGTCATCGAGAACATCGAACGCGAGGTCGACGAGGAAGACATCGAAGAGGGCCTCGACGTGCCCGTCGTCGTCACCGGCGGCACCTCCAGCCCCGAGGGCTTCGAGGAACTGTTCGAACACCACCTCGAAGACTCGACGATTCCGTTCTCGGTCAACGAGGTTCGGAGCATCGACCGCCCCCTGTACAGCGTCGCCCGCGGCTCGCTCGTCGCCGCCCGCTCCGAAGAGGAGTCCAACGGGAGCGCCTCCGAGCCCGAACCGGAAGCCGAAGCCGCGCCGGACTCGAACTGAGCGCCGACCCGAGCTGACGCATCCGACCGGACAGTACGTCACGACCGGGGTCGACGCGCCGCCGGCGACGCGCGAGCGCGCGTCACTCGTCGCCCGCGCGGTCCCCGCGGTCGCCGTCCTCCCCGTTTGTCAGTTGCGAGTCGGTGGACTCGCGGTCGGTGGCTTCGTCGTCATCGGCATCGACCACGTCTTCAGTCGCGTCGCCGCTCTCGTCTTCTGCGCCGGCCTCGTCGCGCTCGGCTTCGGTCTCGCCGTCGCCGTCGGTCGACTTGCCGCTATCGGCTCCGCCAGCACCGCCCGCGTCCGCGTCCCAGTCCCCGTCCCCCTCACGCGCCTCGCGGACCGCTCGCTCGCGGAAGCGGGCTATCGCGTCGTCCCACGACTCTCGGCTCGGCGCGTCGCGCTCGTGGACCGTCTCGACGCCGACGAAGCCGCACCGCTCGCAGTAGCGCGCCGCGCGGCCGTCGAGAGAGAGCGTCGAGAGGGGCTGTGAACACCGCGGGCAGGTCATGGCGTCTGCGGATGGTTCTCGCGCGGGTCGTATAGAACTACCCCGTCGGCGGCGCGTCCGAGTCAGGCTGTGGCAGTATGCTAACAGAAGATTCACCACTGATGACGTGTCAAAGAGGGACGATGAAGGTCCTCTGTTTCGGTGTGGGGCAAGCGGGTGGAAACGTCCTCGACGCCCTCCTCCGGTACGAACAGCGCACGAACGCCGACTACGTCGTCGACGCGGTCGCGTACAACACCGCGTCGGCCGACCTCCGCGGCCTCGACCTCGTTCCCGAGGAGAACCGCATCCTCTTCGGCGCGGACGAGGTGAGCGGTCACGGCGTCGGCGCGGACAACGAACTCGCCGCGGAACTCGCCGAGCGCGACAGCCGACAGCTCTTGCGGGGCACCGACGGCGCGCCGACCTCCACGGCCGACGCCTTTCTCATCTTCGCGGGCCTCGGCGGCGGGACGGGGAGCGGCGCGGCCCCCGTGCTCGCAAAGCACCTCAACCGCGTCTACGAACAGCCCATCTACGGCGTCGGCGTCCTCCCCGCCGCCGACGAGGGCGCGCTGTACTCGCGCAACGCCGCGCGGTCGCTCAAGGCGTTCGTGGACGTGACCGACCACGTGTTCGCGTTCGACAACGGCGCGTGGGCCGAAAGCGGCGAGGACGTCGCGGCGGCCCACGAGTCGATGAACGAGGAACTCGTGCGCCGCCTCGGCATCCTCTTCGCCTCGGGCGAGGTGGGCGAGTCGGAGAGGGTCGGCGAGAGCGTCGTCGACTCCTCGGAGGTCATCAACACCCTCCGCGGCGGCGGCATCTCGACTATCGGCTACGCGGCGAGCGAACTCCCCGAGAGCGACGGCGGCGGCGGCTTCAGCATCTCGGGACTCTTGGGCGGAGGGTCGTCGTCGTCGGACGACGTCGACTCCATCAACCGCATCACGACCCAGACGCGGAAGGCGGTGCTCGGGCGACTCACGCTCCCGTGCGACGTCGACTCCGCCTCCCGCGGACTGGTCGTCGTCAGCGGCCCGCCCGAGTGGCTCAACCGGAAGGCCATCGAGCGGAGTCGGACGTGGGTCGAAGAACAGACCGGGAGCATGGAGGTCCGCGGCGGCGACTACCCGCTTCCGGAGTCGAACCACGTCGGCGTGCTCGTCCTCCTCGGCGACGTGTCGAGGAGCGACCGCGTGGCCGAGATTCGGTCGACCGCCGTCGAGGCCGAGCAGGACCGCCGCGAACGGGAGGTGGGCGACGCCGCCGCCAGCGAAGACAAAACGGAGGCCGTCGTCGACGACCGCCTCGACTCCCTGTTCTGAACCGACGACCGACGACCAATCGACGACACCGGCGGTCAGTCCAGCGTTCTCCCGCCGGCCTCGACCACCGTCGGCGTCCGGAATGGTCTCGGGTCGGAGAAAGTGTCAAATACTCCCTCGCCGAACAGTCGGACGCGTGTCCGAGACTAGCATAGCGGCGACGCCGCGCATCCTCGCCTACGGTCCGCCACCGGCGGGTCCGATAGCGACAGAGCGCGACGTAGACGTCGAGTTCGTGAGGTCGAGTCGGGAGTTGTTCGAGCGATTGACCGAGGGGCCGGTGCATCTCGTCGTCTGCCTCCACGCCCCGCCGACGTTCGACGGCGTCGAGGCGGTCAAAGGGATTCGCCGGTTCGACGCGACGGTTCCGGTGGTACTGGCGTCGCGGGTCCGCAACACGATGCTCAACCTGCAGGCGATACAGTCGCAGGTCACCTGGAGCGTCGGTCTCGAGGGCGACGTGCCCGTCGAAGAGGCGCTGTCGGAGCTCGTCGTCGATGCGAGCGAGTGGGTGGCGCGGCAGGCAGAGTAGCGAAACCACGTCCGTCGAGCCCCGCCCGAAGTCGAACCGCGGTCAGTCGTCGGTCGTCCGGGAGGTCGCGAGCGCATTCCTACAACAGTTCTTCGGCGCGGTCGCTGTGGGTTGTGGCCCGGACGAAGGCGTCTTCGGTACGACGAGGAGACGAACGTTCCGCCATGGCGTGTGCTACGATACCGACGAGCATAGTCGTTTCAGTAACTGTAATAGCGTTATAACCGTTACACCACTGCCGGGTTGTTCGATAGGCTGACAATCAGAATCATTTATATATTCGAAGCCATTGTGTTCAACTGGATGCATCACCGTACAGAGTAACCCCTCGGACGCATCCACCTGACCGAACTCATCCCCCTTCCCCCCCCCCTTCCCCATTAGGTTCGGTCACCCTTCACGGGGCGCGCTAACGATTTACTAGCGACTGTCGTATCGACACCCATCGGAAGAGCCGACGGTCGAGCGAGCACGACCGCCTCGAATCTCGACCCCCATCATAGTGCTGACTATGCAATATTGTGTGAGAATGAAAGATCTCTGATCTTTCAATATACAGTTTTATTTTCTGATAAATACCTCTTTTTGTTGGATTTCTACAGTATATTGGCAAATATATCTACTATTCTATCTTACTATTATCTTATTTTACCCATTTTTAATATAATTTAATACTAGTTAATTGGAAATACATGAGTATAATGTCTATAATACGCACAACTACTATTAGGAAGACGTTCGGTTCGAAAACAGACCATCAGTCGGTACCGCGGACGCCTCGCTACTTGCCGAATCTGATGCCGTCTTCGACCAATCGGAGGTTCCGCTCTCGGTCGATATGCGGTTTCAGCCATTCGTACTCCTCGATTTGGAGGATGAGGTCTCCCTGGAGGTTCCGCCACGCGATGGCGTAGATGGGCGACTGCCCCCACGCGCGGAGTTCGGGGATGAACTCGTCGTAGCGCTCGTAGTGGTCTTCGAGGCGTTCGAGCGCGTCGACGACGTAGCCGGCGGCCTCGGACTCCGTGTCGGCGCCCTCGATGGCGCGGTTCAGCCGCGTTTCGAGCCCCTCGACGGCGCGTTGCATGTCCTGTGCCGCCGTGTCGTCCGCCTCTGGAAGCGAGTCGATGATGGGTTTCGGAACGCCGAGCGAGAGTGGTTCGACAGCCATGTCTCGAACTGGGCGGCAGGGCGGCAAAAAGGCGGCGACGGCCGCACCACGCCGCGGGCGGTTGCCGACACCGCAGACGCCGCCGGGAGCGCGGGACCGAGCGGCGTCGCCACTCCTCGCGAGAAACAGCGCACCGGGGTGCCTCCGAAGGCCGTCCCGACCTCCGGTTGCGGCGCGTCGTTCTCTGTTAGGCGTCCGTCTCGTCGGTCCGCGCGCTGAGTTCGGAGTCGACGAGAGCGTCGAAGTCGACGCCGTCGGCTCGGTACTGGTCGCGGTTGTCGAGGACGACCAGCCCCTTGTCCGTAATCTCGTACAGCCCGGAGTTCGGCGCGGGCCCGACTCGCGCCAACAGGCCGTAGTCCGCGAGAATCGGCAGTCGCGTGTTGATGTACGAACGGTTCTTATCGAGGATATACGAGAGATTTACGGCGGTGTTCCGCCTCCTATCCGCAAGTGCCTCGAGGATGTCGAAGTCAGTTGGGACGGCCAACTTCATACACGGTTGTTCGTAGCCGCTGTTAAATAAACAACTTATGTGAGAGGGCGTCCGGTCGGAGTCGCGCGGCGAGGACAACGGCGCGGCGGCCTCGGTCGGGTTACCGGTGTTCGAGCGCGTCGCGCGCGAGGCGCAAATCCTCGAGAATCCGCGCGTGTCGGTCGATTGCATCGTCGATGTGTTGGGCCGTCGCCGCCGTGTCGAGACCGGCGTCCCCGTGGTACTGCACCCGCAACAGATGCGATTCCAAGGCGCGCGAGGTCGAATCGCTCGCCGCCAACAGCGCTTTCGTAATCGTCCAGTCTACCGCTCCCTCGTCGGGAAGGTCGTCGAACTCCGTTCGCCCCTCGTGTCGTTCTACCATCATTGCCAACGTTGGGCCGGGATGCTACTTAAAGTTATAGTGACATGATATTTCCGCCATAATCGGGTTCATAGAAAACCCGATATAATCCCCATTTAGCGGCGTTCAAAGACTGATTAACCACCGCAATACGAATCGTCAGACAGATGTTATGTTGAGAGTATCCGCGGCGTGTCGGGCGGTTTTCGGGTCGAGTCGGAGACCCCTCTCCGAACCGGGGTCGACTTACCGCTCTTCGACGTGGCGGATTTCGACGCCGACGCCGCGCGTGGACTCGACCAGTTCGCGCCCGCCCATCTCCGCGCGCCCGATGGCGAACGCCTTCGGTCCCTCGACGACGACTTCGTCGCCCGGGCGGATGTCCGAATCGGCGTCGACGACGCCCGGCGCGAGCACCGAGCCGTGCGGGACGAACCCGTCGATTTCGACCGTTTTCGTCGGCGCGTCGCTGTCGCGCCACACCGTCGCGCCTTCGAGCGTGAAGGAGAGCACGCCGTACTGCGGGACCATCGTCGCCAACTGCACGCCCGCGTCGTTCCACACCTGTAGCTTGGGGAACCGACTCGTCATCTCCAACTCCACGTCCGCAAAGAGCGCGTCGCCCGCGTCCGGGCCGAGTTGGTAGTCGGCGATGGCCTTCACGACGTTGTGCTCGCGCTCCTCGCGGGTGAACTTGGGTTCGCCGTCGAGCGTCCGCATGAGGTTCCCGATGGACTCCGTCGTCGTCGGGTGTTCGGAGACGGTGAACTCCACGTCGAGGCCGAGGTCGTCCGCGACGCGCTCGACGATGTCCGTGTACGCGCCCGGCGGGACGTGCGCGATGATTCGCGGGTAGTCGTTGCGCTCCAGGTAGCGCCGGAGCACCGCGGCGACGAACGACTTCTCGTCTTCCGACCAGTCGCCCGTGACGACCGAGTCGTAGTGCTGGGCGGGGTAGGTGAGTTCGAGCTCCTGCGGGACGACGCCGATTGGCGAAGTCATCGACACCATGTGCGCGCGGTACTGGACGGCCTCCTGAAACTGCCGGTGGCTCTGTGACTCGCTGTAGGGTTTTTTCGCCGAGCACGGCAGGAGCACGAGCGGGTTGTCGAAGCGGTTCCGATAGCGCTTGGTCACGCGGTCGGCGAACCGCTGAATCTCCACGCGGTCGATGGACTCCTCGGAGGCCGCGGTGAGTTCCGAGTCGCGGATGACGGGGACCCGCTGTTCCATGAAGCTGTACTGCTGGTCGAACCGCCGGAACAGGGCGGTCAGCCACTGGTCGTGGCGGGCCTGCCCCTCTACGTAGTCGCGGAGCCGACCGTCGCGGACGCGGCGTCGGACCCGCGCGAGTTCGGCGCGCAGGGCGTTGGCGTTGTGGTCGGCGGCGTCGGCGCGGGTGAACTCCGAGGCGGGCGTCCGGCAGGCCTCACAGGCGCAGGGGAGTTCGTCGAGGTCTTCGAGGAAGTACTCGCCGTCGCTGGTGAGGTAAAAGCCCTCCAGTCCGCGGGCGCGAGCGAGCGTCTCGTCGACGAGGTCGACACCCGCGAAGACGAGAAGCGAGACGTTCCGGGGCGTGGCGACGCCCGAGAGCATCAGCGCCGTGTCGGCGGGGAGGTTCTCTTTCGCCTCGATAACGTTGTCTCGGAAGGCGCGAGCGTGGCCGACGAAGCCCTGCGCGTCGGAGAGGATGTAGGCGTCAGCGCCGTAATCGTCGGCCGTGTCGGCGGTGACGACGGCGGCCGACGGGAACTCCACGGCGGGGTAGTCCACGGCGAACGACTCGCGCACCTCGTCGGCGCTCCCCGCGGGAAGCGAGCGGTGGGGAAGCACGGTCAGCGCGTCGTCGGAGCCGTCGGGAAGCTCGCGCTCGGCCGCCCAGAGACTGCCGGCGTCCGCGAGCACGTCGTCCGCGACCGCCGGCGTCGTCACCGAGTCGGAGAGCCGCAACTCCCCGATTCGGGCGGCGCCGTCGCGGGCGTGAACCTCGAAGTAATCGGTCATACCCGATTTCGGCCCCCGATAGGCAATTAACTTGTCTTCTGCGGGCGCGGCCGGCGACCGGGACCGACCGCTCGGCCTACACGACTTAGCCCCCCGCCCCCGAAGGGACGGTATGGACGCCTCCGACCCCACCGGCCCGTGGTCACGTGCCCGCGTCGACGACTTCCTCGCCGACGCGGCCGTCCCGGTTCGGCTCTCGTGTCGTACCCCGGCGGACGACCTCTGGATGCTCTCTTTGTGGTACGAGTGGGACTCCGAAGCGGCCGAACTCCGGTGTGCCACCGCGGCCGACGCCGACGTGGTGCGATTCCTCCGCGCCCGCGACGACGTGGCGTTCGAAATCTCGACGAACGACCCGCCGTACCGGGGCGTCCGCGGGCGGGGGACCGCCACCGTCGAACCCGACGCGGAGAAGGCGGTGCTTCGACGGCTCATCACGCGCTATCTCGGCGACACCGACTCGGAACTGGCGAAGCGATTGCTCTCGCCCGAGCGCGACGAGGTCCTGATTCGGATTCGTCCCGAGCGAGTACACACGTGGGACTACGCGGCGCGGATGAAACAGTCGAAATAACCCCAACGCGGGGCGCGTGCCGCGCGGGGGTGGCTTTTGACCCGCGCGGCGTACGAAAAAGGGTGCCTCTGTGTGGTGGTGGGCCGGTGCGTCGTCAGCAGGGGGTTACCGACGCCGGGCGGCGACGAGCGCCGCCGCGACGAGCGCGACGAGGGCCACGACGAGACCGAAGCCGGGCGCATCGGTGGACGACTCGGTCGTCGTCTCCATCGACTCGCCTGCCATCTCGGTCGTGGGTTCGTCGGTCATCGTCTCGCTCGACTCGTCGGTCATCGAGTCGGTCGGTTCGTCGGTCATCGTCTCGGTCATCGTGCCTTCGACCGTGTAGTCGGCCGTGGTGACGACCGCGCCGCCGGCGGCCACGTAGGGACCGTCGTTCGCGCCCTCACTGGTCACGAAGTCGTAGGCCTCGTTGCCGTTGGTGTCCATGTGCGCCATCGGGACGATGGTGCCGGACTCCTCGAACGGCGCGTCGAGGCTGATTTCGACGTTCTCGTGGGTGCCGGGTTCGAGGTACGCGGAGGTGCCGCGGACGCTCTCGAACACCGCGCCTTCCGTGACCGTCGCGTCGTGGACCGTCACGAAGCCGCCGTCGTGGAGCGTGACGGAGTCGACGGTGACGGTCGTGCCGTCGCCGGACTGGTCCATCGCGGTCACGACCGCGTTGACCGAGGTGTGGGCGCTGGCGACGACCGCGCCGCCGTCAGCCGTGAAGGGACCGTCGGCCTCGCCCTCGCTGGTCACGAAGTCGTAGGCCTCGTTGTCGTTGGTGTCCATGTGCGCCATGGGGGTGAGCACCTGCGAGGAGCGAATCGGCTCGTCGAGGGTGACTTCGACGTTCTCGTGGACGCCGGCCGGGAGGTACATCGAGGTGCCGACCACGCTGTCGAACACCGCGCCGCCCGACAGCGACGGGTCGTGAACCGTCACGAAGCCGCCCTGCGAGAGTTCGACTCGGTCGACCACGACGGTCGCGCCGTCCGAGGTTTTCGTCGTGTAGTCGACGCTGGCGGAGACGGTCGCGTTGCCGCTGTCGACGACGGCGCTCCCGTCGGCCGTGTACGGGCCGTCAGCCTCGCCTTCCGACTCGGGGAAGGTGTAGGTCTCGTTGCCGTCGGTGTCCATGTGCGCCATCGGGACGACGGTGGTCGTCTCGTTCAGCGGCGAATCGAGCGCGACCCGAACGTCGCGGTGCAGACCGGGGTCGAGGTACGCGGAAGTGCCGCGGATGCTCTCGAACACCGCGCCCTCGGTGACCGTCGCGTCGTGAACCGTCACGAAGCCGCCGTCGGGCAGGTACGCCGAGTCGACGACGACGGAGTAGCCGCCGGTGGCCTGCGCGGTGTAGTTCACGCTCGCGGTGTCGGAAGGCGTGGCCATCGCGGTGTCGACGACGGCGCTCCCGTCAGCCGTGTACGGGCCGTCGGTCTCCCCCTCGGACTCGGGGAAGGTGTAGGTTTCGTCGCCGTCGGTGTCCATGTGCGCCATCGGGACGAGCGTCGTGTTCTCGGTCACGGGCGCGTCCAGCTCGACGCGGACGTTCTCGTGGACGCCGGCCGAGAGGTACGCGGAGGTGCCGCGGATGCTCTCGAACACCGCGCCCTCGGTGACCGTCGCGTCGTGAACCGTCACGAAGCCGCCCTGCGAGAGTTCAACGCGGTCGACCACGACCGAGTCGCCGGTCGTGGGCTGGTCGGACATCGAAACGGTCGCGCTCGCGTCGACCGTCGCGGTGTCGACGACAGCGCTCCCGTCGGCCGTGTACGGGCCGTCGGCCTCGCCGTTAGCCGCGACGAACGAGTAGACGCGGTCGCCATCGGTGTCCATGTGGGGCATGGCGACGAACGTGCCGGACTCGTCGACGGGTTCGTCGAGGTGGACGGTCACGTTCTCGTGGGTGCCGGCGTCGAGGTACGCCGACGAGCCGACGACGCTCCCGAGGACGTTCCCGTCCGTGACGGAGGCGTCGTGAATCGTCACGAAGCCGCCGTCGGGGAGCGTGACGGAGTCGACCGTCACGGTCGTCCCGCCCGTCGCTTGGTTATCGAAGGAGACGGACGCGGTCTCCTGTTGTGCCGCTGCGGCCGCCGGGATGCCCCCGACGACCACGACGAGTGTCATCAACACTGCGAGTGTGCGTCGCATGTCTCAGAGGGGGACGAGTATTTAAAAGAAGATTTTCCGAACTGTCACCCAAATCTCTCCCCGATGTGTCCCCAGTCGCCCGATTTCGGCGGCCAGAAGCCTTATCCGGTGGTCGGAGAGCGACCCAATCGTTCGGGAAAACGCGCCGACTAACGGGCGGTGTGTCGAGGCGGGTCGAAGCCAAGTTGGAGCGGGGTGAGACAGGGTCGAGCGCCCGACCCGGGACTCGAAGGCGGCGAATCGGGCCCGATGAGACGAGGTTAAATACCGCTCGTCCACCAACTACCGCTATCGGATGTCCTACACCTACACGGGCGACGCGCACCTCGGGCTCGCGGCGTCCTACCGCGCCGACGACGACCCCTTCCCCACGGACACGTCGCTTTCGTTCCCGCGCCGTGACCACCTGCGAGAGGACGTGGACCTCATCAAGCGCCTCCTGTTCCCGCGGTGTTGGAACGCGGGGCCGTGGGTCGCAGACGAGGGGATACTCCGCGACGCCGTCGCCAACTTCGGCGCGCTCTGCTACTCGGGTATCGACCCCTACACGGACGAGGACCCCGCGCCAATCGTGGACGAGGTCGTCAGGCGACTCCCCGATATCCGCGAGACGCTGAAGAAAGACGTCGAGGCGGCGTACAAGGGCGACCCCGCCGCGCGCGGCTACCTCGAAATCATCAGGTCGTACCCCGGCGTGCAGGCGATTGTCGTCCACCGCGTCGCCCACGCCTTCTACGAGGCCGGCGCGCTCGCGTACGCCCGCGAACTGGCCGAGTACGCGAAAATGGAGTCGGGCATCGACATCCATCCCGGCGCGACCATCGGCGACTACTTCTTCATCGACCACGGCACCGGCGTCGTCATCGGCGAGACGACGACCATCGGCGAGTGGGCGCGCATCTATCAGGACGTGACCCTCGGCGCGCTCCACTTCGAGGAGGACGAAGACGACGAACACTCGCTCAAGAAGGGGTACAAGCGTCACCCCGACATCGGCGACAGCGTCGTCATCGGCGCGGGGACCAAGGTGCTCGGCGCGGTCTCCGTCGGCGACCACGTGAGCATCGGCGCGAACTCGTGGGTCACCGAAGACGTGCCGGACCACACG
>ENA-ORDC01000993-ORDC01000993.1-marine-metagenome-genome-assembly--contig:-NODE-993-length-23386-cov-3.899695_pt1 | contig 23386 bp, 27 predicted proteins | sample MGYA00237783_ERZ508515 | MGnify/ENA primary metagenome ERZ508515 (study PRJEB26186, sample SAMN06268792) | marine metagenome | isolation source: Eden Landing Ponds, San Francisco, CA, USA | place... | reverse complement strand
GGCGATCTGGTTGCCCATCGTTCCGGTCGGCACGTAGAGTGCGGCTTCCTTGCCGACGACCTCGGCGGCGCGGCGTTCGAGTTCGTTCACGGTCGGGTCCTCGCCGTAGACGTCGTCGCCGACGTCCGCGTCCGCCGCGGCCGCCCGCATCGCGTCCCCGGGCCTGGTCACGGTGTCGCTTCGCAGGTCAATCACGAGCGGACGTCGGTGCTCGAACGCCAAAAGTTGGTGCGTCCCGGCAGCCTGCATCGTTGCGGGGCCAGCGGCGTTCCGAAACTGCCTTCCGGGCGTTCCCGCGAAGCCTTCCGTATGGACTCCCGCGTTCAGCGGCACGCTGAAATCATTGTCGACCGAGCCATCGACCTCCAGCCCGAGGAGAACGTCGTGGTGAGCATGCCACCGGCCGCCGAAGACCTCCGCGTCGCTCTCTACGAGGAGATCGGCAAGGTCGGCGCGAACCCCGTAATGCTCGCGCGCGGCGACCGCGGCAAGCGCGCCGCCGAGACCGCCATCGACGAGTTGGCGGCCATCGGCGAGCGGACCGACGCGACCGTCGAGCGCGTCGCTGAACTCGACGACCGAATCGACGACATCACCGGCATCGCGACCAAAATCTCCGATATCGCGGAGCAGACGAACATCCTCGCGCTCAACGCCTCCATCGAAGCCGCCCGCGCCGGCGACGCGGGCGCGGGCTTCGCCGTCGTCGCCGACGAGGTGAAGGCGCTCGCCGAGGAGACGCAGACCGCGACCGCCGACATCGAATCGACCATCGAGACGGTTCGCGCGGAGTCGGCCGCGACGGTCGACGACATCACCGACACGAGCGACCGCCTCGACGAGGGGAGCGAGACGATTCAGGACGCGCTGTCGGCACTCGACGGCGTCGTCTCCGACCTCGAGGAGACGAACGGAAGCCTCCACGAGATTTCCGACGCCACGGACTCGCAGGCGGCGACCTCCCAAGAGGTCGTGAGTCAGGCCGACGGCGTCGGCGAGATAAGCGACGAGACCGCGGCGCTCGCGGTCGACGCCGCGGGGTCGGCCCGTCGGCAGACGGTGTCGCTCTCGGAGGCGGTGGCGAAGATTGGCGCGCTTTCCGACCAAGCCGACCACCTTCAAGAGTCCATCGACGACTACCGCCTCCACGGCGAGGCGAGCGAGTCGCGCCAGACCGTCGTTCAGTTCTGGCACGGCATGTCCGGCGACAAGGCCGAGGTTCTGGAGTCGCTCGTCGACGAGTTCAACGCCGACCACGACGGCGTCCGCGTCGACACCGCGTCGAAGGGGAGCTACCGCGGCACGTTCGACGCGACGCTCGCCGCGGCCCGGTCGGGGACGCCGCCGACCATCGCACAACTGTACGAGGTCGGCACCCAGCGCGCCCTCGACAGCGGGGCGTTCACCCCGGTCGAGTCGGTGCTCCCCGACGGGGCGTCCGCGGGCGAACTCGTTCCCGAAATCGCCAACTACTACCGCCACGACGGCGCGCTCTGGTCGATGCCGTTCAACGCCTCCAACCCCGTGTTGTACTACAACGCCGACGCGTTCGAGCGAGCTGAACTCGACCCCGACGACCCCCCGGGGACGTTCGACGAGGTCACTTCGGCCGCGGCGACGCTGAAGGCGAGCGGGAACGTCGACTACGGCGCGACGTGGGCGAACTACAGCTGGTTCGTCGAGCAGTGGTTCGCCGCCGCCGGCGAGTGCCTCTTCGACGCCGACAACGGGCGGAGCGGCACCGCCCGCACCTCGCACCTCGACGGCCCGGTCGGAACGCGGGTGTTCGAGTGGTGGCGCGACCTCGAACGCAACGACCTGCTGTACGACCCCGGCGTCGAGGCCCGCCGGGACGCGCGCGAGGCGTTCCTCGACGGCCGCGCCGCGATGCTCGTGGACTCCAGTTCGAGCGCCGCGTCGGTCGTTCGCGGGGCCGCAGACCGCGGGTTCACCGCCGAGGTCGGCCGGTACCCCGCCCCCGAGTCGTCGCGCGAGGGCGTGGTCGTCGGCGGTGCGTCGCTGTGGGTTGCAGACGGCGTCGCATCCCGGAAACGGGCCGCCGCGGGCGAGTTCATCGCGTGGCTCACCCGGCCCGAACAACAGCGTCGCTGGCACCGCCGGACGGGCTACTTCCCGGTCCACCGCCGGACGCGGGACCTCCTCCGCGACGACGGCTGGTTCGACGAGCACCCCGGCTTCGCGGTCGCGTTCGACCAACTGGCCGAGACCGACGACACGCCGGCCACCCGCGGCGCTCGCGTCGGCCCCTTCACGACCGTCAGGACCATCGTGTCGGAGGGGCTGTCCGAACTGTTCGACGGCCGCGACCTCGACGCCGTGTTGGCGACGATGGACGAACAGGTGTCGGCCCGCCTGTCGGAGTACGAGAACGCGACGGACCGCTAACTCGGCGAGGTCGGGACGGGCTCGACCGCGTCAGTGCCGCCCGAACCCGACCGACCCGCCCCTCAGCGCCCCCGGTGATTCTTTCGCCATCGAGCCCTAACTTCGGGCGATGCGGCAGTCCCGTCGCTCGCGTTTCGGGGACCTGATTCGCGCCGCCAGTCCCAGCGACCGCCGCCGGTTCCTCGCCGACCTCTGGGCCGCCCGCGGATGGGCGACGACCGTCGAAAGTCACCTCGTCGTCGCTCGCAGAGGCGACCGAACCGACCGACTCGCGGTGGTCTCGCGCTCGCGGTTCCGCCCGTCGCCGTCGGTTCCGGCCGAGGCGACGGTCGTCGTCGCGCTCGGCGACCCCGCGCGAACCCGGCGCGCGGCCCCCAACGACGCTCGGATTCTCTCGGTCGACGACCTGTACGACCTCGTCCGGTACGGTCTCCCGGAGGGCCGCGGCGACGACCTCGTCGCCGACCACTTCGGCGTCCGACTCGCCGACCTACCGGGTGGCGACGGCGGTGCCGGCGGCGCTGACGACTCGGGCGGGGCGTTCGCGTCGCTCCGTCGGCGGCTTTCCTCGCTCTCGTCGCTTCCGGTCGCGCCGCTTGTCTTCGTCGCCCTTCTCGTCGCGGCGGTCGTCGTGACCGCCGGTCCGGGTGGCGTGCCGGTGCTCGGCGAGGCGTTCGGCGGCCAGCAACCACCGTCCTCGACGCCGGCCGCGACGACGACCTCCGAGCCGATGCCGACTCCCGAATCGCGGGCGGTCGCCCCCGGCGTGAGCACCGCGGGCGTCGAGAACGCGACGCGCCTCGCGGCGGCCCACCGCCGGGCCGCGGCGAACCGGTCGTACCGCTGGACGCTCGGCTACCGCGAGTCCATCGCCGGCGACGAGACGGGCCGCGAGGTGGAGGTCGTCCGCGTCGAGGCCCCGAACGTCTACGTCTCCGAGGTGGGTCGCGCCGGACAACTCAGGGCGTTCCCGCGCCCGACCGCCTCGGAGGACTCCTACGCGGACGGGACCACGCGCTACGCCCGCCGCCCCGCCGAACCGGACGGTGTCGCCGCCCGCGTCCTCGACGCCGACGTGCGCGACGGACCGGGACGGCAGGCCTCGCGCGCCGCCCGCTACCTCGAGTGGTACCTCTCGGCAGACGAGACGAGTGTGACGCGCGTGGAGCGTGCGGCGAACGCGGCCGCCGAACCTGAACCCGAACTCGGACCCGCGCTGTACCGAATCGAGGGCCGCGGCACCGACTTCCCGCGGTCGCGCGGCTATCGGGTCCAAGCGGTCGTCGAAGAAGACGGGTTCGTCCGCTCGATGCGCGTCACCTACGAGACCCGCGACGGCCTCGGCGTCGAGGTCTGGTTCGCGTACGACGCGGTCGGCGAGACGACGGTCACGCGACCGGCGTGGCTCGACCGCGCCGGCGGGTCGACCGGAGGCCGGACCGTCGTGCCAGCGAACGCGAGTAGATAGCGTCCGGGCGCGTACCGCCGGTCGAGGTGATGGCTTTGAGGCGCTTACTGCTCGATATCGACCGATTCGAGGACCACGTCGGACACCGGCTTGTCGTTGCTGTCGGTCGGGACCGAGCCGATGTCCTCGACGACGTCCATGCCGTCGGTGACCTTCCCGAAGACGGCGTGTTTGCCGTCGAGGTGGGGCTGGGCGTCGAGCGTGATGAAGAACTGCGAGCCGTTCGTGTTGGGGCCGCGGTTCGCCATCGAGAGCACGCCGGGGCCGTCGTGGCTGAGGTCCGAGTGGAACTCGTCGTCGAAGGTGTAGCCGGGGCCGCCGCGGCCGGTTCCCGTCGGGTCGCCGCCCTGAATCATGAACTCCGAGATGATGCGGTGAAAGAGGATGTCCTCGTAGAGGGGTTCGCCCTCCATCGTCTCGTCCGTCTCGGGGTGGACCCAGGTCTTCTCGCCCGTCGCGAGGCCGACGAAGTTCTCGACCGTGTTCGGGACCTTGTCCTCGAAGAGTTCGACCGCGATGTCGCCCTTGTTCGTGTGGAGCGTGGCCGTTGGGTTGTCGCTCATACTCGCCCCGTCGGGCGGGCGAGTGAAAACCGTGCCGCCTTCCGGTTCGTCACCGGTGGCACGACCCTTTGTCCGCCGTCGGTGACACGTTCGCGCTCGGCCCGCGTCGTCCTGTCGGCTTTCCCGACTGTCACACCGACAGACGTTTTCCTCCCCCGCGACCGAGTGGTGTGAGATGACACCACAATTCGACGGAGGGCGGTCGGAATGAACGCCCGCTCGACTCTCGAACGCCTGTCGGAACTCGCAAACACCTACTTCGTCGGCCTCGTGCTCCTCGCGTCGGCCGCCGCGTTGGCGCAACCGGACCTGTTCACGTGGATTGCGCCGTACATCTCGCCGCTCCTCGGGCTCATCATGCTCGGGATGGGACTGACGCTCCAGCCCGTGGACTTCCGTCGACTCGCGGAGCGCCCGCGAGACGTCGCCATCGGCGCGCTCGCCCAGTGGCTCATCATGCCGACCGCCGCCTACGCGCTCACGGTCGTCCTGTCTCTCCCGCCGGAACTCGCCGTCGGCGTCATCCTCGTCGGCGCGGCCCCCGGCGGCACCGCCTCGAACGTCATGGCCTACCTCGGGAAAGGCGACGTGGCGCTCTCGGTCGCCATCACGACCGTCACCACGCTGGCCGCGCCGCTCGTCATGCCCGCGTGGGTCGTCGCGCTCGCCGGCGAACAGCTTCAGGTCGGCTTCATGGACCTGTTCGTCAACATCGTCCAAATCGTCTTCATCCCGGTCGTGCTCGGCTTCGCGCTCCGCCACCTGCTCGACCGCAACGCGCCCGACGTCGCCGAGGTGGGCCTCGACGTGTTCCCGCTCGTCTCGGTCCTGAGCATCGTCGCCATCGTCGCGGCCGTCGTCGGCCTCAACGTCGACACCATCCTCGGCGCGGGCGCGGCCGCCATCGGGGCCGTCGTCCTCCACAACGCCATCGGCCTCGGCACCGGCTACGGCACCGGCCGCCTCGCCGGGATGTCCGAGGACCGCGTCCGGACGACGACGTTCGAGGTCGGCCTCCAGAACAGCGGGCTGGCGGCGGCCCTCGCGCTGTCGTTCTTCTCGCCCGCCGCCGCCCTGCCGCCCGCGCTGTTCAGCGTCTGGCACAATATCACCGGTCCGCTCCTCGCGAGCTACTTCTCCCGGACCGCGAGCGATTCGCCCGGTGGGTCGCCCGCTGACGACTGAGACCGCCGGGAGATACGCGACGCGATTTTTCGACTCGTCGACTGAGAACCGACGCCACGTTAATGTATTGCGGACAACAAGCACTACTGTATGGTACGAAACGTCGGCACGCTCGACCGGACTGTTCGCCTCGCGCTCGGTACGCTGTTCGTCATCGGCGGGGTCGGAAGCTACGCGGGGCTGTTCTCGCTCGGGTTCGGGCCAGTGCCCGCGGCGCTCGGTGCCGCGTTCGTCGCCGCCGTCGGCGTCATCCTGCTCGTGACCGGGTTCCGCCGGACGTGTCCGCTGTATCTCCCGTTCGGCATCGACACGTCGGACGACCGGAACTGACGGTCGCCCCGCGCCGTCCGCTTTTCTCGCTCCCCTAACTACAAGATACCCCACCGCGATGCGTCGGATATGCACACCGCGGAGACCGTGACGCTCACTCGCCTCCCCTCCGGCGTCCCGGTACAGACGACAGTTCACACCTACGAACCAAAAGACGGGACCGACGGCCCGACGCTCTACGTGCAGGCCGCCCAGCACGGGCGCGAAATCAACGGCACCGAAGTGCTCCGCCGACTGCACGGCCGCCTCGAACGCGCGGAGCTCTCGGGGCGCGTCGTCGCCGTCCCCGTCGCCGACCCGCTGACGTTCGACCGCGTCTCCTACGTCACCCCCGAGGTGCTCGACTCCGTCAACTCCAACATGAACCGCGTCTGGCCGGGCGACGCCGACGGCTCGCTCCACCAGCGCATGGCCGCGAAGCTCTGGGAGTACATCAGCGACGCCGACGCCATCGTCGACCTCCACACCGGGAGTCCGGACATGCTCACTCACACCGTCTATCTCCGGGGCAACGAGTCGTCCCGCGACCTCGCGCGGGCGTTCGGCGTCGACGTCCTCCTCGCGGAGGCCGCGGGCGACGAGGCCGACGACGAGTGGACCGAACGGAGCTTCGACGGCAAACTCCGCGTCGCGGCCACGAACGCGGGCATCCCCTCTATCACGCCCGAACTCGCCCACAACAAACAGCTCGTCGAGCCGGCCATCGTCGCCGGCGTCGAGGGCCTTCTCAACGTCTGCCGCGACATGGGCATCCTCTCGGGCGCGGTCGAGCCGTGGGACGGCCGCACCTACCGCAACCACCTCGGCCGCGTCACCGCCGACGCCTCGGGGCTGTTCGTCGCCCGCGAGGACGTCGAACTCGCCCGCGAGGTCCGCCCCGGCGACCACCTCGGCTGGGTGTACGACCCGACAACCTACGAGGTGCTCCAAGAGGTCGAAGCCGAGCGCGCGGGCATCGTCTACTCTATCGCCCGCGAGGCGACCGTCACGGCCGGCGAGACGCTCGTCGGCATCGCGCTCCCGCTGGACGACGGCGAGAGCGACATCGAGGGGGACGACCCCTTCGGCGAGGCCGACGGCGACCTCGACATCTAGAGAAACGCGGGTCGGTCGAACTAGCGAGACCGACGTGTCGAAGCGAGCGCGTTCGAGTCGGCGTTAGAACGCGCGCAGGTCTTCGAGCACGGCTTCCGCGTCGCCGGAGGCGATGGTCTCGCGGGCCAGTTCCAGTCCCTCGTCGATGCTGTCGGCGTCCTCGCGGGCGTAGATGCGGAGCGCCGCGTTGAGAGCGACGGCGTCGGCGAAGCGGTCCTCGCGGTCGCCGGCGAGCACGGCTTCCGTGATTTCGGCGGAGTCGCCGGCCACGTCGTCCTCGTCGACGCCGAGGTCGTCGTACTCGAAGTCCATGCCGTACTCGGCGGTCTCGATGTCGAAGTCGTCGAAGGTGGCGTCGCCGTCGTCGCCGGCGGTCCACTCGGCGACCTTCGTGTAGCCGGGGCGGATGTCGTCGTAGCCCTCCATCCCCTGGAACATGAGCACGCGGTCGAGGTCGTGGTGCTCGCTCGTCTCGAAGGTGTCGACCATCTTCTTGGCGAACGCGAGATGGTAGAACGACCCGAGGTGAACCGCGGCGTTCGCGGGGTTGGCGATGGTCTCGACGGTGTTGACGAACGTCCGGACGCCCATGTTGTCGCGGCGCTCCCAGAGGGCGTGGATGGCGGGGTTGAATCGCGGCTGGTAGTAGAAGCCGAAGCCGGTGTCGTCGACCATGTCGGCGGACTCCTCGGGGTCGAGTTCCGTGCGGACGCCGAGTTCGTCGAGGACGTGCTTGTAGGCGTCCTGCTTCTGTGTCGGGACGCGGTCGCCGGAGTGGACGACGACGGGCGTGCCGGCCGCGGCGGCGACGACGCCGGCGGCGACGCCGAGGATGGCGGTCTTGCCCTTGCCGTCGTAGTTCGCGCCGCAGTCGACCGGGTCGGCGTCGGGCTCGGCGTACTCGACGTGTTCGGCCATCACGTCGGCGTAGGCGGCGAGTTCCTCCGCGTTGTTGTGCTTCCAGCGGTTGGCGAGCCAGAACGCCCCGAGCGTCGTGTGGTCCGGTTCGCCGGCGAGGATGCGGCGCATCGCCTCGGTCGCCTGCTCGCGGTTCATGTCCTCGGCGGACTTCGTGCCCGTGCCGACGACTTCCGTCATCAGACGCTTCAGCGGCCATTCCCCGAACTCGCTTTCGACTACTGCCATGCGCCTGTGTTCGCGCGAGCGGTCAAAAAACGTCCCGTTCGGTCCCGTCGCCCGGGAGCGTCCGCGCCGTCCGAAAGCGATAGGCTTCCCGACTCCTAACGCCGGGTAATGAGCGCGTTGTCGGACGATTGGCGGGACGACATCGACGAGGTCGATGCGGCGCTTATCGACGAATACCAAAGCGGCTTCCCGGTCGAACAGCGGCCGTTCCGCGTCGTCGCCGCGGAGTTAGGCATCGACGAGGACGACGCCCTCGACCGCGTCCGTCGGCTCCGCGAAGACGGCGTCTTCCGGCGGTTCGGGCCGGTTCTCAATCCGCCGGTCATCGGCAGTTCGACCCTCGCGGCCGTCTCGGCGCCCGAGGAACGCTTCGACGAGGTCGCCGAGCTCGTCAACGGCTACCGGCAGGTGAACCACAACTACCGCCGCGCCCACGAGTGGAACATGTGGTTCGTCGTCACCGCCGGCTCCCGCGAGACGCGCGACCGCATCCTCGCCGAAATCGAGGAGCGAACGGGCTGTGCGGTGTTGAACCTCCCGATGCTTACCGACTACTACATCGACCTCGAGTTCCCCATCGTCAACGACGACCGCTTCGCACGCGAGAGCCTCGGCGCGACCGACGTGAGCGCCACCCGCATCTCCGAGGACGCGACCGGCGACCTCTCGGCGCTCGAAGCCCGCCTGCTCGTGGAGATTCAGGGCGGGTTCCCGCTGTCGAAGACGCCCTACAGCGACGTGGCCGACGCCCTTGACGCCGAGGTCGACGACGTGCTCGTCGCCGTCGAGCGCCTGCTCGCGGACGGCTGTATCAAGCGCATCGGCTGTGTCGTCAACCACATCGTCACGGGCTTTCGGAACAACTGCATGGTCGTCTGGAACGTCCCCGACGACGAGCTCGACGCCCGCGGCGAGGCCGTCGGGAGTCTCCCGTACGTCACGCTCTGTTACCACCGGCCGCGCCGTCCCGAGCAGGGCTGGGAGTACAACCTCTTTACCATGATTCACGGCCGGGACGCCGACGCCGTCGACGAGAAGATAGACGAACTCGCGGCCGACCACCTGCCGTTCGACCACGAGCGACTGTATTCGACGGCGAAGCTCAAGCAGACCGGCGCGCAGTACGAGGAACTCGTGAGTTCTGACGACTGAGGTAGAGAACAAAACGCGCGTTTCGACGCCCGCGCCGCCGTCCGCGTCACATCAGTCCGCTACCGCGACAGCGGCGACAGCCGGTAGAGCATCCGCGCGGCCTGCGCGACGCCCGTCTTCGCCAGCGACCCGCTTTTGAGCGCGCCGAGTTTCGCGTAGTAGCCGGACCTGAACGCGCCCTTCTTGGCGAGGAGCGCGCTCCCGAGCGCCCCGCGCTTGGCGTAGTACGCGGACTTCCGGCCGGCCGCACCGGCGTAGTGCTTCGTGCTCGTCGGAATCGGCGTCCGGCGGCCCTGCACCTCGGTCGAACCGCTTCGGATGGCGTCCAAGATGTCGTCGGCGGTGAGGGAGGCCCGCGACACGTCGGAGATGTCGATTTCCGTGTAGGCGCGGCCGACGTACCCGACTTTGTGGGCGTCGCTCCCGGCGACGCCGGGGTACTGGCGCTTCGCGGCGAACCGGCGGGCGCGGCGGTTCTTGTAGCCCGTGAAGAGCCACGAGTTATACGTCTCGATGGCGTCGAAGGCGTCGCCGCCCGCGGCGTCGTGATACCGGCCGAGCCGACGGCGACCGATGCCGTGTCGGCTCCGCTGGAACGGGTGCGGGACGATGGCGACGCCGCCGCGCTCGCGCACCCAGCGGGCCGTCTCGTCCAGCGGGCGACGCCGCGGCGGAAGCTCCTCCACGCCGAGCGCGAGGAGGTGGCCGTCGGCCGTCGAGACTTCCACGCCGGGGATGCCGACGAGGCCGTACATCGGCGCGAGTTGCGCCGCTCGAAGGGACTCGTCGATGACGTCGTGGTCGGTGACGACGACGGCGTCCAACCCGATTTCGGCGGCCTGCTCCAAGATGAGCTCCACCGGGTCGTGCGCGTCGTACGAGCCTTCCGAGTGCACGTGGGGGTCGATGCGGACGGTCAGCGCAGACACGACTTCTCGTTAGGTCTCGGCGACGAAAAAGACACGCCCGAATCGTGCTAGCTCGCGGCACGCTCGTCCGCGGCGTCCCTGACGGGTCGGACCGCGTCGAATCCGCGTCACGAGCCCCGGGAAGCCGACGGTTGCGACGGCGGGCCTACGGGCCTACTGCTCGGCGATTCGCTCGCCGGCTTCGACGCCGCTCCAGAGCGCGGCGTGCACCCGGCCCTCGCCGACCGTCCAGTCGCCAGCGAAGTAGAGGCCGTGAGACTCTCCGCGGCGGAGTATTTCGCGGTCGGCGACGCCGTCGGGAAGCGCGTATCGCCAGCCTTGGTCGTCCACCCAGTCGGGGTCGCGCAGGCGCTCGTCGTCGAGGAGGTCGGCGACCATCCCGGCGACCTCCTCGGCCGCGTCGTCGAGGGGGGCGTCGTAGTGCGCTTCGGACCACTCCGGGCTCGGTTGGACGACGAGCAGGCTCTCGCCGTCGGGAACGTGGCCGTCCTTGCACTCCTCGCGGGCGACCCAGCCGACCGGATGGCTCTTGCCGGGGTTGACGAGCGCGTACCACGGCTCCTCGCGCTCGAAGGGGTAGTGGAGGACGACCGTTCGAATCGTCCGGTACTCGACGCTCCCGATGGCCTCTCGGAGCGCGACCATACACTGGTCGCCCCAGCCCATCTCCGTGAGAATCGCGGCCGTCTGCGGGGCCGGCGGCGTCAGAAGCACCGAGTCGAACGGGCCGTGGCGCGTCCCCGCCTCGTCGACGACGGACCAGTAGCCGCTGTCGGGGTTGTGGTCGATTGCGGCGACGCGGGTCTCCCGCTCGAGTGTCGCCTCGGTCTCCGCGAGCAGGCGCTTCGCCAGTTGGGTGATGCCCTCGGTCCACGTCCACTTGTGTTGGTCGCGGTCGTCGCCCGGGGAGATGACGCCGTCGGCGTCGAACGTCCAGACGGGCTCGTCGACGTCGACCAGCCCGTCAGCACCCAGTCCGCGGACGAGTCGCTCGGTGCGGCGGTCGTAGTCTTTCACGTAGTTCGCGCCGTGGTCGTACCGACAGCCGTGCCGGCGGCGCGTCGCGGCGCGCCCGCACACGCCGCGGCTCTTTTCGAGAATCGTGACGTTCGCGTTCGCCTCGCGGAGCGCGTAGGCCGCGCCAGACCCAGCGGCCCCGGCTCCGACGATGCACACGTCGCGAGTCATCTCGCCACCCCGCGTGTGAGTCCAGCCAGCATCGGTTACAACTGCGGCTTCGAGGCGCTAAAAGACTCGCAACGCGGCGGGATTGGGGGCGGCGTTCGCGCCCGCCGCCCCGACCGGAGGCGAAAGCGATTCACGTCGCGCCGCCGGAGTCCGGGTATGTACGACTCGGTCATCTTCGACCACGACGGCGTGTTGACCACGCTCGTCGACCTCTCGCCCCTCCGCGACGCGACGTGGGACGCCTTCGCCGAACTCGGCGTTTCTGACCCCGACCCGTCCCACGTCGAGCAGGTGGTCATCCACGTGTCGCCCGAGGACGTGCGCGCCGCCGCCGACCCGTACGACCTCGACCCCGAGACGCTGTTCCGCGTCCGCGACGAACGCCAGTCGGCCGCCCAACGGCGGGCCATCGCCGACGGGCAGAAGGTCCCCTACGACGACTTCGACGCGCTCCGCCGCATCGACGCCCCGATGGGCATCGTCTCCAGCAACCAGCAGGCGACCATCGACTTCGTCGTCGACCACCTCGACGCGACCGACCTGTTCGGCACCGCCTACGGCCGCGAGCCCTCGATGACGAGCCTCCACCGCAAGAAGCCCGAACCCTACTACCTCGAACGCGCCATGGCCGACCTCGGCGTCGAGTCGCCGCTTTTCGTCGGCGACAGCGACAGCGACATCGCCGCCGCCGAGGCCGCGGGCGTCGACTCCGCGTTCATCCGTCGAGGGCACCGCGCCGACCACACGCCGACGCCCGACCCGACCCACGAAATCGCCGGCCTCGACGACCTGCTCGAACTCGACGGGGTCCCCGTCGACGGCGGGGCCGACGCGCCGGGTCCCGCGGTCGACGGCGGCCGCGAGGGCAGGGGGCAGACGCGGTGAGTTTTTCTCTCCCCCGCATCGGGCTCGGGACGATGGGCCTCGACACGCCCGACGAGGCCGCCGCCGTGACGACGGCGCTGGAGCTGGGCTACCGCCACGTCGACACCGCGCAGATTTACGGGAACGAGGCGGTCGTCGGCGACGCGCTCGCGGCGGCGGACGTGCCCCGCGAGGACGTGACGCTCGCCACCAAGGTCTGGGCGGACAGCCTCGCGCCCGCCGACGTGCGCCGGACGACCCGCGAGAGCCTCGACCGACTGGGAGTCGACTCCGTCGACCTCCTGTACGTCCACCGCCCCATCGACACGTACGACCCCGAGGCGACGCTGTCCGCCTTCGACGAGCTCGTCGACGACGGCCTCGTCCGCGGCGTCGGCGTCAGCAACTTCACCGTCGCCGAGGTAGACGAGGCGCTCGACCTGCTCGACGCGCCGCTCGTCGCCCACCAGACGGAGTACCACCCGCTGTTCCAGCGCCCCGCGCTCTGCGACCACGCCGAGGAACACGGCTACGACGTGGTCGCGTACTCGCCGCTTTCGGGGGGCCGCGTCCGCGACGTGGACGAGGTCGTCGCGGTCGCGGAGAGACACGGCGCGACGCCCGAGGCGGTGAGCCTCGCGTGGCTGGCCGAAAAGGGGCTGTGTCCGATTCCGAAGGCGTCGAGCGAGCGTCACCTCCGGGCGAACCTCGACGCCGTCTCGCTGGACCTCGACGCGGCCGACGTGGCGACCATCGACAGTATCGAATCTGAAGTCGAACTGTTCCCCGAGTGACGAGTCAGGCGCTCGATGCCGCCCCGAAGTCTCAATTTCGATACTAGTCCCGGAACGATTATAACAGGGCGGGCGAGTGTCCGACCATGCGGATTCCGAGTGGGGTAAGCGGGTTCGACGAGCTCATCCAGGGTGGTTTCCTCCCGCGCCGACTGTACGTGCTCAGCGGACCGCCGGGGAGCGGAAAGACGACGTTCACGGCGCAGTTCATGGCCGAGGGACTTCGCAACGGCGAGAAGTGTATGTACATCACCATGCACGAGACCGAAGACGAGCTGATAAACGACATGTCGGGGTTCGACTTCGGGTTCGAGACGCTCGCCAGCTCCGAGGGCTTTCACTTCGTCAACCTCGTGAGCCCGAAGGGGAAACACATCCTCAATCAGTTCTCCCAGAGCGGGAGCTCGTCGAGCGTCCAGAGCCTCACCGACAAGATCGTCGCGTTCGTCAACTCCCGGCAGGTCGACCGGCTCGTCATCGACTCGACGATGTTGCTCCGGCTGTTTTTCGCCAACGGCTCCGAGGAGATGACGCGGTTTCTGACGGCGCTCAAGCAGGGCGACGCCACGACGCTTCTCGTCTCCGAGATGACCGACCCCTCGTCGTACTCCGACGAGCACTTCCTCGCCCACGGTGTGGTGTTTTTCCACAACTATCTGGAGGCGACGGGGATGACACGCGGCATTCAGGTCATCAAGATGCGCGGGTCGAACATCGACTGCGACATCCGCCCGATCGAGTTCAGCGACAACGGGCTGGTCGTCGACCCCCGCTCGAAGGTCGACCTCTGAGGAACCCATAACCATGTACGAACGGGTCTACGGGACGGACTGGCAGACGATATCGGACGAGGAGGCCATTCGCCGGATGTACGCCCTCGGTGTCTCCAGCGCGCTCGGCCACCCGAATCGGGGGGAGTTCGAGCGCATCCGACGACAGGCCGGCACCGCCTACGGCCGGAGCGTCCTCCAACTCGCCTTCGAGGAGGGCAAACAGCGCGTCGCCCGCAACGAGTCGGAGTACGATTCGAAACAGGACGTCTGGGAGGCGCTCGTCGACGAGGAGACGACGCCCGCCACGACGGGCCGCGCCGACGTGACGATGCAGAAGTCGACGGACAAACAGGGCATCCCCGACGCCGTCGGCCGAGCGTCCGCCCTCGACAACCGACGCGACGACGTCGCTCGGATTCGACTCCCGGAGTTCCTTCGGCGCGGGTAGTCGGCAACACCACTGAGGCGCGTCGCCGACGGGCCTTTGGGCGTCCGAGCCCTCTGTCGACCCATGAGCGACAGCGAATTCAGCCTCTCGGAGTCCGAATGGCGCGAGCGACTTTCGGAAGACGCCTACCGCGTCCTCCGCGAACAGGGGACGGAACCGCGGTTCTCCGGCGAGCACGTCGACCGGAGCGACGACGGCGTCTACCGGTGTGCCGGCTGTGGGACCGAACTGTTCGACTCGGAGACGAAGTACGACTCCAACTGCGGGTGGCCGAGCTTCTACGCCGCCGAGGACTCGAACATCGAGCTTCAGCGCGACCTGAGCCACGGGATGGACCGCACCGAGGTGGTCTGTTCGACCTGCGGCGGCCACCTCGGCCACGTCTTCGACGACGGGCCGGAGCCGACCGGCAAGCGCTTCTGTATCAACTCGGTCGCGCTCGACTTCGAGGAAGACGGGGAGTAGCTCGGAGAGAGAACGCGACAGAACGGAGCACGCACGACAGAAGGGGAAACGGGTCGGACCGAATCGCCGCCGCCGACCCAGAGACCCACCGTCTCACGCCGAACTCTGATACGTGAGGAACGTCACGGCGACGGCCGCAAAGAGGTCGGGCAGGAACGTGAACGGACCCAGTCCGCTCCCCCTGAACCCGAGGAAGAGCGACGCCAGCGGGTTCGACGTGAGGGCGTACAGGAGCAGTGCCGCCGTAAAGAGGAGCAGGCTCAGGGTAAACCGGTTCGGAAGCTCCCGGTAGAGCATCGCGTAGGTGCCCGCGAGGAACCCGAGCGCGACGAGGTTGTACGTCGAGACGAACAGTTTCAACTGGATGAACAGGTCCGGGATGGGCGGGCCGCCGGGACCTCCCGGCTTATGCGAAACGAACAGTTCGGGGGCGAACCACGCCACGAGCTCGGGGGTGAACCACGTCGCGAGCGCCGCGACGGCGAGCGAGACGCCCACGACGATGGCGGTTCGCCGCAGGGGGTCTCGGCTGGCCGCGTCGCTCACGCGCCGTCACCCCCCGCGGAGACGTCGGTCAAGTTGGCCTTTCGAGCCACCTCGTTGAGCACGTCGAGGTTGGCTTCCATCCGGTCGGTCAGAAAATACGTCTTTCCGTAGTTGTCGCCCATTGTCATCAACACGTTGTTCTCGACGAGGAGTTCCAAGTGGTGCTGTGTCGTCTTGTAGTCGAGGTCGAGTTCGTTCGAGAGTTGGTTGGCGTTCATCGGCATATCGTCGAGCGCGCGGATGATTCGCAGGCGGTTCCGGCCCCCGCGCGATCCGCCGATTAGCCACCACAGCACACGTCGCATCCGGGTGAACCGTCAAATCCGGACGTATTAAAACGGCGGGCCTCGCGTCCGCGCCGGCGGCGGCCCGCGGTGAGGGGTACGGGGGAACCCGATTCGCGGTGGGTGGCGCGACGATGGTGGTTTCGGTGGGTCGTCGCGGGTGAATCGGCGTGGGGAGTGTCGTCAGCGGGGTGTGCGTGGGGAGGGGAGTCGTCAGCGGGGGAACGCGGGCGTCAGTCACCGCGCGGCCCGAAGCCGCCGCGGCCGCCCGCGCGGACTTGGATACCGTCGCCGTCGCCGTCGCCGTCACAGGCGAGCGCCGACGTGTCGACGCCGAACTCGGCGAGCGTCTCGTGGACGGCGGTTCGAATCTGGTCCGTCGTCGCGCCGTCGGCGCGCATGTCGGCGACGAGCGTCCGAATCTCGTCGGCCTGTTCGTCGGTCAGATTGGAGCGGTCGTGCAGGTGGTCGCCCGGCGCGTCCCGGGTTTCGTCGGCGGTCCCGGCGAAGGGACCGTGCCAGCCGCCGTCGGGTCTGACGGCGGTCCCGTCGGTCGCTTGGACGGCGTCCGACGCATGCGTCTGGACTGCGAAACCGGCGGCGGCCGTCCCCGCGAAGACGAGCGAGGCGACGACGAGCGCAACCCCGAGCGTTGTGAGTCTGGTCATAATCTGTTCCTCCGTCTCATCCGACGCTCAGCGGCTAAAAGAGGATTTCCCGAACTCGAACACGAGTCCACCGTGAATCCGCCCAGAGTTAGGCCCAAATTACGCCGGGAACCCCCCGACAGGCGCGGCGGACCGCGGGTGCGCGCGGCGCTTCGAGAACGCCGGTATCAGGATGGTAGGGCGTGTCTAACGGTAGTCTATGGTGAGTAGCCGACACGTACCAAACTAGGGTGACGGCGTAGAGAGGGTATGTCTCGTAGTTACCCCGTCAACCGTCACTCGGCCCGGCCCCGGCGGCGACCCGCGTTCACGCCGTACGCGCTCGTCGTCGCCGGTCTCCTGACGTTCTGTATCGCCGTCATCGCTCCCGTCGCCGACCTCTCGGCGAGCATGTCGGTGATGAACGTCGCCGGCGGCGGGTCAGCCCCGGCGTTCGACGGGGGAACGCTCGTCCTCAGCGGCGGCCTGCTCCTCGTCAGCGCCGCCTCGACGTTCTTCGGCCTCCTCCTGTTGCTCCTCCGACTCTGAGTCGGGCGGGACGGCGGGCGGGCGACCGCGGGCGACCTATCGACGCTCGATAGGGGTGGCGAGCACGGGGACCTTCGACTGGACGACGACCGACCGCGAGACGCTTCCGAGGATGTTGTCCTCGAACCGGGCGTGGGTCCCCATCGAGATGAGCGCGGCGTCTATCTCCTCGGCGACGGCGAGAATTTCCTCGGCCGGGTCGCCGCGGCGGAGTTCGGTGGCGGCGTCGACGCCGTACTCGGCCATCGTCTCTGCGGCCTCACCGAGTGCCGCCTCGCCCTGCGACCTGAGTTCCTCGTACACCTCGTCGACGCGTTCGTCGGCGAGCGTCAGGAAGGCCCGTTCGTCGACGACGTAGACCAGGGAGACGGCGGCGTCGCGTTCGGCCGCGAACGCCGCGGCGTCTTCGATGACCGGTTGCATCGAGTCACTGCCGTCGGTCGGCACGAGGATTGTGTCGTACATCAACTGGGAGTTAGGTGGGGAAGCTATCACTCTCTTCGCCGGTTCCCGGACGGTGGGAACTACGCGGGGCGTGAGACGCGGGGCGAGACGCTCGGGGGAACAACCACTTTCATAATCGATTATTGACTCCGAGGCGAGATGAGTGTTGTCGCTCCGCTGTCCGGGGTTTATGAACGCTCGCCGCGGCGCTCCACACATGGACGTGTTCGTCATCGGTGGCACGGGACTGCTCGGCACGGGAATCGTTCGGCGACTTGTCGCCGCCGGCCACGACGTGACCAGCCTCCAGCGTGGCGAGACCGACGACGACCTCCCGTCGGGCGTCGAGCGGGTCGCCGGCGACCGGGGCGACTCGTCAGCGCTCCGCGGCGCGATTCGGGACGCGAACCCCGAGGTCGTCGTCGACATGGCGTGCTTCGACGCCGACACAGCCCGCGACGCGGTCGAAATCTGCCGGAGCGTCGTCGACCGCTACGTCTTCTGCAGTACCATCGACGTGTACCACCGGCCGCCGCCGAAGAATCCCGTCACCGAATCGAGCCCGCGGACCCCACCGGTCAGCGACTACGCGGCCGGGAAAATCGCCGCCGAAGACGTGTTCTTCGACGCGCACGACCCCGGCGAGTTCGAGGTAGTCGTCATCCGCCCGTGGAACACCTACGGCGAGGGCGGGACGCTCGTCCACACCCTCGGCACGGACTCGTCGTACATCGACCGAATCCGCGAGGGCAACCCCGTCATCGTCCACGGTGACGGGACCTCGCTGTGGGGGCCGTGCCACCGCGACGACGTGGCGCGGGCGTTCGTCGGCGCGGTCGAGCGTCCGGGCGTCGGCGGCCGCGCCTACAACGTCACGAGCGAGGAGACGATGACGTGGAACCAGTACCACGAGCGGGTCGCCGCCGCGCTCGACGCGCCCGAACCCGACCTCGTTCACGTTCCGACCGAGGTGCTTCGCGAAGTCGCGCCCGACCGGACGCGGATGCTCCGAGACCACTTCCGGTACAGCACCGTCTTCGACAACGGGCGGGCGAAGGCCGACCTCGGGTTCCGCTACACGGTCGGGTTCGAAGAAGGCGTCAGCCGGGTGGTGTCGTGGCTCGACGCTCACGACGCGGTCGAGCCGTGGGACGCCGACCCCCTCTCGGACGACCTCGCGGCCGCGTGGCGGGAGTCGACCGACGCGTTCGTCGCGGGGTTCGAGTCGAGCGAGTGAGAGAACCCGACCCGAAACGCGCGACTGCGAGTGCCGCGGTCGCTCTCGGCTCGTAGGAACCGCCCCCCGTCTTTTCATCGATTCCGCCCCGATATTCGAGCATGCTCCGAGCCCTGCTAGCGGCGTTCGGCCTCGTGGAACTGCTCTTCCCGGACAAACTGGTCGCCGCGGTGACGCGCCTCGCCTACGAGGACGGCGACGAGATGACGGCGAAGCCGTGGGTGACGACCGCGGCGCGAGTCGAGGGAGCGACGTTCCTCCTCGTCGCGCTGGTGGGACTCCGCGGTCGGTGCGGCGGTGACGACGACGAAGACGAGTGACCGGTCGGTCGCCGGAAGACGACCCGCGACGGGAGAATAGAAACGCCCGCGGCGAGAGAATATGAGACTGTGCGCGGAAGTCGGTCGCCGAGCGACTCGTGTTCCGCCGTGGGACCCGATTCAGGCGAGACGCGCGAACGCGAGCGACCCGCTCGTGTTCTTGATGTAGACGCGGACGGTCTGTCCCTCCTGCGCGCCGGGCACGAAGATGGTGTACTTCCCGCGCTGGGCGACGCCGTCGCCCTTGCGGCCGGTCCCGGTGATTTCGACCTCGTAGGTGCGGCCCTCTTCGACGGCCTCGCGCTGGCGCTTGTTGCTCACGCTGGAGCGCTTCTGGACCGGGCGGAAGGCACCGCAGGCCTGACAGCGGAGCATGTCGACGCCGTCCTCGGTGACGAGGCGGGTGTCCGGCAGGCCGCACTCCGAGCAGATGACGTACTCCTCGACGTAGCCGTCGATGGCCTCCTCGAAGTCGTTGATGGAGAACGACCCGCTGTAGCGGGCGCGGTCGCCTTCCAGTTGGCCGCTCGTCCCGAGCGTACGCTGGATGGCGCTGTGGAGGTGCGCGGGCGTCCGCGAGAGCGCGTCCGCAATCTCGCCGAGGTTGGTGAGGCGGGTGAACGCGCCGTCGGTCTCGCCGGACGGGTCCGGCACCGTGAGGCGTTCCTGTTCGACGTTTCGTTCCGGTAGGACGTTGAGCGCTCGGTCGAGCGCAGTCTGATACTCCATAGGCGTTCGAGTGTCTGGCAACGTATAGCCGTTCCGTGACCGTCCTTGCCGCGGCGTCGCCGGCTCGGCGTTCGTTTCAGCGCCCTCGACGACGCAACCGAGCGCCACGCCTTCGGCGCTGGCTCGCTAACGATTCGTCATGGGCTACACGTGGCAGTACTACGACCTCGTACTCCTCGGCATCCTCGGGAGTCTCCTCGCCGGCGTCGTCGTCGGCCAACTCACCCCGATGGAGCCGCAGACGACGCTCGTCGGCTTCAGCGCCCTCGCGGCGGTCGTGATGGCCCACGGCCTGTTCGTCAACGGTCCCGTGGACGAGCCGACCGACCTCACAGACGAGGTCGAGTCGCTGAACTGAGCCGGGCGGTTCGACGACCGTCGGCCGCCGACCGCCTGCAACCGCCCGCCGGCTATGGCCCACCAACCGCCGGCCATCGCCCGCCGGCCATCGCCCACCGCCCATCGCCCACCAACCGCTAACCGCCTGCTTACTCGCCGTCGACGACGCGGTTCGTGAGCGTGCCGACGCCCTCGTACCAGATTTCCACGTCGTCGCCGGGCTCGACCAGTCCGGGGTTCGCGGGACTGCCGAAGGAAATCACGTCGCCCGGCTGGAAGGTGTAGCGCTCCGAGAGGAACGAGACGACCTCGGCGGGCGAAAAGAGCATCCGCTCGGTGGTGGCTTCCTGCCGGAGTTCGCCGCCGACGTGAGTCGTCATGTCGATGTTCGACGGGTCCACGTCGGTCGCTATCCACGGGCCGAGCGGTCCGGAGCCGTCGAACGCCTTTCGAGCCGTTCGGCCGGGCTGGTCGAGCGCGTCGAGGTCGTTGAGAATCGTGTAGCCGCGGACCACGTCCGGCACATCGGCCTCGGCGACGTCCGAGCACTCGCGGTCGATGACGGCGGCCAGTTCGCCGGCGTAGGTCAGCTCGTCGGTCCAGTCGGGGTACTCGACGTCGGCCCCGGGGTCCAGCACCGACACCGGCGGCTTGATGAACCAGTCGGGCTGGTCGGGGATGTCGTAGTCCATCTGGTCGACCGTCGCCGCGTAGTTCCGACCCACGCAGTAGAGCGCGGTCGGCTCGCAGGGAGCGAGCAGTTCGGCGTCGACGCCGACTTCGTACTCCTCGCCGTCGGCCGCCACGACGCCCTCGTCGTACCGGCCCGAGACCACTCCGTCGTCGGTTCGAATCCGTGCCAGTCGCATTACCCGCGCCTGCGTCGGCCACTCACTTCAAGCGACGTGTCTCCGCAAGCGGGTGTGAAAAAACGTCCACGCGCGGGCCGCCGCCGCGACTCAGTCGGACGCGGACGCTCGGTTCATTCGCGGCATCGACCGGTTCTCGCGGTCGACGAGGTTGTGGATGCGCTCGGTACGCGTCGATTCGAACTGGCGCTGACACCGGGCGACGCCCGACGCGGAGTCGGCGCGGTCGGGGTTGGTGGTCTCGCTTTCGGCGGACTGTTCACGGACTGTTCGCAGGGTCGGTCCGTCGGTCGGGGTGGCGTTCGTGCTCACGATTTCGGGGTGAGTTCGGGTCGGTCGGACGGCTGTGCGGCGACGAGAAGAGTTAGGGACGGACGCGTACGACCGACATTGTTGTACCCGGCAGTACAGGCCAATCTATAATAAACATTCATGTTCGAACAGCGGACGCGTTCTCATCTCTGCGAACCGTCCGACCGCGTCCGTAGATGCGCGTTCACTCCCGCGAATCGTACTCCTGATAGATGACGTGCCCGCAGGACTTGCAGTGAGAGGCGTCGGCGTCGTGGTAGGCCAGCCCGCAGTTCTGGCAGGTGACGTTAACCTTGTCGCGGTGACCCCACTCCTTGACGATTTTGCTCGCCTGCCACGGGATGAGGATGACGCCCGCGAGGATGGCGGCAACCGTCACCCACCGGCCCGCCTCGGTCACCGGGACGATGTCGCCGAAACCGACCGTCGAGAGCGCGACGACGACGAAGTAGAAGGCGTCGCCGAACGACCCGATGTCGGGGTTCACCCGGTGTTCGAACGAGTAGAACATCCCCGCGGCGACGAAAAAGAGAGTGAGCACCGTCAACAGCAGTTTCATGACGCGGAGCGTCCCGACCGAGACGGTGCCGAAGAAGAACTCCTCGTCGCGCGTGAAGCGGTAGAACCGGAGGACGCGAACCACGCGAATCACCCGCAGGAAGCCGATGTTGGCGGCGACCGACGAGACGGGGAGCACGAGCACCGCCAGCGTCGGCAAGATAGCCAGCAGGTCGACGAACGAGTAGACGTTGAACAGTTCGGCGGTCCGGTCCCGCGCGCCGTAGAGGCGGAGGAGGTACTCCGCGAGGAAGACGATGGAGACGGCGGCCTCGACGGACCAGAGCGTCGACTGCACCGACGCCGAAAGCGGGGAGGTCTCGGCGACGAACACCCCGACGAACAGGAGGTTGAGCCCGAGGAGCGCGATGTCGATGGTCTTGCCGACCACGGTCCGGTGGTCGAGGAGGTAGAACCTGACCACGTCCCGCGGCGTCTCGCGGCGCGACCCTCGCGCGTGACCGTCCATGCCTCGTCTTCGGCGGTCAGATACTTATACCGTCGTGCGCTGAGAGCTCTGTTCGTTTTCGCTTTTGAAACTATATATTCCTAAAATCACTGTCGTCGATACCGCGTCAGACGCGTCTCATCGGCCACTCGAACTGACCCAGCGTTATCTCGACTACAAACGAGAAATAGCCGACAAACGCGTGCCAATACGCGTAAAAATCTCGTGCCGCGCTCGACAGCACCCGGATGTTTTTGGGTGTTCTATCCATGTTGGTATTCGTTCAATTAGTTCTATATAGTAGACGAATTTATCACAGATGAAATGAAACCCCCGTTCAATGGGAGAACGCTGGTCACGCCTTCGGGACGCGCTCCCCGACGGCCTATCGGACAGACTCGATGACCGATTCCCGCGGCCGTCCGTCTCGGCGGCGGTCCCGCGGGTGATTCGCCGCACCTACGCCCGGAAGTTCTTCGCGGCCGTCCTCGTCGCGATGGTCGTGATGGCGGGTGCCGGAGCGGTCACCTACACGCAGGTCCGCGACACGCTCGACGCGCAGGTCGAACAGCAGCTCACGGCGACCGCGGACCTGCAGGCCGACGGGCTCGAATCGTGGCTCGCCAGCAAGCGCCTCCAGACCCGGACGACCTCCTCGACGTGGCAGTTCCAGCCCGGCAACTCGCAGGCGGCCAGTAGCTATCTCTTTCAGCGGAGCGGCGAGCTCGGTCAGTCCGACGTGACGGCCATCCACTACGTTGACTACGCGACCGGCGAAATCAAAGAGAGCACCGCGAGTTCGCTGGAGGGCGAGTCGGTCGCCGCGGTCGGCCTCCCGTGGGACGATCTCGAACGGAACGTCAACCCCGAACCCGAGCGGGTGTACGTCTCCTCGTCGACGTTCCGGTCGCCGGTCGACGACGAGGTCTCGTTCGTCCTCGCGAGCAAGCCGCCGGAGAACGCCGAGTCGGTCGTCCTCGTCACCGTCAGTCTCCCGGCCCGGCTCGCGGCGACCGAACAGACGATGGCCGGAAGCGCGACCACGCTGTACGCCGCAGACGGGTCGACCATCGTCTCGACGGCCGAAAACGGGAGCGTCGCGCCCCCCGACGATGGTCGCTTGGCGAACGGGAGCGCGGCCGCCCTCGGCAGGTCCGGCGGGAACGTCGTCGCGTACACCGAACTCGACGGCGTGGACTGGACGCTCTCGACCGCGGTCCCCGCGGCGAGCGCCTACGGCGTCCGCGACCGCGTCGGCGTCGCGCAGCCCGACCTCCCGCTTCGCCGGGTGGACGTTC
>ENA-ORDC01000989-ORDC01000989.1-marine-metagenome-genome-assembly--contig:-NODE-989-length-23447-cov-7.781686_pt1 | contig 23447 bp, 22 predicted proteins | sample MGYA00237783_ERZ508515 | MGnify/ENA primary metagenome ERZ508515 (study PRJEB26186, sample SAMN06268792) | marine metagenome | isolation source: Eden Landing Ponds, San Francisco, CA, USA | place... | reverse complement strand
GACGACGTCTGCGAGGACGTCATCGACGAGTCACACCCGCTCAACTACTACGAGCACCGCCTCGACCAGGAAGACGAAGACGACCTCGTCGACTGGCGGGAGGGCAACAGCGACGGCGACGGTACCGGCGACAGCGACAGTACGGGCGACGAAGCGGAGTCGAGCGCCTGACCGGCGGTAGCCGTCGGCGACGAACGCGAGAGAGGGCGGAAAATCCAGTGAGAAGCTACAGCGGCGTGGTCACTCGTCGTCGTCGAAGTTCTGCCGGTACATGAACAGGCCGGCGACGGCGACGAGGAGGACGAACGCGGCGATGACGCCGACGAGCGCGAGGCCGCCCTCGGGGAGGACAGTCGGGGGCACCGAGGCGTTGGATGTCGTGTTCTGTGGCGCGGCGTAGTTCGTGCTGACGACGTACGAACCGGCGATGAACACGACGATGGCCAGCGCCGAGAGGACCAGCTCGACCACCGTTCTCCGCTCTACCATGCGACTCGCTTCCCCCGGACCGGGCAAAAGGCCTTCGAAGGCCACCCCACCGGGGGCGAACCGCCCACACCGCCACCACGACCACCGGTAGTCGCTTCTGGCACCGTTCCCGCCCGGTTTCCGGTGGCCACAGCGACCGTCCGAAGGGACCCGAGGCGCGGACGCGGGCGAGAGATTTACGCCCGTCGAGCACCTACGTTTCCACTGGACGCAGACCGCAAAACAGCCGCGTCCGACCACCCATGACCGATATCCGTCCGCGGGACGGTACCCGCAAGACCGCACTCGCACCGGACCTCCGCCGCCTGAACGAGCGGGCCGCGCGCGCCTGGACCGAGCGCATGGCCGTCCGTCCGCTCGGCGACGCCGCCTACGCCGTCGACAGCGCCAGCGGCGCCACCTACGTCGTCGACCTCGCCGCCCACAGTTGTACCTGCCCCGACCACCGCATCCGGGGAGAGACGTGCAAACACATGCGCCGCGTCGCCATCGAGATATCCACCCGTCGGGTCCCACCCCCGGGTGAGCGACGCGCGAACTGCGCCGCCTGTGGTGTCGAAGCGTTCGTCGACGAAGACACGACCCCGCCGCTCTGTGACACCTGCCGGCTCGAATCCGGGGATGTCGTACGCGACCGCGAGACCGACGACCGCCTCGTCGTCGTCCGCGTCACGCCCGACCGGGCGAACGAGGTCTCCATCGCGGCCGCCGACACCACCGTCGCCGACTACCCCACCAACGAGGGCTACCCGTCCGACGACCTCGTCGTCGAAGCGGTGTATCTCGGCGACCTCGGCCGGACCGGCGACCCGCGGCTGTCGCGCCAGTACTCGTTCCCGCTCTCGCGGCTGGACCGGGTCGACGACGCCGGATTCGTCGACCTGCCGCTGCCCTGACCGTCGTCTGCTCGCTGACCGTCGTCTTCTGCCCTGACCGTCGTCTGCTCCCCGACCGTCGTCTGCTCGCTGTCGTTCTCAGTTTTGCCAGCCGGGCCCGAACGCTTAACGCACGGGCGTCGACAGGGGCGAGTATGACCGAGGGTACACTGGCACTGGTCTTCGACGACGGCTACGCGACGGACTACGACGACATCTACCCGGTGCTACGAGAACGGGGCGTGCCGGCCTCGCTCGCGATCGTCCCCGGGTGGGTGGGCGAGGACGGACACCTCACCGCCGAGCGACTGGACGAACTCGTCGACGCCGGCTGGGAAGTCGTCGCCCACGGCCGGCGCCACCGGTACATGGAACCACACCACCTCGCCGCGGACGCCGCCGCGGGCGACCGTCGCATCCATCTCGACAGCGACCACGTCTTCCCCGGCGAGGACCACGGGGTCTATCCCGGCGACGAGTTCGAAGTCACCGACGGGGTGCACAGTGAGACACACATCCTCGCCGAGAAAGACGACGAGGAAGCGGTCGTGACCCTCGACGAACCGCTGTCGGCGGCGTTCGCGGCCGACGAGGCAGTGGTCCGCCCGACGAACGAGCAGATCCACGACGAGGTCGTCGACGTCCGCGGGGAGTTCGCGGGACTGGGGTACGACCCGACGACGTTCGCGCTGCCCTACGACGCCGGCGATTCGCGGGTCTGGCGGACCGTCGCCGACGAGTACGACGCGCTCGTCGACGCGACCGTGCGCTCGCTACCCAACCCTCCGGAGACGCCGCCATGCGCGCTCTCGCGGTACTACCTGGAGACCAACCAGCTCCGGATGGTCGAGGTCGAAGCCTACCTCGACGAGGTCGCCGCGGGCGGCGGCCTGGGTATCCTCGCCGGCCACACGGCCTGGGAGACGGTCCCGCCGGAACGGGTCGGCGCTGTCGTCGACGCCGCGCACGAACGCGACATCGCGGTGACGACCGTCCGGGACGCGGTGCTGGGATAGGGCCACTCGCCCGCGATTCAGTGTTTCTCGACGCTGTATCCCACGGACAGCAGGCAGTCAGACGCGCGTCTGCCCGCCCTTTTTGACCCGATACCACGAACGTGTGAAGGCATGGCACACGACGGCCACGAGCCCGGCGAGTCCGCCCCGTCGGCGGGCCCGTCGGTCCACGCACGCACCGACCCCACTCCGGCGACCCGGTCGGTCGAGACGACGCCGAGAGCGCTCTACCGCTGGCAGATAGCGCTGCTTCGGGCCCGACTCGACGCCCAGCAGTCCCGTGCCCAGCGCGCGGAACGCGACCGACAACACGTCATCGACCGCTACGAGGGGCTTCTCGACCACCGACCGCCGACCGACGAACTCTACACCGATGGGGGACGACCGGCGACGAGCGACGACGACCAGTCGTCCGACTCGACCGCCGTAGAGGGGGCGCTCGAACGCGTTCGCTCACTGTTCTGAGAACTGAGGCCGTCGCTCGGGAGCGTTTCACAGAGAAGCGACAGCGCCAGGCCACGCGACAGTACCGGGCCACGCTCGCACGTGCGACGTGACGCCGGCCGCTACTCGGCGCCGTTGAGCGAGATGTAGGTCGTCTTGATGATCCGCCCGTCGGCGTGGAGTTCGTCGAGTACCGACTCGGGAACCGGGTCGTCGAGATTGTAGACGGTCAGCGCTTCGCCACCGATGGTCTCGCGACCGTTGAACATCCCCGCGATGTTGACGTCCGACTCTCCGAGGACGGTGCCGATGAAGCCGATGACGCCGGGAACGTCCTCGTTGCGCGCGACGAGCATGTGCCCGCTCGGGACCGCGTCGACGCGGTAGCCGTCGATGCGGACGATCCGGGCCTCGCCGCCCGCGAACTCGGTGCCGCTGACGGCGATCTCCTCGTCGCCGTCGGTGACGCGCACCGTGACGAGACTCCGGAAGTCCTCGGACTGGCGGGTCTTCGACTCGGTGACCTCGACCCCGCGGTTCTCGGCGACGGTCGGCGCGTTGACCGGGTTGACCGAGCCCACGAGCGGTTCGAAGACGCCCTGGAGCGCGCTCGCGGTGACGAGGTCGACGTCCGTCTCGGCGATCTCGCCGGCGTAGACGACCTCGACCTCGGAGACGCGCCCGTCGAACAGCTGGACCGCGATGTTCCCCGCGGTCTCGGCGAGATCCAGATACGGGCGGATCTGCCGGAAGACCGACTCGTCGACGGAGGGTGCGTTCAGCGCGTTGACGACCGGTTCGCCGGCGAAGGCGGCGAGTATCTGGTCGGCAGTGGAGGTGGCGACGTTCTCCTGGGCGGCCTCCGTCGAAGCACCCAGATGCGGCGTGACGATGACGTCGTCGACGTCCAGGAGCGGGTTGTCGGGGTCGACCGGCTCTTCGGCGAAGACGTCGATAGCGGCGCCCTTGAGGATGCCGTCCTCGACGGCCTCGGCGAGGGCTGGTTCGTCGATGATCCCGCCACGGGCGCAGTTGACGACGTAGCCCCCTTCGAGTTGGGCGAGTTCCTCCTCGCCGATCATGTTCTCGGTCTCGTCGGTCAGGGGGGTGTGGACAGTGATGAAGTCCGCGCGAGAGAGACACTCGTCGAGCGATTCGACGAGGTCGGCGCCGAACTGCTCGGCGCGCTCCTCGCTGATGTAGGGGTCGTAGGTGACAAGATCCATGCCCAGACTGCGCAGGCGCTTGCCGACCTCCTGGCCGACGCGGCCGAAGCCGACGATGCCCAGCGTCTTGCCGTTGAGTTCCGTCCCGAGGAAGTCGCCCTTGGCCCACTCGCCGTCGCGCAGGCGCTGATGGGCCTGCGGGATGGACCGCGCCGAGGCAAAGGCCATCGCGACCGAGTGCTCGGCGGCCGCGCGGACGTTGCCCTGCGGGGCGTTGGCGACGACGACCCCGTGGTCGGTGGCGGCATCGATGTCGATATTGTCGACACCGATACCGGCCCGGCCGACGATCTCCAGGTCGGGCGCGGCCTCGAAGACCGTCTCCGTGACCTCGGTTCCCGAACGTACGACGAGCGCGTTCGCGTCGGCGACGGCGTCGAGGAGCGCGTCTCCCTCGACGTCGTACGCGGTTTCGACCGTGTGACCCGCTTCCCGCAGTCGTTCGAGACCCGCCTCCGCGATGGGGTCCGTCACGAGTACTTTCATGGGCGTCACATCCCTGTCTGCGTGTATAACGCTTGTTTTCTGGCCGCGTCGCAACTGTCATCGTCGACACCGACGACACCGGCGACACACTCTACGAGCGGGTCGTTACTCGGTATCTCCCGGTGTCGTGCGTCGACCGGGACCACTCGCTCTCGGGGCGAGTACGAGAGAAACCGAAGGGCCAGCGCCGTCAGCGCCAGGCCGGCAGCGAGGCGGCGTCCGCGAGCGGTGCTGTGAGATAGGCGTCGTCGCGACTGATATCCGCGATGACGAACGTCTCGCTGGGTCCGTCTTCGACCGAGGCCATGACCTCGGCGTCCGTTGCCACCTCAGCTTCGGCAACACCCTTCGGCGCCATGTATGCGAATAGGTAACAACCTACTATAAACCTGCCGGAACGATTCTCAGGGATTGAAACCAGGCCGTCAGTCGAGCGTCAGACGAACGCACGACGGGCGGCGAGTAGCCGATGCCTAGATCGGCGAATCGACGTGGTGTCAGCCGCGGATCCGTGCCCGAACCGGCGAATCGACGTGGTGTCGGCCCCAGATCCGTCCCGTATCGGCGCGCGCCGGGAGTGTGCAACCAGTGTGTGCGGTTCGCGCCAGAGACCGCGTGACGCGAAAGTGCAAAGTCTTAGTGTGTGCGGGGTGGAATGACCGACACTATGAACGTCGCAGACGTCATGACGCCCCGCGAGGACCTCGTCACCGTCGAACTGCCGGGCACCCGCGACGACGTCCTCGAATACCTCCAGGAACGGGCGTTCTCGTCGGTCCCAGTGGTCAAACCGACCGACGAGGGCGAGCAGTTCCGGGGGCTGATCACCCGGACCGACCTGATCGACAACCCCGACGAGGACCAGCTCGCCATGCTCGTAGAGGAGGTCCCCAGTATCGAGAGTTCCGCGAGCATCGAGGACCTCGCCGAACTGATGCTCGCCGAGGGCGCCCGTCGCGTCCCGGTCGTCGACGGCGAACTCGAGGGGATCGTCACTATCACCGACGTCGTCAGAGCCATCGCCAGTGGCGACGTCGAGGCCGACGTGCCCGTGGGTGACCTGGCCCGCCGTGCGATCAACTGCGTCTACGAGGGCACCCCGCTGACCGTCGCCGAGCGTGAACTCTCCCACGCCGACGTTCCCTACGCTATCGTGCTGGGTGAGGACGGCGACCACGTCGGCATGCTGACCGAAGTCGACGTCATCGACGTCGCCCGCGTCGTCGAGGGCGAGGAAGATACGGGCGGATCCATCGCCAGCGACGACGACGACTGGAAGTGGGAGAGCGTCCGAACCGTCGGCAACAGCTACATGCCCACCAGAAACGTCGAACTGCCCACGGGACCGGTCTCGGAGTTCATGACCGCCGACCTGGTGACCGTCAGTGGCCGCCGAACCGTCCAGGAGGTCGCCCAGCAGATGATCGAGTACGACATCGAACAGATCCCGCTCGTTACCGGCGACGACCTCGAGGGCGTCGTCCGGGACATGGACCTGCTGGAGGCGCTGGTATGAGTGAGCTGACGGAACTGGCCAAGCGTCGCGGTTTCTTCGTCCAGACCGCCGGCGCCTACGGCGGTGTCTCGGGCTTCTACACGTTCGGTCCCCAGGGCGCCAGCCTCAAGGACAACATCGAGGACACCTGGCGCGACCGCTTTACCGTCCAGGAGGGTAACATGGAGGTCGACGCCCCCACCATCATGCCCGAACCCGTCTTCGAGGCGTCGGGCCACCTCGACGGCTTCGACGACATGATAGTCGAGTGTCCCGAGTGTGGCGAGAGTCATCGGGCCGACCACGTCGTCGAAGACAACACCGACTACGAGGAAGCCGAGGCACTCGGTGCGGAGCGTGTCGGCGAGATCATCGCCGAGTACGAACTCGTCTGTCCGGTCTGTGGGGCCGGGCTGGCCGGCCAGGCCATCGAGGAGTTCAACCTCATGTTCGAGACCAACATCGGCCCGGGGTCGTCCTCGCCGGGCTACCTGCGCCCCGAGACGGCACAGGGCATCTTCGTCGAGTTCCCCCAACTCGCGGAGTACGCCCGCAACCAGTTGCCCTTCGGCGTCACGCAGATCGGCCGGGCCTACCGCAACGAGATCAGCCCCCGGAAGTCGCTCGTCCGGGTCCGGGAGTTCACCCAGGCCGAACTCGAGCTGTTCTTCGACCCCGAGGAAGACGAGCCGGACCTCTCGGCGGTCGAGGACGTCGTGGCGCCCTTCTACAGCGCGGCCGCACAGGAAACCGAGGGTGACGAGGCGAGAGAACTGACGATCCGCGAAGCCGTCGACGAGGGCGTCGTGACCGACGAGTGGATCGCCTACTATCTGGGCGTCGCCACCGAGTGGTACGAGTCCATCGGCGTCGACATGGACCGGTTCCGGTTCCGCCAACACCTCGGCGGCGAACTCGCCCACTACGCCGCCGACTGCTGGGACGCCGAGAGCGACGTGAGCGCTGCCAGCGAGTCCGCCGACTGGGTCGAGATCGCCGGCTTCGCCTACCGCGAGGACTACGACCTCTCGAACCACCACGAGCACTCCGACGACGACTACACGATATTCAAACAGTACGACGAACCCGTCAGCGTCGAGCGCCCCACGGTGGATCCGGACATGAGTTATCTGGGTCCCGAGTTCGGCGGTGCGGCGGCCGACGTCGCCGAGGCACTGGCGGACCTCGCCGAACGGAACCCCGATGCCTTCCACGAGGCGCTACGCGCCTCGGAACGATCGAGCGGTGACGGCGAGGAACCGCGAGGCCGCGACGCCGAGGCGGATCCGGAGGGTGACGCGACGGTCACGGTGGACGTCGACGGCGAGGCCTACGAGGTCCCAGTGAGTCAGACCGACTTCGCCGTCGAGGACGTGACGGAGTCGGGCGAGCACATCATCCCGCACGTGATCGAGCCGTCGCTGGGTATCGACAGGGCGCTGTATACGGTGCTCGTCCACGCCTACCGCGAGGACGAGGTCGACGGCGAGGAACGCACCTACCTCGAACTCCCCGCCGAAGTCGCGCCCACGACGGTCGGCGTGTTCCCGCTGATGGACCGCGACGGGCTCGACGACCGTGCCCAGAAAGTGGCCGCCGACCTCCGCGAGCGCGGCCTCGCGGTCACCTACGACGATTCAGGTGCGATCGGCCGCCGGTATCGTCGTCAGGACGAGGTCGGCACCCCCTTCTGTGTCACCGTCGACTACGCGACCATCGGCGAGGCCGAGGACCCCGAGGAGGGCGAACCGCGCGAGGCCGACGACAAGGAGGCCTCGGATGGCTCGAGCGGGGAGCAAAGCGACCCGCGAGAGGACACCGTCACCGTCCGTGAACGCGACACGACAGCACAGCGACGCGTCCCCGTCGAGGATCTGGGCGAGACGCTCGAAGCGCTCCGGGACGGCGAGCTCGATTTCGCCGACCTCTGACGTGAATGGCCGACGACGGCGGGGGACCGGCGGCTGACACCGACGGGGGATCGGCAGCTGCTGACACCGACCAGAACCCAGTGGACGACGGGACAGAAGAGAGCACCGCCGTCACGGCGGAAGCCCCGATACCGGACGAAGTCGCCCGGCGGCTCGTCCACGCGAGCACGAGCGTCGTCCCGCTGTCGTACGTACTCCTCGATTTCGTCACCTGGCGACGCCTCCAGGTCTTCCTCGTCGCCGCCGTCGTCGTCGGATTCGGTCTCGAACTCGTCAGACTCCGCGCCGGCCTAGAGTGGGAGATCTTCGACCGGCTCACCCGCGAGTACGAACAGGACAACCTCGCGGGCTACTATCTGGGCGCCGTCGGGATGGCGACCGTCGCGCTCGTCTTCCCGCCGGAGGGTGCCGACCCGCTCGTGGCCGCCGTCGCCGCCGACCCGACGCCGGTGGCCGTTCCCGCGATGTTCATGCTGACGATCGCCGACCCGACGAGCGGCCTGCTGGGGTCGGGAACGCTTCGCCCGGCCAAAGAGGGGTGGGTCCTGCTGGCAACCTTCGGCGTCGCGACGCTGCTGGCGGTGCCCTTCGTGCCGTCTCTCGCTGCGGTCCTCGGGGGCGCCACCGCGACCGTCGCCGACGGCGTCAAGCCGGTGATCCGCGGCTACGTGCTCGACGACAACCTCACGATCCCCGTGAGCGCCGCCGTCGCGATGTACGTCGCCGTCCAGTACCTGCCCGCGCTCGGGTGAACGGTGACTACTCGACGGCGCCACTGCCACCGGAACCGACGACTCGCCGTTCGATGGCGCTGGAGTACCGCATCAGGAACGTGCCGAGCACGCCCATGACCAGCACGTACCCGACCGCGAGCGCGACGATAGTATCCCCCTGTGGGAGCGCGACGTCGGGACGGGTGGCCAGTGCGGCGATGACCAGCGAGAACTCCCCGCGGGCGACGAGTCCGACGGCGACGCGCACGGAGCGCCGTTCGGAGAGCCCGTAAGCCCGCCCACCCCAGTAGCCGCTGGCGAGTTTGCTCACCGTCGTCACCACCACGAGCAACGCCAGCGGGCCGGCGACACCGGCGACCAGCGCGGGGTCGGTTTCGAGACCTATCGAGAGGAAAAAGACCGCGGCGTAGAGGTCGCGCTCGGAGGTGATCACCTGCTCGATGCGATGTGCGTGGCTGGTCGCGCCGAAGGCCGCCCCGAGGAAGAAGGCGGCGACGGCCTCACTCACGCCCAGCGCCAACGCGATCCCGCCGACGCCGGCCGCCGCGGCGACCACGCGGATGAGCAACTGTTCGTCCGAACGAGTGTCGAGGAGTCGTTCGAGCAGCGGCGTGCCATACGCCGCGAGGAGCACGAGTGCGGCGAGGACGGCGAACGCCCGCCCGACCGATATCGCGAGGTCGGTGGTCCCGCCGCCAGCGCCCCCGCTCGTCGCGATCGCGGCGACCACCGCGAGATACACCGCGACGACGACGTCCTCGAAGACGAGCACCCCCAGGATGGCCTCGCTCTCGGGGTCGGCGATCCACCCCAGGTCGATGAGCGTCTTCGTGATGATCGCCGACGAGGAGATGTAGACGATACCGGCGAGAAAGAGCGCCTCGATGGCCGAAAAGCCCAGCACGACCCCCAGAACGAGGCCGACGCCGCCGTTGACGACGAGGTCGACGGTACCCGCACCGAGCACCCGGTCGCGCGCGGCGGCCAGTCGCTGGAGGTTGAACTCCAGCCCGATAAAAAAGAGCAAGAAGACGATACCCAGTTCCGCCAGCAGGTCGATAAACTCGCGGCTCTCGACGAGGACGAAGTCGACGCCCAGGAGTGTGGGGACGTTCGGACCGACGAGGACGCCGACGATGAGATAGGCGGGGATCACCGACTGACCCAACCGGGAGGCGAGGCCGCCCCCCAGTGCGAGCACGACGAAGACGACCCCCGCCTGGAGGAGCAGATCCGGTGCGGCCATCGGCTCAGGAGCTGTCCCGGTTGCGGACCAGGGTCTCCAGTGCCTCGTGTTCCTCCCGCGTGCCGAGAGCGACGAGCAGGTCACCGGGTTCGAGCGTGACGTCCCCGCCGGGGTTGGCGATCGTGTCGGGACCCCGCTGAATCGCGATGACCGAGACGCCCGTCTCGACGCGGACGTTCGTGTCCGCCAGTTCTCGCCCTGCGACCGGCGAGTCCTCGGAGAGTTCGATCCACTCGATGATGGCGTCACCGAGCGGGACCGACAGCTCGCCCGCGTCGACGGACTCGAAGTGTGCGCCCGTGAGGATCGACCCGAGCTGACGGGCTTCCGTAGCTGTGAGGTCGAACACCTGCTCGCTGTCGGCCTCGGGGTCGGCTCGACGGAACACCTCGCGACGGCCGTCGTGGTGGTGGACGACCACGGCGCGTTCGCCACCGCCCAGTTCCACCTCGAACTTCCGGCCGACGCCCGGGATGTCCGTCTCGTAGACGGTCATGGGTGCGGGTTCGGACAGGGCAGACTTAACTTCTACAGGCAAAGTCTCCTTCCTCACGGAGCGAACCGCGGTAGCGGTGAGCGAGTCGGGAGGGATACAGCCGTACGCTATCCTCAACAAAACACAAGTGACAGCAGACCTACCGTAAGATCAGTGGTTGAAGAAGCGTTCCAGTATCGAGCGGTACCCGAGGACGCAACTACTGGGAAGACCGCGTGGCAAGCAATTCAAACCTGCCGTGAGGTCTACAACCACGCGCTCACTCAAGAGTATCGCCCCGCTCCCGACTACGACAAGCCGTCATACACCACGATGCAGAACAAACTGCCACAGTGGAAGCAGAAGTGGCCCGAGTGGGGCACTGTGTACTCGAAGTGCCTGCAAATGGCTGTCAGGCGCATCAAACACAGTGAGAACGTCCTCGATTCGCTGAAAGAACGCGGATTCAACGTTGGGACGCTCAAGTGGAAACGCCCACGTGAGTACCGCAGTATCACGTATAACCAGTCTGGCTTTGACGTGGATCGTAACACGGGTCGGACTGGTCATGCTGTCGTGAACTTTTCGAAGATCGGCGATTTCCACCTGAACTATCATCGACCACTCCCAGGCGATGCAACAATCAAAGAGATCATCCTGAAAAAGCCGAAGACAGGCGACTGGACGGTGAGCATCGTCGTCGAGTACGATGCTGACTATCCAGACAAGCCTGCTGTCGAAGATATTGCTGTCGAGGAGACGGTCGGGATCGACCTCGGTATCACGAAGTTCGTTCACGACTCTGAGAACCGAACGTTTGCTCGGTTAGACGAAGAGGACGACCGTGAGCGTATCGAGAAGCGGCATCGCTCACTCTCCCGCAAGCAACACCAGTCGGCGAACTGGAATAGAGCACGACAGTCGCTTGCACGGGCGTACGAACGGGTGAAGAACCGCCGCGAGGATTATCGAGAGAAGCTCGCTCACTGGTACACCCGAGAGTACGATGCCGTGTTCCTCGAAGACCTAGACGTGGCCTCGATGACACAGCAGGACAGGAACGCTCGGAACATCGCAGCGATGTCGTGGCGTGCGACACTCCAAGCGTTCGAACGACATGGGGAGAAAAACGGCTGTCACGTGGTTCTCGTTGACCCTGCTGGAACGACGAAACAGTGTGCGAACTGCGGCGTCGAGACAGAAAAGCCGCTATGGGTGCGTGAGCACTCGTGTCCGAGTTGTGGATTCACGGCGGACCGCGACCACAACGCGTCGTTAGAAATCCACCAGCGTGGTTTGCAGCAATTGGGAGTGGCGTTTGAGCAGTCCGAATTAGGGCTGGGACAGTCCGAAGTAACGTCTGTGGAGACTGGTGTCCCTGCGGGGAGTCGTCATCGGGACGCACTGCTTGCAAATACCGTCGTGAAAGCAGAAAGTCCACTGCAAGAGCACGGAAGCCCCACCCTCAAGGAGCCAGCTACCGCTGGCGAGTAGGATGGGGTAGTTCACACGTACGCGGCAGTCCAGACAGCGAAAGCGCCTACTCGAGAATCTCGAACACGTCGACCGCCCTGTACTCTTTCCCGCGTTCTTTGCCAGTCACTTCTTCGACCAGGCCGTCCGCTTCGAGGTCTTCGACGACCTTGTAGGCGGTCCTGCGGGAGACGTCGAGGTACTCCACGAGGTCCGGTGTGGTGAAGTACGGATACTGGAGCAACTGACGAGCGAACCTGTCTGTGGCCGTGTTACCGGGGTATTCCTCCTCGTAGCGGTCCTGGAGCTCGCGGAGTCGGTGGGTCCGGTCGTACGACGCCTTCGCTTGCGTCCGGAGTCCGTCGAGGAAGAACGTGAGCCACTCCTCCCACGCACCGTCCTCGCTCACCGCGCGCATGCGCTCGACGTACTCGACTTTGTGACGGTTGAAGTACGCACTCGGGTAGATGTACGGACTCTCGAGATACCCTGCGCTCGCCAGGTAGAGGATAATGAGGAGTCGACCGAGCCGGCCGTTCCCGTCCGAAAACGGATGCACCGTCTCGAAGAAGTAGTGGACAATAGCCACGTCGACGAGCGGATGATACTGTCCACCCATCCCGACGTACGACCCAAGTGAGTGCATGAGCGCGTCGAGTCCTTCTGGCGCTGGCGGGACGAACGGACGCTGCCCGGACTGTGGACTTCGGAGATGAACCATGTGGTCACGGAAGTCGCCGACGACGTCACCCTCGTTCCGGACGTCTTCGAGGAGCATCGAGTGGAGTTCTTTGACGAGCGAGAGCGTTATCGCGTCCCCGTTCTCTATTCTCTCGAGTCCGTAGTTGAGCGCGTTCTCGTAGTTGAGTGCCTCGTGCAGGTCTTTCTCGACCGTCGCATCTGTCTGGCCGGACGGATGACGTGTGTGATACGCTTCGACGTCCTGGAACTCGACGTCTGCCCCTTCGATGCGTGCGGATTCGACGGCCTCGATGCGAATCAGGGAGGTGTAGAGGACTGCGGAGAAGTCGACGGTCGAACTGATGCCGTCGACGCGACCGATCTGATACGCAGCGTCGGCCATAAGGTCGTGTGTCTCGTCGGAGAGTTCGATCTTCGGCTCCACTGGGAGTGGCTCCGGGGAATAGTACGGCTCCGGGTGGTACGGGACGTACGTTCCCGGTGCACTGTCCGGGAGCTCTCTCGTCGGCATTTCGGTAAGACGACTATGGATCCGTATTAATATAGTTGTTTTTATAGTGAGTATACGGAAGACCGGGCCGAGGACGCTCAGGTGAAACGGAGGCGGGAAGAGTACACGCAACGTACAGCTCAGATCAGGTAGCGCAGTACGGAGAACCGGTCGCTCGGTTTGAGACCGATTGACGCACAAGCGGTAGTTTGAGCGTTGGTCACCCATTTACAGACGGGCGTCTTCGGTTCCGATATGAACCGGCGGACGTATCTCGCGGCAGTGTGCGCTGCTGGTGTCACTGCAACTGCAGGGTGTAACACAGTTTCGGGGACACAGACCCTCTCAGACCCGACTGTGAACACAGAATCACGTGGAAAGAAGGCGATCGTATTCACGTCGAACGAGAAAGAAGTGGGGCATCTGGGCGTCGACGGGAGCGTAGAATCCGACCGGATCGACCTCTCGACGGAGATCTGGCATCTGGAAGGAACCGACGTCAGATCCATCAGTTTGAGACTCTGGATGCCAGAAATAGCGACGGAATCCCCCGCAGAAGTCGCCGTCGTCTCTCCAGTCGAGGGAGACAGCTCTCCGCCCCCGTCGGTATCCCTCTACACACCCGACCGGGATCTCGGAACGGTCGTCGAGATCACTGACCTGGACGACCTCGCAGACGAGACGATCAGTACACTCGGTCTCATCGTCGTTCCGGGGTCAGAGACGGCTACAGACCTCACTATTCACGCGACCATCGAACTCTCAGGTGGCGCGCTCGGCAGCGACTACACGCTCGATGGCGAGCTACAGGTGGCGTATCCAGAACTGGCTGACCAGTGAACTACCCCACCCTACTTCGCTCGGGGGTAATGGCCCCGCCCGCTCGTCGAGGGTGAAAAGCGAGCGAGCACGTTCGGACGGCCGAATATCTCCTGATCGTCGTCCCGTGCCTCCTGCCCCATCGTCCGCTTAGTTCACCGGAAACCGCAGGAGTGCGCCAACCGCGAACGTCTCGCCGAAGCGCGCACCGCGGTCGGATCCGTCGGTGACGACGATCGTTTCGCCGCCCTGTTCGGCGACGGCCGTCTCGATCTGCTCGCGAGTGGCGCCCGACACCTCGGTCGCGACGAGCGCGGTGTCGACGGCACCGTACTCGGCCGCTTGCAGGACGTCGGCGACGCCGTAGACGACCGGGTCATCGTCGCGGAGTCGGCCGAAAAAGTCGTCGACGTGGTCGCGGACGGCGCGCTGTTCGGCGTCGAGGAGTTCGTCCTCTGCGGCGTCGACGAGGTCGTGGAGACCCTGCTCGGTCGCGTACTCGACGCCGTAGGTTCCGAGGATGCGGTCCCGGAGTCGGTGGTCGAGATAGTCGCCGTCGACGAACTTCCCTGCGGTTCCCATCGACCCACCGACGACGACGCCGGTGACGATGTCGTCGTCACTGGTGGCACCGCCGAGGAACGCGTCTTCCGCCGTACGGGCGACCTCCTCGAAGAACTCGTGGGCCTGACGGGCGCGCTCGCGCTCGAAGCGCTTTGCGGACTGGCCGCCCGCCCGCGAACTCCCCATGACCTGGCTCTCGAAGGTGCGGTCGGGGACGACCCGGTCACCGAGGAGTCGCCCGACGGCGGCCCGGCCACGTTCGACGACGACCAGTCCGAACGTCTCGCCGGGCGCGACGGTCGCGCGCACGGGGTCGAGGTGAAACCGGTCGTCACAGCGGTAGGTGCTCTCGGTGATCGGTTCGGGCAGGTCGTCGAAGACGGCAGAGACCAGCTCGTCGTCGACGACGCCCGCACAGACCGCGAGTCCCACCTCGGGCGTCTCCTCGTAGGGCCGGAGCAGTCGCTGGATGCGCTTCAGCGCACGGCGGACCCGGGTTCTCGTTCGTTTGGACTTGATGTTCTCTGCGCCGGCGTGTTCGCGAGCGACCCGTTGGCGGGTGGCAGCGAGCGAGTCGCCGGCGGGGACCGTCACCGTGACGAGTTCCGTGCCGGCACCTTCGGTCGATTCGAGCTGTTCGATACGGTCGTGGAGCGTGGCGTGTGACATTGCGGTGGTCTGGACTGCGAGACGAGTGTCGGGCGATGCTCGCGTCGTGGCCCGCGGTGGGCCGTCACCACCGTCTTCAACTGAAAAAGTCGGCGTCGCCACTCACGACCGAATCGACGGCCTGCGTCGGCGCGTCGAGTGCGCGACCGCCCGCGTTCGACGGGCGACCGGACTGTGAGTGGTTCATATCCGATCGGACGGTCCAGCGACACAAAACCGTTCCGCGAGTGTGGGACACAGTCACAAAGACCGGGACGTCGAACACCAGGGCGATTCACGAGTGGGGGGTCTACCGAGATTTCACTTCCACCGCGGTACCTGAACGCTTAACCGGGGTGACGGCCAACGAATCGGCAATGGCAGCTACCGACGAGGGGGAGGGAGACGAGGCGTTCGTCTCCGGGCCCCTCCTGGTCGACGGCGTCCTGGAGGACCGCCGCTACCAGCGCCGACTGGCCGACGCCGCGCTGGAGGGACACACCCTGGTCTGTCTCCCCACCGGCCTCGGGAAGACCACCGTCAGCCTGCTGGTGACCGCCGAGCGACTCGCCGGCGAAGTCATCAACAAGTCACTGCTCCTGGCACCGACCAAGCCCCTCGTCACCCAGCACGCCGAGTTCTACCGGGCGGCCCTGGACGTCCCCGACGACGAGATCGTCGTCTACACGGGCGAGACCCGTCCCGACGACCGCGCGGACCTCTGGCAGGGCGCGCGCGTGGTCGTCGCCACGCCCGAAGTCGTCGAGAACGACCTCGTCGGCTCGCGGATCGACCTCTCGGACGTCGTCCACTGCACCTTCGACGAGTGCCACCGCGCAACCGGCGACTACGCCTACACCTACATCGCCGAGCGCTACCACGAACAGGCCAGAGATCCGCTCGTGACCGGGATGTCCGCCTCGCCCGGCGACGACGAGGAGTCCATTCTGACTGTGTGTGCGAACCTCGGCATCGACAGCGTCGAGGTGATGACCGAGAAAGACGCCGACGTCGCCGAGTACACCCACGACACCACCGTCGACTACGAGCGCATCGAGTTGCCGGAGACCGTTGTCGAGATCCGTGACGCACTCCAGGACGTCATCCGGGACCGACTGACGAAACTCAAAGAGCTGGGGGTGACGAACAAGACCGCCCCCGACGTCTCCGAGCGGGAGATCCAGCGCATCCAGGGCAAGTTGCGCGAGTTGATGGACAACGACCAGTCGGAGGGCTACCAGGGGATGAGCTTCCTGGCGGAGATACGGAAATTGCGGACCGCCGTGACCTACGCCGAGACACAGAGCGTGGAGTCGCTGCGCCGGTATCTCGACCGCCAGCAGGAGGCCGCACGCACCTCGGGCGCGTCGAAGGCCGACCAGCGGATGGTCTCGGAAGCCGAAGTCCGGGAGGCGGTCCGGCGAGCCGAGAACTACGACGACCTGCACCCGAAGTTCCGGCGGACGCGGATGTTGCTCGCCCAGCAGTTAGGTATCGAGGGCGGCGAGCGCGTCATCGTCTTCACCGAGTCCCGGGACACGGCGGAGACGCTGACGGACTTCCTGGGCGAGCACTTCGAGACGCGCAAGTTCGTCGGGCAGTCCGACACCGACGGCAGCGACGGGATGACCCAGAACGAACAGCAGGAGACCCTCGACAAGTTCCGAAACGGCGAGTTCGAGGTACTGGTGTCGACCTCGGTCGCGGAGGAGGGCCTCGACGTGCCCGAGGTCGACCTCGTGCTCTTTTTCGAACCCGTGCCGACGGCCATCCGGTCCATCCAGCGGAAGGGCCGGACCGGCCGTCAAGCCGACGGCCGCGTGGTCGTCCTCCTCGCCGAGGATACCCGCGACGAGGCGTACTTCTGGATATCGCGCCGCCGCGAGAAGACGATGCAAAACGAGCTTCGCGACCTCAAGGGCGCGGCCGAGGACCTCGAAGCCGAACTCGACCCCTCCCAGCGCGACCTCTCGGCGTTCGCGGGAGACGACGGAGCTTCCGCCGGCGAGACGGGAAGTTCCACCGGAAACGAGGGGGTTGACGCCGCGAGCGAGGGCGGTGCGAACGAGGCGTCGGCCGCCGCGTCGTCCGCCTCGAACGGCGGGACCGCGACCGCCGCGGCGACCGACTCCGAGGGACAGTCCGGCCTCGCCGACTTCGGCCCCTCGGACGAGGAGTTAGCGCGGGCGGACGACGGCGACGACAGCCTCGGCACGGACGCCGAATCGGCCGACGAGGCGGGCGACTCGGATGCCGACCCGTCATCGGAACCCGGAGCCGACGAGGGCGACGAGGTGGACGACTCGGCCACCGTCGCCGCGGCTGGCACCGACGACGCGGAGACCGTCGAAATCGTCGTCGACCAGCGCGAACTCAACTCCAACATCGCCCGCACCCTCTCGAAGCGCGAGGACCTGACGACCCGACTGGAGACGCTCGCGGTCGGCGACTACGTCCTCTCGGACCGCGTCGCGGTCGAGCGAAAGAGCGTCTCGGACTTCCTCGACACGCTCACGGGCGGCGACCGGTCGATATTCGAGCAGATTGCGGACCTCACGCGCCACTACGCGCGGCCGCTTCTCGTCATCGAGGGGCGCGGCCTCTACGAGGAGCGCAACATCCATCCCGGCGCGATTCGCGGGGCGCTGTCGTCGGTCGCGGTCGACTTCAACGTGAGCGTGCTGTTCACCGAGGGCGAAGACGACACCGCGGAGATGCTGGCGACCATCGCCACTCGCGAGCAGACGGACCGCGAACGGACCGTGAGCGTCCACGGCGGCAAGAGCGCGAAGACGCTCGACGAGCAACAGGAGTACGTCGTCTCCGCCATCGCCGACATCGGCCCGGTCACGGCGCGGACCCTGCTCGAAGCGTTCGGGAGCGTCGAGGCGGTCATGACCGCCAACGAGGACGACCTCAAAGAGGTCCGCGGCGTCGGCCAGGTCACCGCCGAGCGAATCCGCGAGGTCGTCGGCTCGGAGTACCGCTGAGCCGCGTTCACCGCCCGTCGCGCGTCAGGGAACGATAGTCACCGGAACGGCCTCGGCCCGAAGCACCGTCTCGGCGGCGCTCCCGAAGACGGTTCGCTCGACGATGCCGTCCTCGTGGTGGCCCATGACGACGTGGTCGAAGCCGCCGCGTTCGACGGTGTCGAGAATCTCCTCGCCGACGCGGTCGGCGGTCCACACGTCGACCGTGATGGTCGAGAGCTCCGGCTCGCCGCTGATATTGCCCGCTTCGAGTCTGCCGCGCGCGTCGTCGAGAATCGCCGCCGTCGCGTCGGTCTGGTTGTTCGTGTAGTGGACCACGTGGAGGCGTCCGCCCATCCCGACGACCATCTCGATGGCGAAGTCGAGCGCGCGCTTGCTGGCGTCGGTGCCGTCGATGGGGATGAGTACGTCCATACGAGACAGAGGGCCCGCGGGGCGGTAAGTTCTACCGCCGGAGCGGGCGCTGAGGCGACGACGTGTCGGTCGTTATCGGTCGAGCGCCGAGATGGCCTCGGCGGCCTCGCGCGCGGCGGTCAGGAACTCCGTCGCCCGCCGCGGGTCGTCGGTCGACTCGGCTCGCTCGGCGGCCCACGTCAGCGTCCGCACGAGCGACTCGCGCGCGGCGGTCACGTCGCCGGCGACTTCGCGCGTCGCGCGTCCCTCGGTCGTCCCCCGCCCACCCGTGGTTCGGGACCGTGTCGCCGACGCGGCCCGCCCGTTCGAGCCGGCAGTGTCGCGGCGCGCCTCGTCGGCGACGCGGTTCCGCCCGGCCCGCTCGGGCTGTTGCGTTCCGATCTGTGGCCACTCAGTTTCCGTCGCCTCGGCACCGACGCTCTCCGCATCGGCCGCATCGACGCTCTCTGCGGACGCGGTCGCCCCGCCGGACGCGGCCTCGCCCTCGCCCTCGTTGGCGTCGGCCTCGACGGCCGCCTCGTCGGCCCGCTCCGCGTCTTGGTCGGCGTTCGCCGCGGCCTGCCCCTCGGCCTGACAGGTCGGACAGAACACCTGCCCCTCGTAGCGGAACAGCGGGTCGCCGCAGTTGTCGCAGTGTTTGTCCGTCATCGTCGCGCCCTTGAGGAGCAACTCGCTCATCCGTTGGGTCGACCGGCGCTTCGTTTCGTCTCGCTCGTACTTCTCCCGAAGTCGCTGGCGCTCTGCTTCCTTGTCGAAGTCGCTCATGTGGGTGTGGACGCGACGTGCGTCGAAAAACCCCACGGCGTCGCTCGACCGGTTCCGGGACCGGCGGTCTCACCGGCTCTCGCGACCGACGTCACCCCGCCGCAGTCGCCCGAAATTCGACGACTGACGTAGACAGAATCGACAGACTGCGGTTCGGTGCCCGTTCCGAAACGTTTACTCGGAATCCACAGCGTCGTTAATGTGGCATGACGAAAGTTAGCGTGATTGGTGCGGCCGGCACGGTCGGTGCCGCGGCTGGGTACAACCTCGCGCTTCGCGATGTCTGCGACGAACTCGTGTTCGTTGACATCCCGAAGATGGAAGACAAGACGGTCGGACAGGCGGCGGACACGAACCACGGCATCGCCTACGACTCCAACACGGTCGTGACGCAGGGCGGCTACGAGGACACCGCCGGCTCCGACGTGGTCGTCATCACGGCGGGCATCCCGCGCCAGCCGGGGCAGACCCGTATCGACCTCGCGGGCGACAACGCTCCCATCATGGACGACATCGGCTCCTCGCTCGCGGAGCACAACGACGACTTCGTCTCCATCACCACGTCGAACCCCGTCGACCTGCTCAACCGCCACCTCTACGAGACGGGCGACCGCGACCGCCACAAGGTCATCGGCTTCGGCGGCCGCCTCGACTCCGCCCGCTTCCGCTACGTCCTGAGCCAGCGCTTCGACGTGCCGGTCAAGAACGTCGACGCGACCATCCTCGGCGAGCACGGCGACGCGCAGGTTCCGGCCTTCTCGAAGGTCCGCGTCGACGGCAACGACCCCGCCTTCTCCGCCGACGAGAAAGAGGAGATTCTCGGCGACCTCCAGGAGTCCGCCATGGACGTCATCGAGCGCAAGGGCGCGACCCAGTGGGGCCCGGCGACCGGCGTCGCCCACATGGTCGAGGCCGTCCTGCACGACACCGGCGAAGTGCTCCCCGGCTCGCTCGTCCTCGACGGCGAGTTCGGCTACGAGGACACCGCTTTCGGCGTCCCCGTCAAGCTCGGCTCGAACGGCATCGAGGAGGTCGTCGAGTGGGACCTCGACGACTACGAGGCCGACCTCATGGACGACGCGGCCGAGAAGCTCCGCGACCAGTACGACAAAATCGCGTAACTCGGCTCGGTTGTCGACATCCCGACTTTTTGCGGTTCGGCGTCTCCTCCCGCTGACACGCGTGTCTCCGCGGCGTCAACCGTTATCTCGTCGCCGGCCGATAGGTCTCGTATGTCTACAGTTGGAGACGGTCGGACGGACCCGAACGCGCGCGCCGAATCGTTCGAGTCCCGCCGCGTCTTCGTCTTCCTTCTCGTCGCCTTCGGGCTCGCGGGCGCGACCGCGCTGGTCGTGTCTCTCACCGGCGGCCTGACGAACTCGCCGCCGGTCGCAGTCGGGCTCCCGCTGTGGCTCGTGCTCGTCAGCACGTGCTACATGTTCTCGCCGTCGGTCGCGAACGTCGTCACCCGGCTCGTCACCGGCGAGGGATGGACGAGCCTGCGGATTCGCCCCGCGCTCCGGTCGAACGTCGGCACCTACCTCCTCGCGTGGCTCGCGCCCGGTCTCGTCATCGCCATCGGTTCGGCGCTGTTCTTCGCGCTCTTTCCGGCGTATTTCGACCCCGACGCGACGGCGCTCCGCGGGGTGCTCCCGCCGGGCACGTCGCTCGAACTCGTCGTGGTCGCACAGGTCGCACAGGGGCTCGTCCTCGGTGCGACGGTGAACACCGCCTTCGCCTTCGGGGAGGAGTTCGGCTGGCGAGCGTACCTCCTGCAGAAGCTCCTCCCGCTCGGTCCCCGCCGGGCGGTCCTCCTCTCGGGCGTCGTCTGGGGCGCGTGGCACTGGCCGCTCATCGCGCTCGGCTACAACTACGGCTTCGGCTACCCCGGCGCGCCGTGGACCGGCTTTCTGGCGATGGTCTGGATGACGACGGCGGTCGGGGTCTTTCTCGCGTGGGTCGCGCTCCGCGCCGACTCGGTGTGGCCCGCGGCGCTCGGCCACGGGATGTTCAACGCCTTCGCGGGCCTCGGGAGCGTCTTCGCGACGACCGGCGCGCCGTCGTTACTTGGCCCGACCGCCGTCGGCGCAGTCGCCGTCGTTCCGTGGGTGGTCGTCGCCGCGGCACTCGTGGTTCGCTCGCCGGCGTTCGAGGCGTAGTCCCTTCCTCAGAGCCGCCGTTTCAGTTCGTCGGCCGTCTTCTCGCCGACGCCGGGCACGTCGGTCAGGTCCTCGACCGACGCCTCGCGCACCCCCTCGACGCTCCCGAACCGCGTGAGGAGCGCCCGGCGGGTCTTCTCGCCGACGCCGGGCACGTCGTCGAGGACGGTCTTCACCTCGTCGCGGAGCGTCTGGTGGTACTGGACGGCGAAGCGGTGGGCCTCGTCGCGGACGCGCTGGAGGACGTGGAGCGCCGGATCGTCGTCGTCCCAGTCGTAGACGCCGTCCGGCGTGATCACCAGTTCCTCCTCCTTTGCGAGTCCGACGGCGGGCACGTCCCAGCCGGTCTCGTCGAGGGCGTCGAGCGCGGCGTTCAACTGTCCCTTGCCGCCGTCGATGAGGAGTACGTCGGGGTCCGGGCGGTCGTCGCGGCCCTCCAGCGCGCGGGTCGCCCGCCAGCGGACGAGTTCGCGCATGTTCGCGTAGTCGTCGTTGCGCTCGGGGAGTCGCCGCCGGCGGTAGTCCGCGGTCTCGGCGCTCCCCTCGACGAAGCACACGTCGCTCCCGACGACGGCCTTGCCCTGCGCGTGGCTCACGTCGAAGCCCTCGATGCGAGAGACGCGGCGCACGTCGAGGTCGAGTTCGCGGGCGAGCGTGGCGAGGCCGTCGTCGCGGCCGGCGCGCCGGCGGGCGTTCTTCAGCGCGAGTTCGACCAGTTTCGCCTCGCGGCCCGCGCCGGGGACGCGCACGCCCACGCCTTCGGCTTCGAGCCACGCCACCACGTCCTCGTCGTCGGGGCGTTCCGAGAGGACGACCGCGTCGGGGAGGTCGCGCTCGGCGTAGAACTGCGCGAGGAACGCCGAGAGGACGGCGGCCGTGCGGTCTTCGCCCTCGGGCGCGTCGAGGTGGTGGCGGGTCCGGTCGACCAACTGGCCGCGCTCGGCGTGGAGTCGGGCGACCGTCGCCGAGTCGCCGCGGAGCGAGACGCCGAGCACGTCGATGGCGCGCTCGTCGGACTGCGACGAGACGGCGTCCTCGCCCGCACCGTGAAACGACTCGACGGCCTCCAACCGGTCGCGGAGGTTGGCGGCGCGCTCGAACTCCGCGTCCTGCGCGGCCGCGTCCATCTCCCGGCGGAGCGGGTCGGCGAGGACGCCCGTCTCGCCCTCGAAGAAGCGGACCGCCGACTCCACGTCCTCGCGGTAGTCGCGCTCTTCGATTTCGCCGGTACAGGGGGCCGTACACAGGCCCATCTCGTAGTCGAGACACGGCCGCGAGCGGTTCGCGTACTTGTGGTCCGAACAGCCGCGGAGGCCGTAGGTCTCTCGAATCGCCTTCACGACCGTCTCGACGCGGCCCTTGTCGGTGTACGGCCCGAAGACGGTCGCCGAGTCCTCGGGGTCGCGGGTGACCTCGACCCGCGGGACCGCGTGGGCCGTCAGTTGGACCAGCGGGTAGGACTTGTCGTCTTTCAGGCGGACGTTGTAGCGCGGTTGGTGGCGCTTGATGAGGTTGGCTTCGAGGAGGAGCGCCTGCGTCTCAGTGTCGGTAACGGCGAAGTCGATGTGCTCCGCGCGGGCGACCATCCGGGAGATGCGCTCCGACCGGGGGTCCGCGTACGACCGAACCCGTGAGCGGATGTCGACCGCCTTCCCGACGTAGAACACCGCGTCGCCGGCGACGAACTGGTACACGCCCGGGTCCGCCGGAAGCGCGCTGGCTCGTTCGCTGACCGCGACAGGGTCCATCTGGGGTGGCTTACCGCGCGAGAGGCTTGAGGCTGACGCGTCGGGCGCGTCGCCGCCTCGCAGTCCTCGAATTATCTTTTTTGATAATATACTCGAAAGATACTCGTGTGATGCTCTGAAACGTGGCCTCTAATGTCACTTGGTATACTCTCTCGCGTCCGCTCGTGGTTCGGTGGACAGGCTCCGGTACCGGACGGCGGAATCGTCGCCGACTCCGCCGCCGACTCTGTCATCCATCCCGTCCCGAACAGGTCCGGG
>ENA-ORDC01000987-ORDC01000987.1-marine-metagenome-genome-assembly--contig:-NODE-987-length-23494-cov-3.251911_pt1 | contig 23494 bp, 23 predicted proteins | sample MGYA00237783_ERZ508515 | MGnify/ENA primary metagenome ERZ508515 (study PRJEB26186, sample SAMN06268792) | marine metagenome | isolation source: Eden Landing Ponds, San Francisco, CA, USA | place... | reverse complement strand
TCGAGGGCGGCCAGCTTAAGAAGCGCACGGAGGCGAAGGCCGACGCCGGCGCCGACTGGCCCGAGCTGCCCGACCCGCGGCTGCCCGAGACCGGCGACCAGCCCTACGGCATCCTGGTCACCGGCGTCGGCGGCACCGGCGTGGTCACCATCGGCCAGCTGCTGGGCATGGCCGCCCACATCGAGGGCAAGGGCTGCTCGGTGCTGGACATGACCGGCCTAGCCCAGAAGGGCGGCGCGGTGATGAGCCACGTCCGCGTGGCGCGGGCGCCGGAGGACATCCACTCGACCAAGCTGTCGGCCGGCGGCGCCGACCTGGTGCTGGGCTGCGACCTCGTCGTGGCCGCCGGCTTCGACGCGCTGGCCAAGATCGAGCAGGGCCGCACGCGCGCCATCGTCAACACGCACGAGACGGTCACCGGCGACTTCACCCGCAACCCGGACTTCACCTTCCCCGGCCGCAAGCTGCAGCGCCGGGTGGTCGAGGCGGCCGGCGCGGACGCGACCGATCTGATGGAGGCCACCCGGATCGCCACCGCGCTGATGGGCGACTCGATCGCCACCAACCTGTTCATGCTGGGCTACGCCTGGCAGAAGGGCCGCATCCCGATCGGCAAGCAGGCGATTCTGCAGGCGATCGTCCTCAACGGCGTCGCCATCGAATCGAACGTGCAGGCCTTCACCTGGGGCCGCCGCGCCGCGCACGACCTGCAGGCGGTCGAGCACGCCGCCCACCCGCAAACCGACACCGCGGCGGAGACCGGCTGGCAGCGCCTGTCCGACAGCCTGGAGGAGGCGGTCGAGCGCCGCGTCGCCTTCCTCACCGACTATCAGGACAAGACCTACGGCGAGCGCTACCGCGCCCTGGTCGAGCGGACCAAGGCGGCCGAGCAGAACATCGCGCCGGACAGCGACGCGCTGAGCTGGGCGGTGGCCAAGAGCTACTTCAAGCTGCTGGCGATCAAAGACGAGTACGAGGTCGCCCGACTCTACACGGACGGCACCTTCGCCCGGCAGATTGCGCGGCAGTTCGAGGGCAACCCGAAGCTCAAGGTCCACCTCGCGCCGCCGATCATGGCGAAGACCGACCCCAACACCGGCGAGCCGAAAAAGACGCAGTTCGGCCCCTGGGTGTTCCCGCTGTTCCGCGTGCTGGCCCGGCTCAAGACTATCCGCGGCACCGTGATCGATCCCTTCGCCTACCTGTCCGAGCGCAAGCACGAGCGGCAGATGATTGCCGACTACGAGGCGTTGCTCGACGAGCTGCTCGCCGGACTCAGCGCCGGCAACCTGCCAGTCGCCATCGAGCTCGCCGCCCTGCCGCAGGAAATCCGCGGCTTCGGCCACATCAAGACGCGCAACTGGGAGCAAGCGAAGCGCAAGGAAGCGACCCTGCTGGAGTCCTTCCGCAACCCGACCGCGCCGACGCGGCAAGCCGCGGAGTAGATCGCAGGTGTCCGCCAAGGGCGGAGCGAACGGCGCTTTTTGCAGCTGCCGGAATGCGCCCCCGGCCCCCTTGGTGGCCGGCCCGCCGCCCCACCGCTCGCGCGCATCGCCACGAGGTCTCTCGCGTTAACTCGATCTTACCGTTCATTGCGCTGCAATGCGGCGGGCTGCGGTGCGCGCGGCCGTGCGCGAAGGCGGGGTGATGAGCGACTCGAAGACCAACGGCGAGCAGACGGCGACCGACGGTGCCGGCGCGGCCCGGCAGGGCACGGCGCAGGCCGCGCAAGACGCCAAGGACGCCAAGACCGCCAAGGCCAAGGCGAAAGCCGGCGACGCCAAGGGCGCCGAGCCCCCGGCCGGCGCCGGCCCGGCCGCCGAGTCCAAGGGAGCGGCGCCGCCGCGCGGCGACGTGCGGCTGGGCAAGTACGTCACCATTCACGGCGACAAACGGCTGGAGCCCTTCGACCGGCCCAGCGCGCAGGCCTTCGCCGCCACCGACAGCCGCACCCCGAACCAGGCGGTCTACGCTCTGGTGTGCGCCAGCGGCCGGCCGCCGCGGCTCGACGCGCTAGGCCCGATCAACAAGGTCCGCACCGTGCCGCTGGTCACTCCGGTCGACTGGGGGCCGGTGGACTGGACCCCGATGGGCCGCGAGGGCGCCGGCGAGCGCCGATACGCGCTGGTCTTCGAGCAGCCGGTCGAGCCGCCGCTGGTGCCTCGGTTCGACGCGGCGCTGACGCCGCTGCGGGAGGAGCAGATCATCGAGCGCGTGCTGCGTCCGCTGGTCAAAGTCCTGAGCGAGATCGAGGGGCGCGGCCTGACCCACCGCGGGATTTCGGTGGACAACCTGTTCGGCGCCGACGGCGGCAGCGGTGCGATGATGCTCGGCGAATGCGTCAGCGCGCCGGCCGGCATGCTGCAGCCCAGCGTCTACGAAACCATCGACGCCGCCCAGGCGCTGCCCGCCGGGCGCGGCCACGGCAGCCAGGCCGACGACCTCTACGCCCTCGGCGTTCTGATGGCGGTGCTGGTGCGCGGCGGCGACCCCACCGCCGGGCTGGATCCGCGCGAGGTGGTGGCGCGCAAGATCGAGCGCGGCAGCTACGCCACCCTGCTGGAACGCGCCCGGGTGTCGCTGAAGCTGATGGAGCCGCTGCGCGGCCTGCTGTGCGACCGGGTCGACGAACGCTGGGACCTGCCGCAGCTGGAGCATTGGCTGAACGGCAAATACCAGAGCCCGAAGCAGCCCAGCCTGCCGCAGAAGGCGCGGCGCGGCTTTACCTTCGCCGGCAAAGAGTACTGGACCTGCCCCGGCCTGGCCCACGGGCTGGCCAGCAACTGGCAGGAGGCCCTGCGGGTGATCGCCGACGGCGAGCTGGCGCAATGGGCCGCGCGCAGCCTGGGCGACGACAAGCACGCCAAGCTGATCCAGGCCACCCTCGCCGCCGCGCACGCGGAAGAGGGCGGCGGCGACGACCGGGCGCTGGCGCGTACCCTGGTGGCGCTGGACCCGAGCGCGCCGCTGCGGGTGCGCGAATTCGCCACCCGGCTCGACGCCCTGCCGCAGCTGCTGGCCATCGAATACGACAACGCCGACCGCCGCAACGCCTTCGTGCAGACGCTGAGAGCCAAGCTGCCGCAGCGCTGGCTGGAGGCGCAGCCGTCCCAGCGCGGCGACCACCCGCAGGTGCTGCAGCGCTTCGAGCGCATGGCCTGGTTCGCCGACCGCGAGCAGATAGGCTACGGGCTGGAGCGGGTGCTCTACGAGTTCAACGACGGCTGGCCGTGCCAGTCGGAGCTGATCGCCGCCTCCTACGTCAGCGACGTCGCCGACATCCTGCCGGCACTGGAACGCCGGGCGGAACAGGAAATCCCGGACCAGCCGCCGATCGACCGCCACATCGCGGCCTTCTGCGGCGCCAATATGTCGCCGCCGCCCGACCGGGTGCTGCAGGGCCTCGGCAAGGCCAGCGCCGAGCACCGGGCGCACGCCATGCTGAGCCTGCTGGCCGAGCTGCAGCGCCGCTATGGGCCGCAGAAGCTGCCGGTGCTGGCGGAGGGGACCGCCCGCCACATCGGCCCGCTGTCGGACGCGTTGCAGAACCGCGATCTTCGCGACAAGGTGGAGCGCCGGATCAAGCGCGCGGTCCAGGCCGGCTCGCTGATCGAGCTGCGCGCCGCCATCGCCGACCGCGAGTTGCGGCGCCAGGATGCCGAAGGCTTCGCCCGCGCCAAGCGGCTCTACGCCCAGGCGGCGCGCGAGATCGCCTGGCTGGAGGACGGCGGCCTGACCAACGACACCCACATTGCCTGGGCCACCCGCGGTACGGCCGCGGCGATCTCCGCCATCGGCTCCGGCCTGATGGTGGTGCTCCTGACCGTGTTCTACGTGAGCTAGGCCCATGCGACGTCACCCCCCGACAGCGATCACACCGGACGGCGGAGGCGCGGCATGAACCGCTCCCCAGTCCCGCCGGCGTCATCCAAGCCCGCCCCGCGGCAGCGCGCGGCGAGCGGCCGGTCGATCTGGTCGAAGCTGGCGATCCTGGTGTTCATCCTGCCGGCGGCCGCGGTGATGCTGCCCACGACGCTGGTGATCGCGGCGATGATGCTGCCGACGATCGCCGCCTTCGTGATCGACCGGGTGCCCGGACGCGCGCTCGCCGTCTCCGTCGGCATGCTGAACGGCGCCGGCAGCATCCCGGCCGTGGTCGATCTTTGGTCGAACGGGCACGATCTGCTGGCGGCGCAATGGGTGCTCGCCAACGAGATCGTCTGGCTCTGGGCCTACGCCGCCGCCGCGCTCGGCTGGACCATCTTTCTGTCGCTGCCGCCGCTGCTGCGGCGCTACTACAGCTTCGCCACGCAGAGCCGCATCCGGGGCCTGCAGCGCCGCCAGGAGCAGCTGCGCAAGGACTGGGGCGAGTCCGTCACCGGCGGCCTGGGCTCCAGCCCCGTCGACGAGGACGGGGAGGACGACGGCAAGGCGGAGACGCCGGCCGCGGCCCCGCAACAGGCCGCCAAGTCCGGCCAGGCCAAGGCAGCCGGCCCGAAGACGTCCGCCGGCACCGCTTAGGGCGGTCGCGCGGGCACCCGTCGTCGGTGCTTCGACACGGCCCTTCGGGCCTGCTCAGCATGAGCATCAGCTCATCCTGCTGCATCGGCTCATCCTGAGCCCGTCGAAGGATCGCCGCTCGGCCTCACCCACCCACGCCGTCGGCCCATCTGTCGCGCCCCTGCCCACTTGATGGGGGAAGCACAGGATGGGAGTGGCACACCGACCTGACCGGGCCCCGCCCCTGGCGGCGCCGCACCGACCCTAGAACCGCTCCACCCAGGGGCGCAGGTCGAGTTCGTGGGTCCAGGCACTGCGGGGCTGCAGGTGCAGCTGCCAGTAGGACTCGGCGATCGCCTCGGGCGCCAGCAGCGCGTCCTCGCCGCGTTCGGACGCCGAGTGATGGCCGCCGCGGTCATCGTTGCGGATCTGGCCGTCGATAATGGTGTGGGCGACGTGCACGCCCTGTGGGCCGAACTCGCGCGCCATCGACTGCGCCAGCGCCCGCAGGCCGAACTTCGGCGAGGCCAGGTTGGCGAAGCCCTTGCCGCCGCGCAGCGAGGCGGTTGCCCCGGTCAGGATCAGGGTTCCATGGCCGGCGGCCGCCATCCGCTGCAGCGCCTGCTGGCCGACGTGCAGCCCGCCCAGGCAGCCGATGCGCCAGCAGCGCTCGAAATCGTCCGGATGGATCTCCAGGATGCCGGCCGGCCGGAATGCGCCGGCGTTGAACACCACCAGCTCCGGCGTGCCGAGATCGCGGTCGACCGCCTCGAACAGCTCGGCCACGGAACCAGCCTCGCGGGCGTCGCAGGCATAGGCCCGGCCGCCGATCTCCCCGGCCAGCGCCTGCGCCTCCTCGACCCGCCGCCGGGCCGCCGCGACCTTGAGGCCGCCCGCGGCAAACCGCCGGCACAGCGCCGCACCGAGCCCGGGGCCGGCGCCCACCACCACGGCAACGCTCATGATCCGCCTCCCACCGTCTGCCAGGTCCGCCGGGGACGCTAGGCCCAGGCGCCGCATCGCAGCAAGGCCCGCTCGCGCGAGCGCTCACGCGAGCGGGCGGCCGTCGCGGCGCAGGCGCTCGTAGCGCACGATCAGCGAGCAGGCGCGGTCGATCAGCATGCCGCCGGCGCCAACGATGAACAGCCAGATCCCGGCCAGCTTCAGGCTCTCCCACAGGAAGAACAGCGAGCCGACGAAGAAGCAGAAGTGGCCGAGAATGCCGAGCCCGCGGTGGACCCACTCGTACTCACGCAACAGCGCCGACATTGCGCGCCAGCGCACCAACCAGACCTCGTAGGCGATCGACGCCATCGGCTCCCGCCTCCTCTTGGTGCTTTAATGCTCCCAAGGACGCAGGTGGGACGCCGGACGCGGGTCGTCAGCCCACCCGGCCGCAAGCCTCCGAAGCGGTCAGTCCGCCAGGAACGGATCGGTCACCAGGATCGTGTCGTCGCGCTCCGGGCTGGTCGACAGCAGCGCCACCGGCGCCGCCACCAGCTCCTCGATGCGGCGGATGTACTTCACCGCAGTCGCCGGCAGGTCGGCCCAGGAGCGGGCGCCTTGGGTCGACTCGCTCCAGCCCTGCATCGTCTCGTAGATCGGCTGCGCGGCGGCCTGCAGGCGCGGCTGCGCGGGGAAGTGGTCGAAGCGCGTGCCCTCGATGTCGTAGCCGATGCAGACCTTCAATTCGTCCAGCCCGTCCAGCACGTCCAGCTTGGTCAGCGCCAGCCCGTCGACACCGCCGACCTTGACCGCCTGGCGCACCATCGTGGCGTCGAACCAGCCGACGCGCCGGGCGCGTCCGGTGACCGTGCCGAACTCGCGGCCGCGCTCGCCGATGCGCTGCGCCACCGCGTCGTCCAGCTCGGTCGGGAACGGGCCGGAGCCGACCCGCGTCGTGTAGGCCTTCACCAGCCCCAGCGTGTAGTCGAAGCCGCCGCCGAAGCCGCTGCCGGCCAGCGCCTGCCCGGCAATCGTGTTGGACGAGGTGACGAACGGATAGGTGCCGTGATCGACGTCCAGCATGGTGCCTTGCGCGCCCTCGAACAGGATGCGCTTGCGCTGGGTGCGGGCGCGGTCGAGCGTGTGCCAGACGCGGTCGGCATAGGGCAGGATTTTCGGCGCTATCTCCAGCAGGTCCGCGATCAGCCGGTCGCGGTCGAAGCCCTCGCGGCCCAGCCCATGCATCAGCGCGTTGTGGTGCAGCAGCAGGTGGTCGACGCGCTCGGCCAGCTGATCCTTGTCGGCCAGGTCGCACACCCGTACCGCGCGGCGGCCCACCTTGTCCTCGTAGGCCGGGCCGATGCCGCGGCCGGTGGTGCCGATGCGCTGCTCGCCGCGGGCCTCCTCGCGGGCGCGGTCGACGGCGCCGTGCAGCGGCAGGATCAGGCAGGCGTTTTCGGCGACCTTCAGCCGGTCCGGCGACAGCTCGATGCCGAGCTCGCCGACGCGCTCGATCTCCTCAGCCAGCGCCCAGGGATCGACGACGACGCCGTTGCCGATGATCGACAGCTTGTCCTTGCGCACCACGCCGGCCGGCAGCAGCGACAGCTTGTAGGTGACGCCGCCGACCACCAGCGTGTGGCCGGCGTTGTGGCCGCCCTGGAAGCGCACGACGACGTCGGCGCGTTCCGACAACCAGTCGACGATCTTTCCCTTGCCCTCGTCGCCCCACTGGACGCCGACGACCGCGACGTTCGCCATGGCAGACCCGTCCTCTCCGTCTCAGCTGCTTCGATCGGCGCGCTCAGTCGGCGCCGGCGTCGAGCGGCGTCACCGTGCCGCCGTCCAGACGATGGCTGCATCCGAGCCGTCTGGCTTCCGCCGCCGCGTCGGCCACCGGCTCCAGCCCGGCGACCGCGACCCAGCCGTCGCGGCGCAGTCCGTCCGCCGCGTCGTCCGGGGCGTCGGCGGGAACGTAGACGCGCGCCGGCGCCTGCGGCCGCGGCAGCGCCCGCATCACGCTGTCCATGAACAGCGTGAAACCGGTCGCGGGCTCGCCGGCGCTGCCCTGGACGGCCGTGGCGTAGCGCCCGCCGCGGCCCAGTTCGCCGCGCACGCCGCGGGCGTAGATCGTGAAGGTGACGCCGGTATGGTATTCGAAACCGCGGTGCTCGACCGGATCGATTGTCAACGTCAGGTCCGGCTGTGCCGCCTGGACCAGATCGACGACGCGGCGCAGTCGGTCGGCCTCGCCGTGCACCGCCTCCGGCAGGTCCAACGCGGCCAGCCGCTCCAGCGCGCGCTCCGCAGGCCCGCTGGCCCGCAACAGGCCGTGGAACAGCGCGCCGTGCGCCCCGGCCAGTTCCGCCACCGCGGCGTCGTCCTTGCGGTCCAGCGCCTGGCGCAGCCGCGCGGCCGTGGCCTCGTCGAGCGCCAGCCGCTCGCACAGCGCGCCGACCAGCGGCGGCAGGTTCAGGTCGACCGACAGGTTGGGTACGCCGACCTCGCCCAGCCCCTCCACGGCCAGCGCCAGCGCCTCGGCGTCGGCGCGCTCGCTGGCGCTGCCGATCAGCTCCGCGCCGACCTGGGCGAACTGGCGCTCCGGGCGCAGCTGCGTTCCCTTCACCCGCAGCACCTGCCCGGCGTAGCACAGCCGCAGCGGCCGCGGCGCCCGGGCCAGACGGGAGGCGGCGATGCGGGCGACCTGCGTCGTCATGTCGGCGCGCAGGCCCAGCATGCGCTGGCTCACCGGGTCCATCAGCCGGAACGTCTGCTGCGTCAGCGCCGCGCCGGCGCCGGCCAGCAGGGCGTCTTCGAACTCGATCAAGGGCGGCTTGACTCGCTCGTAGCCGCGGCCGCCGAATCCCGCGATCAGGCGCTCCACCGTCGCCGCCTCGTAGGCTGCGTTCGGCGGCAACACGTCCTGCAGACCGGCGGGCAGCAGCGCCTGGTCGGCGACGATGGGCTTGGCGTCCTGCATCGGGGTCCTGCGCGGGCGGTCGACGACGGCGGCGGCTGTCCTAGCGCGATCCCGCGTCGTCAGGCAAACGGAAATGGGCCGGGTTCGGCTTGTAGCGCGCCCGGCGGCGGCGTATCAGGCGGTCTGCCCGCCCGACCCAGCCTGGACCGGAGCCACCGCATGCCCCGCCTGCCCCACCCGAACGCGCTGCTGACCCGGACCCGCGGCGCCGACCGACTGCTGGCGCCGGGCCTGCTGGCCGCGTTGGGGCTGCTGGTGGCGGGCTGGACGCTGCCGCTGATGACGGTGAGCAAGCTGATGTTGCTGGACGAGCAGGTGTCGCTGCTGGACACCGCCCTGGTCCTTTGGCGCGAGCAGGACTGGCTGCTGTTCGCGGCGGTCGCGCTGTTCGCGCTCGTCTTCCCGCTGGTCAAGCTGCTGGCGGCGCTGGTGCTGCTGCTGGCGGTGGACGCGGGCTCGCCGGGGCTGCAGCGGGCGCTGGACCGGCTGGACTGGCTGGGCCGCTGGTCGATGCTGGACGTCTTCGTCGCGGCGCTGCTGGTCGTCGGCATCAAGGCCTCCCTGATCAGCGAGGTCACGCTGCACGCCGGGCTTTACCTCTTCACTGCTGCGGTGGTGCTGTCGATCGCCTGTACCCAGCGACTGCGCGTGTTGGCGCGACGCGCCGCCGCGCGCGGTTGATCCCCGTGCCCGGCGGGCACACCTAGCGAAACGGGGCCGGACGCACGATGAGCCACGACCACCACGATCACGACCACAGCCACGGGCACGGCCACAGCCACGCGCCGGGCGTCGACGGCGACAACCAGCGCCGGGTGTTCCTGGCGATGCTGCTGACCGGCGTCTTCATGGTGGCCGAGGTGGCGGGCGGCCTGATCTCCGGGTCGCTGGCGCTGCTGGCGGACGCCGGCCACATGCTGACCGACACGGCGTCGCTGCTGCTCGCCTGGATCGCCTTCCGGCTGGGCCGCAAGCCGGCGGACAAGGCCCGGTCCTACGGCTACCAGCGCTTCCAGGTGCTGGCTGCGTTCGTCAACGGCGCCACGCTGATCGTCATCGTCGGCTGGATCGGCTTCGAGGCGGTCGGCCGCTTGCTGCAGCCGCAGCCGGTGATGGGCCAGACCATGCTGGCCGTCGCCGCGGTCGGCCTGGTGGTCAACCTGGTGGCGTTCCGGCTGCTGCACGGCGGCGACCAGGACAACCTGAACCTGCGCGGCGCGGCGCTGCACGTGCTGGGCGACCTGCTGGGCTCGGTGGCCGCGATCGCGGGCGCCGTCGTGATCCTCTGGACCGGCTGGACGCCGATCGACCCGATCCTGTCGTTGCTGGTCGCGGCGCTGGTGCTGCGCAGCGCCTGGATGCTGGTGCGCCAGTCCGGGCACATCCTGCTCGAGGGCACGCCGGCCCACCTCGACATCGAGGAGATCAAGCGCGAGCTGTGCCGCGCCATCCCCGAGGTCTGCGACGTGCACCACGTGCACGCCTGGTCGCTGACGGCCGAGCGGCCGCTGGTGACGCTGCACGCCACGGTCACCGCGGAGGCCGACGCACACAGCGTGCTGCAGCGGATCAAGCGGCAGCTCTCCAGCCGCTTCGACGTCGAGCACTCGACGATCCAGATCGAACCCGGCCCCTGCGCTGACCACGCCACCGACGACGACTGCTCTCCCGCCGTGCAGCCGCGCGGCTGACGGGGCCGCGCCCTACACCACCGGCATCGCGGCCTCGGGTCGGGTGTGCGCCAATTCGGCCACGACGCCCAGCCCGCGTTCCAGCGCCTTGCGGTCGCGCGCGGCGGAGAGGCAGAGGCGCACGGCGTGCGGGTCGGTGCCGTCCACGGTGAAGGCGGTGCCGGGCGTCACCGCGACGCCGCGCTGCTGCGCCTCGGCGACGAAGTCCGCGGTCGACCAGTGCGGCGGCAGCGGCAGCCAGAGGTGGAAGGAGGTCGGCGCGGTCTCCGCCGACAGCCCGGCCAGCGGCTGCCGCGCCAGCGCCTGCCGGGCGGTCGCCTCCTGCTTCTGCGCCTGCGCAGCCGCGGCGGCGTGGCCGCTGTCGATCAGCCGGGCGGCGATCTCGGCCGACAGCGACGATACCATCAGCATGGTCGCCCGCAGGCTGGCCGCCAACCGCGGCACCAGCGACGACGGCGCCTTCAGGAAGCCGATGCGCAGCCCCGGCGCCACCGACTTGGACAGGCTGGTGACGTAGAGCGCCCGCTCGGGATCGAGCGCGGCCAGCGGCGGCGGCGCGTCCTCGGCGAGGAAGCCGTAGATGTCGTCCTCGATCAGCAGCAGCCCTTCCTCGCGCGCCACTTGCAGCAGCGCCTCCCGGCGCTGCCGGCTCATCGTCACGTTGGTCGGGTTGTGCAGCGTCGGCATGCAGTAGACGATCCGCGCGCCGGTGCGCCGCGCCGCCTCGCGCAGCGCGTCCGGCTCCAGCCCGTCGGCGTCGCTCGCCACCGGCGCCAGCCGCAGCGCATTGACCTGCCCCAGCGACTGGATGCCGGGCCAGGTGAGCTGTTCGACCAGCACGGTGTCGCCCGGCCGCGCCAGCGTGGTCAGCGCCACCGTCAGGCCGCCCTGGGTGCCGTGCACCAGCAGCACGTCGTCGGCCGAGGCGTCGAGGCCGTGGCGCGCCAGCCAGCGCGTGCCGGCGGCGCGGTGCTCGGCGCGGCCGTTGCTCGGCTGGTAACCCGCGACCTCGGTCAGGCGCGCGGCGTCCTGCAGGCTGTCCAGCCCCGGCAGCAGCGAGTGTGCCAGATAGCTGGCCGCCGGGTAGTTAACCGACAGGTCGACCCGGCCGCGGTCGCCCTGGCCGGCCTGGCCGGCGCGTGCATCGACCTCCTCCTGCCAGCGCACCGGGCGCATCTGCGGGAAGCAGGGATCCTCCGGCGCCCCGGACGGCGGCCAGGGCGCGTCGGCCGCGGCCTGCACGAAGGTGCCGCGGCCGACCGTGGCGTCGACCAGGCCGCGCCGCTCGGCCTCGGCGTAGGCCCGCGTCACCGTGCCCACGGTGACCTGCAGTGCCTCCGCCAGCGCCCGATGCGTCGGCAGGCGCGCGCCGTGGGGCAGGCGCCCGGCGGCGACGTCCTCCGCCAGCGCGTCCGCGATGGTGCGGTAGAGCGCGCCGCTGCGCCCGCCGATCTCGGGAACCCAATTCGGCGCCTTGGGGTCGCTCGCCGGCATTTTGTACCCCTACAATATTCCTGTTGACCGATTGTCTCCGGTGACATTACATCGCTTCGAGCGAAACGCAAGCCCCGAAGCGGTAATTTGTAACGATACAATCGATCGGACCGCGACGCAAGGAGGAGCACGCCGTGCCGATGCTGACCCTGTACCAGGTCGACGCCTTCACCGACCGACCGTTCGCCGGCAACCCGGCCGCCGTGTGCCCACTCGACGCCTGGCTTCCGGACCCGACGCTGCAGGCGATCGCGGCGGAAAACAACCTGTCGGAGACCGCCTTCCTGGTTCCCGAGACCGGCGACGCCGACTACGCGCTGCGCTGGTTCACCCCGACGGTCGAGGTGCCGCTGTGCGGCCACGCGACGCTGGCGAGCGGCTTTGTCCTGATGAATTGTCTCGGCCACACGCGCGACACCATCCGTTTTGCCTCCAAGAGCGGTCCGCTGGCGGTGTCGCGCGAAGGCACGCGGCTGGTGCTGAACTTCCCGTCCCGGCCGCCGCAGCCACGCGCGGACACGGCCGCGTTCGCGGAGGCGCTCGGCGCCGCGCCAACGGCGCTGCTGAGCCACGGCATGGCGCTGGCGGTGTTCGAAAGCGAGGCCGAGGTGGCGGCGCTGCGCCCCGACGTCGCCGCCGTCGCCGCGCTTGACTGCGACGGCGTCATCGCCACCGCGCCGGGCCGCGCGCGCGACTTCGTCTCGCGCTACTTCGCGCCGCACGCCGGCATCGACGAGGACCCGGTCACCGGCTCGGCGCATTGCGTGCTGGCGCCCTACTGGGCCGAGCGGCTGGGCAAGGCCGAGCTGAGCGCCCGGCAGATCTCGGCACGCGGCGGCGAGCTGACCTGCCGTCTGGAGGGCGAGCGGGTGCACATCGGCGGCGACTGCGCGCTCTATCTGGAGGGCCGGATTCATGTCCCGGACTGACGCTCCCAGCCCGTCGGACTCCTACGCGATCCGCCGGGCGGCCCAGCCGGCCGAGTTCGCCGCCGCGCACCGCCTGTTCCTGGAGTACCAGCGGGCGATCGACGTCGACCTCTGCTTTCAGGGCTTTCAGGCCGAGCTGGCCGACCTGCAGGGCCGCTACGGCCGTGCCGACAGCGGCCTGTGGCTGGCCTGGCACGGCGCGTTGCCGGTCGGCTGCGCGGCGCTGCGGCCGGAGAGCGGCCCGCCCGAGGACCGCGCAGGCGAGCTCAAGCGCCTCTACGTCCGGCCCGACTGGCAGGGCCTGGGGGTGGGCCGCCGGCTGCTCGCCGCGGTGATCGCCGGCGCCGAGGCGGCCGGCTACGCCCGGCTGCGACTGGACACCCTGTGGCGCTTCGAGAGCGCCAACCGGCTCTACGAGCAAGCCGGCTTCGTCGAGATCGGCAACTACAACGGCAACACGCTCGACGGCACGCGCTTTCTGGAGCGCGCGCTGGCGCCCGCCGCGGCGGGCAAACCTCGGATAGAGGCCGCCGGGCCGGTGTCGTAGACCGGCACAACGACCCGCGGTCCAACCGCCCCGCAACAGGAGACTTGGAGATGTCCCGTAAGGCCCTGACCCTGACCGTCACCCTGCCCCTGCCCGATGCCGGCAGCGTCGGCGCGCGCCTGCGCGCGCTGCCGGTTCGGGCGTGGCAGGGCCTGCTCGCCTGGCAGGCGCGGGCCACCGAGCGTACCGAGCTGCTGCAGATGGACGAGCGGATGCGCCGCGACATGGGCGTCTCCTACGAGACCTGGCTGCGCGAGGCGCACAAGCCGTTCTGGCGCCCCTGAGCCGGCCCCGCCCGCATCGAATTCGCCATCTGGCCGGCGCGGGCCGGCGGCGGCATACTGCCGCCGGCCCATCAGCCGGAGAGCCCCCCGAATGCCGGATCGCGACGCGCTCTATTTCGAGGACTTCCATGTCGGCCGCCGCTTCGTCAGCCGCGGCGTCACCCTGAGCGAGGCGGAGATCATCGACTTCGCCCTGAAGTACGACCCGCAGCCCTTTCACATCGACAAGGTCGCCGCTTCCAAGTCGCCGTACGGCGGCCTGATCGCCAGCGGCTTCCACACGCTGTCCGCCGCCTTCCGCATGGCGATCCAGCACAACGTCTTCACCGCCTGCTCGATGGGCTCGCCGGGGCTCGACGAGCTGCGCTGGCTGAAGCCGGTGTATCCGGGCGACACGCTCTACACCGAGTTCGAGGTGGCGCACGCCGAGCCGTCCAAGTCGCGCCCCGACCGGGGCCGGGTGCGCATGGCCTACACCGTGCGCAACCAGGACGGCGAAGCGGTGATGACCCTGACGGCCATGCAGATCATGAAGACCCGCGCCGCCGCCGAGACTGAGGCGGACGAGGACGCCGCGCAGTAGCACCCGTACGCGGCGCGCGGCAACGCGGCTCGACGCGGCCCGAGGTTGCGCGGACCCGCCTACGACTCCTCTTCGGCCAGTACCGCCTCGGCCTCGATCGGCACGCCGGGTTCGTCCTTCGACGTGCGGATCACCTGGATGGTCTGGACGGTGGCGACGTGCGGCGCGCTGGTGAGTTGGGTGGTCAGCTCGTTCTCGTGCGCGGTGTTGCGGGCAACCAGCTTGAGCAGGAAGTCGTGCGGGCCCCGGCACATGTTGCACTCGCGGCACTCCGGCCAGTCGCGCATGCGCGCCTCGAAGTCGGTCAGCACCGATTCGCTCTGGCTGTCGAGCCCGACGAGGGCGAAGAACAGCACCTCGTAGCCCAGCTGCATGGCCTCCAGGTCGGCGTGGAAGCCCTTGATGTAGCCGGCTTCCTCCAGCGCCCGCACGCGGCGCAGGCAGGGCGGCGCCGAGATCCCGGCGCGCCGCGCCAGCTCGACGTTGGTGATGCGCCCATCGCTCTGCAGATCCTGAAGGATCCGCAGATCGATCCGGTCGAGCTTGACGCGCCGCATATTAGATTCCTCCGCCTGGAATGCCGTTTGCGAAAGGATATTACCCGCGCGCCGGGGCGCTTCCAAGAGCAGATCGGGACGCCGCGGCCCGCGGCGCGACGGCCGCGCTTGCCTGGCCGCAGAGGCGGGTGCAGTCTCGCTGCGCCATGAGCGCCCGCACCGTCCAATCCGCCGGAGCCGCCGCGGAGCTGCCGCGCACGCTGAGCTGCTGGGTCGTCACCGAGGGCATGGCGGGCACAGAAAACCAATGCCTGGGGCTGGCGGAAGCGCTGGGCCTGCAGCCGGACGTCAAGCGCATCGCGGTGCGCGCGCCGTGGCGCTGGCTGCCGCCGCGGCTGTGGCCGGCGCCGTTGGCGGCGTTGTCGCCGGCCGGCGACGCGCTGGCTCCGCCGTGGCCCGACCTGCTGATCGCCAGCGGCCGCAAGGCGGCGGCGCCGGCGCTGGCGGTGCGCCGGGCGTCGGCGGGGCGCACCTTCACGGTCTGCGTGCAGGACCCGCGCCTGCAACCGGACCGCTTCGACGCCGTGGTGGCGCCGCAGCACGACGGGCTCTCCGGTGCCAACGTGATCGCCACCGTCGGCGCCCCGACCCGGGTGACCCGCAAGCGCCTGGCCGAGGCGCACGCCCGATTCGCGGCGCTGGTCGAGGATCTGCCGCGGCCGCGGGTCGCGGTGCTGGTCGGCGGCAGCAGCCGGGCCCACCGCCTGACCCCCGAGATCGCGCAGCGCCTCGCCGACCAGCTGCGGACGCTGGCCGAGACCACCGGCTGCGGGCTGATGGTGACCACCAGCCGGCGCACCGGCGCCGCAAATGCCGCGCGCCTGCGCCACGCCCTGGCAGGCACGCCGCACCGCTTCTATGCGCCGGGCGGCGCCGGCGAGAACCCCTACTTCGGCTTCCTGGCGCACGCCGACCAGATCGTCGTCACCGGCGATTCGGTCACGATGGCGAGCGAGGCCGCGGCCGCCGGCCGGCCGCTGCACGTGGTCGAGCTGTCCGGCGGCAAGCCGAAGTTCGATCGCTTTCACGCCCAGCTGCGCGAACTGGGCGTGGCGCGCGCCTTCGACGGCACGCTCGCGGAGCGCGCACCGGCCGCGCTCGACGACACCCGCCGCGCCGCCAACAAGGTGCGGCGCATGCTGGCTGCACACCGGGCCAAGCTTGCGGACGGGCAGGCCGGCTAAACCGCGGAATCGACACGCGTCCTTAAGGGTCCCTTAGGGTCTGGGCAAAACACTGGTGGCCGGCCAAACACGTCTCGGGCTCGGGCCACCATGTCCTCGACAACGGATGCCGCCGACTCCGGCAAGATCGCCCAGAAGCGCTCCTCGATCCTTGCCGACCTGGCCGAGGGGCTTGCGTCGCAGCAAGTCGTCCTGGTCTGCGTCGCGCTTTATTGCGGCCTCGGGGTTGTCGTGGCCTGGTCGGCGGGCGCGCTGTCGCACTATTCGATATCCCTCTATTCGCAGGTCTGGGGGCTGCTGCTGGTCACGTTCGTGGGCGGCTACCTCACCATCCTGTACCCGCTGCACGTGATCCTGGTGCAGCGGCCGGCGCGCCCGCTCGCGACGCTTCGGTACGGGTGGCGGCGGGCGCTGCTGGATCGCGGCCGCCTGGTGCGCGCCCTGCCGGTCCTGCTTGCCCTGGGCGTCTTCATGTCCGCCTTTACGTCGTTGAAGACGATGATCCCGCTGCTGCATCCTTACGACTGGGACCCGGCGTTCGCGGCCTGGGACCGGATGCTGCACGGCGGCGTCGACCCTTGGCGCTTGCTACACCCGTGGCTGGCCCGTCCCGAGGCGACGGTCGCCCTGAACGCCGCCTACAACGCCTGGTTCTTCGTCATGGCCGCGGTCACGCTCTGGCAGGTGTTCCGGGCCGACGACGGGCGCACACGGACCCAGTACCTCCTGACCTTCGTGCTGCTGTGGGCGCTGCTCGGCACCGTCCTGGCCGCCATGTTCGCGTCGGTCGGCCCCTGCTTCTACCAGCGGCTGCTCGGCGACCCGGGAACGTTCGGGCCGCTGATGGCGTACCTTCGCGCCACGGCGGACAGCCATCCCGTCTGGGCGATGGCTACCCAGGACCGGCTGTGGAGCGCCTACGCCGACGGCGGCCTGCGCCTGGGCAGCGGCATTTCCGCGATGCCGAGCCTGCACGTCGCCACCGCCGTTCTGTTCGCCCTCGCGGGCTTCCGGCAGGCGCGCTGGCTCGGCGTCGCCCTGAGCCTGTTCGCCGCTGCCATCCTGGTCGGCTCGGTGCACCTGGGCTGGCACTACGCCATCGACGGCTATGCAGGCGCGGCCGCCGCGCTCGCCGTCTGGGCGGGCGTGGGCCGGGCGATCGACCGGTGGCCGGGCCTGTTCGACGAGCGCCGGCCGTCCGCCATGCTGCGCCCGAGCACGCCCGCGGCGTGACGTGTCGCGCGACCACGCCCCGGCCGGACGCTGTCAGAACGGCAGCAGCACCCGCGCGCGCAGGCCCTGCGACGGCGCGTCCTCCAGCAGCAGATCGCCGCCGTGGCCGCGCACCACGTCGCGGGCGATGGTGAGGCCGAGGCCGGTGCCGCCGGTCTGCGGGTTGCGCGAGACGTCGAGGCGGAAGAAGGGACGAAACACCTCCTCGCGCTGCAGCGGCGGGATCCCGGGCCCGTCGTCGTCGACGGTGATCTCGACCATGTGGCGGCGCCGGCCCACCCGGACCGAGACCACGTCGCCGTGGCGCACCGCGTTCGCCACCAGGTTGGACAGCGCCCGGCGCATCACCTCGCGGCGCAGCGGCAGTTCGACGTCCTGCTCGACATGCAAGTCGACGTGCGCGCCCTCGCGGCCGACCCGCTCGACGACCTCGCGCACCAGCTCGCCGATCGAGGTCCGCTCCGGCGCCTCGGTGCCCTCGCCGCGCGCGAACGTCAGGTAGCCCTCGACCATGCGCTCCATCTCGCCGACATCCTCCTTCAGCGACGCCACCTCCGGCGAGTTGCCCAGCATGGCCAGTTGCAGCTTCATCCGGGTCAGCGGCGTGCGCAGATCGTGGCTGACGCCGGCCAGCATCTCGGTCCGCTGGTTGATCTGCCGCTTGATGCGCTCGCGCATCTGGATGAAGGCGGCGGAGGCCTGGCGTACCTCGCGCGCCCCCTCGGGCTTGAAGGTCGGCACGTCCTGGCCCTTGCCGAAGCGCTCGGCGGCGACCGCCAGCCGGCGGATCGGCCGCACCTGGTTGCGCATGAAGATCAGCGCCACGGTGACCAGCAGCACGGCGGTGCCGACGGTCCAGAATACCACCAGGTAGGTGGTCGAGCTGAACAGGCGCTTGCGCGAGACCACCACGCGCAGCAGGCCCTGATCGGTCTCGACCCAGACTCGCACGTCCTCCGGCAGAGTGTAGGTGTCCATCGCGAAGGGATAGGGCAGCCGCTCCTCCAGGGCCTGCTGCAGCCGGCGGTCCAGGATGGTGTTCTGCGGCGGCGGCACGTCGTTGGGCAGCGACCGGCCCTCCTGGAAGGTCAGGGACAGCCACATCGTGCGCTGCGCCAGGTTGAACACCTCGTTGCGGTCGAGCTCGATCCCCGGGTTCTCCATCATCGCCACGGTGGCGGCGATCTGGCCGGCCAGCCCCTGCGCCAGGCGGTGCGTGGTGGTGTCGTAGTGCCGGTCGAAGAACACGAAGGCGCTGATCGCCTGCACCACCACGAACGGGATCACGATGATCAGCAGCGCGCGGCCGAACAGCGACCGCGGCAGCACGCGCTTGATCAGGGACACGCGCTCGGGCTGCCCCTGGTTCGCGACGACGGGCGTGGTGGAGCCGACCTGTTCGACCATGGGGACCGGAACCTATCACGAACCCGTGTGCCGCGGGAGCAGGCGCCGGGGCGGCCGATGCGATTACGCCCCGGCGCGTTGCACCGCGGCAACGCGACGCCTACCTTAGCGGTCCAGCGAGTCCGAATCCGCCACCCTTCTCCGGGAGTTCGCGCCGTCATGGCCGAGGAACGTCACAGCAAGGTCCTGATCGTCGGCTCCGGGCCGGCCGGCTACACCGCCGCGGTCTACGCCGCGCGCGCCAACCTGCAGCCGATCCTGGTGCAGGGCTTGCAGCCGGGCGGCCAGCTTTCGATCACCACCGACGTCGAGAACTATCCCGGATTCGCCGATCCGATCCAGGGCCCCTGGCTGATGGAGCAGATGGAGCAGCAGGCCCGCAACGTCGGCACCGAGGTGCTGCACGACACCATCCTGAACGTGGATCTGAGCCGGCGCCCGATCCGCGCCGAGGGCGATTCCGGCACCGTGTACTACGGCGACACGCTGGTGATCTCGACCGGCGCGCAGGCGCGCTGGCTTGGCCTGGACAGCGAGCAGACCTTCATGGGGGCGGGCGTGTCGGCCTGCGCCACCTGCGACGGCTTCTTCTACCGCGGCAAGAAAGTCGCCGTGGTCGGCGGCGGCAACACCGCGGCAGAGGAGGCGCTGTTCCTGACCAACTTCGCCGAGAAGGTGACGCTGATCCACCGCCGCGACGAGCTGCGCGCCGAGAAGATCATGCAGGAGCGGCTGTTCCGGAACCCGAAGATCGAGTTCGTCTGGAACGCCGTGGTCGACGAGATTGTCGGCGAGCAGAACCCGCCGGGCGTCACCGGCGTGCGGATCAAGGACCGCAGCAGCGGCGAACTGCGCGAGATCCCGGTCGACGGCGTGTTCATCGCCATCGGCCACGACCCGGCGACCAAGCTGTTCCAGGGCCAGTTGGAGATGGATTCGGAGGGCTACATCGTCACCGCCCCCGATTCGACGGCCACCAAGGTGCCCGGCGTGTTCGCCGCCGGCGACGTGCGCGACAAGGTCTACCGGCAGGCGGTCACCGCCGCCGGAATGGGCTGCATGGCGGCGCTCGAGGCCGAGCGACACCTGGCCGAACGCGAGGTCGCGGAGGCCGCTGCGGCGCAGTAGCCGGCCACCGATTGCCGTCCGAGTAGCCTCCGGGCGCCGCGATCCCTATACTGCACGTCCGAGGTGCGCCCGACTCGGGCCGCCGACATCTCGAAGCGAGCCGCGTCCGAGACGATGAGCCAAATCCTCGGCAACAAGGGCCAAGTGGGCCCGAGCCCCTCCATCATGGACTGGGACAAGCTGCGCGTCTTCCACGCGGTGGCGGAAGCGGGCAGCTTTACCCATGCCGGCGATCTCCTGAATCTGAGCCAGTCGGCGGTCAGCCGGCAGATCTCGGCGCTGGAGGAGTCGCTGCGGGTGCCGCTGTTCCACCGGCACGCCCGCGGCCTGATCCTGACCGAGCAGGGCGAGCTGCTGTACCGCACCGCGCACGAGGTGTTCGGCAAGCTCGCCATGACCGAGGCCCAGCTCACCGAGAGCAAGGACCGGCCGAAGGGCCCGTTGCGGATCACCACCACGGTGGCGTTCGGCTCGACCTGGCTGGCGCCGCGCATGGGCGACTTCATCGAGGTCTACCCGGAGATCGAGGTGCACCTGCTGCTGGAGGACCGCGAGCTCGACCTGTCGATGCGCGAGGCCGACGTCGCGGTGCGCCTGTCGCCGCCGCGCCAGGCCGACCTGATCCAGCGTCACCTGCTGACCGTGCACATGCACGTCTACGCCTCGCCGGGCTACATTCAGCGGTTCGGCATGCCGAAGGACCCGGAAGACCTGGATAACCACCGCATCGTGGTCTACGGCGACGACCTGCGGCCGCCCGTGCCGGACGTCAATTGGCTGCTGCGTGCCGGCCACAAGTCGGGCCAGCTGCGCCGGCCGGTGATGAGCGTCAACAACGTCTACGCGATCATGCGCTCGATCCGGAACGGCGTGGGCATCGGCGCGCTGCCGGAGTTCATGGTGCAGGGCTCGAACGACCTGGTGCGGGTGCTGCCCGAGCTCGAGGGGCCGCAGATCGACGCCTACTTCGTCTATCCAGAGGAAATGCGCTCATCCAAGCGCATCCAGGTGTTCCGCGACTTCCTGCTGCGCCAGGTGGCGGAATCCCGCTTCTAGCGGCGCGCGCCTCCAAATTCGGCGGCGCACGCCCCTTAACCCTTTGAAAACGAAGGCCGTTCCGGATCAACCGGATCGCGGCTTACGAGCTATGCGGGTCCATCATATCTCCCGTGTCGCTTTCAAGGTTCTCTGAGCCAGCGTGATTCATAGATTAGGGGTGTCGATGTTGCGACGCAGCATCAACGGGTTTTCCGGCACCGCCGGATTCCAGATCCGGGCGCCCGCCCGGATAAGGGCCTACGGGTCCTACGTCTCCCAGACGTGAAGCCTCCCTGTTCGACTGGCCCGGAAGTTACTGACTTCCGGGCCTTTTTTTGTCCGGCAGTCCCGGTGGGCGCTATCGGGGACGAACGGGCCGAGCGTCTTCGGCGCCCCGCAAAGCGTAGATTGCATCGTTATCCAGAGCCGAGCCTTCTCCGCCTGCGGTTCGGCCTGCGAGACGGTCTCGGCAAGCTCGGCTGCGACGGCTGAACATGCTCGGCAACGGGCTGAGGCTCGGTCCGGCCCTTTAGCGGCAATGTGGCCGCGACATGGTGGCAGGGCCGCATCGATCGAGTTGGTTCACAGCGTGCCACCTTGTTGTGCGGAGCAATCTCCGTCGACCCTTACGGGCAACGCCGGAACCGGGATAACAGCCTTGTTGCAGTGGCCAAGTTTCGACACCCGGTGAAGCAGAACAGGCCCGCCCGAACCGTCTGTCACGTGGATGGGGCGCCTAGGCGTACTCCGTGATCAGCGCGACCAGGGCCAGGGTGGCAAGAACGACAGCGCCTCCGACGATCAGGATCGGCGAATTTTTCCCTTTAACCGCCTGACCCTCAGCCGCTTTTTCAAATTCTGATTCAGCCTGTTCGGCCTCTTGACCAGCATACTGCTCGTCGTTCCGGGTTGTCACATTATCTGCAATATTTTTACCAGTCATGACATTGGGATCCTTCATTGGAACGTGACCTGATCGGTCATCAGGACTACAGACCCTCATTATACGCTATTTCGCCCTCAAGACAAACGAACGTCCGTCTCGGCGTCTCTCTTAAGCCGCGCGCAAGCTCCCAGACATGAGGCCTGCTGTTCGTCTGAACCCACGCGCGTTTCGTTTCAGAGGGTATTTTCGTCCGATCCTTACTCGATCTCCACGATCACCTGCCCGAGCTTGTCGTCCGCCTCGACGGCTTCGTGGGCGTCGGCGATCCGGTCCAGCGGGTAGCGGGCGGCGATCGGGTGCTGCAGGGCGCCGGCCTGCAGCGCCTCGGTGAGGTCGGCGATCGCCGCGGCACGGGCGGTCTCCGGCAAGATGTAGACCAGCACCATGCGCAGCGTGATCCCGGCGAACATCAGCGGGTAGAAGGGCAGTGTGGGCTCGGGCTCCGCCATCGAGCCGTAGGCCGCGATCACGCCGTTGGTCTTCAGGATCCGCTGCGTCGTCGCCAGGTTGCCGCCGAACTCGACCTCGACGATGCGATCGACGCCGGCGCCGTCGGTGGCGTCCAGCACCGCCTTGGCCACGTCCGCGCGGGTGTAGTCGATCGTGCCGTCGGCGCCGGCGGCGCGGGCGTGCTCCGCCTTGCGCTCAGAGCTCACGGTCGCCAGCACCCGGGCCCCGCCCCATTTGGCGAGCTGCACCGCGTAGTGGCCGACCGCGCCGGCCCCGCCGGTGACCAGCACCGTCTGCCCGTGCACCGGCCCGTCGGCGAACACGCAGCGGTGAGCGGTCTGCGCCGGGATTCCGAGGCAGGCGCCGACGTCGAAGCCGGCCCCGCCGGGCAGCGCCACCGCCTGCTCCGACGGCAGCACCGTGTAGTGGGCGGCGGTGCCGCCGGGCCGGCGGAAGGCAGCGTTGTAGACCCAGACCCGCTCGCCCACCCGGGCCCCGGTGACGCCGGCGCCCACGGCGTCGATCTCGCCGGCGCCGTCGGAATGCGGGATCTGGTGGTCGAACGCAAGGTCACCGCGGCCGCCGGCGCGGGTCTTCACGTCCGACGGATTGACGCCGGAGGCGCGCAGGCGCACCTGCACCTCGCCGGGCCCCGGCTCCGGATCGGGCTTGTCGCCGAGTTGCAGCACCTCGCGCGCCGGGCCGAAGCCCTCGTACCAAGCCGCCCGCATCGCCTTGCCTCCCGCGTTGACGTCGCCGCCCCATCGCTAGCGGGCCCGGCGGACCCGCGCAAGGCCGCGCCCCGACGCCCGGTCCGCTTCCGCGCATAACGCGAAGCGTCACAGAACTGCAAAATTCGATGCCGGCGATTGGTCTAGAAACGTTAAGCTTTTGCGACATCCGACCCGCCACGCTTCACGGGAAGGATAGCCGGTCCGGTGCCATGCCGACGGCGAGAGTGCAGGGGGAGGACGAGCCGGACGCCCGGCCGGCGCACCCGCAAGGGCGCGCACGGTTGGGAGCCCGGCGACCCACCACCTGCGGCCGGCCGGGCCAGCTTACCGGCGGCCACCGCGCAGCGACGAGGAGACGCGCATGTCCCGTCCCGCCTGCACCGCAGCCGCCCTGGTACTCGCCCTCGCGCTGGCACCGACCGCCGGCAAGGCCGACGCCCCGGCGACCGGAGCCCATCCCAGCCAGGTCCGCACCGCCTACGCCGAAGGCTGCGACTGGGCCCGCACCGGGCTCGCCGACCCGAACTGGAAGCTCTTCCTGCAGCCGGTGGCCGACGCCTGCGACGCGGTGCGCGACGGCGGCTATCTGGCGAAGGGCCACACCCTGACCACGACCGGTCCGGTGGCCGAGCTGGCCGCCGACTTCGTGGTCTCGGTGCACCGCGCCACCCGGGCGCTGGACGCGCTGTACCTGCAGCTGTGGCGCGAAGGCCTCGCCCTGGATGAGCCCGGCACCGGCACGGTCGCGCTGAACGACACCGGCGTGTTCCTGGCGCTGCGGCCCTAGCCCGATCTATTCATGAGCGGCCGCTCCTATTCCGTCGGCAGCTCCCGTTTTCAACGTGAAGGCGTATTGGCACGGCA
>ENA-ORDC01000984-ORDC01000984.1-marine-metagenome-genome-assembly--contig:-NODE-984-length-23516-cov-19.748752_pt1 | contig 23516 bp, 23 predicted proteins | sample MGYA00237783_ERZ508515 | MGnify/ENA primary metagenome ERZ508515 (study PRJEB26186, sample SAMN06268792) | marine metagenome | isolation source: Eden Landing Ponds, San Francisco, CA, USA | place... | reverse complement strand
GCGATGGGGATCACCGCCGAAGAGGCAAACGAGTTCATGGACGACTTCGAGCGCACGGGCGCACTCGAACGCAGCGTTGTCTTCATGAACCTCGCGGACGACCCCGCCGTCGAGCGGACGATCACGCCGCGACTCGCGCTGACGACCGCCGAATACCTGGCGTTCGACAAGGGGTATCACGTCCTGACGATCCTCACGGACATGACCAACTACTGTGAGGCGCTGCGCGAGATCGGGGCCGCCCGCGAGGAGGTCCCGGGCCGCCGTGGCTACCCCGGGTACATGTACACCGACCTGGCGACGCTGTACGAGCGCGCCGGCCGGATCAAGGGCCGTGAGGGCTCTGTCACGCAGATTCCGATCCTCACGATGCCTGGTGACGACGACACCCACCCGATCCCGGACCTGACGGGATACATCACCGAGGGGCAGATCTACGTCGACCGCGACCTCAACAGCCAGGGCGTCAAGCCGCCGATCGACGTGCTGCCTTCGCTCTCGCGGCTGATGGACGACGGGATCGGCGAGGGACTGACCCGCGCGGACCACGCCGACGTCTCCGACCAGCTGTACGCCGCCTACGCGGAGGGTGAAGACCTGCGCGACCTCGTGAACATCGTCGGTCGCGAGGCTCTCTCGGAACGTGACAACAAGTATCTCGATCTGGCGGATCGCTTCGAAGAGGAGTTCGTCCAGCAGGGTTACGAGACCAATCGCTCGATCGACGAGACGATCGAGATCGGCTGGGATCTGCTGAGTACGCTCCCCAAAGAGGAACTCAACCGCGTCGACGAGGAGCTTATCGAGGAACACTACCGCGACGAGGACAGCGAACTCGTCGAACTCGACGCATAGCGCGCTGCTTTCGTCTTTTTCGAAGACGGAGGACTGCTCGAACTCGACGCCGATCAGTCGGTGTTCCGGTTTCGTCTCCCTGGCCCAGTTGGTCTAATCCTATTGCAGTTTACTTCGGGCCCCAACAGTTTGGGATATCGTATATTATCAATTCTTCCTTATGATATAATGTACCATGGCGCAAGGCAGCGAAACCACATGGCTCTGGATCGGTACGGCAGGAATGCTCCTGGGGATGCTGTACTTCATCGCCAGGGGGTACAACGTCAAAGACGAACGCAGACAGAAATTTTACATCGTAACGACGTTCATCGCAGGGATCGCGTTCACAAATTATCTGGCGATGGCGACCGGGTTCGGGGTGATCGATCTCACAGATATCGCGCCGTGGCTGGTCGGAACCGAGTTCCTCGGTGACAAAACCGAGTTGCTCATCTACTGGCCGCGGTACACTGACTGGATCCTGACGACGCCGCTGTTGCTGTACGACCTCGCGCTGCTCGCAGGAGCCGACCGTAACACGATCGCGACGCTGGTCGGGTTGGACGTGATGATGATCCTGACCGGTCTGGTAGCGACGTTGACGGTCTCGCCCGTCAACGACAGTATCGGTATCGGTGCCCACCGAATCATCTGGTGGGGGGTCAGCTGCGGGTTCTTCCTCGCGCTGATCTTCTACCTGTTCCGTGGGCTCGCAGACAGGGCGTCACAGCTGTCGGGGCAGACGAAGAGCACGTTCAACACGTTGCGGTACATGATCGTCGGGATCTGGTTCGTCTACCCGGTCTGGTGGATCGTCGGCACCGAGGGACTGGGTGTCGTCGGCCTGCCGATCGAGACGGCCGGGTTCATGGTGCTGGACCTGACCGCGAAGGTCGGCTTCGGCATCATCCTGCTGCGCAGTCACAGCGTCCTCGACGATGCGGGGACCTCACAGGCCGCGCCTGCGTAAGGCGTATCCCCACCCACTCGAATTGTGAGACGACGGTTCAACCGACATGGTAGGTTTCACGTACGCCGGTTTCCACGCCGTGTTCGTCGTTCCCGCGCTGGTCGCGCTCGCCGTCGTCGCTAGCCGGCGTCGTGGTGATCCGCGACAGGTCGTCCGCGCACTCCCGTTTTTCGCGATCGTCCTGCTGGCGCTGGTCTACACCACGCCGTGGGACAACTATCTCATCCATCGCGGCGTCTGGTGGTACGGCGAGGGAACGGTCGCCGGACGGCTCTGGCTCGCACCGATCGAGGAGTACCTGTTTATACTGCTGTTGCCGATCGTCGCGACGCTGTGGTTGGCGATCGTCTCGACGTCGTTCGAGTGGCCCGACGACGCCATCACGATGACGGTCCCGGATCGCTCGCTCGGCGTCCTGGCTGGAATCGCTGTCGGGACGGTCGGCCTGGCGATGCTCACGCGGGACGCCACCTACTACATGGGTGCGATCCTGGCGTGGGCCGGGCCCGTCCTCGCGCTCCAGTGGGCTGTCGGGTGGTCGTATCTGCTGGCTCGCTGGCGACTCGTTGCCGTCGGGACGCTCGTGCCAGCCATGTACTTCGCGGTCGCAGACCGCATCGCGATCGAAGAAGAGATCTGGACGATCTCTGAGCGGTACACGACCGGCTTGGCCGTCGGTGGGCTCCCGATCGAGGAGGGGGCCTTCTTCCTCGTAACGACGCTGTTCGTCGTCCAGGGGATCGTCCTCTATCCGTGGGTGATCGAACGATGGCAGCAGTGAACGTCCGCAGAGACGTCCGGGACCGCTTGCTGGAAGTGACGGCCCGACCGATCTGGGTCGTCCTCGCTACGGCCGCGGCCGTTCATCTTCTCGGCGTTCGACTCCCCACGGACGTCCAGTACGGTATTCTGCTGGCGACGGTCCTGCTCCTGGGACTCCCGCACGGCGCGCTCGATCACCTCACGCTCCCACGAGCGCGCGCGGAGTCGCTGACTGCCCGCCGGTTCGTGGTCTTCTGCGGCTGGTACCTGCTGCTCGCAAGTGCCTACGGGGTCGCGTGGCTCGTCGCTCCAACGGCGTCGTTCGTCGGGTTCGTCCTGCTGACGTGGTTTCACTGGGGGCAAGGTGATCGGGCACATCTCGCACTAGTCACCGACGCTGCGCATCTCGAGAACCCGTGGGTCAACCGCCTGACGCTGTTCGTCCGCGGCGGCCTTCCTATGCTCGTGCCCTTGATCTGGTTTCCCGACGCCTACGAGTCGGTCCTCGCGACCGTGGTCGGGTTGTTCGGGTCCAGCGGCGACTGGATCGCCTCGCTGTTCTCCTCGGAGGGTCGACTGGCGCTGGGCGTCGGGTTCGGCCTGCTGACTCTTTCGACGCTGGCGTGGGGGTATCGCGTCGCCGGCGATCGGCCGGCCTGGCGGATCGACGTCGTCGAAACTATCCTCCTGTGGGTGTTTTTCCTGAGCGTGCCGCCGATCCTGGCGATCGGACTCTATTTCGTCGTCTGGCACTCGCTGCGCCATCTCGCACGCCTGGTCGCGATCGACGACACCGCGGCGTCGGCACTAGCACGTGGGTCGACGACCGGCGTACTGACCCGTCTCACCAGGGACGCACTCCCTATGACTGCCGGTGCGCTGGTGCTGTTCGGTGCCATCGCAGTACTGGTACCCACCGAACCCGGCACGGTCGCAGACGTCGCCGGCGTCTACCTCGTGTTGCTGGCGGTCCTGACGCTCCCGCACGCGGTGGTCGTGACCGTCCTCGATCGGATCCAGGGCGTCTCGCCCTGAGGACCGATTTCGAGGCGGACCCTGCTAGTCGCTCGCCGGCCCATCGGTCGCGAGAAACGAGGCGAGCAGGCGGTTGACTTCCTCTGGTCGCTCCCTGGTCGGCCAGTGGCCGACGCCCGACAGCACGTGCAGATCGCTGTTCGGCAGGTGATGATGCGCCGCTCGCGACCACGACGGCGGCAACAGTGGGTCGTCCGCTCCGTGAATCAATAGCGCTGGGACGTCGAGCTCTTCCAATCGAGCCGAGTGGTCGGTCTTCAGCCCCGTGGGTTGGAACTCGCTGCGCTGCCAGGACCTCATCGCCCGCACTGTTCCGCGATCCTGGACGGCCTCGTAGACGTCGCCGACGAGCGCCTCGCTCGGCGTCCCACCGACCAGGCCGGCGACGCTCGACCGGACCGACGTCTTCGAGGAGCCGACGCCGCTCCAGAGGTGTTGTCCGAGTCCGGGCGTCCACAGCACGCCGGTCGCCGCCGGTCGCCAGTAGGCGTCTCCGCCGAGTCCGTAACTGTCCAGCAACGCGAGTCGCTCTGGCGTGCCGCTGTCGAGTGCGTAGCCCAGCGCCACCGCACCGCCCATCGAGACACCGACCAGCGGTGCACTGTCGAGACCGAGATCACTGAGAAATGCGTCGAGCACGTCGACGAAGTAGTCGGTCGTGTACCGGGTCCGGGGCTTGTCGCTATCGCCGTGGCCGGGGAGATCGAGTGCATACACTGTCCGGTGGCCGGCGAGAGCAGGAATCGTATGTCGCCAGGAGACGTTCGCAGCGTCGAGACCGATCCCGTGGAGCAAGACGACCGGCGGGCCCTCGCCCGCCTGTAGATAGTTGACCGACACCGGATCGTGCCCGTCCGGCGTCAGATCGCGCGTTCGCGACTCGGCTTGGGTCATCAACCCTCTTTATGGACCCCGCCGCTATGACGTTTCGGGACTCATAATGGTTACTGTCGGTCTGTTCCACATCGACCCCCTGCCGTCGTTCGGTCGCAGTGGTACATCGCTACAGTAATCACTATCACTTCTCGACGACCAGCAAGGCCACTCGCTCGCGGACCAGTTCCGACAGGTCCGCCCCAGTCGCGAGTTCGGGCTCGCTGAGGTCGAACCACTCGCGGACGCGATCGGGGTCGTACTCGCCCAGCGTCGCGGCGGATTCGTAGACGTCGAGTCTTCGAATAGCGTCGGCGGCTGCCGCCTCGTCGCCTGCTCCGTCCACGACGACGACTGCCGGGCATTCCCCGGTGTCGACGCCGAGTTCGAGCGCGCGGTTGATCTGGCGCCGACCCGCGGCGTACAGCAGGATCTCGACGGCGCGGTCGTCAGCGATATTTTCACCGCGTTCGAACGCCCGATCGGTCAGTTCGACAGCTTTTTCGAGGTGTGCGCGGTCGACGACGTAGCGGGCGTCGAACGCCTGGATCGTGACACCGTGCTGGTCACCGATCTTCCCGAGTCGGGCGAGGAAGCCATCGAGATCGTCGACGTTCAGGATTCCGTCGACCAGCTCCATCAGAAATCACCCAGGCTGGCCTGGTCTTCCGCGGTGTCGTCTCCGGCGGCGTCCCCACTGTTCTCGACTACCGGTTCGGCATCGGGGTCCGGCTCCACGCCCTCCATCGAGGGATCGCGGTGGCCGACGTTCTCCAGGATGTTCTCGGCTGTCCCCTCCCGTCCGCGCAGCGCCGCGAGGACGATCGATTTGTCGGCCTCCCGGAGGTCTGAACGGTCCTCGATTCCGGCCTCGAACAGCCGCCGCGCGCGTTTTCGACCGACGCCGCGGACACCTGCCAGATCGATCAGCTCCTCCTTGACGCCGTCTTCGACCCGGGTACGAGCCTCGCGGATCGCCGGCGTCCACTCCAGCCCGAGTTCACCGGCCAGGGATTCGGCTGCGCCGAGCAACCACGAGGCGGCCTCGACCTTCCCGCGGATGTCGCCGGGCCCGACGCCGTAGCGCTCGGTGATCTGGTCCTCCTCTACCTCGCTGGCCCAGTCTTCGAGCAGGCGGGCGGTCTTCAGCGCCGACAGCCAGTCCTCGAAGCGATTGTCCTCGAACTCGCTGGGCATCGCTCCCAGAAACTCCGTCTCGCGCTCGTAGGCCAGCATCGTGTACTCCTCGTCCTCGCCCGAACGGAGGTAGAGCTGGTACATGTCCGGCGTCCGCGAGACGAGATGGTAGAGGCCGAGCGCACTCGGGCGCTCGTCGGCGGCCTCCAGCCCGTCGATGACTTCCGCGGCGCTCATCGGATCGAGGTAGAGTCTGGAGACGGTGTGACCGAGGTTCGTGGCCGTGAGCGTGTCTCCCTCCCGTTCGAGGAAGTCGTTCCGTTCCAGGTACTCGATCATCTCGTCCGCGACCGTCTCCAGGCGGCCGCCCTCGTCGGTCTGACTCGCGTAGAGGGTCGCCTCCAGAAATTCGAGCAGGCCCTCGCGCGTGCTGGCGAACCCGGAGGCCACGGTTGCGAGAATGTGCGTCCGCAGGGCGGGTTCGGCCGCCAGTTTCGAGCGCACGGGTTCGGGATCTGCCCAGACGTATCGGTCGAACAGCTCGTCCAGTTCGTCGTGACTGTTGGCGAGGAGGACGGCCTCGCCGTAGGGGTCCAGTCCGGGCCGGCCGGCACGCCCCATCATCTGGTGGACCTCCAGTACCGAGAGGGGCTGCATGCCACCGGCGGTGCCGTCGTAGCGTCGCCAGTCCCGGACGATGACCCGTCGCGAGGGGGTGTTGACTCCTGCAGCGAGGGTCGGCGTCGCACAGACCACTTTGAGCAGGCGGTCGCGGAAGGCCTCCTCGACGAGCGATCTGTGGTCTTTGGCCAATCCCGCGTGATGAAAGGCAGCCCCGCCCTCGACGGCGTCGGCCAGATCGTCGCTGGTCTCGGTGTCGCTGACGTCGCGAATCTCGCTTGCGACCTCCTGCAACTCGGCACGCTCGTCGGGAGCGAGGTGGTTCGCGACCGTGTTCGAGAGTCGGCCGGCCGCGGCTTCTGCGTTCCGGCGAGAGTTGACGAACACCAGCGAGGAGCCACCCTCCTCGACGACCTCTCCCTTCTCGTTCCGGTCGTCCTCCAGGGTGTCCCGGACGATGGCCGCCGTCGCCTTCTCACCGTCGCGAACCCGGAGTTCACGTTGGCTGCCGTCTTCGAGGTGGAGGGCCTGCCCGTAGTGGACGCCCTTCTTGAGGTCGATCGGCCGCCACTCCGAGTCGAGCAGTTCGGCGTCCAGCCACGCGGCGAGTTCGCCGGCGTTGCCGATCGTGGCCGAGAGCGCCACAGTCTGGAGACTGGGATTGATCCGTCGGAGCTTCGCGAGCGTGACTTCGAGCGTGGGACCGCGTTCTGCGTCGTCGACCAGGTGGACCTCGTCGGCGACGACACAGGTCAGGTCGTCCAGCCAGCCCGCGCCGTTGCGCACGAGTGAGTCGACCTTCTCACTCGTGGCGACGATGATGTCCTTGCCAGAGAGCCAGCCACCCTCCGATTCGTAGTTGCCGGTCGAGACGCCGACGTCGAGTCCGTACTGCTCGAACTGTTCGAACTCGGCGTGTTTCTCGCTCGCGAGCGCGCGCAGGGGGACGATGTAGAGGGCAGTCCCGCCGCGGGCGACGCTTGCGAGCATTGCCAACTCCGCGATGAGGGTTTTGCCACTCGCTGTGGGGATCGACGCAACGAGGTTCTCGCCCTCGGTGACGCCGCTGTCGACGGCCTCGGCCTGCGGCGGGTACAGCGATTCGATACCCTCCGCTTGCAGGTGCTCGGGGAGCCACTCGGGGACCGCAGGGATGTCCGCGACGTCCATTGAACCGTCGTTGGGCCTTCTTGAGGTTTAAATTGTCGCACTCCGGCCCGCCAGTGCTTTGTGTCTCTCGGTCGAACGCCCGGTATGAAAGTCGAGTACGACTACGACACCTGTATCGGGATGTTCCAGTGTGTCGCCGAGTGGGACGCCTTCGAGCGCGACGAGGACGCCGGCAAAGCCGTCCTGACCGACAGCGAGGAAGTCGAGGAGGATCTGTTCGTCCGCGAGGTGCCCGACGGCGCGGAACTCGACGCGAAGTTCGCCGCCCGGGCCTGCCCAGTCGACGCCATCACGGTCTACGACGACGACGGCGAGCAACTGATTCCCTGAACGGATCAAACGGCTATTTGAGCATACGTCGACACTTTTTGAATCCCGTGTGTCGGTACGAGTGTGAACCGACGCCACTTCCTGGCTGGTACGGCCTCGGCCGCCGCGCTCCTGGCCGGCTGTGCTAGCAGCGGCGAATCGCCTCCGAACACCGACGATCCCACGACCGACGATCCGTCTCGTGATCCGACGACGGAGCCACCCACGACCGAACCGCCGACGACAGAGCCGCCGACCACCGAACCGCCGACCACGGAACCGCCGACGACAGAGCCACCGTCGGACGGTGCAGCGCTCGTCAACGGAAGCTTCGAGTCGAATCTGGAGGGTTGGACGAAGGGCAAGGATCTGCCGGCCGACCCCAACAACCCCGACCAGAAGGTCGATTCGGAGATCAAGGTGACGACCGACCGCGCCTCCGAGGGCGATACTGGCCTGTTCGGCTTTCTCGACGGCAGCGCCGACGACGGGACCATCTGGGTCCAGCAGGAGGCCGACCTCTCGGAGGTCTCGACGCTCAAGGTCGACGGCTACAGCGAGCAGGAGTCGTTCAACACGGTCCTGCAGGTCGCGACCTACGCCGGCCCCGTCCCCGAGGACGGCCTCGTCGAGAGGGACTTCGACCGCAGCAACTCGCTGTGGGACCACGAAGGATGGAAGACCTACGAGTACGACGTCGACCACGACGGCGAGGGCCTGATCGCCGTCGGCCTCAACATCGTCTGGGAGACCAACGCTGCGGGGGTCCTCGACAACGTGCGGCTGGAGTAGTCGCCCCGGAGAAAACCGACGGTAGCGGAGTCGACGAATCCATTGACATGGTCCCCCTTCTCACACCAGCACCTCCACCTCGTAGCCGTGTCTCTTCAGCGCGTCGATCAACTCATCGACGTGCTCCGGCCCCTTGGTCTCCAGATCGAGTTCGACCTCGGCGTCGTTCATCGCGATGTCCCGCGACGCGCGGTCGTGCTCGATCGCGTAGATGTTGGCCTGCTGCTCTGAGATCACTTCGACGAGCTGTTCGAGCGACCCCGGCCGATCTTTGAGCACCGTCTTCAGTCGGAGATACCGCCCCGTCTCGATCAACCCGCGCATGATCACCGTCGTCAGGACGTTCAGGTCGATGTTACCACCACAGAGCGCGGGAACGATCACCTCGTCCTCCTCGAAGTCGAACTTCTCGAACAGCACCGCCGCCAGCGGGACCGCACCCGCCCCCTCGACGAGGGTCTTCGAGCGCTCCAGCAGTTTCGTCAGCGCGACCGCAATTTCGGAGTCGCTGACGGTGACGACCTCGTCGACGCGCTCGCGGATAATCTCGAAGGTCTGGGTTCCGACCTTGCGGGTCGCGATCCCGTCGGCGATTGTCTCGACGCCCTCGCGCTCGACGACCTCGCCTTTCTCCAGGGACTGGGCGACGCTGGAGGCCCCTTCGGCCTGGACGCCGATCACGCGGATATCCTCGTCTTTGCCTTTCAGCGCCGTGGCGATTCCCGAAATCAGGCCGCCGCCACCGATCGGGACGACGACGGTTTCGACGCCCGGCAGATCTTCGTAGATCTCCAGACCGATCGTCCCCTGACCGGCCATCACCATCGGGTCGTCGAAGGCGTGGACGTACGTCCGCCCTTCTTCGCGGGCGATCTCGTGAGCGCGCTCGGACGCGGCGTCGTAGTCTTCACCCGAGAGAACGACCGACGCCCCGTAGTTGCGGGTGGCCTCGATCTTCGAGATGGGGGCGTGCTCGGGCATGACGATCTTCGAGTCGACGCCCATCCGCGTGGCCGCCAGCGCGACGCCCTGGGCGTGGTTGCCTGCGCTCGCGGTGACGACGCCGGCGTCTTTCTCGGCCTCGCTGAGCGTCGCGATCCGGTTGGTCGCGCCCCTGATCTTGAACGCGCCCGTCCGCTGGAACGTCTCTAGCTTCAGGTGGACAGTCGCGCCTGTCATCGACGAGAACGTGTGTGAGTAGTCCAGTGGCGTGTGCCGGGCGGTCTCGGCGACCCGATCGCGCGCAGCCAGCACGTCCGAAAGCGACAGCATGGGGGAGAGTTGCGCCGCTGGGCTGTTAGGTGTGTGGGAAGGAGAGGGTGGAACGTGTGACAGCAAATAGAGACACTGCCGGGATGAACATAAACCCGATGGAAGTAGACTGAAAGTGAAAGTGCACGACTGAAGCCGGATGGATCGGGCGTCAGACGCGCGGCGAACGACCGTCTGATAGATCAATTAATCCTGATAGATGGCTCGCGGGAGTCGAGGTATCGCTCCACGCAATCCGGGAATGGCGCGGCGCTCGGCCAGTCGGCGTCAGCCGCGAGCGCGTCCGGGTCGCCGACGTAGACGGCGGCCCGCGTCGGTGTCTCGGCCCCCTCGACAGGCACCGAGACGCGGATGTAGAGTCCGCGATCGACACCCTCGTATGCGTCGAGGCGCTCGATCTCGTCGGTTTCGAGTAGCCGTCCGCCGACGCTGCCGCCGGGTGCGAGCGTCGGGTACTCGCCGTCGACGCGGTGGAGGCCCGAGAGGGTCGCGGTGCCGGCGTACGAGAAGTCGTCCAGCAATTTGTCGGCACGCTCGCGGTCGGTCAGCGTGCCGTAGACGAAGACGAGCATCCCCCTACCGTTCGTCGACGGGGACGAACTCGGCGTCGCTCGGGCCGGTGTAGCGCGCTCGCGGGCGGATGAGACGGTTATCTACCACTTTTTCCTCGTCGGGTATCCTCGCTCACTGTGTTCGCTCGCGGGTCACTTCGCTCCCCGCTCGCGCGTACGAGACTCTCACTCCGCTCGAGTCTCGCGCTCGCTGCGGGTACCACTCCTCGCAAAAACTTGGGGAAAAAGGCTGCCGTCTCACGCTGTTCGACGGCAGTGAACCGACGGCTTCGCCGTCGGATATCTTCCATTACCGTTCGTCGACGGGGACGAACTCGGCGTCGCTCGGGCCGGTGTAGCGCGCTCGCGGGCGGATGAGACGGTTGTCCTCCTGATATTCGAGGACGTGCGCGATCCAGCCGCCGGATCGGCTCATCGCGAAGATCGGAGTGAAGAGGTCGATCGGGATGCCCATCTGGTAGTACGTCGACGCCGAGTAGAAGTCGACGTTCGGCGCGAGGTCCTTGTTCTCGGCCATATACTGCTCGATGGCCTGACTCATGGAGAACCACTTGTAGTCGCCGGCAGCCTCGCCGAGGTCGCGGGACTTCTCGCCGAGGATCTTCGCCCGTGGGTCCTTGACGTTGTAGACGCGATGGCCGAACCCGGGGACGCGCCGGCCGTTTTCGAGCGCGTCGTCGACCCATTCGACCGCCGATTTCTCGCTGTCGTCGACTTCCTTGAGCATCCGCATGACGTTCTGATTGGCCCCGCCGTGGAGGCCGCCCTTGAGCGTTCCAATCGCACTCGTCACCGAGGAGTAGATGTCCGACATCGTCGAGGCGGTGACCATCGCGGCGAACGTCGAGGCGTTGATTCCGTGGTCAGCGTGGAGGACGAGGGCCATGTCGAACACCTCCGCGAGGGTATCGTCGGGCTCCTCTCCGTTGAGCATGTACAGGAAGTTCGCGGCGTGGCTCAGGTCTTCTCGCGGTTCGACGGGCGCTTCGCCGTCGCGAAGGCGCTTGTACGCGGCGACGATCGTCGGCATCTTCGCGGTGATCCGCATTCCGCGCGTGAGATCGGCCTCCCGGTCCCCGGGTTCATTGCCGGCGTCGTCGTAGGCCGAGAGCATCGACGTGGCGGTCCGGAGTGCGGCCATGGGGTTCTCTTCGGCCGCTGCGAGTTCCTCGACCGTATCGAGAACGCCGTCGTCGACGGCGCGGTAGCCGGCCATCTCCTCGGCGAACGTCTCCAGGTCGTCTGCGGCGGGCAACTCCCCGTGCCAGAGGAGATAGAGGACCTCCTCGTAGCTGGCCTCACGTGCCAGGTCCTCGATCGTGTAGCCCCTGTAGATGAGCCGTCCAGCGTCGCCATCGATGTCGCTCAGTGCTGATTCGGCGACGAGGACACCTTCCAGACCCTTCTTGAGGTCGTCTGACATACCTTCTAGGTCTCGACCTTGGGGGAAAAACATTGTCGTTCGCCCGTCTGGTGACTGTCTGTTTCGGATCGAAACTAACACAATTTCGGCTATTTCTCCGACGATCGGGCAGAACCGAGAGGGATATCTCGTCGAGTAGCTGGATTTGGCCGATTCTACCCCCCGATGCCGGCGTCCGGCCGAACGCTTTTTTCTACTGCCCGCGAATCGCCATCCTATGGACGAGGAGGTCGGCTACGAACCGGTCAGCGTCAAGGACGTGCTGGCCGAGATGAAAGACACCGCCGAGCTGCTGATCGATCTCTCCTACTCGGCGGTGTTGCTGGGCAGTGACGACATCGCCGAGGAAGTGCTCGACCTCGAAGCCAGGATGGACGTGCTCCACCTCCGCGCCCGGATGAGCCTCTTGATGGCCGCGCGCAATCCCGAGGACGCGGAGGCGCTCGCGCCCGTTCTCGGCGTCGTGGGTGCGGCCGAAAAGATCAGCGACGCTGCCGGCGATATCGCCAAGATCGTCCTCGAAGACATCGGCCTGCCCGAAGCGATGCGGGCTGCCCTTCCGGAGGCGATCGAGACACTCGTCCGGGCCACAGCCGTCGACGACTCTGCGTACGTCGGTCGAACGCTCGGAGCGATCAACCTCGAAACCGAGACCGGCGTCCGCGTTATCGCGATCCGCCGCGGCGGCGAGTGGCTACTCAACCCCGACGCCGAGACGACGATCGAGGCCGGCGATGTCGCGCTCTTGCGGGGACCTACCGACGGACTCGACAGGGTCTACACCGACGTGACCGGTGAGACCTACGAGACGCTCGAGCCGCCGACCGAGGAGTTCGACGACCTCGAACGCGCGGTCGACTCGATCGTCCTGATGAAGAACATGAGCGAACTCGCGGTCGATCTGGCTTACGGATCGGTCCTGTTCGACAGCGAGGCCGTCGCCGAAGAGGTCCGCGAGCTAGAGGCCGAGGTCGACGCCCTCCAGTCGCGCTTCGAGGCCTGGACCCTCCGCTCGGCGAGTCGTGTCGACGAGCCGATCAACCTCCGGGGGTTGGTCCACCTCGGCCGCTCGACCGAGGTCATCTCCGACGCCGCCCTGGAGATCAGCGAGGGCGTCCTCATGGGGATCGGCACGCATCCAGTCGTCGCCGCGGCCGTCGAGGAGAGCGACGAGGTGATCGTCCGGGTATCGGTCGAACCCGACAGTGACCTCGCGGGCACGACGCTGGGCGAGACGGCAGTCAAGACAGAGACGGGAATGCGTATCATCGCGGTCCGCCACGCCGGCCGCGAGAGCCAGCGCACCGGGCGCGAAGGTAGCGACTGGGTCATCTCGCCGACGGCGGCGACCGAGATCGAAGGTGGAGATATCCTTCTCGCGAAAGGCACTCGAAGCGGCGCGTCGCGACTCTCGGAACTGGCGTCGTAGGCGACGCTCGCTGCTATCAGAGATCTTTTGCCAGACGTCGCGCTCGGAGCGCGACCAGGATCGTCGTCACGAGCGCACCGAGCGCCAGCAACAACGACAGGGCGAGCCCGACGTACCAGACACTCGATCCGAACCCGGCCTCGCTGGGGAGGCCGACGAAGGTCGCGAAGACGACGATCGTGACGACAGTCGCGAACACGAATCCCTGAAGCGCGTGCTTGCGGACGTTCAGTGCGTCCAGAAAGCGTGCCCGACCTGACTCGGCTCGATCGTTCGACACGCCCGCTCGTAGGAGCGACAGCGTAAAAATCGCACCGATACAGCGTCCACGCGTGCTTGCAACCGCTACAGACGGAACCGAACCGCCTAAGACGGTCCGTCTGCCCAATTTTAGTAATGACGAGTCTCGGTACGGCGAGTGCGGCCCCGGGTGAGATGGACACGGGGCGGCTGTGGGTCGGCGAGACGCGCGACGGGACCGACGTCGGGCTGCCAGTGGCAGTGATCAACGGCGCTGATTCGGGCAAGACTCTCTACGTCCAGGCCGCCAGTGATGGCGACGAACTCAACGGCGTCGGCGTCCTCCAGCGGTTCGTCCCGCAGCTCGATCCCACGGAGCTGTCGGGGACGATCCTGATCACGGGGATCGTCAACTACCACGCTTTCCAGGTCGCCGAGCACCGCAACCCCATCGACGACACCAAGATGAACCGGGCCTACCCCGGTGACGCCGACGGGACGTCGACCGAGCGGATCGCCGCCGCGACCTTCGACGCCGCCACGCGGGCGGATCTGGTGGTCGACCTCCACCAGGGGTCGACCAGCCGGATGATCAACGAGGTCCGCGTGCGGTGTGGGCGGCGCCACCGTCGCCACCAGGCCTGTCTCGAACTTGCGAAGGTCTTCGACTGCGGCCACGTCCTCGATCAGAAAGGCCCCGACGGCCAGCTCGCCCGCGCCGCCCCCGACGAAGGAATCCCGACGATCGACCCGGAACTGGGCGGCTGTGTCGGCTGGGACGAACAGAGTATCCAGTACGGTGTCCAGGGGCTGTGGAACGTGCTCGACTACTACGATTTCCTCCAGGGAGAGGTCGAACTCACCACGCAAACGCGGGCCAGCGGCTTCGACCAGTACGGAGCGCCCGCCGGCGGGCTCGTCGACTTCAAAGTCGATCTCGGTGAGGAAGTCACGCGCGGCGATACCCTCTATACGATCACCGACGTCTTCGGCTCCAAGAAGGATGTCGTGACCGCCGACTCGAACGGGATTCTCTGGCGGACTCGGCGCCTTCCGCAGGTTGCGACCGGCGAGTACGTCTGTTCGGTCGGGACGAACGTGGACACCTACTAGATCACTTAGTTTCCACTTTTTACTGCGTCGGGTTCGAGTCCCGCCTCTGGCGCGCTCGAACCTCTCCTTGCAAAAACTTGGGGAAAAACGACCTGCTGACTCAGCCTTCGGCTTCGTCAGCAGTGAAACGCCGCCTCCGGCGGCGTATGCTGGTCCTGATGCCGCCAGCAGAACACGCCGCTTAAACGCGCCAGCCACGTACGACGGGCCAATGAGTCGATCGGGCGAGTTCTGTCCGCGGTGTGGTGACGCCATCGAGCGCGATCCGGGCGTCGCCCTCCCGGGCGCAGACGGCCAGCGCGATCCCGACAGCGTGCTCTGTGACGCCTGCTACTTCGACGAATTCGACCTCGTGGACGCGCCCGACCGCGTGCAGGTCCGGGTCTGTGCCCGCTGTGGGGCAGTCCACCGCGGGAATCGCTGGGTCGACGTCGGGGCCGAAGACTACACCGACATCGCGGTCGAGGCCGTTTCGGAGGCCCTCGGAGTGCACGTCGACGCCGAGGAGGTCTCCTGGCAGGTCGCCCCCGAACAGGTCGACGCCACGACGATCCGGATGCACTGCCAGTTCTCGGGCGTGATCCGCGAGACGCCGGTCACCGAGGAGGTCGTCGTGCCCGTCAAGATCGCCAAGGAGACCTGCAAGCGCTGCGGGAAGATCGCCGGCGGCTCGTTCGCGAGTATCGTCCAGATCCGGGCAGAGGAGCGCACGCCCACCAGCGAGGAACTCGAACGCGCCCAGGCGATCGCCGAGAGCTACGTCGCCGAGCGCGAGGAGACGGGCGATCGAGACGCCTTCATCACCGAGGTCGGCGAGGTCGAGGAGGGCCTGAACATGAAGATCTCGACCAACAAACTGGGCCAGGGGATCGCCCAGCACGTCGTCCGCGAACTCGGCGGCTCGTTTTCGGACTCCGAGCGACTGATCTCCGAGGACAGCGACGGCAACGAACTCTATCGAGTCACGTACGCCGTCCGCCTGCCACGGTACCGGCCGGGCGAGATCATCGACCCCGAAGACGGCGACGGCCCCGTCCTCGTCAGGAGCGTTCAGGGCAATCTCAAGGGCGTCCGGCTGGCCAGCGGCGAGGACTACGAGGCCTCCTTCGAGGACGAGGACGCACCCGACGCCGAGCGCCTGGGGATGGTCGAGGATGGCGTCGAGACCACCCTCGTCGCGGTCGAAGACGACCACGCCGTCCAGGTGCTCGATCCCGAGACCTACGAGACGAAGTCGATCCCCCGACCGGACTACCTCGATACCGAGGTCGATCAAATTCCGGTGCTGAAGAGTCGTGCTGGACTGCACGTGCTCCCAGCTGACGACGACCACGAGTGACTGACGGGATTCCTGGCGGCCGTGAGTGTCTACGATAAGACTTATCTCGAACCTGATGAAATCACCGCCATGGCTCAGAACCCCCTCGAAAAGGACGTTCTCACGCGGACGATCTTCGGGCTCGTCGTCATTTTGTTCATTTCACTCGGCGGCGGGGCTGTCGCGACCGCATTCGTGGAGTGGGATATTCCGTACGGCAGGTGGATCGGCGTCGTGGTCGGCGGTGGGCTGGTCCTGATCGCGTTCGTGATATTGTACAACCGATACGACGCCCAGTTCGAGCGCGAGTAATCCCGTACCGAAACCGTTTCTCCCGGCGGCCTCCTTGCGCCAGTAATGACTGACGAGCGCCTGGCTGTCGTGGTCGCCAAACCCCGCGCCCAGGACGTCATCGACGCCCTGCAGGAGGAGGGGGTCTACGACGCCGACCGCAGCGTCGCCGAACACGGCGCGGACGCCGTCGCGATCCCTGTGACGGAAGCGCCCGAGACCGTCGCTTACCGCGAGGTCGTCCAGCAGGTCGGCCAGCCCCGCCTCCGCACGCTCGAAGACCACCTTCGAGAGCGGGGCTGGACCGACGAGGAACTCGACACTGCACCCGGGTCCTGGGCGGTCATCGGCTCTGTGGTTCTGGTCGACATCGGCGACGCACCCCGACCCGAGGAGGTCGGCGCGGCCCTCCTCACGATGCACGGCGAGGCCGACACGGTGCTGGCTCGCGGCCCCATCTCGGGCACACACCGTGAACCCGACGTCGAGGTCCTGGCTGGGGAGGGCGACACCCAGACTGTGCACCGCGAGCACGGGATCGCGTACGGACTCGACCTCGCCGAGGTCATGTTCTCGCCGGGCAACAAGGCCGAGCGCAAACACATGGGCGACACAGTACGGAAGGGTGAGCGCGTCCTCGACATGTTCGCGGGAATCGGCTACTTCACGCTCCCGATGGCCGCCGCGGGCGCGGAAGTCGTCGCAATCGAGCGTAATCCGACGGCGTTCCAGTTTCTGCTCGAAAACGCGATGCGAAACGGGGTTCAGGACCACGTGCAGGCGTACCGCGCGGACAACCGCGACGTCCTCGCGGAGGGGCTCGACTCGTTCGGCGAGGCTTCGACTGTGGATCGGATCGTCATGGGCTACTACGACGCGACGGAACCGGACGACGAGGGCGGCTACACTTATCTCGATCCCGCCATCGACGCGCTCGCACCCGGCGGGATCATCCACGTTCACGAGGCGACGCCCGAGACTCTCGTTTTCGAGCGCCCGATCGAACGGATCGAGGCGGCCGCTACGGCCCAGGACCGAACTGTGGAGGTTCTCGATACCCGCCGCGTCAAAGGCTACAGCGAGGGCGTCGCCCACGTCGTCGTAGACGCTCGACTGGAGTGACACTGAGCGCGAGGCTTCGTGTCGTCGCGAAAAACCTAATTGTGCTGCTCTCGGACTGCCCGTATGGACCGTCAACAGATCGTCGCGATCGTTCTGGTCGTGCTCATGCTCGGCTCGTCGATCGCGTACGCCGTGACCCTGATCTGACACTGCTCGACGAACTCGGGCTGGTTTCGAGTTCCGATTCATCTCGGATCGGAATTATCGTCCTCCGGTTCGCGACTCCACTCCCGTCTGACCAGAATCCGGCCTTCTTCGACGCGATCCTCGAACAGCGATCGATCCTCCTCCCTCAGAACAGTCCAGCGACGCCGCTGAGGACGGCTCCAAGCCCGAACAGCCCGACGATCGCTCCGACGCCGAGCGCGAGCTTCTGCCAGCGCGTCCGCCGGAACAGTTCCGACTCCGAGAGCGTCGAGACGACGAACAGCCCAGCATCTTCAGGCGGCTGGATCACCCCGTCTGACGGTCCCGTGACCGTTCCGCCCTCGGTGGTCGGGCGCACGTCGCCGAGGATGTACACCGAGTCGCCGTCCTGAATCGTCCCCTCGTAATAGCGCCGGTCACCGTCCCTGTTGCCCATATCGACGCCGACCGACTGATCGAACTGCGGCCGGAGATTCGGCTGCTGGACGACGAAGTCCTCGATGTGATCCGGTGTCGACTCGGTCACAGTGTCCGTATACGCGACGCCGAACTCCTCGAATTCGGTGACGGCGCCGTCGACCGTGATGCCGTTTGCGGCCATCGGGAAGAATCGTCCGAGCCCGACATTCAGCCCGTCGAATCCGAGATTCACCGCGCTACTGGCGTGGCCACCCCCGCCGTCTCCGTAGTGGAGCTCGTACTCGCCGACGACGTCTCGCTGTGGGTCGACGACGACGTGTCCCGAGTCGTCTTCGACGATGAACGGTTTGGCCGTGATCCCGCAGCCCCGTTCTCGCCACCCGTCGCTGCTGTTTCTATTCTCGTCCCACTCCTCGACTTTCCACGCCGAGAGGACGGTGTCTTCGTCCTGTCCGATGGGCGAGGGCATCGACTCGTCAGCGACGACTGTGCCTTCGATCTCGATACGACCTGCCGAGTCTATCTCTGCGGCCGGCGTCGTCGGCGTCGACTCGATCGCTCGTGCCACCCGGAACTTCCCGTATCCATAGTACCCGATTCCACCCCCGATCAGGAGCAGTACACCCCCGATAACGATACTTGCAACAGACACGCCTGTGAGCATTCGGTCTCCCAACGTGAACGTTTCTGTTCGCTACTCCGTGTCCCAGACGTCGGCCATCGGGCTCCGTTTCGAGCGACTCCCCGACCGTGACGAGCCACCCGAACTGGAGGATTGCGATCGCGTCCGCGACTGCCCGCGTGAGCGTCGCGACCGCGTGCTCGTCCCGGCCGTCGCTGCACCGGGATCGAACTGGGGGAGATCCGGGGCCGTCATGCGGTCGACCTGCTCGGCGAACCACTCGGGCATGTCCGTTCGAGCGCGCTCGAACAGGTCCAGCAGCGAGTCGTCCCCGAGGTATGTCGCCCCGTAGTCGTCGGGCGCACGAACGACCCGTCCACAGGCCTGGATCACGGTTCTGAGGGCCGAGCGGTAGTACCAGCCCCACTGGCCGTCTTCCAGTCGCCGGGCGACTCTTGAATCCCGGGTGTTCGGATAGGGGGCCTTGCAGAGCAGTTGCCAGCGACAGAGATCGCCCTCCAGGTCCAGGGCTTCTTCCATCTTCACCGAGAGGAAGACGTCGGGGTCGTCGCTGCGCTGCCAGGCCGCCAGTTGCCCGTCCCGGTCTTCTTTCTCGTGGCTTCGAATCCGCGAGCCGACACCGAACTCCGACAGCAGGCGCGCCAGTTCGTCTTTGATCGCGTAGGAGTGACAGTGCACCAGCCCTTTCTCGTCGGGGTGGTGGGCCATGATCCGCACCAGAACACGAGCGATCTTCGGCAGCGTCTCCTCGCGGTGTTCGTAGGTCATCTTTCCCTGGGTGACGTCGTACAGCGGCCGGTTCTCGACGGGGAAGGTGTGGGGAACGTCCACCAGCGCAACGCGTTCGGGATCGAGCCCGACGTTCCGGCAGAAGGCGTCCTTGTTGAGGATCGTGGCAGAGAGGAGTGCGAATTTGTTGCCACGATCCCAGACAGTATGGCCCAGGAAGCGCTCGGGGTCGAGTGGTTTGATCGTTACTGACGATCCTTCGCCGTCGGGCTGGTCGACGACCCACGTCGTCGCGGCCTCGGGGTCGCGATACTCCTCGCGGAACCACTTCAGGTCCGACCGCAACTGCTGGAGGCGGTCGCGTTCTGCGGCCTCTTCGGGGTCGATCTCGGCGTTGCCTCTGAGTTCGGAAAGCCGGCGGTCGGCAGCTTGAATCAACCCTTGCGCGTAGGCGGCGGCATCCTCCAGATCCTCGACGTTCGGGGGTTTGCGGGCGTCCCACACGGGAACGGTATCGGGTCGCAGGTCGATGGTGGCGTACATCTCGGCCCACTCGCCCAGACCGTGGGCCTCGTCGATGACGACGGCGTCGCGGGTGCCGAAGACATCGCTGCCGGCGGTCTGCATGAAATAGGCGAGGGTCATCGCCGCGATCCGGCGGTTGGCCGCGATCGCGCGATCCGAGAAGTACGGACAGCGGTGCTTGACCTGACAGTCGAACTCCCGCTCGCGGACGCAGGGTGCCTGGTCGACGGGAGTGTCGGTCTCTCCCGGCAGAATACAGTCGTAGTTGTTCTTCCCGCGGATGATCGACAGATCGTCGAGCAGCGAATCGGAGGCCACGTCGTCCAGTTGCGAGACCTGCGGGGTCGTGTAGAAGGCGTCGATCGGCTGGCTCGCGGAGGCCTGACTGCCCTCACGAGCACAGCCGGCGATGGCCCGCGCCAGGAGGGACTTGCCGCTGCCGGTCGGTGCGCGAACGAGGACGACGTCGTTGCCGGCCTCGAACGCCGCGCGGATGTCCGACAGGGCCTGTTTCTGGGCTCCGCGGTATTCGGGCGCAGGGAAGGCTTCCTCGATACGAGACGGGTCCACACTCAAGTGGGAGAGCGGGGCCGCCCTAAACGTAGCGGTCGTCGGCGTAACAGTTTTATTCCTACTCCGGGCTGCTTCTTGTATGGCAGAACGACGCGTAACGAGGCGGACAGCACTCAAGACTGGGGCCGGAGCAGGCCTTCTCACGGCACTGACTGGCTGTCTGGACAGTGGGTCGAGCAGCGACAACGGCGACGGCCCGAGTGGTGGTGGCGGCGGCAGCGTAGACGTCGTCCCGTCGAACGCGAGCGCGGTCGTCTATCTCGACACCGGGGCGTTGCTCGACGGCGAACTCGTCCGCCGGAGCTTCGACCGGGCACTGGAACTCGTCCAGCAGCAGCGCTCGGCCGAGCTTCCGATCGAGAGTTACGAGCAGGCGCTCTCGATGGCCGAGTCGGAGATCGGCCTCGATCCCAGGGGTTTGCAGTGGGCGCAGTTCTTCTCGGATCCGTCTGGATCGACTGCCGGACTGCTCTTCGAGGCCGCCTGGAGCGAGGAGGAGATCGTTTCGGCTGTCGAGAGTGAGGGGCCGACGCTCACCAGTCGCTCCGAGAGCGGTCACACGATCTACGCCGACGAGGAGGGGAGCGAAGGGATGGTCGCGCTCGCCGACGGCCGCTTCCTGCTGGCCGAGAGCGCGACGATCGACTCGGTGCTGGCGGTCCTGGCGGGCGACGCCGAGCCAGTCAGCGGGGCGCTCGCGGACGCCTATGCCGACACCGCCGGGATGATGCGTTTTGCGGCCGACGTCAGCGACGCCGACCTCGGTGGCGACGAGCAGCTGTCCGCGGTCGACGACGCGGCGATGGTTTCGGGCTCGCTCACCGCCAGCGGTGACACGCGAACGTTTCGGATGGACGTGTCGATGGCCGACTCGGATTCGGCTGCCCGGATGGCCGAGCAGGCCAACGCCGCGCTCACGCTCGCCGAAGGGCAGCTCGACCAGTACCCGGAAGTCGAGCAGTACATCGAGAACCCGGAGCAGCACCTCGATGCAGTCGGGGTTACACAGTCGGGCTCGACCGTGACGGTCACCTACGGCGGGAGCGTCGACCTGGTCGCCGAAGGTGGGATGCTCATCCTCGCGGCCGTCGTCGGCTCGTTCGTGCTGGGGATTGGCGAGAGCACTGCGCCCGTCGCTCCGCAAGCGTCGTTCAACTGGGACTACGACGGCGAGTCCGTGACCATTACTCACCAGGCTGGCGACGTGATCGACGGTCCGAATCTCTACGTCCGCGGATCCACCGGGAACGGAACCATCGACAGGTCGTGGGCAGCGTACGGCGTGACCGAGGTCTCCGCAGGGACGAGCGTTACCGTCGAGGACGTTTCCGACGCGTACGAACTCATGCTCGTCTGGGTCGGTGATAGCGATGGGAATTCTGCAGTTCTCTCCGAGAACCTGGGCCCCGACGCCTGATAGTGATTATTGTAGGTCTGTTCCGGATCGATCGCCCGACAGCGGACGGTCGTACCGGTAAATCGTTACGACCACTACTCGACTGTCAGTGCTTCGACGTCCGCGGCGGTCGCCTCGCGGTCGTCGGGCAGTCGCTCGACGCAGTCGAAACAGAGGAAGTGCTCGCTGCCGTCGGCCAGTTCGAGGTCGACGCCCCCGCTGGACCCGCCGGCTTGACTCCAGAAGTCGCTGATTCCGCCGGCAATACGGGTCCGCTCGTCACAGCCGTCACAGCGCTGTGTCGACATTCGGACGTGCTTGGCGCTGGGAGTGGAAAAGTCTTCTTCGCGGGTAGTGTTGCCACTCACGAACTCGGGCCGAGACCGAATTCCCGTCAGGACGATTTGATCTCTTCGAACTGATCGAGGAGGTCCTCAGTCGACTCGCCGCTGTCGTACTCGACTTTGCCGTGGTAGGTCGTCCGCTCGTCGTCGAAACTCGCGTCGACCTCGCTGTTTTTCCGCTCACGGCGTTCGTATTCGTCTTCGTCGAATGCACCCATCGACATAGTGTACCACACTCACGCTTGTTCGTTCTCATTTATGAATGTAACGCCCACTCATGGCTATTGTTGGCACACCACTGCCGATGCCACGAAATTTATACGGGTCAGCGCCCAACCCCCGGTACAATGAGACATCCAGGCCTGAAACTCCGAATGGCGGTCGTCGGATCGATCCTGTTCGGATTCTATGCCCTCGTTGCAGGGTTGCTCTACCTGACCTTCGGTGGGACGATGACCGTTCTCGCGGCCGTCCTGGTGGGCAGCGTCCTGCTGATCGGTGCACAGTACAAGATCGGCAAGTGGGGCGCCCTCAAGAGTGTCGGGGCACAGGACATGCCGGAAGACGACCCGCGCTTCCGTGAGATCCACCGGACCGTCGAGGAGCTGAGCGACGAGATGGGGATCGACAAGCCCCGGCTGATGATCGCGGACATGGGCGTCCCCAACGCCTTCGCCGTCGGTCGAAAGGGTGCCGGCGTCGTCGTCGTCTCCTCACAGCTCATCCAGTTGCTCGACAAAGAGGAACTCGACGGCGTGATCGCCCACGAACTGGCCCACATCAAGAACCGCGACGTCGTGATGATGGTCATCGGCCAGGGGATCGCGACGATCGTCGGCCTCGTGGCGCAGTTCGCCGTGATGTTCGCCGGAGACAACGACATCGCCGACCTCTTCCTCGGGATGATCGTCGGGAACATCGTCCAGTTCCTCGTCATGCTGTTCGTGCTGGCGATCTCGCGCTACCGCGAGTACGTCGCCGATAGTGACGCCGCCGGTGCGATCGGCCAGGGCGATCCGCTCGCCCGCGCGCTGGAGAAGATCAGCAATACCGACCACAGCCGGAGCAAGGTCAGCGAGGAGGCCAGCGCGCTCTGTATCTTCGGCGAATCGAAGAGCTTCCTCTCGAAGATCGTCTCGACGCACCCGCCGACCGAAAAGCGGATCGAGAAACTCCGTTCCTACTAGGAACCACTTTTTCCGCCTCGGGTTTCCTCGCGCGCTTTGTAGAGCGCGCTGCGGGAACCCTGCGGCGCAAAAACTTGGGGAAAAAAGCCGGAATCGCCTTGGGAGGGCGATTCCGGAGAAACGGCGACTCTGTCGCCGTATGCTGGCCAACTCTACAGCAGCAGGCCTGCCCTTCCCCGGGTCGCGCGCTCACGGGTCACTGCGTTCCCCGTTCGCAATCGAGACGCTCCCTGCGGTCGCGTCTCGCACGCGCTCCCGGCCACCGC